>Ga0136846_1236577_pt1 | contig 13919 bp, 6 predicted proteins | sample HopSoiMetagenom2_FD_96841 | JGI IMG/M metagenome (GOLD analysis project Ga0136846, IMG submission 96841) | Grasslands soil microbial communities from Hopland, California, USA - 2 Assembly 2016 (version 4) | ecosystem: Environmental > Terrestrial > Soil > Grasslands | place: USA: Hopland...
ATTGCATTGGTTACTTCAACCAAACTGATTGACCAGGTGGTGGTGATCGGTTATGGACAGGCTAATAAAAGAGACCTTACCGGTTCCATTGTTAAGATCTCTGGTAAAGAAGTACAGGATAAACCCAATACCAACCCGGTTGCTTCATTGCAGGGTAAGGTTGCAGGTTTATCTGTGGTTAACAATGGAACACCTGGAAAAGCTCCTGATATCAGAATAAGAGGTACAGTGAGTATTGGGCAGGTTAATCCTTTGTATGTAGTAGATGGAATATTCAATGATAATATCGATTACCTCAATCCAAATGATATTGAATCAATCGAAATATTAAAAGATCCTTCCTCACTGGCCATCTTTGGCGTAAAAGGTGCAACAGGTGTAATTGCCATCACAACAAAAAGAGCGAAAGTAGGACAGGTTGTAGTGAATCTGAACACGGCCTATGGCTTCAAGAAACTGGTAGATAAAATTCACCTGGCAAATGCAAGCGAGTTTGCCACCCTGTTTGCAGAGGAAAGAGCCTTTGATGCCACTGCTCCTACCACCACTCCATATGATTATACTGGTTTAACTGCCAATACAGACTGGATCGACGCTGTTACAAGAGTGGGACATTTCAATACTAATAACATCAGCGTCTCTGGCAGCACTGAAAAAAATAGATACAACCTGGGACTTGGTTTCCTTTCTGATGAAGGTATCATCCGTCATGAGAAACTGCAAAAATGGCTGCTTGCCTTTAGTGATGAATTCAAACTGAATAAGGCTATCAAACTAGGATTTAACCTGAATGCATCCCGTCAGCATAATCCTTATGATGCAACTAATGTGCTGGATGATGCCAGAAAAGTTATGCCACAGGTATCTGCCAATCCAAAAAGTTTCTTTGTTAAGAATCCCTATGGTTCTGATAGTCTGAACATGGATATCTATTCCGGTCTGGACGTAGGTCTTCAGTCTTCCGGAGTTGTGAATCCACTGTTATACGTGGAGAATGAGTGGGACAAGGTGATCAATATTGAATATAGAACTGTGGGTAGTTTTTATGCTGATGTTTCTTTTCTCAAACATTTTAATTTCCGCGGTACTGTATATGCAGATGTAAGCAATGTAAACAAGCGCCAGTATACTCCGTTGTATTATGCTTATAATCCCAAGACTGATCAGCCTTACATGTACAGCAGTTCCACCAAAATACAGGAGGATGATAATACCTGGAGAAAATTCCAGCAGGATTATGTACTTAACTATAAGAACTCATTTGGTGATCATAACCTGACTGCAACAGCAGGTTTCACTACCTATTATTTTGGTAACTGGAACAGGACTGGTAAATCCGGACAGCAATCAGGACCCACTGCTCTTCCCATTCCTGATAATGAAAGGTTCTGGTATATCACCAATGGATTCCAGGACCCCTCTACCACTTCATCCAATTCAAGCCAGAGCGAATACTCAACAGTTTCTGTACTGGCTCGCGGTCTTTATAATTATAAAAACAAATATTTCCTGAACGCTTCTTTCCGTGATGATGCTTCTTCCCGACTTCCTGAGGCAAACAGACATCAGCAATTTTGGGCTGTTGGTGCCGCCTGGGAACTGACGAAAGAAGAATTTATGCAGAATAGCAAATTCTTTGATTATGTAAAATTGAAAGGATCTTATGGTGTGCTGGGTAACCAGACAGCATCAAGACTGGATGGTAGCCCGCTTAACTATCCATTCTATCCAAATCTGAACACAGGATCAAGTGCCGTGTTTGGTACTTATACTTATTCCGCAGCTGACCCCGAATATATTCCCAACCCAGATCTGAAATGGGAAACGGTAGAAGCATGGGAAGCCGGTTTTGAAGCAAATGCATTCCAGAACAAATTGCATGTAGAAGCAAACTATTTCAACAGAACCACCAATAACCTGATGACATTTGTTGACCGGGGTGCATTGGGTTTAAAGAACAAACTGGTGAATGGTGGTAGTCTAAGAAACTGGGGTGAAGAAATACAGGCAAGCTGGAACCAGAGCTTTACCAGCGATCTCTCTATAAACGTGAGTGGTAATATCACCTTTCTGAAAAACAAAGTGCTCAGCCTTGCAGAAGATATTCCAACCGGAGTACTGAGCAGAGCCTTCTTTAATAATGGTAGTGCAGAAAGCCGTACGCAACCCGGACACCCCATTGGTTCGTTCTATGGATACATAGTTGAAGGAATTTACCAGAGCTATGCAGACATACTCGCATCTCCGGTTGCTTCTTCAATTGGAGCTTACAGACCCGGTGATTTCAAATTCAAGGATATCAACGGACCAGATGGTAAAGGACCTGATGGTCAGATAACATCAGACGACAAAACATTCATTGGAAACCCCACTCCTGATTTCACTTACGGTGCTTCAGTTGGGGTAAACTATAAAGGCTTTAATCTGACTGTTGATATGGTAGGTGTGTATGGTAATGAAATTTTCCGCACCTGGGGTTCACTGGAATCACCTTTCCAGCGTGTGAATTATTCCGGTGACAAGATCAACAGATGGCATGGGGAAGGAACTTCCAACTGGGTTCCGATTGTGGGACAGGGCGATCGCTTTAACTATAATGGTTCTACATACAACATCGAAGATGGAAGTTATTTCCGGCTCAGGAATATTCAGCTGGGCTACAATTTCGGCAGACAAATGATATCCAAATGGAAATTGACCAACTTAAGATTATTTGCGAACATGCAAAACCCCAAGACATGGAAACATAATTCCGGTTACACAGTTGAGTATGGTGGCGATGCAACAGCCTTTGGCTATGATAACGCAGGTGGCGCCATACCAATGATAACAACATTTGGATTAAACGTAACATTTTAATTAGTTTTTAAACTCACTCTATATGAAACTCAATAAAGGACTGTTTTGGGGACTGATACTGCTGGTTCCAATGACTTTCCCTCAATTTGGTTGCAAAAAATTCCTTGACAGGAAGCCTTTGACCGCAACCCTTGATGATTTGAACCAGGGAACATTGGAAGGGCAAGTGCTGAGTCTCTATACCATTTTAAGAACATACGCTGGATTCTCTACGTTACCCTGGCTTGATTTTCATTCAATCCGTGATGACGATGCTCAAAAAGGAAGTGATGCTAATGACGGTAAAGAGATCAATACCGAGTTTGAAACCTTCCAGTATACCAAAGATGACTGGGCAATAAATAGCTACTGGGGTGATCACTATACAATGATCAATTCCGCGAATAATGCCATCTATACCGCTAAAACTTCCAGCCTTACTGATGAAGCATCATTAAGAAATGTGGGAGAAGCCTGCTTCTTTATGGCCTATTCTTACTTTGAACTCGTGAAGAATTTTGGTGAAGTGCCTTTGATCAACTTCCCAATCCTTAAACCTACTGATGCCATTCAGCCAAAAGCTACCATTCCCCGGTTATACGAGTTCATAGATTCTAACCTGAAAGTGGCTGCTCAATATTTGCCATTGACATCGCAGGCTTATGGCAGTAACTATCCTGGCCGTTTGACCAAAGGCGCTGCCAATGCACTCTGGGCTCAAACCTATTTATTCAGAAGTGATTGGGGCAAGGTAACCGCCCTTTGTAATGAAGTAATCAACTCTGGCCAGTATAAATTACTGGATAATTTTTCGGACAACTGGAGAGAAGACCCTTCTGGCGCAGGAAAAAATACCCAGGAATCCATCTTTGAAATGAATGCATGGATGCCGGCAAATTCGCAAGGTAATAGCAGTCTGGATAAAGGAACAGATTTTGGTACTTCTCAACAGATCCGTAAAAACGGAGCTCCTGTTGGTTGGAATCTCGGGTGGGGATGGAATACGCCAACAGATAATCTGGTAAATGCATGGCCTGATACAGATCCGCGTAAAGGAAAAACAATCTTATACTCCGGACAATCAGATGGTGGCCCTGCAAATGGCGGACACGGTGCAACAATACCCGCTTATACCAATCCTGATGGTAATGGAGGCCTTGCACAGAAATACTGGAATAAAAAACTGTATACAGGGAATCCGCCATCAATGAGGACATTCACAGGCTTTTTGGGCACGACCGATGGTAACGGTGGAGCACGATGGATTAACCACCGTATTATCCGTTATGCAGATGTCATCCTGATGCTTGCTGAAGCCGCTAATGAATCCAATAATGGAGCAGTAGCAGCAGCCAATCTGGAAAAGATAAGGAACAGGGCCAGCGGCAATCTCGGACCAACACGCACAATATTACCCGTTATACCTTTTACCACACAGGCAGCAATGCGCCAGGCGATTAAAGATGAACGAAGATGGGAATTTGCGATGGAAGGATATCGTTTTTATGATCTGGTTCGCTGGGGCGATGCCGTTACAACACTTTCCGGCCTTGGATATACCAACAAGCATAGGTTTTACCCGATTCCACAACAAACCATCAATCTATCTGGAGGTGTTCTTAAGCAAAATCCTGAATGGTAAACCGAATTGTAAAATTGTTAATGCTTAAAAAAACAATATGAAAAATATAATCAGGTATTCAGCGATCATTGCTCTAGCAGCCTTTGTGGTCGCCGGATGCCAAAAAATGGACAGACCCAAACTGGGTGATTATCCAAAAGATACCAACCCCCCGGATGGTCCATTACGGTTTTATGTAGCGTTCGATGGAACCACCACCAACAAATTGATGAATGCGGTGGATAGTATAAAAGCGGGATTTCCTTCTGTAAATCCTTTCAACAGTATTGACGGTATTCATGGAAAAGCTGCACAGGGTGTAGGTCAGAAGGCGATCAAATATCCAAGTGCTAACGATTTCGCAGGAGCAAAAAGCTTTACCATTGCCTTCTGGGAAAAGAATACTGTTCCCAGTGGCGGAAATCCGCAATTCCTGTTCTCACTGGCTTCCAAAGATTTTTGGCACCAAAGCGCACTCTTCGCCCTTATCGATCATGATGGGGCAGGGTCAACCTCATCAAATGCGGTCTTCAAATTAGCTATTCAGGATAACTGGTTTGAGTTCACGCCTGCAAATGGTACAATGCCTGGCAACCTTCTGAATAACCAATGGCATCATATGGCAATTGTGTATGATCAAACCACTTCAAAAGTGACGTATTATGTTGATGGAAAAGCCCTGACTGGTTTGGCTTCTAATCTTACCGACCTGAAGAAGAATGGCAATCCTTATGGCCCGTTAGACTTTGCCAATACTTACGGCTTTGTATTGGGCGGATGGAATAAAAATGCTGACCTTGGCAATGGTGCTCCGGAAGATGCATGGATTTCTCCCTGGCAGGGTGGCCTTGATCAGTTCAGGCTTTATAACAAGGTTCTAAGTGCATCAGATATTTTGGCCCTTTATAATAGCAAGCTCTAACCCAATTATTGATAAATAAAAGGCTATAAAGGGGCGGACTTAACTGTCAGCCCCTTTATTATTCTGGCATAATACTTTCCGGAAAATGATCAGATACTTCAGGGTACTAGCAGGAAGTAATTTAAAGATCAGACGCTCTACCGTAGTGGCTGCAACCATAGCGGGAAGTATTTTTTTGCTTGCCAAATGCACCAATAACAACAAACCTGCAAATACCGCTACTGCGGAATCTGCTCCCCGCGATCGTTTCTCTGAATATGCCGGATCAGCCACTTGCGAAAACTGCCACAGAGATATAGTTGAAAAGCATGCGAAAACTGCCCATCATCTCACCTCTGAACCTGTTAACGATAATAATATACTGGGTAGCTTCAAAAAAGGCAGGAATGAATTTGATTTCGATAAGAGGACCAAAGTAGTGATGGAAAAAGGAGACAGTGGTTATTTCCAGGTGAAGTATGTGGATGGAAAAGCAACCCGTAAAGGGCGTATTGATATAGTTGTTGGTTCTGGTAAAATTGGACAGAGCTACCTGGAATGGATTGGTGACCATTTGGCGCAATTGCCCATTACCTGGTATGGTCCTGAAAAGCAATGGTCCAATAGCCCCGGATATCCACCAGATAAAGTTGTGTTTAACCGTCCCATTACCTCCCGTTGCCTGGAATGCCATACGAGCTTTGTACAAAAAACGGGTGAATCACAAAATGCAGAAACATATAGCCATACCCGGATTGTTTATGCGGTAGATTGTGAAAAATGCCACGGCCCGGCAGCACAACATGTACAATTTCAATCTCAAAACCCTTCTGTTAAAGAAGCAAAGTTCATTGTAAATCCGGCAAAGCTCAGCAGACAACAGAACCTTGACCTTTGCAGACTATGTCACGGTGGGCGCTTAAATAAAACAAAACCTTCCTTTGAATTTTCTGTGGGCGATAGCCTTGCATCATTTTTTGCTTTCAATCCGCTATCTATTGAAATGGCAAATATTGATGTGCATGGAAACCAATATGGTTTACTTTCTGTCAGCAAATGTTTTGAGAAGAGTGAATTGAAATGTACCAGCTGCCATAATGTGCATGAAAAAGAGGATGGGAAGCTGCAGGTTTTTTCACAGCGCTGCATGAATTGTCATAATCCCGAAAAAGGACATCCCTGTAAAATGACTGCTGAGATAGGACCTTCCATCTCGCAGAATTGTATTGATTGTCATATGCCAAAACAGGTTTCTCATACCGTATCCGTATACCTGGAAGGCGCAACAACACCAACAGCAGCCCTGATGCGTACACATTATATAAAACCTTATCCGGAGGAAAATGAAAAAGTAATTGCCTGGCTAAAAAGAAAAAATAAATAAGAAACAATAATTACTGCTCCTGTAATACCACTATATAATAAACAGTACATGCCGATTCGTTCAAAAAATATCATTTACTTTTTTCTGCTTTTCATTATTGGCTATTCCTGTAAACAGTCTGAAAAAACGCCGGATGCCTTGTTCGAGTCCTTGCCCGCTTCAGTTACCAATATTTCTTTTGTCAACAAGCCACTGGAGAAGAAGCTCTATAACATTCTTTATTACCTGTATTATTATAATGGTGGAGGTGTGGCAACCGGCGATATCAACAATGATGGATTGCCTGATATTTATTTTACAGCCAATAATAAAGGAGGAAATAAGTTATACCTCAATAAAGGTGAATTCAAATTTGAAGATATCACTGCAAAGGCAGGCGTGGCGGGTACATCAGACTGGTGCACTGGAGTTACCATGGCGGATGTAAATGGAGACGGGTTCCTGGATATCTATGTGTCTTCCGTTAGTGGTCGTTATGGATTAGAAGGGAAAAATGAATTATTTATCAATAATAAGGATGCCAGCTTTACTGAGAGTGGTGAAAAATATGGGTTGAATACCTCCTGCTTTACTACACAATCCATTTTCTTCGATTACGACCATGATAATGACCTTGATTGCTTTATCCTCAATCAATCTCACCACCCTCACGCAAATATTGTGGATACAAGTAATCGCCGGAAATATGATACACTCTCTGGTGACCGGTTATACAGAAATGATATAAGCACTACTGGGAAATTCACGGATGTATCAAAGCAGGTTGGAATATATCAAAGCAATCTGGGATACGGTTTGGGAATTGCCGTCGGCGACCTGAATAATGATGGATGGGAAGATATTTATGTAGGAAATGATTTTCACGAGAATGATTATTACTACATCAATAATAAGAACGGAACTTTTACAGAAAGCGGCGCTAATCATTTCAGGCACTATAGCCGTTTCAGCATGGGTAATGATATTGCGGATTATAATAATGATGGGCAACTGGATGTGGTTACTGTAGATATGCTTCCACCTGAGGAAAAGATCCTGAACTCTTATGGCAGTGACGAGAATCCGGACATATATCGTGTAAAACTCACTCTTCGTGGGTACCAGGACCAGTATTCAAAGAACTGCCTGCAACGGAATAATGGCGATGGTATCTCCTTCAGTGAAACAGGTTTGCAAAGTGGAGTGGCAGCAACCGACTGGAGCTGGGCTCCCCTGTTTGCCGACTTCGATAATGACGGGAAAAAGGATCTTTTTATTTCCAGTGGAATTGTAAAAAGACCGGTAGACCTGGATTATGTAAAATATGTATCCGGGCTGAAATTGAAGGGAATGGATAATACAGATAAGTATGATCAGACGGCGATTGATAATATGCCCGATGGAAGTTCCCATCCCTTCTTTTTTCATAATGAGGATGGATCCAGTTTTAAAGATGTGAGCTATGCCTGGGGAACTGGAGAAATGAAAGGATTCTATAACGGAGCTTCGTATGCTGATCTGGATAATGATGGCGATCTGGATATGGTCATCAATTGTATTAATTCGCCAGCAGTTATTTTGAAGAATACAACTAATGGAAATAAGTCCCTGTCGATTTCTTTCAAAGGCAATGGCATGAATACATTTGGCATAGGAGCAAAAGCCTACCTTTTCCAGTCAGGAACAGTTCAATATCAACAGCTCATGTTTACACGGGGATTTGAATCATCCTCCGATACACGTTTACATTTTGGATTGGATAGTCTGAGTAGGGCAGATAGCCTGATTGTTGTATGGCCAGACCAAAGTTTCCAGGTAATCAGAAATATTGCGGCCGGAAAACCTTTGACGGTAAAACAATCAGACGCAGCAGGAATCTTTTCCTATTCAATTATCCCGACTCCCAAAAAAGTATTTGATGATATTTCCTCCCAGGTTCAGCTAAGCTGGAAGCATCATGAAAATGATTTCAATGATTTTAATGTCCAATACCTGATCCCACATATGGAAAGTGCAAGGGGACCAAAGCTCGCAATTGCCGATGTAAACAATGATGGCCTGGATGATATATTCGCCTGCGGAGCCAGGGAACAGGCAGGTTCAATGCTGATCCAGCAAAAGAACGGGCATTTTACGGCAAGTGATACTGCCCTTTTTAATAAATACAGGATGGCGGAAGCTGTGGATGCACTCTTTTTTGATGCCAATGGTGATAAATCGCCTGATCTATTTATAGCAAGTGGTGGAAATGAACCAGCGGCAAACCAGAATTTTCCCGGGGATCACATGTACATCAACAACGGGAAAGGCCAGTTTACTCTGGTTGAAAATTCGGGCCTTCCCGTTATCTATCAAAATCGCTCCTGCATAAAGGCAGCTGATGTTGATAATGATGGAGATCAGGATCTTTTTCTCGGCACTCTTTCATCTCCATCAGCGTATGGAATGCCTCAAAGCAGCTATCTCTATCTGAATGATGGAACAGGGCATTTTACCAAAGCACCTGATGATATGATTGCGCTGGATAAGATTGGGATTGTGACCACGGCATCATTTACTGATATAAATAAAGATGGCTGGGTTGACCTGGTTGTATCAGGAGAGTGGATGCCCGTGAAAACTTATATCAATCATAAAGGGAAATTCACTGAAAAGGACATTGCCCAATCCACAGGACTCTGGCAAACTGTTTTTTCAACAGATATTAACGGAGATGGATTTGATGATCTGCTCGCCGGAAACTGGGGACATAATTCAAAACTCTGGGCAGGAAAGAGTGGGCCGATTAAATTGTATATAAAAGATTTTGACAATAATGGCTCACTGGAACAGGTGATGACCTATACCGTTAATGGCGAAGAATATCCTTTCCTGGCAAAAGACGAGTTGGAACGCGCTTTGCCAGTATTAAAAAAAGCCTATCTCAATTACAGTGACGTGGCTGGTAAAACGGTGCAATACATGTTTTATGATCTCTTCAAAAATTATATGGAATTAAGAGCTGAAGTACTTGGTTCCTCTTTCTTTATTAATGATGGAAAGGGAAATTTTGAACGGAAGGACCTGCCAGCTGACATGCAGCTTGCGCCGGTTATGGCATTTACAACCAATCCTGATAAGAAGGGTAGCTATTGGGCCGGAGGAAATTATTTTGAAGTAATGCCTTATGAAGGGCGGTATGACGCATTACAGCCATCCTGCCTGGAATATGAAAAGAAAGATGCTGCCCTTAAAGTGAAAACAATACTTCCTTCAGTAAAAGGAGAGATAAGGGATATGAAATGGATCAATTATGGCGGAGAAAAAGTAATGATATTGGCCATCAATAATTCAGGACTGATCTTTTTGCGACCCGTCAAATAATGAAACTATGAACCCTAAAAGGCAGTTAGTGATTGCAATTTTTGTGGGAATGATCTCACTGTATTCCAATTGCTCCAAATCAAAGAAGCCAGATAGCGATAATAATATTCCTGCTAATAATCTACCGGCAAGTGGCGGTACAATTGACTACTGGCTTACCACTGGCAACCAGTTCGCATTATTGCAAAAACAATCCAATCCTGTGACCTTTGATTCACCCGTCAACTCAAATGCCACTATAGAAATTGATAGCTCCACGCAATACCAGTCTGTCGATGGATTTGGATATTCTCTCACCGGTGGCAGCGCTTACCTGATCAACCAGCTCTCAAATGATAAGAAAGCAGCTTTACTTGAAGAACTCTTTGGATCAGGCGTAAGCTCTATTGGAGTAAGCTATCTTCGGATAAGTATTGGTGCCTCCGATCTTAATGCCAGTGTATTCAGTTATGATGATATGCCGGCCGGACAAACAGATCCAAACCTGGATCATTTCAGTCTCGCTGCTGATACGGTTGATCTCATTCCTGTTCTGAAACAGGTTCTCGCCATCAATCCAAATATCAGGATCATGGGATCACCATGGAGTCCTCCCACATGGATGAAGGACAATGGAAATTCCAAAGGAGGTGGATTACTTCCCCAGTATTACAATGTATACGCCAAATATTTTGTGAAGTATATTCAGGCCATGAAGGCCAGGGGCATTACCATTGATGCCATTACTCCGCAGAATGAGCCCCAGCATGGGGGTAATAATCCAAGCATGGTCATGTCTGCACTGGAGCAGGCAGCATTTATTAAAAATAGTTTGGGTCCTGCTTTTCAATCGGCTGGTATTACCACCAAGATCATCATCTGGGACCATAATTGTGATAACCCAACCTATCCCATTACCGTTCTCAATGATGCAGGCGCCAAACCTTTCATCAATGGGACAGCTTTTCACCTATACGGTGGAGACGTAAGTGCCTTTGCAACCGTGCACGACGCACATCCGGATAAGGCGCTCTATTTTACTGAACAGTGGACAGGAGCCAACGATAGTTTTGAAGGTGATCTTAAATGGCATATAAAGAATGTAATCATCGGTACAGTTCGCAATTATAGTCGCATTGCATTAGAATGGAACCTTGCCAGTGATCCAGCCTATAACCCGCATACTCCTGGTGGTTGTACGGAATGTAAGGGAGCTGTCACCATTGGCAACAATACTGTTACGCGGAATGTATCTTATTATATCATCGCCCATATTTCCAAATTTGTTCCACCCGGTTCGGTGCGTATTGCAAGCAATATTGCCGCAGGTATCTCTAATGTTGCCTTCGTTACACCCGATGGCAAAAAAATATTGCTGGCAGTAAATGATGGAACGGCTATTACAGCATTTAATATAAAATACAAAGGTAAATGGGCAACCACCACCCTCGCTGGCGGTGCAGTTGCAACTTATGTATGGTAAAAAGTGAAGGAGATAATGAGTATGAAGAACACGCTTATCAGAATATTATTCATTGGATTGCTGGCAGGTTGCGGGAAAAAAGGTTCACCTGATCCTCCGGTAACTCCAACTATAAAAGTGATTGCTATACAGGAAGTGAAATTGAATGGCACGGCCTTCAATAATACTTATTATGGCAGTAGCCGCCAGCCTGTGATCCGTTTGCAGTTCAATGAGCCGGCCATGCAAACTACAGTGAATACCTCGGTAAAAATTACGGATGCCAATGGGAACGATATTGCTGTAAGTTATACTCCTCAAAGTAAGGATTCCGTATTGCTCGTTCAACCTTCATCTCCGCTTACAGCATTAACAAAGTATTGGCTGAAAGTTGGCACAACGCTGAAATCTGCATCTGGCGGTAGCCTGCAAACTGCATGGGAACAAAGTTTCATTACGCAAATTGATTCATCGCGGAAATTCCCTGCCATTTCAGATAATGCATTACTTGACCTGGTACAGCAAACAACCTTTAAATATTTCTGGGATTTTGGCCATCCTGTCAGTGGACTGGCAAGAGAACGGAACACAGATACAGATCTATGTACGTCCGGCGGTTCAGGTTTCGGTGTAATGGCAATACTAACAGGAGTCAACCGGAATTTTATTACCCGCACACAGGGACTGACGAGGATTCAAACCATTGTTGCATTCCTGAAAAATACGGCACAAACTTTCCATGGAGCATTTCCTCACTGGTTAAATGGTGCTACAGGTGTTGTGATCCCATTCAGTGCAAAAGACAATGGCGCTGACCTTGTTGAAACTTCTTACCTGATGCAGGGATTATTATGTGCCCGTCAGTATTTTAATGATGCCGGAGCGGCAGAAACAACCTTAAGGGCAGATATCAATACTATTTTCAACAGGGTGGAGTGGAGCTGGTTCCGCCAGAATAACCAGGATGTATTGTACTGGCACTGGAACTCTGCAGGAGGTTTTGAAATGAATGTGCAGATCAAAGGTTGGAATGAATGCCTCATCACCTATGTGATGGCCGCTTCTTCCACAACATTTGGCATTCCAAAATCAGTATATACCAACGGTTGGGCTGGTGATCCGGGCTTTAAGAATGGCGGCTCGTATTTTGGATACCAGTTACCATTAGGTCCTTCAGTGGGAGGTCCCTTATTCTTTGAACATTATTCATTCCTTGGTATCAACCCAAACGGTTTAGCAGATACCTATGCTAATTATACTGATCAGACAAAGAACCATACGCTGATCAATTACAGTTATTGCAGGCAAAACCCAAAAGGCTATTTTGGATATAGTGATTCTGTCTGGGGATTAACAGCCAGTGATATTCCCAATGGTTATTCTGCCAGCTCACCCACTAATGATCTGGGCGTAATAGCACCAACTGCTGCCATTTCTTCCCTGCCATATACACCTGGAGAATCGATGGCAGCCCTGAAATTTTTCTATTATGTATTAGGAGATAAGATCTGGAAACAATATGGCTTTACCGATGCTTTTTCATTAAAAGACCTCTGGTTTGCCAATAGCTACCTGGCTATTGACCAGGGACCAATTATTGTAATGATCGAGAACTATCACAGCGGTTTATTTTGGAATTTATTTACCAGTTGTCCTGAAGTGAAAACAGGAATGAAAAATTTGTGATTTAGCGCACCCTATTTATAAGCAATTTGATAACATGAAAAAGGACTGGATATTATTTACATTGTTGCCTTTACTTATTGCAGGAACTATTGGATGTAATTCAGGTACTACAAAATCGACCGTTGGACCAGCAACGAATGGAAAGGATTCTGCCCGGCTGGATGACAGTGCATTGTTCAAAACCGTGCAACAGCAATATTTCCAGTATTTCTGGGATGGGGCAGAGCCGATTAGCGGAATGGCAAGAGAACGATTTCATGTTGATAATAAGTATCCGGAGAATGATAAGAATATCGTCACCAGTGGAGGTGCAGGTTTTGGAGTAATGGCGATCCTGGTGGGAATAGAAAGAAAATTTATTTCAAGGGAAGAAGGAAGAGAACGATTCCAAAAGATTGTTGACTTTTTGGCGAAGGCAGATCGCTTTCATGGCGCCTGGCCACATTGGCTGAATGGGGAGACTGGAAAAGTTAAACCCTTTAGCCCGGATGATAATGGCGGTGACCTGGTTGAAACATGTTATATGCTGCAGGGCCTCTTATGTGCAAGGCAATATTTCAAAGATGGAAATGACGCAGAGAAAAAACTGTCTGCTGATATTGACAGATTATGGAAGGAAGTGGATTTTCAATGGTATCGTCATGGTCAGAATGTTCTGTACTGGCATTGGAGCCCTGATAAAGCCTGGAAAATGAATTTCCCTGTG
>Ga0136846_1228550_pt1 | contig 13918 bp, 13 predicted proteins | sample HopSoiMetagenom2_FD_96841 | JGI IMG/M metagenome (GOLD analysis project Ga0136846, IMG submission 96841) | Grasslands soil microbial communities from Hopland, California, USA - 2 Assembly 2016 (version 4) | ecosystem: Environmental > Terrestrial > Soil > Grasslands | place: USA: Hopland...
ATGAAGACGGTGCCGATCGCAGCCGGCGATGCCGCGGTCGCGTTGGCCGAGCGCCGGGTGGATGCGGCGGTCGGTTCGGCCTGGGATCTGCCATGGCGCGGGCGCGAAAAGGGCATCGCGCTCAAATCGGTCAATCCGGCCAATTATCGCGTCGAGTTCTACGGCGACACCCTGTTCACGATGCGGCGCATCGCGCAGACCGCGCCGGAGACGGTCCGGAAATTTCGCGCCGCCTCGCTGCGGGGTTGGGATTATGCCTTGCAGCACCCGGACGAAATCGCGGCGCGGATCATCGCCGATCTGCCGCGACCGGCCGGGGTTCCTGATGCCGCCGGATTTGCGCGCTACCAAGCCGAGGTCGCGCGGCGGTTGGCGCGCCATCCCGAAATCCTGCTTGGGCATTCGAACCCCGAGCGCTGGAGCCGGATCGAAGCCAGCCTGGTCGGCGCCGGCGCGCTGATGCGCAGCGTCGATCCGAGCGCTTTCGTGTACGATCCCGATGCCGAGGCTCGGGAGCGGAACGACATGCGTGCGATCGAGATCCTCGGCGCGACGCTGCTTGCCGGCATCGCCGTCATCGGCGTGCTGTGGTATCTGCGGCGACGCCGGCTTGCCGCTGCGAAGAGCGCGGAAGAGAAACCGGCCGGCGCCGCTCCGGCGCTCGGGGCCGCGCTGTTGCCGGCAAAGGCGCCGAGCAAGGCGGATGGGCCGGAGCCGGCCGATCTCAACCGGATGCTGACCCGGCTTGAACGGGCAATCCGGGAGCGGGTGCCGCGCCGGATCGATTTCCGCCTGTCGCTGCTTCCCGATTTATGGCGTTGCCGCAGCGATCTCGATGCGCTGCGGCCGGTGCTGCTGGCGCTGGTCTCCGGCGCGGTCGGCGAGCTCAAGAGCAGCGGTACGCTCATCGTGGGCACCCGCAATTTCGTGCTGGACCCCGCTCTTGCCGCCGAAATCCCGGACGCAGCCGCCGGCGAGTTCGCACGGCTGACGGTGCGCGACAACGGCCCGGGCTTCTCCGAGGACGCGCTCGCCCGGATGCTCGACCCGGCGGCGACCCCGCGGCCGTCGGTTGCCGGGGCCGCCGCAGCCGTGCGCGGCTTCGGCGGCTTTGTGCGGGTCGAGAGCGCCGAGGGGGTCGGCACCGCGGTACACCTGTATTTCGCGCGAGCCGTCGAGGAAGGCGAGGCAGCGGCCGAACCGGGCACCACCGCCGCCGCCGCCGAATAGCGGCGGATCAGCGCACGAAACCGGCGCTGCGCGGGATCATCAGCGACAATTCCGGCAGGCAGATGATCAGCATCAGCCCGATCAAGAGGGCCAGCACATAGGGCCAGTACGCGCGCGCGTGCTGCCCGACCGGGATCTCGGCGAATTTCAGCGCCATCAGCAACCCGACCCCCATCGGCGGCAGGAACAGGCCGATCCCGACCGCGGCGGTCTGCACGATATCGAAATGTATCGGGTTGATGCCGAGCCGGGTGGCGATCGGGAACACCACTGGGATCAGCACTACCGCCGCCGGCAGGCCTTCCAGCACCATCCCGAACAGCATCGTGATCAGCGCCACGCCCAGCAGGAACAGCCAATGCGCCGATTCGAGCGGTTTCAACAGCTCGCCAAGCAGGATCGGCACGCCGGTGACGCCCATCAGGTATTGAAAGATTGTCGCCACCGCGAGCAGGAAGATGACGACCGCGGTCAAGACCGCGCTGTCGTAGCCGATGCGGGCGATCTCGGCCCAGCTCAGGTTGCGATAATACAGCCGGGCGGCGAGCAGCGAATAGAGCGCGACGATGGCGCCGGCCTCGGTCGCGGTGAAGGCGCCGAGATAAAAGCCGCCGAGGATCACCAGCGGGATCACCAGCGGCACCGCGGCATCGCGCAGCGAGCGCAGCAGGAACATAAGGCTCGGCCGCGTGTCCTTGGGCCAGCCGAGAAGGTGCGCCTGGATCGCCACCAGCGTGCAGAGACACACGCCGATCACCGCGGCGGGCACGAAGCCGGCCAGAAACAGAGCCACGACCGATGTGTTGGTGACCTCGCCGATGACGATCATGAAGATCGCCGGCGGCACCAGCATGCCCATTGCCGTCCCGGCGGCGATCAGCGAGGCGCCGTCCTCGGCGCGGTAGCCGGCGCGGCGCAATGGCGGCATCAAGGTCGAGCCGAGCGCCGACACCTCTGCCATCTTCGAGCCGCAGATGTCGGAGAAAAAATACGAGACGACGATTACCGACATGCCGAGCCCGCCGCGCAGCCAGCCGACGAGCGCTCTGGCCAGATCGACCAGGGCGTTCGACATGCCGCAGCGCTCCATGACCGTGCCGGCGAATACAAAGCTGGGGATCGCCAGCAGCACCCAATTCTGCGAGGCGCCGACCAGGCTCGACGCCAGCATCTCCAGCGAATAGCCGCCGAAGACGAGGCCGGTTACCGCCGCGGCGCCGAGCGCGAACACGATCGGCACCGATAGCGCGACCAGCACGACAAAGACGATCCCGGTGCCGGCGAGCAGCATGTCAGTCGTTCCCCGCCGCCATGACTTCATGCTCCTTGACCGTCTCGGCCGTTTCCGAAAGCGGCGCCTCGAACAGCATCGCCAGCGAATACAGAATGATCAGCGCGCCGCCGACCGCTGGCGAGGCATAGAGCCAGGCGAGGTTCAACTCGAGTGCCGGCGAGGTCAGCGCGCTGTTGACGATCGCCAGCTTGATTCCGTACCAGAGCGCCAGCGCGCCGAACCCGGCAATCAGTAGCTGCGTGATGACATGGATGGCGCGCTGCGCCGGCAGCGAGAAACGGTGCACCAGCATCCGCAAGGTGAAATGCGCGCGCTCGGCGATGCCGATGCCGGCGCCGATCATGGTCAGCCAGGCCAGGGCGAATTCGCCGACCTCCTCGACCCAGAAGAAATTGATCGGGTCGACATCGAGCCGGTCGGTGATCTGCGTCACCAGATAGCGCATGAAGACGCCGACAATCAGATCGCCGATCGCCAGAGCCAGCAGCGCGGTCAGCACGATTTTCGGCAGCAATAGCGCGATGTCGCGAAGGCGCCACCGCTGCCTCGCGCCAGATGCAAGCGCGGTCATCGGCAACCCGTCGGGATTACGCGCACCCGCGACGGAACCTAAACCTTCGTAGCCACGATCTCTTCCCACATCTCCGGGAATTGCTGCTTGTAGGCGGGCCAGACCTTGTCCTGCGCGATCTTGCGGAAGGCCTCGACATCGGCCTTGTTGACGGTCATGCCCTTGGCTTCGAGCAATTCCTTGGCCTTGTCGAAATTGTCCACACTCTCGGTCAGCTGCCGTACCTTTTCCTGGGCGGCGCGCGAGGTCTCCTGCAGCAATTTCCGCTGTGCGTCGGTCAGCCCGTTCCAGAGCTCGAGGTTGATGACCGCGGCGGTCGGCCCGTAATTGTGATAGGTCATCGAGCAGTATTTCGAGACCTCATACGCCTTCAGCGCCAGGATGTTGACGATCGGCAGATCGGCGCCGTCGATGACCCCTTGCTGCGCCGCCGGGATGACCTCGCCCCAGGCCATCGGCACCGCCACCCCGCCGAGCCCGTTGATTGTGTCGGCGAACACCTTGGCCTGCTGCACCCGCAGTTTCAGACCGCGCAGATCCTTCGGCTCGGCGATCGGGCGCTTGCTGTTCCAGAAGTGGCGGAAGCCGTAATCGTAGAAGAACAGCACCTTGAGCTTGTATTTCTGCTGGAACTGCTTGTCCAAGCGGTCGCCGACCTGGCCATTGAACATCTTGTAGGCCTGGTCGTAGCTGGCGACGAGATAAGGCACGAGAAAGACGCCCATCTCCGGAAACACCGTCGCGGCGGCGCCGCCCGGATCGCCCATCGCGATATTGCCGGACTTGACCGCGTTGATGATCTCCAGCTCCTTGGTCAGCAAGGTGCCGCCGTGGAACTCCATCTGGAGTTCGCCCTTGGAGCGCTCGGTCACCTCCTTCGCCATCGCGGCGAAAGCCACGGCCGAGGATTCCGGCTCCGCGGTCACATGCGCGAAGACGAGCTTTTTCGGCTGCGCCTGGGCGAAGGCAGGGGCTTTGCCCAGGGCGAGAAAGCTGAGAGCGCCGGCGGCTTGCAGAAGCCGGCGGCGAGTCGCGGGCACTGGACGGATCACAGGCGCTCTCCCGAAGTGATTTTTGGTGTTTGGCTGCCCGGACTATAACAGCGGAAGGCGGCCCTACAAGCGGAGCGGCTGCAGCTCGACCCAGCGGCGCTCGCGGTGGCTTTGGTAGCAGGCTTCAGCGAGCTGCACGCTCTTGGCCCCTTCGAGGAGCGGCGCCGGAAACGGCGCGTCCTCGGCGACATGACGCAGGAACAATTCCCACCCCGCGCGATAGCCGTTCTCGAACGGCAGCACCTCCGGCATTTCCTGCCACTGCTCGTCGAAATTCACCGATTGCGGCACTTCGGGGCTGAAGAGAGGCTTTGGGGTCGCCACCAGCGGCTGCACGAAGCAGCGGTGCAATCCGGCGACCGCCGAACCCAAGGTGCCGTCTACCTGGATCTGCAACAGGTCGTCGCGTTTGACCCGGCTGGCCCAGGACGAGGAGATCTGCGCCAAGGCCCCGCATTCGAGTTCGAACATCGCGAAAGCGTGGTCCTCGACATCGACGTCGTAGGGCTTGCCGCCCTCGTCGATGCGGCGCGGCTGCGCGGTCATGTGCCGGCAGGAGACCGCGGCAATGGGCCCGAGCAGGCGGTCGAAGATGTAGCGCCAATGCGCGAACATATCGAGGATCAGCCCGCCGCCCCCGGCTTTCTGGTAGTTCCAGCTCGGCCGCTGAGCCGGAAACAGGTCGCCGTCGAACACCCACCAGCCGAAATCGAGTCGCACCGACAACACCCGGCCGAAGTAGTTCGAGTCGTACAATTTCCGCAGCTTTTTCAGGCCGGGCAGGAACAGTTTGTCCTGCACGACGCCGCCCTTTTTCCCGGCCTGCTCGGCGGCGCGGGCGAGCGACAGCGCGTCCTCCAGATTCTCGGCGATCGGCTTCTCCAGATAGACATGCTTGCCGGCGGCGAAAGCGGCGCGGGCGCGTTCCGGGCGGCCGCCGGTCGCGGTCGCGTCGAAATAGATATCGAAGGCCGGATCGCCGAGGCAGGCGTCGCGGTCGGTGCTCCAGCGCAGTCCGCCGCTTTTCTCGGCGAGGGCCGCGAGCCTTTCCGCATTGCGGCCGAGCAATATCGGCTCCGGCAGCAGCCAGTCGCCATTCGACAGCAGCAACCCGTCCTCGCGCCGGATGTCGAGCAGCGCGCGCAGATGTTGGGTGGTGCCGAGGCGGCCAGTCGCGCCGTCAAGAACGATGCCGATGCTGCGGGTGTCCATCGCGAGGCTCAGTCGTAATAGTCGGGCGCCATCTTCAGGCTGTCGCGCTGCGCCTTGTCGTGATTGATCCAGAGCTGCGCCTTCTCCTTCGCCAGCACATCGGCGATCCGCTGCATCGAGGCGAGCGTCTGCTCCTTATCGCTGTTCATCGAGGGCACGGCACGATTGTCCCAATTGCTCCGGAAATGCACGGCGTCGCCCGTGAGAACCAATGCGCCGGTTTTCGGCAGCCGGACCAGCAGGGACTGATGCCCGGGTGTGTGTCCTGGGGTGGCCAGGACCGTCACGCTGCCGTCGCCGAAGACGTCGTGGTCGCCTTCGATTTTGCTCACCGGGTGCTCGGGCTTAAAGCGAGGTGCGCCGTTCGGGGTCGGCCAGTCGTATTCCGCCTTCTGGACCAGCAGCACGGCCCGCGGAAACAGCTCGACATTGCCGGTGTGATCCGGGTGGGTGTGCGAAATCGCCACGAACTTGACGTCCTCGGGCTTGACGCCGAGCTGATCGAGCTGGCTCGCAAGCGTCTTGGGCCGACGCCAGTGCGTCGCCTTCGGGTCGGCCGGGGCCAGTCCGTCCGGCATCGAGGCGACTGCGTCGGGAATGCCGGTATCCCAAAGCAGCCAGCCTTGAGCGTGGTGGATCAAATAGCAGTTGTCGGGGAAATCCATCGGCTTGCCGACATTCACCCCCGGTGACCATCGGGAAATGTCGCCGGCGACTCCTTCGCCGCAGTTCAGGATATAGAGCTTGTCGACGCCCTGGGTTTGGGCGGAGACCGTCCCCGTGCAGACCGACAATGCTGCGAAGACCAATACAAGAAGTCCAGAAAGCCTCATATCTCTCCCCCGTGCAATTGCCCGATAAGCCTGGAGGGCACCTCGATCCCCCGCCCCCGTCACTTCATCGCGGCGACGATCGCCTCGCGCAGGATGCGGGGGATGCTGTCGAGGATGTCGTCGGGGGTCGACAGCGGCGGGCACAGACAGAGCGTGTCGCCGGTCGCCGGCTCGGCGCTGCCCGGGCGGGCGCGCATCATCAGCCCGCGCGACATCGCCTCGCGCGCCACCTTGACCCCGACCCCGAGCGCCGGCGCCTTGCTGCCTTTATCGGTCACCAGCTCGATGCCGCACATCAGCCCGAGGCCGCGGATCTCGCCGACATTCGACAAGTCCCCGAGCTCGTGCCGCAAGCCCTCGATAAGCCGGCGGCCCATCAGCGCGGCGCGCTCGACCAGGCCCTCGCTCTCGAGGATCTCGACGTTGCGCAGCCCGACCGCGCAGCAGACCGGATGGCCGCTATAGGTCGCGGCATGCATGTAGCGGCGGTCGAGCGGGGCGTTGAGGATCGCGTCGTGCACCCGCTTCGACAGGATGTTGCCGCCCAATGGCAGGTAGCCGCTCGTCACTCCCTTGGCGAAGGACACGATGTCGGGCTCGACATCCCAATGGCCGAGCGAAAACCAGCGGCCGGTGCGGCCGAAGCCGGTGATCACCTCATCGGCGATCAGCAAGACATCGTACTGGTCGCAAATCTGGCGCAGTTTCGGGAAATAGCTGTCCGGCGGGACGATGACGCCGCCGGCGCCCATCACCGGCTCGGCGATCACCGCCGCGACCGTGTCCGCGCCTTCCGCCAGGATCGCCCTTTCGACCGCCTCGGCGGCGCCGAGGCCGCATTCCTGGTTGCCCTGCCAGCGATACGGGTATGGCGCCGCCACCTGGATGAAACCGGGCATCAGCGGCCCGAACATCTTGTGGTAGGCGGCCATGCCGGTGGCGCTCATCGCCGCCATCGTGACGCCGTGATAGCCGTGGATGCGCGAGATGATCTTGTTCTTGTCCGGCTTGTCCTGCACCTTCCAGAAGAAGCGCGCGGTCTTGAACGCCGACTCGTTCGATTCCGCCCCGCCCGTCGTGTAGTAGACCGCCGAGCTGTTGCCATAGGCGTGCTTGACGATCTTCTCGCCGAGCCGGATCGCCGGCTCGTTGGTGGCGCCGACATAGGCCGAGGCGTAGGCGATCTTGCGCATCTGCCCGGCGGCGGCATCGGCCAATTCGCCGCGGCCATGCCCGACATTGACATTCCACAGCCCGGCCAGCCCGTCGATGACCTCGCGCCCATCGGCCAGATGCAGCATCGCGCCCTTGCCCTCGGTGACCAAGAGCGGCGCCTTGTGCTCCTCCGGATGGTGCAGCGGGTGAACGAGGTATTGCCGGTCCATTTCGAGCAGCTCAGCGGTGCCGGCCATCGGGCCCTCCAAAGGCGAAACGGGAATACCTATAACCTAGGATCAGCGGTTCGGCAGGTCGAGCGGGTAGATCGGCCGGCGCACCTTCTCGAAGGTCAGTTCGCCATAATCCGAGGTGCAGACGCCGACCCCGGCGCAATCGATGACGGCGCGCGCCACCGCGCCCAGGCCGGCACGCCAATGCACCCGGCTTTTCAGCATCACATAGCGTTTCTGCATGGGGTCGATGCCGAGCGAGTAGAGGCAATTCAAATCGCTCGGCTCGACATGCTTCGAGATCAGCGCGATTTCGACCCGGCCGTTATCGATAACCACTGACGGGCCCATATCCATCATCACGCCGCGGCCCATCGGCCCCTTGTTGCGGAACCGGCCGCTGGAGATGGTCTTGACTGTGCCGGTGATTGTCAGCGGCGGGCTGTCGCGCCGGATCGCCGGCATCTTCATCTTGCCGCCAACCGACAGCGAGATTTGCGCGCCGATGCCGGCGGCGATCGCCTCTTGCACCGCCGCGGGATCGTAGACCGCGAAGGCGGCGACATTGTCCAATTCGGCCCGCAGGATCGCCGCGAGCACCACCGTCGTGTCCATCGTGCCGCCCGAGGCGCAATTGTCGTAATGATCGAGCAGCACCACCGGCCCGTCACCGGCGCTCGGCGTCGGCAATGCCTTGGCGCGCGCCAATGCCTCATCGAGCGGCTCGATCTTGTAGACGAAGGCCTCGCGATCTCCCCAGGCCTGGTCGAGCAACTCATCTCGCAGCCGCTCGGCGAGCGCGCGATCACCGTCGGTCACCACGACGGCGCTGAGGCCGGCATTGCCGATGTCGGCATGCGGAAAACCGGTGAACAGGCTCGCTGCCAAGGCGCCGTGATCGCTCATCGCGGCAACGCGGGCCTGCAATTCCTGGTTCGGGTGATCGTCCGAGCCCTGCCGCATCACATGCGGCAGCATCGGCGCATTGCCCCAGGCGACGACCGGCTTCACCTCGCCCCGCATCGCCTTGAGCAGGATCTCGCCGGCGCGCTTCGCGGTGTCGTAGGTGTCGATATGCGGGTAGGTGCGGTAGCCGGTGACGACCGTCGCGTTGTCGATGATCGCGTCGTAAAGGTTGGCGTGCATGTCGAGCGACACCGCAATCGGCGTCGTCGGATCGATCGCGCGGATGCGGCGCAGCAGCTCGCCCTCGCCGTCCTCGAAGCTCTCGGTCACCATCGCGCCGTGCAGGTCGAGGAACATGCCGTCATAGCCGCCCTGCTTGACCGCGTCGCAGATCATTCCGGCGATGTGCTCGAAGGCGGCGTCCTCGACCGGGCGCGAGGGCGGCGCGCCGGCGGCGATCGGCAGCACCACCTCGGCGCCTTCCCGCTCGGCGAGATCGAGATAGGCGCCGAGCCCGGAGCCGGTGCCGCGATAGGCGCGGATCGCCGCGTCGCCATAGAGCGGCCCCGGCCCATGTCCGAACCGCGCCAGCGGCGTCGGCACCGGCGAGAAGGTGTTGGTCTCGTGCTTCATCATCGCGATCAGCAAGCGCATACGGGTCTCCTCGGCATCCAGCGAGGATAGCGCGTTGCGGCTGTCGGCGCAGCGGTGGACAGACCGATCTCCATGGCTATATGGATAGCCATCTTAAGAGGTTGTCCGATGACCGAGTATAGCGTCGCTGACGCCAAGAACCGGCTCCCCAAGCTGATCGACAAGGCGATTGAGGGAGAAGAGGTCATCATCACCCGCCGCGGCAAGCCGGTCGTCGAGTTGCGGCCCGCGGTGGCGCGGCCGGCCCCGCCGACCGGATCGGACCAATGGCTGTTCGAGCGGCGCATTCGCCCGGGCGTCGGCCTGACCTCGGTTCAGCTCCTCGATCTGCTCAATGAGGCAGACCAAGATGAGCATTTATTTGGACGCCAGCTTTCTGGTCCCGACGCTCGTCGAGGAACCCGTAAGTGCCGCCGTTAAGGCTTATCTCGCGACGAGGCCGGATCGGCTGATCAGCGACTTTGGGGCCGCGGAGGTCGCCTCGGCCTTGTCACGGCTGGTTCGGAGCGGCCTGCTGACAGCCGCCCAAGGCGCTGCCCGGCTGGCCGATTTTGATGCATGGCGCGCCGCGACCAGTTCGCCCGCTGACGTCCACCCCGCGGACCTGCGGCTCGCCTATGCCTACGTTCGCCGCTTCGATCTGGCGCTGCGCGCGCCCGATGCGCTGCATCTCGCTATTGCGCACCGGCTCAACGCGACGCTGGTCACGCTTGACGGCCGGCTGGAACGAGCCGCCGGGCAGCTTGGAATCGCAGTCGAAGTGCCTGAGACAACATAACCGTATCCGCGATACGCTGCGGGAAAGCCAGGGAGGGAGCCATGAAGCGCAGCACCGATCGCATCCTGACGACGCATGTCGGGAGCCTGTCGCGGCCCGACGATCTGCGCGCGCTGATCCAGGCAAAACAGCAGGGCCAAGCGGTCGATGAGGCGGCATTCGAGGCGCGGGTCAAGAGCGCGGTTGCCGAGACCGTAGCCCGGCAGAGCGAGGCCGGCATCGACATCGTCGCCGATGGCGAGCAGGGCCGGGTCGGCTTTATCCCTTATGTCAACGAACGGCTGACCGGGATCGAGCCGAGCCGCAACGAGATCGCCAGCTATTGGAGCGAGTCGCGCGAATACAAGGCGTTTCCCGAATTCTACGCCTGGGCGTCGTCGCAGCCCGGCGCCGCGGGAACCGCCGGCCGCACCCGCTGGGTTTGCACCGGGCCGGTCGCCTACAAGGGGCACGCCCCGTTGCAGCGCGATATCGACAACCTGAAAGCCGCGCTCGACGGCCAGCGCCCGGAAGAAGCATTCATGCCGGCGGTGTCGCCCTCAAACCTCGCCAATTGGAACCGTAACGAGCATTACAACAGCGAGGAGGAATACCTTTACGCCCTGGCCGACGCGCTGCGCGAGGAATATCGCGCGGTGATCGACGCCGGCCTCGTCTTGCAGGTCGACGACCCGCTGCTGGCCTCCTATTACGTGATGCACCCGGAGGCGAGCCTCGAGGAGTGCCGCAAATGGGCGATGGCGCGGGTCGAGGTGCTGAACCACGCGCTCAAGGGCTTGCCGCCGGACCGCATCCGCTACCACACCTGCTACAGCATCAATATCGGGCCGCGCGTGCACGACATGGAGCTGAAGCACCTGATCGACATCATGCTGCGGGTCAATGCCGGCGCCTATTCGTTCGAGGCCGCCAACCCGCGCCACGAGCATGAATGGAAGCTGTGGGCCGAGGCCAAATTGCCCGAGGGCAAGTCGGTCATCCCCGGCGTCATCACCCATTCCTCGAACATCGTCGAGCACCCGGAGCTGATCGCCGAGCGCATCGGCCGCTTTGCCCAGGCGGTCGGGCGCGAGAAGGTGATCGCCGGCGCCGATTGCGGCTTCGCCAGCTTCGCCGCCACCTGCGAAGTCCATCCGAGCGTCGTCTGGGTCAAGTTGCAGGCCCTCGCCGACGGCGCCCGGCTCGCGAGCAAGCGATTGTGGTCCTGAACAGCGGGTTGCGTAGCGGGGTCGCCGCCAATGCGACTTCGGGCAATATTGAGCCTACTCCTTGCAGCAGCTGTTGCCGGACCGGCATTTGGGGCCCGGGATGCGGCGTTCTCGGCGAAGGTCGATCCGGCATTGCTGCAGTTCGTGGAGGAGGCGCGGCAGACGATTGCGGTGATCGACTGGTTTTATGTGCGGCACCGTGCCTGTCCGCAGCCGTCGCGGCCAGCCGAGCTGCTCGCCCTGCAAAGCGAACTCGGCGACGGGTTCACCCTCGATTTCGACGGACGGTTCGTCGCAATCCACGGCATCAGCATGAGCGGGGTCTGGCTCTATTACGCCTCGCCGGCGCATCCCGAGAGATGCACCGTGCTGCGCAAACTGGACGGCGATCCGGCCCTGTTATGGCGGCGGCACCGCGCCGGCGGCCGTTGGGTCTATGATCCCGGCGACGGCGGCGCCGAACGGGCGATCAACGTCAACGCCGCGCGCTGATCCACAAAGTTCCGCTCGGTCGGGCTTTTCCATCTCTGTACGCGAGCGGGCCCGGAGTGGGTGTAGAATGCACCGTTGTCGATATGGACCGGAGGACGGGTCGATGAGGCATTTGTTGATCGGCGTCACGGGCGCCGTAACCATAGCGGTCATCGCTCCGGCTTGGGCGCAGGTCCCGCCGCCCGTCACGCCCCCTGTTGCGTACCCCTACGTCTATCGGCAGCCCTATCCGTTCCCGGGCATAACCCCGCGGGACGCTTATCGGCAGGGGGTGATCAACCGCTGGCAGCTGGAGCAGTTCGAGGGGCCGCAGCCACAGGCGCTGCAAGGCCCGAGCGTGGATGGGAGCCGGAGCTTTCAATAATCGTGAGGGTCATCGCCGGGGCCCCGAGGCGTGGTCGGCGCCGCCGCATAGCAGCGCCCCGCTCGCTCAACCGCTTTCGTTGAGTGGACGGGTCACGCCCAAAAGGTGACAGGATGCAATTCGGCTATTTCACGCTGAGCGACAACAACTATGTCGACAACCGGCGCGGCGCCAATGCGTTCGTCGCCGACATCCTCGACGAGGCGCTCTATGCCGAGAAGGTCGGGCTCAATTCGGCCTGGATCGGCGAGCATCATTTCAGCACGCTTGGCGTCCTCTCCTGCCCCGACCTCGTGCTCGCTCATGTCGCCGCGCGGACCAAGAAGATCCGGCTCGCACCGGCGGTCACGGTGTTGCCGCTGCATCAGCCGATCCGGGTCGCCGAGCAATGGGCGACCTTGGACCTGCTCTCGGGCGGGCGAGTTGATTTCGCCGCCGGGCGCGGCTACGACCGGCGCGAATACGCGCCCTTCCATGTCTCCTTCGAGGACAACCAGTCGATCTTCGAGGAAGGCATGGAGATCGTGCAGCGTCTGTGGTTGAGCGATGCGCCGATCTCGCATCACGGCCGGCACTACCAGTTCGACAATGTCGCGATCACCCCAAGGCCGGTGCAGCGGCCAATCCCGGCCTATGTCGCCTCCTTCTCGCGGCCCTCGATCGAGCTGGCCGGGCGACTCGGCTGCAACCTGATCGTCGCGCCCTTCGCCGCGGCGATGACCTTCGGCGGGCTGCGCCAGGTCGCGGACCTGTATCAGGAGACCTGCGCCAAGCACGACCACAAGCCGGGCCGGTTGATGTGCAGCTATTTCCTGCATTTCGCCGACACGCCGGCGGAGGAGGCGGCGGCCCGCGCCCGCCAGATCCGCTATTACAAGGAATGCGTGATAGCCGCCTTTCCGGGCGACCCCGCCACCGCCCCGCCGAGCTACCGCTATTTCATCGAGATCGTCGACCGGCTGCAAAAGGTGCGGCCGCAGGATCTGACCGAGAATTCGGTCCTGCTGGGCTCGCCGGCGCAGATCGCCGATGTGCTGAAGAAGGTCGAGGCGGCTGGGTTTGACGAGGTGATCCTCTACGTCAATGTCGGCCTCAAGCCGCATGCGCAGGTGAAGTACGAGATGGCCCGCTTCATGGCCGAGGTTGCGCCGAACTTTGCGGGCGTCGGCACCCCGGCCTGAGATTGGTCGGCATCTGCCTTTGCGTTCTTCATAAAAAATTTACGGTATGTGAGGCGGTTCACAGGTCGTTTCTGCGCGGGCGCGTAGGCTCTCGCCCATCGATCGAAAATAACGATCTGCTTTGCCCAGGGTGAATGCCATGCGGCGCACAGCACCATTGCGATGGATCGAGGAGGCGGAGGCCAGGCAGGTGCGGCTTTACGATGCCGAAGCGAAACCGGCCGCTGCGGAGAGTCTATCGGGACCGGGATTTCCGTTGACCACGAAACTCACGCTGACCGTCCTGGTGGGACGGATGACGGGGCGACTTGCCCGCGCGGCACGCGGGCGAACCTCCGCCGGCGCGGAAGACGCGTCGGCGGAGGGCTGTGACGCGGTGGACTCGATCCGGGCCGAGATCCCGTATGTCGCGCCCTACCTCGTCGCCGGAACTTCGTCGGCGGCAAAGGCCGTCCTGGCCCGCGCTTCGTCGTATTCGCGCGAGATGTCCAGGCCAGCAGCCTAGCCGGCGAGCGCGGCCATGACCCGCTGCATGAAGCCGTCGCGCGCCGCCGGGTCAATCCAGCGCATCACCGCGACGATGTCGTTGTCGGGGTCGATCCAGGTCAGGTTGCCGCCGGCGCCGGTAGCGCAATAGCTCGCGGCCGAAGCGCGGGGGTAAAGGTCCCGGTCGGTATTGAGCCACCATAACAGGCCGTATTGCGGGGACAGCGGACAGGGCTCGAGCATCCGGCCGAACCAGGCTTCCGACAGGA
>Ga0136846_1209614_pt1 | contig 13917 bp, 7 predicted proteins | sample HopSoiMetagenom2_FD_96841 | JGI IMG/M metagenome (GOLD analysis project Ga0136846, IMG submission 96841) | Grasslands soil microbial communities from Hopland, California, USA - 2 Assembly 2016 (version 4) | ecosystem: Environmental > Terrestrial > Soil > Grasslands | place: USA: Hopland...
ACAGGGCCTGCTTCTCCGGGGCCTTCCCCCCCGACCAGTGGACCTTCTTCACCGGCTTCTCGGCCGCGGCCTTCTCCGCGGCCGCGCCCTTGGCGGAGGCCTTCTTCTTGTCGTCAGCAAGGGCGGCGGTGGCCGTGCCGGCGGCGATCGCCACCGCCGGGGCCTTGGCCAGGAAACTCCTGCGGCTCGAGTTCGCCATCGTCACTTCCCCTTTCCCGACCAGCGCGGGTCGCTCGTCGTTTTGTAATCGCGCGGCAGGCCTTCCCAGTCCGGCCGCGCCAGCCCGTTGAGGTCGTACACGACCTTGCCGTCCTTGACCGTCATCTCGCAGGCCAGGCGCTTCGTGCCCTTCATGCGCGCCCCGAAGCTGTCCACGAAGCCGTAGCTGCCCGTCTCCAGCCGCAGCACGGCCACGTCCGCGGGCGAGCCCACCCCGAGCTGCCCGAGCTCGTCGTGCTTGATCTCGCGCGCCGGGTTCGTGGTGGAGGTCTTGATGACGTCGTCGAGGGACATCCCGAGGGCGAGGAACTTGGACATCACGTTGAGCTGGTCCTTCATGCCCGCGTTCATGCTGCCGATGTGCAGGTCGGTCGAGATGGAGTCGGGCCAGAAGCCCTCCTTCACCGCCGGCACCGCGACCCGCCAGGCGAAGCTGCCCCCGCCGTGGCCGACGTCGAAGATCACGCCGCGCTTGCGTCCCTCGACCATGCCTGCGTTGACGTGGCCGGCGGGGTCCAGCTCGCCGCGGAGCCCGGAGTAGCAGTGCGTGTAGATGTCCCCCGGCCGCAGCTTCTTCGTGACCAGCTCGCTGAGCGGGCGCTCCGGCTTGTTGGCGCCGAAGTCCACCATGACCGGGATGTTGGCCTCGGTGCCCACCTCCACCGCGTGCTCGACCGGCGTCCACTCCGGGCCGGCGTAGTGGGCCGTCTTCACACCGATGATGAGGCCGGGGTACTTCTTCGCCATCTCCACCGCGGGCAGCACGGCCATGTCATTGAGGTCCTGCTCCCACCCGCCCCCGCGCATGCCGTTGCCGACGATGTTGAGGAAGGCGAGCACGCGCGTCTTCGAGCGGTCGATGATGCGGGACTTGAAGTCCTCGAAGTTGCGCCAGCCCGCGCAGCCGGCGTCACCCACCGTGGTCACGCCCACGCGGAAGGTGAAGCCGTCGGGGTAGAGGCTGTTGTCGCCGGCGTAGGAGCCCTTCTCGCCCGTGCCCGCGTAGACGTGGACGTGGATGTCCACGAGGCCGGGGGTGACGTAGAGGCCGGAGACGTCGACGGTCTTGAAGGCGTCGGCGGGGGAGAGGTTCTCTCCGACGGCCGCGATCTTGCCGCCGGCGATGGCCACGTCACGCACCGCGCTGATCCCGTTGCGGGCGTCGATGACGTGGCCTCCCTTGAGGAGGAGGTCGTACTTCGTGTCCGCGGCTCCTACGGCGGACGCGATAGTCAGAGCGAGAGCGGACAGGAGGGCGGCCAGCATCACGCGATCACGCATCGTTCCCTCACCCCCTCCGCACGGCGCGGCGCTTCGCCGTCCAGCGCCCGCCCAGGTACTCGCCCAGGTCGACCGTCCCCGACATCTCGTCCCCTGACACCTTGCCCGTGAACGTGTAGTTGACGGAATCGCCGCTCTGCTCGCCGATCGCGCTGCGCAGGCGCACGGAGTCGCCGTCGATGGTGCCGACGAGGTCCCGGGACAGGAAATCCCCGCGGTGCGCCCCGTCCACGTCGTTGCCGCGCTGGCGCAGGGCCAGTGTGTGGTTGGAGGCGCTGGCCGCGTACTCGACCTTGACGTCCCACTGCCCGCTCAGGTCGGCGGCGGGAGCGGCCAGGGCCGGCTTCTCGACCGCCGCCGCCAGGGTCTTGCCGTCCTCCGTGCGCGGACCGGTGAGCACGGCATAGAGCCGGTCGGCCACGATCCGCTCGTCGCCGGCCGACATCATGTAGGGGTTGACGGTCACCCCGGTCAGGCCCGAGTCCCGCTCCCCGCGGTCGGGGAAGACGGCCACGCGCGGCTCGCCGTCGTAGAGCGCCTTCACCACCGCGTCTCCGGTGAGGCCGACCTTCGAGCCGTCCCAGAGGACGTGCAGCGAGGGCATCCGGTTGGAGAGCCCCTTGGGCTGGGTGATGTTCGTGGTGATGGTGGGCACGGAAGCCACGCGCTTTCCGACGTAGTCGAGCCAGGACGTCCAGGTCTTCCACTCCGCGTCGTGGTCGCGCTTCATCCACATCTCGACCGCCATCAGCATCCCGATCGCTTCCTCCTTGCCGACCTTGTAGCCGCGGGAGTAGCCGTGATGGGGCGCGCTGTGCACCCAGGCCGCCTTGACGAGGTCCTTGCGGCCGAGGAGGAGGCCGGCGGCCTGCGGCCCGCGCAGGCACTTGCCGCCGCTGTAGGCGACCAGGGTCGCCCCGTTCTGGAGATGGACGTTGGGTACGGTCAGGATCTCGGCGGCGGCGTCCACGAGCACGGGCACGCCGCGCGGCTGTGCCATCGACGCGATGAGCCTGGTGGGCAGCGCGCTCTCGTCCGCTTCCGGGCTGGCCAGGATGTAGATGAGCGCGGTGCGCGGTCCGAGCGCCGCCTCCAGCTCCGCGGGCGTGCTCACCTCGATCACCCGCACGCCGACGCCGCGCAGGGCCGCGTCGTACACGTTGCGCGAGTGCTTGGGGATGATCGCCTCGTCGCGGGGGAAACCGGCGAGGTTGGGCAGGCGCACGTGCAGGTCGGGGTTGCCGCCCGCGACGCAGGCGGCGGTGGCGTGCGTGAGCGCGGCCGAGCAGCCATCGGTGACGAGCCCCCACTCCGCGCCTGTCAGCGTCGCCAGCCGGGCCCCCACCGCCTCCGCCAGCTCGTCGAGGTGCACGTAGTGCTGGGAGGCGGCGGCCATGGCCTCGCGCACCTCCGGCAGCATCAGCGAGCCGCTCAGGATCGTGTAGGTGCCGCGCGCGTTGACGATGGGGCGCACGCCGATCGACGGATAGACGTCGGGACCGACGCGCAGCCCGACCCCCGCGGGCAGGGTGACCGGCTTGGGGCCGGCGGTGGGCGGAGGCGCCTTGGCCTCCGCGGCGGCGGGCAGCAGCCCGGGAAGCGCGAGCGCGCCTCCGAGCAGGCCGCCTCCCTTGATCAGCTCGCGGCGAGAGAAGCCTTCAGCGCTCATGGGTCCCTCCGGGGTCTTTTGTCGAGGGCCGGATTATATGACCTATCACCAGGGCGGGATGGAGAGCGCTACCATACGCGCCTCTCTCTCGCGAGGTGAGGAACGTCATGACAACCGGAACGCGTGCCCGGGAGTGGCTGGCGGCCGTCGTCGTCGTGTCTCTTGCGTCGTCCGCGCCGTGGGCTCTCGGGCAGGAGGCGGAGCGCGAGGGCGACCTCACCCTGCGCGAGGCATACCTGGCCGCGCGCCGCCAGGGACCCGACCGGTCCTTCGACGTCGCGCGGGCGCGGCTGCAAGCCGTCCGCCAGATGAGGGCGCAGGCGCTCGTGTCCGCACCCGACTCCACGAACGGCGCGCCGGTGGCGAACCCGCTCGTCTGGGAGAACATCGGACCCGGGCCCATCAACAATGGCCAGACGCCATTGGACAACTCCTACCGGAGCGACGTCAGCGGCCGCGTCACCGCCATCGCCATCGATCCCATCGACAGCTCCATCTACGTGGGAACCGCGCAGGGCGGCCTCTGGAAGAGCCAGGACAACGGCGCGAGCTGGATCCCGCTCACCGACTCCCTGGCCAGCCTGGCCGTGGGCTCGATCGCCGTCGATCCCGCCCTGCACTCCGCCGGCCACGCGACCGTCTACGTCGGGACGGGGGAGGGCAACGGCTCCGGCGACAGCTACGGCGGAGTCGGCGTGTACAAGTCCACCGACTCCGGGGCGACCTGGACCGGACCCTACGAGTCGCTGACGTTCACCCACCAGTCGATGGGATCGATCGTCGTCGACCGCGTGGACCCGAGCCATCTGCTCGCCGCCACCACCACCGGTGCGGCCGGGATCTCATTCGGTGGCCTCTACGTCCCTCCGTATGGGATCTGGGAGTCGGTGAACGGGGGCGTCAGCTGGACGCACAAGGACACCGCGGGCACGGGCAGCGCCTCGATGGTCCTGCAGGACCCCATCGTCACCACGACGTGGTGGGGCGCGCTCTCGGACATCGGTGGCCTCGTGAAGTCCGTGGACAACGGCGCGACGTGGACGGAGCTGGCGGGCACGGGAGGCCTCCCCGCGCTCTCGCCGGCCTGGGGACGCGGTGCGATCACCGGGACCGTCAACGCCCCGAGCACGGCCTCCGCGCTCTACCTGGCCACGGAGCTGGCCACGGCCAAGGGCACGGGCAAGGTCTATCGCTCGATCGACGGCGGCGCCAACTGGACGCCGGTGGCCGGCGCCGACGGCTATTGCAACGGGCAGTGCTGGTACGACGACCCCGTCTACGTGGAGCCGGGCGCTCAGGACACCGTCTACGTGGGCGGGGGGGCCCGGTCCTTCGGCCTGCCGACCGCCTTCATGAGGTCCGACAACGGCGGCGCGACCTTCGCGGACAAGGCCGGGCACCTCGCGCCGGGACTGCACGCGGACATCCACGCGATCACGACCTGGCCCGGCCAGCCCGCGCAGCTCTGGGTCGGCACCGACGGCGGGGTCTGGCGCTCCACCGACCGGGGCGAGAGCTGGGTCAACGTCAACAGCAACCTCGCCATCACGCAGTTCATGGCCTGCGACCTGCATCCGGGCGATCCAGCCGTCGCCTATGGCGGAACGCAGGACAACGGCACCAACGGCTGGCAGGGTCCGAACAACTGGACGCACCAGGACGACGGCGACGGAGGGCACGTCGCCATCGACCGCAACCAGCCCAGCCACCTCGTGCACACCTACTACAATTTCAGGAACTCGCAAATCGGCGTGGCCTTCACCACCAGCGGGTTCGGAGGGCCGGGCGGGTATCAGGGCTCGTTCGCGCCCGGCAATGGGATCAGCCTGAGCGACCGCGTGCTTTTCTACGCGCCCATCCATCTCGACCGCGGCCTCTCCTCGACCCTGTACTTCGGCACCAACCGCCTCTGGCGGGCCACGAGCTTCTTCGCCACCGGCGGCACGGGCGGCGAGTTCCAGGCCGTCAACGCCGCTCAGGACCTCACCGGTGGGGCGGTCGGGGACGCGTTCGGAGGCGCCATCAGCGCGATCGCCACGCTTGCGAACCCGACGGCCGGGCTGAGCGCGGACCTCGTCTACGTCGGATCCAGCAACGGATCCGTCTATCGGACGACCAACGCCACGACGGCCGCGACCTGGACCGCGGTCGACTTCCCCGGCGGCTTCGTCTCCGACGTCGTCATCGATCCCGCCAACTCGCAGATCGTCTACACCGCGGTGTCTCGCTACGCGGGAGTGGCCGGGCAGAACATCCGCAAGAGCACGGACGGCGGCGCGACCTGGAACTACGCCGCCACCGGCCTGCCCGACGTGCCCGTGAACTCACTCGTCCTGGATCCGATCACGCCGAACAAGGTCTGGGCGGGGACGGACATCGGCGTCTACGTCTCACCCGACGCGGGCGGGAGCTGGGCACCCATGAGCCCCGGCCTTCCCTCCGTGGCCGTGTTCGACCTCAAGGCCAACGCCGCCACCCGGCAGATCCTGGCCTGCACGCATGGGCGGTCGGCCTACATGATGTCGATCGACGACGACCTGATCTTCCGCGACGGGGTCGAGAGCCGCGATTTCTCCCGGTGGTCGGCCACCGTGAACAACGGCGGCCTCGCCGTCGCCGCCAGCGCGGCCATGGGCGGGACCACGACCGGCATCAGGGCGACCGCGAACGGCGCGCTGCCGCAGTCCGTCCAGGACGACTCGCCCCACGGCGAGACCCGATACCGCGCGCGGTTCTACTTCAACCCGAACTCCTTCGACACCGGCGAGGCCCAGAACCACCATCGGACGCGGCTCTTCATCGCCTTCAACGGCTCCGGCCAGAGGACGGTCGCGATCGTCCTGCGGCGGGTCGGGGGGGCCTTCGCGATCGAGGGGCGCGTCCGGCAGAGCGACGGGTCGCGCGTCGACTCCGGATTCGTGGGCCTCACCAATGCGCCGCACTTCATCGAGTTCGACTGGGCACGGTCCGCGGCCGGCCAGTCGAGCGGCACGTTCACGCTCTACATCGATGGCGTGGCGCAGCCGGTCACGAGCGGGATCGCGAACGAGACGGAGACGGTCGAGGCCGGCCGCCTGGGCGCCCTGAGCACGAAAGCGGGCGCCACCGGCTCGATGTTCTTCGACCAGTTCGAGTCGCGGCGCCAGAACTACTGCGGCCCCGTCGTCTAGGGCCGCGCCAGCCTCGGCTCCTCGTGTAGAGTCGCGGCCTCGGGAGGGACACATGGGTGACGAGAAGAAGGGGCCAGCGGTGTCGCGTCGTCGCGTCCTGCAGTCGGCGGCGGCGGTGGCCGGCGGCCTGGGATTGAAAGCGATCGGCCTCGCGCCGTCGGCGGAAGCCCAGGCTCCTCCGGCGACGACTGCGGCTCCGCGTGCCTCGGGCGGGGCGACGATGATCGGCGTCCCCTTCGAGCCGCGCCCGGTGGTGCGGATCGGCCTCATCGGCCATGGCGGCCGCGGGACGAGCCTGCTGCACGACCTGCTCGGCATCCCCGGCGTCACCGTCAACGCCGTCTGCGACCTCGTGAAGGAGCGGGTCGAATCGGCGCAGAACGAAGTCGAGAAGGCGGGGCAGAAGCGCCCCCAGGGCTACTCCTCCGGCGAGCACGACTTCGAGAACCTGGTGAAGCGCGACGACCTCGACGTCGTCTACATCCCGACGCCGTGGCGCTGGCACGTGCCGATGGCGGTGGCGGCCATGGAGGCGGGCAAGCATGCGTTCGTGGAGGTGCCGGCGGCCACCACGATCGAGGACTGCTGGCGGCTCGTCGAGACGTCCGAGAAGACGCGCCGCCACTGCGTGATGCTCGAGAACTGCTGCTACGGCGAGAACGAGCTGATGGTGCTCAACATGGTGCGGGCGGGACTCTTCGGCGACCTCACGCACGCCGAGGGCGCGTACCTGCACGACCTGCGCAAGGTCCTCTACGACGACCACGAGGGACTCTGGCGCCGCGACGAGCACTTCACGCGCAACGGCAACCTCTATCCGACGCACGGACTGGGGCCGGTGGCCCATTACCTCGACATCAACCGCGGCGACCGCTTCGAGCGGCTGGTGTCGCTCAGCTCGAAGGAGGCGAGCCTGTCCGCCACCCGCGACAAGCTCCCCGCGTCCGATCCGCGGCGCAAGGACACCTTCACCTGCGGCGACATGAACACGAGCATCATCCGCACCGAGCGCGGCCGCACCGTCCTCCTGCAGCACGACGTCGTAACGCCGCGGCCGTACTCACGTCTCAATCACGTTGCCGGAACCAAGGGCGCCTTCTACGACTACCCGCCGCGGATCTTCGTGGACGGCTCCGGGAAAGAGGAGTGGGCCTCGGTCAAGCCCTACCGCAAGCAGTACGAGCACGCCCTCTGGACGCGCCTGCGCAAGCTGGCCAGCAAGAGCGGCCACGGCGGCATGGACTACGTGATGAGCTGGCGCCTCCTGCAGTGCGTGCGCGAGGGGCTGGTGCCGGACATGGACGTCTACGACGCGGCGGCCTGGAGCGCGCCCGCACCGCTGTCGGAAGAGTCGGTCAAGAGCGGCGGCTCGGCGGTCGAGTTCCCGGATTTCACGCGCGGCCGCTGGCAGGAGCCGCGACTGGTGCTGGTGGGGGAGCCGGCGCGGACGGCGGTCTAGTCGGACCGCCAGCCCTCGGGAGTGGTGGGGATCACGGTCACCGAACGGACGATTTGTGTGCCTGGACGGGCAGTGCTAGTCTTCGCATCCCTCAGTGGCCGTCCATCTGAATCGTCTCAGGAGGTTCGCATGAACGCGCTGGATCTTCGCCGCTGGACACAGCGGCTGGCTTCGGTTGGCGTGGTCGTCCTGCTCGGAAACGCAACCGTCGCGATCGGAGCGGCGAAGCAGGACGGCGACCGGGACAGAGCGAAAGCACCGACCGCCCCGGCGGCAACGGAGGTCCTGCGCAATCCGCAGGAATCGCGGCTCGTGCAGGCGCGCGGTTGGGACGGCGACCTGCGGTCGCTCCCCCAGATTCCTCCCGAGAAGGTCGAGCGGCCGGAGCGCGAGCAACCCGAGATCGTGCGGACCACCGTTCCGGGCTCCGTGCCCCTCGCGCCCGCTCTCGAGGCCGTTCCCGCTCGCACCGTCCCCGCACCGGCGGCGAGCAAGAACTTCGACGGGATGAGCTTCGCCATCAACGGCAACGGCCATCCTCCGGATACGAACGGTGACGTGGGCCCGAAGTACTACATCCAGTCGATCAACACCTCCATCGCGATCTATCGCAAGAGCGACGGTGGCGAGGTGACCCACTTCACGTTCAACACGTTCATGAGCCAGGGTGCCTTCGGAAACCTGTGCGACACGAACAACTTCGGTGATCCGGTCGTGCTCTACGACAGCTTCGAGGATCGGTGGGTGATCACCGATTTCGCGTTCACGCTCAACGGCTTCGGCGACGTCGTGAACCCGCCGGGGTCCTTCCAGTGCCTCGCCGTCTCCAAGAGCGGCGATCCCGTCACCGGCGGATGGAACTTCTATTCCGTCAACACGACCGGCGGTCTCGGCGACTATCCCAAGTTCGGGATCTGGCCGGACGGGCTCTACATGTCGGTGAACATGTTCGGCTACCTGGCCACCGACCCGTTCCTCGGCGTGCGCGTGTTCGCCTTCAACAAGAAGCAGATGTACGCCGGCACGGCCAACCCGCAGGTCGTCTCCTTCAACCTTCCCACCAGCGAGTTCACGGTCCTGCCCGCCAACGCCCGCCTGGAACTCGGCACTCCGCCCGCCGGATCGCCGAACTACTTCGCGGAGGTCTGCAAGTACTACAACGCGATGAGCGTCTTCAAGTTCCACGTGGACTGGACGAACGTCGCCGCCTCCACGTTCGGTGGGGAGGCCGTTTCCCTCACCGCGACGCGCCTGGCCGATCTCGACACGGGCGGAGGGAGCACCGACGTGCCCTCGCCGGTGAACCCCCTCGACTCCATTCCGTACCGCACGATGATGCAGAACCAGTACACGAACATCGGCGCCGTGGAATCACTCTGGAATGTCCACACCGTGGGCGCCGGCAATCCGGTCGTGCCGGGGACGGTCTCGGCCACGGCGGCTCCGCGCTTCTACCAGTTGTCGGTGACGGGCGGCGTGGTGGCGGCGGCGGCGACCCAGGCCTTCACGTTCAGCCCGGACGCCAACGGTCGGTTCGTTCCGAGCGTGGCCGTCGACCGGGCGGGAGACATGGCGATGGGGTACTCGGTTGCCAGCGGCACCTTGAACCCCGCCATCCGCTACGCGGGCCGACTCGCCGGCGACGCCGTCAACTCCATCACGCAGACCGAGACCTCGCTCATCGCAGGAGCCGGGACCCAGAGCGGCACCTGTGGAGGCACCTGCACGCGGTGGGGTGACTACAGCACGATGTCGGTGGATCCCGACGGCTGCACGTTCTGGTTCACGACCGAATACTACGCCGCGAACGGTCTCAACCACCACACTCGCATCGGCGCCTTCGCCTACCCGTCCTGCACGCCGACCGACGACCTCATCTACAAGAACACCTTCGACACCTGCGACCTGTCCGGCTGGTCGAGCACCGCCACCGACGGCGGGGATCTGAGCGCGATCCCGGCCGCGGCCATGAGCACCGGCCCCTGCGGCCTGCAGGCCGTCGTCAACGACATCAATCCCCTGTACGTCGAAGACGACAGTCCGAACGCCGAGGACCGCTACCGGGTGCGCTTCTACATCAACCCGCACAGCTTCGACACCGGCGTCGCCCAGAACCACTTCCGCACCCGCGTGCTCATCGGATTCCAGCAGACTCCGCAGCGCCGCCTGGTGGCGGTCGTCCTCAAGTTCCAGGGCGGTGTGTACAACCTCATGACCCGCCTGCGCGTGGACACCGGCGGTCGCATCGACACCGGGTTCATTCCGATCACCAACGCCGCGCATGCGGTCGAGATCGAGTTCCGCCGGTCCTCGAGTCCGACCGCGTCGGACGGGTCGCTGCAGATGTGGATCGACGGGACCTCCGTCGCGATCGTCAGCAACGTGAACAACAACGTGAGCGGCGTCGATTTCGCCCGCATGGGGGCGCTGAGCGTGAAGGGCGGCGCCACCGGGACGCTCTACTTCGACGGCTTCGAGTCGCGGCGGGTCCACTACATCGGTCCGTGACCTCGGCCGTGAGCGGTCGGCGGTGCGAACTTTCCGCCGACCGTTGACGTAGGAGCTCTCGAGGAGGCGTCAATGCGCCAGGCCTGGGAGTCCTTCCGCGTGAGTGGCGACGAGCTGCTCGCGCGGGTCAAGGAGATCGTCCACGAGGGCAACGTCCGCCGCGTCATCGTCAAGCAGGACGGCCGGACGGTGGTGGAGTTCCCGGTGACGGTGGGAGTGGTGGGCGCGATCGCCGCCCCCTCGCTGGCCGCCCTGGGAGCGGTGGCGGCGCTCCTGACCGACTGCACGATCGAGGTCGAGAGGGAAAGCGACGCCGCGGGTCCTACACCCCCGCCTCCGGCTCCCGCCCCGCCGCGTCCAGCGCGGGCGTCGGCGCGACGGGCGCGCCCGCGGGCCTGAACAGGTTTCGTCGCCGGCTGCCTTGACCGCGGCGGGCCCCGCGACCGACGATGGTTCTTGGGTTCCCTCATGTCCCGCCGTGGCTCCGCGCTCTCCCTCCTCGCGCTCGTCGTGCTCGCCTGGCCCGTTGCCGCCGTAGGGCAGGTCGTCCGCCGGGGCGGAGAGTTCCAGGTCAATACCTACACGACCGGCTACCAGTTCGAGCCCGGGCTCGCCATGGACGCGGCCGGGAACTTCGTCGTCGTCTGGACGGACACCTTCCAGAGCGGTCACTCCGGCATCTTCGCGCGGCGCTTCGACGCCGCCGGCCACCCGCTCGGCACGGGCGAGATCCACGTGGATGGCGGCACCGGGGAGGAGCAGGCCTACCCGGTCGTGGCCTCCGACCCGAAGGGAAACTTCGTGGTCGTCTGGCAGAGCCTCCAGGACGAGGCGACGGCGGGAGTCTTCGCGCGCCGCTACGACACCGAGGGCAATCCCCTCGGGGACGAGTTCCGGATCAACGCCGACTCCGCGGGGCTCCACTTCCGGCCGCGGATCGCCATGGACGGCGATGGGCGCTTCATCGTCGCCTTCCAGGACGACGACGGCAGCGACGGCGGCATCTCCACGCGCCGCTACGACGCGGCCGGGAACGCCGGTCCCGAGTTCCGCGTCAACACCTACACCACCGGCGAGCAGAACGCGCCGGACGTGGCCGACGACGGCGCCGGCGATTTCGTGATCGTCTGGGGGGACATGGGACGGCATGGCGAGATCTACGGCCGCCGGTACGACGCCGCCGGTGCTCCCGCCGGCGACGAGTTCCACGTCAACGCGTACGCGACCGGCGTCCAGACCAACCCCGCCATCGCCATGGTTTCCGATGGACGGTTCATGGTGGCCTGGGACTCCTACGGCCAGGACGGCGACCATTGGGGCGTGACCGCGCGCCGTTTCGACGCCGCGGGCACGGCCCAGGGCGACGACCAGGCCGTCAACGTCTACACGACCAACTACCAGCGCGCGCCGTCGGTGGCCGCGGACGGGAGCGGCAACTTCGTCGTGACCTGGTTCAGCTACTGGGAGGATGGCAGCTTCTCCGGCGTGTTCGCGCTGCGCTTCGACCCGAGCGGCGCCCCGGAGCCGCCGTTCCGGGTCAACACGTACACGACGGAGGCCCAGTACGGCGCGCGCGTGGCCGCCGCTCCCTCCGGCGACTTCGTCGTGGCCTGGCAGTCGTACGGTCAGGATGGCGACGGGTACGGCGTGTTCGCGCAGCGGTACTCGCCCGACCTCATCTTCAAGGACGGCTTCGAGTCGGGGACGCTCGGCGCCTGGTCCTCGAGCGCGACCGGCGGCGGCCGGCTGAGCCCCTCCGGTGCCGCGGCCCTCGATGGCAGCTCGGTCGGCCTGCAGGGCGTGGTCACCGACACGAGCCCGCTCTACGTCGAGGACGACCGCCCGCACGACGAGGAGCGCTACCGCGCGCGGTTCTGGCTCGATCCGAGCGACTACGATCCCGGCGAGTCGCAGGGCCACTGCCGTACGCGCCTGTTCCTCGTCTTCGAGGAAGCGCCGATGCGACGGCTGGCCGCGATCGTGCTCAAGCGCCAGGGCGGCGTCTACGGGATCGAGGGGCGGTGCCGTCTCGATGACGGCGCCCAGGCCGACACCGGCTTCTTCCCGATCTCCGGCGGGCCGCATGCGATCGAGATCGACTGGCAGCGCGCGACGGGACCCGCGAATGGCCGCTTCGAGCTGTTCATCGACGGCGTGTCGCGGGCGGTGCTCACGAGTCTCGCCAGCGGCGGCCATGCCGTCGACCTGGTGCGGCTGGGCGCGCTGAGCGTCAAGAGCGGCGCGACGGGCACGCTCTTCTGGGACGAGTTCGAGTCGCGGCGGCAGGGCTACATCGGGCCCTGAGCGCGACCGGCGCACGCGCGCCATCCGCGTGCGGTCGCGGCAACTCGTCCCGGAACGAGTTGATCGTCTCCCTCTCGACGCTACTGCGACCCGTCCCCCTGCGCCCGGGCGATGAAGACCTGGGCCACCGACTTCCCGAGCTGCACGCCGGCCGCGTTGTCCATCGGGTAGTGGATGCCGGCCCAGATCCGCGAGTCTCCCGCCTCCTTTCCGAGCGCGCGGGCGAAGTCCGCGTGCTTGGGGAACAGGTAGGCGAGGATCTCGGAACGGGTGGCCGAGAACGTCGAGTGGTTCGACGGGTAGCTCGGGAAGTACGGCACCGGGAAGAGCGGCTTGATGTTGACGGGGTCGAACTGGCTGGGCCGGATGAACCAGTAGCTGAACTTGCCGTCCTGGCTGGCGATGAACGAGTCGAAGAACGAGGCCGCGATCAGCGCGTAGGCCCGCGCCACTCGGGGCGGGTTGAGCTGCAGCCCGTCTTCGAACATCCATTGGTTGGCGTAGCGGTACGGCCAGGAGTTGAGTCCCTCCGGGCTCTGCCAGTAGAAGGCCCGATAGTTGGTGCCGAAGGCGGTCTGGCCGCGGGGGAAGTTCCGGACGGGGTCGGCCTGGTCGGTGCTGAAAGCGGCCGACGTGCAGTCGACGGGCGCGGCCGGACGGAACTGGCTGGCGGAGGCGAGGAGCAGCGGCCTCCACGTGGGGCCGGTGACGTTGCCGGGCGGGACGATGTTGCCGCTGCCATCGAGGTTCGGAACCCAGGCGCAGGGTCCAGTGGGCACGGTGCCTGCCCAGAGCGCGTCCGAGCCGTCCAGCTTCGCCTTGGCGATCACCTCTTCCGCCACCCGCCGGCCGAGCTCCAGACCGGCCGAATAGTCGCTCGGGTACTGCAGGCCGGCCTGCACCCGCGACCAGCCCGCCTCCTCCGCCATGGCCTGGAACTTCGCCGCCTCCGCGGGGAGGAAGTACGCGAGGACGGTGGCCGCCGCCTGCGCGGTGGCCGCGTGCTCGGACGGATACGACGGGCTGTCCGGCACGGGCAGCGCGGGGTCGATGTGGTTGTCGAGCTCACTCGGGCGCGGCCGGTCGTAGTGGTACTTCGAGTCCCAAGTCGCGAGGGTGGCGTCGTACATCGCGAGCGCGACGTAGGTGTACACGCGGTGCGGGAAGGCCGAGGTCGGCACCGCGGGGACGGAGAGGAGGCGCTGGGAGATGAGGTCGATCCAGCGATACGAGGGAGCCCCCGCGTCCCAGAACGCGATCTTGTCCTGGGTGCCGGCCTCCGGGTGACGGAGCAGGTCCTCGAGCAC
>Ga0136846_1210870_pt1 | contig 13917 bp, 10 predicted proteins | sample HopSoiMetagenom2_FD_96841 | JGI IMG/M metagenome (GOLD analysis project Ga0136846, IMG submission 96841) | Grasslands soil microbial communities from Hopland, California, USA - 2 Assembly 2016 (version 4) | ecosystem: Environmental > Terrestrial > Soil > Grasslands | place: USA: Hopland...
CGGAGAGCGGCAGAGTCGAGCTCTCTTTGGCCGGCTCGGCCGCGGCGATCGTGGTTCGCGACGATGATCGCCTCGTGACGACGACGGATGCACCACACCTCGGCGAGATTTCCGACGCGGTTTTTCAAGCAGATTGTTTGAATCTGAAGGCAGGTGAAGCGCTCATCATGATCTCCGGTGGCGTCCGTGCCGCAGTCGATGGCGCGGGGCTGCGGATCGGCGAAGCGGCGATCGCCTCGCACGTTGCCCGGCACTTGCGCGAATCTGCCGATGGTCTGGTGGCTCGCATTCGCCGACTGCTCGATCACGATGGGCAAACCGAAAACGATCTGACGGTGGTCGTGGTCAAGCGACGGTCGCGGCGCTCGTAAATACTACCGAATCCGCTTGCGATCGATATAGGCTGCGAATTGACTTCTGCCGGCCGGCGATTTTACAATCCGCCGAGGGTCAAGGCCGCGCGGTGTCGTCATCCACCGCGCCTTGGCTGCGTGAAGTCAGGCGAACCCATGGCCATCGAATTTGCGTGCCAGTGCGGCTCGCGATTTCGCGTAGAAGACGAAATGGCGGGCAAGCGTGCCCGCTGCAGAGTGTGCCGGCAATATGTCATCATCCCGGCGGCTTCCGAGTCTGCACCAATACGGCAACCGGCAACCGCAGGTCCATGGACTTCATCAGGTCCATCGACGCCACCCTCACTTCCTCCGCACCTTTCGCCAGCGGCTGCGCCGCCGTCCGATCCCTGGATGGACAGCCAGATCCGGCAGCACCAAAAGCTGACGCAGTCTGCGGCGTCAAATCCCGGTCGGCTGCGGATCAGCCATCTGAAGCATTGGATGAGTTTTCCACTGTGGCCCACGCTGTGGCTGGCCCCGCTGCTGGTAGTCTTCCTGGCGGGGTTGCTAATCCACTGGGCCTTTGTTTTCCTGGCGGTTCCATTCGCCGGACTGCTTTGGATGTATTGGTGGATTCAGCGGGCCAAATTTATCAGCGGCTGCACGAATCCGGCGATGGTCGTTTCCGTCGATCCACCGCTAGTCGCCGTTCTCACCGATTTGAGCATGGGCCAAACCGGCACGAGGTGGTTTTACATCAAGGTGCTCGAACAGCCGCTCGATTCGATGACCGGTGAGGCACCGCGCTTGGGCCAGCGTCTCGCGACCGTCGCAACGTATTATCAGGGCGAGAATTCAGAGCATTGGACCAATTTCTGGCCAGTCGTCGTGAACTGTGTCACGTGGAGCGTGGGTGACATTGCCCGCGTGTTTACGAGCATTACCAATAGCGACTGGCAGCAGCTCGACACGGGACTTCGCCAAATCCCAAAACCTTTTTCGCCGGGCCTCTATAAGGTTGAACTCGAGCCGCCAACGCGCAAGCAGCAGTTGCCGCCAATGGAGCTTGCCCGCCGGCTGGGCGACTATTTCACGCACGGCGACGCAAATCGTTGCTGGCTCTCACCGCCAGGAATTCCGCCGTATTTACTGCAGTCGGCAATTACGTCGATGGCAAAAAGTGCCGCCGCGGGCGAGCCGCTGGCCCTGATTTTGGCAAATGGCGACAAGATGGCGGGCACGGGAGTGCTACTGACGACGGCGGGCGTCTATTTCCATTTCGCTGACGGTTCGCAAGGCGCGTTTCGCTGGACCGAGCTAGCGGGCGCGGGCAACGCGGCGGATGGACTTGAGGTCGTTCTCTGTGGAGGCACTCGCTTTCGCTGGGGCCGTGAGCTCGGAAAGTTTTCCGATCGAGTGGAAGCCGTACTCGATGGCGTTGCTAAGGCGCCCTGACCGCGCGGTTTGAATCGGCAGATGGCCGTTTGACAGTCTTCGGCCGACCGCGCTAGAATCGGCCGCACGTGTGATCCATGGTCAGTGGCACTGTCAAAAGGCGAGTGGCATGAGCGGACAGATTGATACGGTGATGCATGAAGATCGCGTGTTTCCTCCGCCGAAGGAGTTCGTGGCGAAGACGGCGATCAGCTCCATGCAAGCCTATGAGGAGTTGTACGAGCGGGCGAAGTCTGATCCGGAGAAATTCTGGGGCGATTTGGCGCGGCAGGAGCTGCACTTGTTCGAGCCGTTCAGCAAAGTGCTGGAGTGGAATGAGCCGCTGGCCAAATGGTTCATCGGCGGCACGACGAATGTGTCGTATAACTGCCTCGACGCCCACCTGAAGACGAATCGCCGCGACAAAAAGGCATTGATTTGGGAAGGGGAGCCTGGTGATCAGCGAACGCTGACCTACGCAGAGCTTCACGCCGAAGTGTGCAAGTTCGCCAATGCACTGAAAAGCCTGGGGCTGAAAAAGGGCGACGTGGCGACGCTCTATATGCCGCTGATTCCTGAGCTGGCGATCGCGATGCTCGCGTGCGCCCGGATCGGCGTGGTGCATAGCGTCGTTTTCGGGGGCTTTTCAGCCGAGGCGATCGCCGACCGCAACAACGATGCGAAAGCGAAGGCGGTCATCACGGCCGACGGCGGCTGGCGGCGCGGAAAGCTCCTGCCGCTGAAAGAAACGGTCGACGAGGCGCTCGCGAAGTCGCCGACAGTGCAGCATTGCATTGTTTTTCGGCGGGCCGAGGGCAATGCCACCATGAAAGCGGGCCGGGATCACTGGTGGCATGAGCTTGTCGCTAAGCAGTCGCCTGATTGCCCGGCTTCGCCGCATGACAGCGAAACACCGCTGTTCATCCTCTATACCAGTGGCTCGACGGGAAAGCCCAAGGGCATCAAGCACACGACCGCCGGCTACAACCTATACGCCAAGAAGACCTTCGAATGGGTCTTCGACTATCGCGACGAGGACATTTTCTGGTGCACGGCCGACATCGGCTGGATCACGGGACACACGTATGTGGTTTATGGCCCGCTCTCGGCCGGCGCGACCGTCGTCATGTACGAGGGCGCGCCGAATTTTCCCGCGGAGGATCGCTTCTGGGACATCATCGAGCGGCACCGCGTCACGATTCTCTACACGGCGCCGACCGCCATCCGCGCGTTCATCAAATGGGGCGACCACCACGTCGATAAGCACGATCTGTCGAGTCTGAGGCTCCTAGGCACGGTCGGTGAAGGGATTAATCCTGAAGCCTGGATGTGGTATCACCGCAAAATCGGCAAGGAGAAATGTCCCATTGTCGATACGTGGTGGCAAACGGAGACCGGCGGCATCATGATGTCGCCCCTGCCCGGCGCGATTCCGGCGAAGCCCGGAAGCTGCACCAAGCCGTTGCCCGGCGTGGTGCCCTCAATCCTTGACGAGAGCGGCAAGCCGGTGCCGCCCAACACCGGCGGCATGCTCTGCATCAGCAAGCCCTGGCCGGGAATGCTGCGCGGCAGTTGGGGCGACGATGAGCGCTACAAGCAGCAGTACTGGTCGAAGCTGCGAGGGCATTACCTGACCGGCGATAATGCCCGGCAAGATAACGACGGCTACTACTGGATCATGGGCCGCATCGACGATGTGATCAAAGTCAGCGGCCACCGATTGAGCACGATCGAGGTCGAATCGGCCCTGGTCAGCCACCCGTGCGTTGCCGAAGCGGCTGCCGTCGGCCGTCCGCACGAGATCAAGGGCGAGGCGATCTCCGTTTTTGTCACGCTGAAGTCTGGCACGCCCGACGACAAGCTGAAATCTGACCTTAAAGCGCACGTTCGCAAAGAAGTAGGCGCGCTGGCCGACCCCGACGATATCCACTTTGCCAATGCCCTGCCTAAAACTCGCAGCGGCAAGATCATGCGTCGGCTGCTCCGCGATATCGCCGCGGGTAAAGAGACCATCGGCGATACGAGCACGCTGGAGGATTACAGTGTGCTGGCAAAGTTGAGGGAGGAAGAGGAATAGGCGAGGGCACGTGCTTTGCTTCGTCTATCGTCCGATAGGACTGAAGCAATGAGCGGGATTTGGATCGGCACTTCCGGCTGGACGTACGACGGCTGGCGCGGCTCGTTTTATCCGGACAATATTCCGAAAAAGAACTGGCTGCGTTGGTACGCGTCGCAGTTCAAGACGACTGAGATCAACGGCTCGTTCTATCGTACGCCGTCGCTGGACGCCGTCCGCGCGTGGCGCGATCTAACGCCCGATGATTTTCTGTTCGCTTGGAAGGCTTCCAAATTCATCACCCACTGGAAGAGGCTCACGCAGAAATGCAAGAACAGCCTGGAGCTGATGGAAACGCGGCTCAAGGTGCTGGGGTCCAAGCTCGGTCCCGTTTTGTTTCAGCTTCCGGCGCATTTCAAGGCTAATCGCGAGCGGCTGGCCTCCTTCTTGAAGATGTTGAATAAGCGGCGGCGGTATGCCTTCGAGTTCCGCGATGAGAGCTGGTATGCGCCGGCGATCTTGGACCTACTGCGGGACCACAACATTTCGCTCTGCCTGTCGGATCATCACGATGCGCCCTCGCCGTGGGAGGTGACGGCCAGGCACGTCTATGTTCGCGGTCATGGCCCGACCGGCGAGTACAAAGATCGCTACCCCAAGCGAACCATGGACGACTGGGCCAAAACGATCGCCCAGTGGCGGCGAAAGAAGCTCGATGTCTATTGCTATTTCGACAATGACCAGAAAACAGCGGCGCCGAAGGATGCAGAGCGATTATCGGACCTGCTCGGAAAATCCAGGCGTTGATTTGGCCAACTCGTCTTCGGCCTTGCGCGACAAGAAGCCTATAATTTCGTTAGGCTGAACGGGCGTCTTCTCTTGCTGCGAGCAATTCCATGGCTACCTCGCCGATCTCTGGTCCGCACCAGGCAATCCCGACCACTACCGCGCGCGAGAAATTCTGCGCCGAGCTGTTTGGTCGACTGTGGGACCGCTATCGGGAGCGCGTGTCCTACGTGCAGACTTATGAGAAGGTCATTCGCCAGGCGAAGGCCACATTTGTCAACGACCACATCGCCTTTCGCACATTTGCCACGCAGCAGCCGCCGGCGGGGATTTCCACGATCTCGCGGATTTTCGAGTCGCTCGGCTATCGCGCCGCGGGCAGCTACCATTTCGATGACAAACAGCTTTCGGCAATTCACTTTCAGCATTCCAACCAGCAGTTTCCGAAGCTCTTCATCTCCGAGCTGCGCGTATGGGAGCTGCCGGGCGAGACCCGCGCGATCATTGAGAAAACGGCCAAGAGCCATCGACCGGCGATCGCTGCTGCGACGCTGGCCGCGCTCTCCAATCTCGATCGCGACAACAAGCCGGCCGCCGAGGTGATGGAGCGCGTTGTCGCCGAGTTTCATGAGCTGCCATGGATACTGCCGGCCCGCGAGGACGTTGAGAAGCTGAACAAGGTCAGCCAATACGCGGCCTGGGTTCTCGTGCATGGCTACAACGTCAATCATTTCACGTCACTGATCAATTCGCATGGAGTTCCGTCGCTCGATGACATCGAAAAAACGATCGCCGCCTTACAAACCGCGGGCGTGCCGATGAAGAAGGAGATCGAAGGCGAGCGTGGCAGCAAGCTGCGGCAATCTTCCACCGAAGCGGTCATGATCGAGGTCGATGTGCACGACCGCGGCGTGCCGGCAAAGATGCCCTGGACCTACGCGTACTTCGAGCTGGCACAGCGCGACACCGTCACTGATCCCGCGAGCGGCAAAAAGGTTCGCTTCGAAGGGTTTTTGGGCCCACAAGCGACGAATCTGTTTGAAATGACGCGGGTCAAGTGAGTGGTGAGTGGTGAGTAGTGAATGACGTCTGGCCGAGCATACTCAATAACGGCTCAAAGTAAGCCGCGTAGCTCGCCACCAGGCCGGCCGACAATCGAATGGCGAGCGGCCGGGAAGCGAGCGAGACCTGCCACTGGCCACCGCTCAGCCGGCAGCCCGTCGCCAGAAGCTGTCGCATCGGCTGCACGTGAACGTCGGTCGCTGTGCCAATCCACAGCACACGCGGCTGATCTGAAGCCGAAAAAAGCAGCATCCGCCGATCGACGCCCAGGAGCCACAGCGCTTGGTCGTTGATGGCTTCGGGCCGCCTCTCTTCGGGCCATTCCAATCTTGCCGGTCCATAAAGAAACCGTGCCTGCGAATCGACCAATAGATCGAGCGCGGCGCGTGCTGCCGCGGCCGGAACGCGCCGCTGCGGCGTGTCGGCCGGCAGGCGCTCAAACAGCGCGGTCGCATAATGCTTCTCAACCATCGCTTGCATCTTCCGCGGTGGTCGACGCAGGTAGGCCGCGACATCGTCGAGCGTGACTTCCACTCCCGCGGCTCGCGGTGGCGTACGAGCATTGAGCGAAGCCAAATCTTCGAGATACTTGTCGGCCAGATCGCCATCGGGATCGAGGTCCGGATGTTCGAAGAAGAATGAAGCGCCGGCCGCCACGTCATTCGCTAGCGCGGCGCGCTCTTCGATCGGCAACTCACGCAGCACCGCGCTGTTGGCCAGATGGAGCGCCGCCTCCGGCGGATCGAGCTGCTTGATCGCCACCAAGAAGCTGGCCAGGGAACGGATTGCATCGACGATCTGATCGCGAACGCTCGCTGCCGTCGTTTTCAAGACAATCGACAGCTTGATTCCCAGCCGCTGTTCGGCGGCCGTCTTCCAGCGGCCTAGCGAATCGGCCGATTTGCCGTGGATGAAAGCTTCGAGGAACCTCTCGAGGCGTGTGGCCACCGCGCGCCGTTCATCCATCGTCAGTACTACGGCCGCCGAATATCGCTCCGGCCCGGCTGACTTGCGATTGGCCAGGCAGCGATACAAAAACACGCGGTCGTATTCACTGCGCAGCTCCAGCGCGCCGATCTCGCGCAGTGCATGGGCGAGGCTATCGCGCGACAGCGGAAACTCGCTGACCAGCTCCGTCAGCTCCGCCGCATAAATCCAGTTGGCATCGCGATGCCGAAAGCTGCCGCCGTAGATGCCGGCCACCTCATATCCGATCACCCGCACCACGCTGCTCAGCAGTGCCAACACTTGCCGATCGATCATGTGCCGCGCGAGCGCTTGCGCCCCGCGATTGGTGAGGTTTCCGACAAACCACCATGCGCCCAATGCCAGCGGATTGGCTCCTAAGGCAAAGCGGCCCAGATAGAACGCGGTATTCACATACGGCCAATAAGGCTCAGCCGACTTGTACATCCGCCAGGTGTTGACTGCGCTGCGGATGTAGCCGTAGAGCGTGTTCAAGCTGGCATGCTTCACATCGACCGGCAATTCATCGAGCACGACCAGCAGCTGCAAGCCCGCGCGACTCACAGCCCGGAACACGCGAGCCAGGCTCGCCTCCAAGAGCGGTTGTCCAACATCCGGCTGATAGATGCGAGCTACATGCGTGACCAGCTTCACGACGTCGTCGCGAATGATCGTGAGCGAAAGCTTGCCCTCCGGCGCATATTTGTTTTGCAGAATATTGTCATACAGGGTTTTTGTCTCGGCCTTGAGCAGGTCGAGCATCTGGCGGTCCTTGCGAGCTAATTCTAACAGCGCCTCATCATCCAGCGGCGGATGCGCCAGGTTCAGCGGTTGCGGGAACTCCATCCATTCGTGATACGTCACGAGGCGATCGGCCAGCGCCTGCTCACGCTTGCCCAGGCGGGCTGCGTCCTGTTTGAACTCCTCCTGCATCGAAAGCCGCAGCTCTTCGAATTGCGATCGCTCGCTGTCCAGGCGTGTTTCTTCATCGGCCAGGCGGCGGCGAAGCCCTTCGAGCTGGATTTCGACGGCGGACAATTTGCGGCGGAATAGTAACACAGCCGCCGCGGTGGCCAGGCAGCCGATGTAGATCAGCGCCTGCCACCAGCCCAGCTGGGAGCTATTCACTGCGGCGGCCACCGCGACCGAAACGACGCCGGTCGCTACCAGGCCAATGGACAGCCAATGCCAGCGGTGCTCACTCATGAGATTGATTGTAATTCGTGGGGTGGCCGCAAAGCGTGCTAGCGATGCGTGCATGCGGCGGGCCAATTGCGATTGTCCACCGCCCGCGGCTCCGATAAAGTGCCCGCCCACGAAATCAGGGAGGATTCATCATGCAGCGAGCACTGCGCGTTACGTTGACTGTCGCTTGGATGGCCTTGGCTGCCGGCTTTATCGGCTGCGGCGGCTCCAAACTGCCTGTGCCGGCCGAGCGTCTGCCGGGCAAATGGCACGGCGAGATGATCGTGTATGAAGAAACGCAGAGTAAGCTGCCGGTAGAAGTTATCGCGAAAATGTCGCAAACCCAGTACGACTTTGAATTCCGCCTCGACGGCACCATGGCGCTGTCAGGCGTCGATTCAGGCCAGGCTTATACCTCCGAAGGTCGTTGGCAAACGCTGAAGCAAGACGGTGATTTGTTGACGATCAAATCCTTTGAGCAGAGCGGCAAGCAGAAAGACATCAACATCGAGTTCGACGGCAAAGACACGTTCTATATTCCGGTCGCGGCACCCCTGCGGGCGGGCGCCGAAGTTGCCGAGCTGGGTGCGATGCGGTTTACGCGGCTGCGTTAGGCAACTGGCAGGAAAAATGAACAGGAGATAACAGAGGAAACAGAGCAGAGAGCTAACAGAAGGCTGCAAAGGCCGCAAAGAATTAAACCGCTGGTGTATGACGTCTTTGCTTTCTTTGCTGCCTTCTGTTTGTTGGTCTCTGTTTTCTCTGCTTACTCCTGTCCAATCTGCTTATTTAGCGACCGTCTCGTCTTCCAACGGTTTTGCCGCGAAATCGGTTGGATTGACCCAACCGGCTTGTAGCTTCTCGCCCCGCATGTAGCGCTCATAAAATCCGCGCAAGCCCGCTTCGGCGTAGGGATACTCTTCGAAGATGTGTCCTTGCCCAAACATCCGCGGGTCTTGCTGGGCCTTTAGCTCTGCGGTCATTTGCTCGCGAAGCTGCTTTCTCAGCTCAGGGTTATCCAAGTTGTGGACGCATTCAGGATCGGATTCAAGGTTGTAGAGCTCTTCTGAAGGGCGCTTACCGAAGCAGAACTGCCAGTACTGCCCCTGCTCCATGCGCATGTTCAGCACAACGGTTTTCGTCGGCCCGCCATCGCAGTTGAGATAGCCTGTTTCCGGATTACACGCCGGCCAGCGGCTTGGTTCAAAGTTTTGCAAGTAAAGCTTGTCGTTCTTCACGATGCCACGGATGGGATAGCCCCAGTCGTGCGGGCGGCCCACGTCATGCCGCTCCTGCCCGATCAGCACATGATCACGCGCTGAATCGACGCGTCCACCTTTGTTCGAATCGAAAATGTTGCTCAAGCTGCGGCCAACCGTCGGCTGCATTCCGCTGTCGCTCCACGCCAGCCCAGCCGACTCGAGAAACGTTGGCGCTAGATCGACGAAGCTGATGTAGTCATCGATCGTGCGGCCGGGCGAATGAATACGGCCTTTCCACATCATGGCCAGCGGTACGTGGTTCGATGCTTCGTAGGCGTTGCCTTTTGCCCGTGGAAAAGGCATGCCGTGGTCGGATGTCACGACGACTAGCGTGTTGTCCAGCTCGCCACGCTGCTCGATCAGCTCGAGCATGCGCCCCAAGTGCCGATCAAAGTGCTCCACTTCGAAGCCATAGTCGAGCACGTCGTTGCGGACCGTTTCGTTGTCGGGCCAGTAACTCGGAACTCGCTCAATATCGCTTAGCTGCTTGCCTCCCTTTGCCACACCCGAGCCATACTCGTAGGCCCGGTGCGGCTCGATGGAGCCGTACCAGAAGCACCACGGCTTTCCTGTTGGCGCGGCCTTCAAAAAGTCGGCGAAATTGGCGGCATAATCGCTGTTGCCGATTCCGCTCGTTGGCGGCTCCGCCTTCCGCGCGTCAAAGCCGCGACCGGCCATCAGCCGCGGCTTGCCGGATTCGTCGTTGGCGACGCCCGGCCCCCAGCCCTTCGTCGTCTTGCCGACGAAGTAGCCGTGCTCGGACAGCGCTTCGGCATAGGTCTTGAACTTAGGCGGGAAAAAGCAGATGTGGTTGCACGCGGCCTCAAGCTGCCATGAGTTGCGGCCCGTCAGCAGGCAGGCTCGCGAGGGGGCGCACTTGGCATTGGGCGTATAAGCGTGCGTGAACAGCAGCCCTTCGCGAGCCACGCGGTCAAACGCCGGCGTGTTCGTCCATTTGCAGCCGTAGGCGCTGGCGTGTCCAAAACCCCAGTCGTCCGCGATGGCCAGCAGGATGTTGGGCGGATTACGAAGGGCCGGTTGATCATTGGCTTTGCCGATTGCTACGGCTACACTGATCGCCGTGACCATCGCAAAAGACGTTGCAAGTTTCATGTCAGTGCCTCAATCGATTGATGTCGCATTTTGCCCAGCGGCATTGTAGGTACGCCTTCGTCCGAATTCACTCCCGCATTCACGGAGCTCTCCCATGCGTCGAATTTTCTTCATGCTGACGTTATCTCTGCTGACCGCTGCTCTCCTTGCTCAGGAAGCTCCGCAGCGCGGCCGCATCAAAAACTTTGATACGGAAAAAGGGACGGTGACGATCAGCACGGCGGACGGCAAGGACGTCGAAGCGGCGATCGTTCCCCAGACCCAATTCCGCGGCGCGGACAATGAAACCAGCGCCAAAATTCGCGAGAAGGGCCTGCCGGCGGGAACGAACGTCATGTTCAAGACTCGGCAGGAGGGCGGCAAGGTTGTGCTGGAAGGCATCCGCGTTCCGGACCAGGCAGCCGGCGACGGGCAGCAAAAAGCCGGCGGCAAGGCGGGCGGCAAAGGCGCGCAAGGGCCGGCGCCGCCTCCGCCGCGCGATTCGATCGGCCTGAAGCCGCTGACCGAGATGGGCAATGAAACGTACAAGGGCGAAAGCGGGGGCCTGTACGGAAACGGTAGCAACGATCCGCCGGCAGCCCAGCAGGAAGCCGCCAAAAAGGCCGTCGCGCGGATCAAGCCGCTCGACGCGCAGGGCAAGCCGTCGCCGAATGGCAAGATCGGTTTGGTCAGCGTTGGCATGTCGAATACCACGCAGGAGTTTTCGGTGTTCACGAAGCTGGCCGACACCGACGCGCAGAAGTCGGAAAAGGTTGCGGTCGTCGATCTGGCCCAAGGCGGGCAGATTCCCGATCGGTGGAACGATCCGTCGAGCGACGCCGGCAAGAAAGTCTGGGGCACCGTCGATCAACGGCTCAAGCAGGCGGACGTATCCAATGAGCAGGTGCAGGTCGCCTGGGTCAAGCAGGCGCTCGTGCAGCAGGCGCAGTTCGGTGAATTCCCGGCTCATGCGAAAAAGCTCGAAAACGATTTGGTGGCGTCCCTGCAGCTTCTCAAACGACGGTTCCCCAACCTGCAACTGGCCTATATGTCCAGCCGCATCTATGGCGGCTATGCAACGACCGCGCTGAATCCCGAGCCGTATGCCTATGAAGGGGCGTTCTCGGTCCGCTGGATCATCGACCGTCAGATCAAGGGCGATCCGGCGCTGAACGCCGATCCGGCCAAAGGCGAAGTGAAAGCACCGGTCGTTCTGTGGGGCCCTTATCTGTGGGGCGACGGCACGACGCCGCGCAACGATGGTCTGGTGTGGAATCGGGATGACCTGAGAGACAACGACGGTACGCATCCGAGCCCGTCCGGACAGAAGAAGGTGGCCGACATGCTGGTCAAGTTCTTTCATTCCGATCCGTACGCGAAGGCGTGGTATTTGAGGCAGTGAGTGGTGAGTGGTGCGACCGGCGGCGCTTCCCTTTTTTGATTTTTGGAGAGAGACGTGCCCGCTCTGACGAGCATAAGTTCTTGGCACGACCGCGGTTGCGATTGATTGCCAGCGCTTCCCTCGGGGAAATGAGGGAAGCGTGGGAAGGGAACGGCGGACGACGAGAGACGAGGCCCACGTCGAACTGGGAAGGATACGGCGGGGTCGGGATCGCCGAGCTGGCGTCGGGAAGCGCTTCCCTTTTCTGATTTTTGGAGGGAAGTGGAGCAGGTCGATTGACGCAAGTCGGCGGCTAGCAGTCGCTTGTGAATTTTGGAAGCGCTTCCGGAAGGGAAGCGCGGGAAGCTAAGGAAATGGATGGACGTTTGGCATTGGTCGCTCGTCATTTGTCATTGGCTTTTTGAATAGGGCTAAATTGGGCCTAGCGCAGGGCTGAACTCCGGCGGTGATGACGGCTGAGGTCATCCCAGATACCCATTGAAAATTGGCGCGAAAAGCGGGCGATAAAAATGGCCGAATTTGCAATTTTGCGGGAAACCGCAATGACTAATGATCAAACAGCAATGACCAAGCACCAAATGGGCAGGCTAGCCGCAGATTGGGTCGTGGCGCCTTTTCTCGCTCAAATCAGGATTTAAGCCGTTGGTTTAAGACCGAACGAGTTGCGTTTTCGAGCGCCTTGCAATTCCGATCCACCTCACCGCCGGCTGAACAACCTTGTAGCGCAGAACGAGCCAAGCGCCGCCGCCCATGACAGCGCCTAACACGGTGATCGCAATAGCGACTTCTCCCTCCCACTCCCTCAAGAACTGCCAGCCGGTGAGGGGCCACGCGAGGTGGGCCCCGGCCATAGCGCCATACATCGCTGTGGAGTAGAACACCATGCCGAACATCAGTTCGAGCGTGAAGAGCGCCGCCGATCTGACTACCCATTCAAACGCCGACGTTAGGCGGACCATGTCGCCCCATTCGCTAGACCTTTTTCTTTGCTGGCAGAAAAGGTGAAGGCAGAAAAATGTGTCGGGAGCGTTCCTGAGATCCTTCTTACTACGGCTGCACTTCCCACACATTCACGTCATCCAGCAGCAGCGTGGAGCCGCGCATGACGAAGCGGTAGCCGGTCTTTTCGACGTCGAGGCCGGCGGCTTTGACTTCGAGCTTGATGCCGTTGTCGCTACTGACGGCGACGCGATCGCCGACGACTTCGATCTGCAGCGTCTGCCACTGGCCGAGGGGAAACTTGCCGTCGGCTTTGCCGAGGACCTGCGGCTTAGAGTTTGCGTCGTTTTTGTCCTTGTCCTTGATGATGGTGAGATTGTCGTCGTTGATCACCACGCGAAACAGATGTCCTTTGGGATGATTGAAGCTGAGGTTGAAGCCGGTGGCGCCGTCGCGCTTGAAGGAGAAGCGGACGATCGAATTCTTGAACGGCTTTTGCAACATCAGCACGGCTGGATGCATGTCTTCCTTTTTCTCCCAGCCGACGATGGTGCCGTCCTTGACCTGAAAATCGCCCTTGGCGACTGCCCAGCCCTTGGGGAGCTTTGGTCCATCGAATTTTTCCTGCAACAGGCTTTTCGAGGCTTTGCTGATGAGTAGCTTCAGATCGGCGTCTTTTTCGGCCCGCGCCGCTGTGGCGAAAAAGGCCATGGCGATCAAACTTGCGACAATAGCTCGGTGAAGTTTCATGAAAAAAGCTCCTATGGCTGAACCCGGTGTTTCAGAATAGCTGCATGAACCGGGTCTGCGAACAGCGTCTGCCGGCCCTGGATGAGATTAAGACGCTTTTCGTCGCCCCTTTATTGCAATTCCCGGGCCAGAGCGGCAGACTAACGCAGCAATCAGCCGCGGATAAACGCGGATAACACGGATTTCGAGCATGATGAAGGCCGCGAGCCTACAAAAGTCGATTTGCATTTGCGCCATCCGTACCCTCGGCGGCCCATTGCTTACTTTGGTTTGTGGATTGGTGGTTGTAGTGTGGGCTTCGGCCAACGAGCCGGCCGATCTGGTTTTGCGCGGCGGGAAGGTGATCACGCTCGACGACGGGCGGCCCGAAGCCGAGGCCATCGCGGTTCGTGGCGAGCGGATCGTTGCCGTTGGCTCGGCAGATTCGGTGCAAGCGCTCATCGGAGCGAATACGCGGGTCATCGAATTAGCCGGCCGCACGGCAATGCCCGGCTTCATCGAAGGGCACGGCCATTTTTTGAGCCTGGGCGATTCCAAGCGGACGCTCGATCTGTCGCGGGCTCGAAGCTGGGAAGAAATTGTTGCGCTCGTTGCCGCGGAAGGCAAGAAAACGCCGCCTGGCCAGTGGATCGTCGGCCGCGGTTGGCA
>Ga0136846_1235107_pt1 | contig 13917 bp, 11 predicted proteins | sample HopSoiMetagenom2_FD_96841 | JGI IMG/M metagenome (GOLD analysis project Ga0136846, IMG submission 96841) | Grasslands soil microbial communities from Hopland, California, USA - 2 Assembly 2016 (version 4) | ecosystem: Environmental > Terrestrial > Soil > Grasslands | place: USA: Hopland...
ACCAACGGTGACGAACTCGCCCGCTACACACTGGACGGCGGCGGCCAGTACACGGCCCAGATCATGGCGAAGGTGCACCGCGCGGGCGCAGGCTGGCAGATGACCGCCCTCGGCACGCCTGCCAACGGCCGCACCTTCCAGGACCTGATGCCGGCGATCCTGCCGCACCTGTAACCGGGCCCGGGCAGCCCACGAAGAAGAGAACGACGCGGGGGGACGAAGGCGATGACGGCCGAGCTGGTCCGGGGGCAGAATCATCCGCTCTCGCAGGTCCGTCTCGAGGTGCGGATCTCGGCCGGCGCGCCGATCGTGGCAGCGGCCACGATCGGCGACGAGCAGGGCAAGGTCCACGGTGTCGAGTGGGTGGCGCATCCCGGCGCCCCCACCCTCCCCGGCCTGGAGGTCTCGAGGCAGGCGGCGGCCGATCACCGGCTTGCCGTGGACCTGGGCGCCATGCCGGAATCCGCGCACCGGATCAGCGTGCTGCTCGCGCTCCCGTCCGGTGTGGGCGGGCCGGTCCGCTTCGGCGGCGTGTCCGCACCCTTCGTCGCCGTCACCGGCCTCGACGGCACCAAGATCGCCAGTTACACGATCACGGGCCTGGAGGCCGAGTCGGCTGTGGTCGCCCTGGAGCTCTACCGTAGGCAGGACGCCTGGAAGGTACGAGCCATCGGTCAGGGATATGCCGGCGGCCTCGCCGAACTCCTCACCGACCAGGGCCTGCCCGAGGCCCGCCGGCTCGCGGACGCCATCAACGAGGCGGTGTCCCAGGCTCACTCCCGCTCGGTGGCACCTCCTCCGCCCCGCACGTCCGACAGCGACCGTGCCCGCTTGGCGGCGTCCCCCGCACCCGCGCAGTCCGCGTCGCCGTACGCGGATCACGGGCCTGACGACCCCCCGATTCCCGGCGCACCGGCGCAGGCCGGCCAACCGGACGGTTCGCCCCAGGTGGGCCGCGCCGGGGAAGCCGCGCAGACCGGTTCCTCCGCCGCCTCCCAGCCGTCAGCCCCCACGGCCGGCGCACCGATCAACTACAGCCATCCCAGCCGTCGTACGGCCGCTCCGCCCCCGGCGCCGCCGACAGCGCCCCCGGCCCAGTCGGGACAGCCGCCGCGGCCGGTCGCGGGTGACGCGACCGGGTGGTCCATGGACGAGCGGCTCTACAACCAGGTCTGGGGCATGTTCGAGGACCTGGCGCGCACCGTCGCCGCGTACCGCAGCGCCGTGGACTTCGCCGACTCGCGTCTTGAACAGGAGATCGACAAGGCGCTGGCGGATCCACGCAGCCGGATCGGCGGCAAGGGCGATGCCGCCCAGGAGGCGGCCCGCGCCAAGCGCGCCCAGCTCGTCGACCAGGCCCGCGCAGCCCTCGACCGCGACCTCTCCCAGCTCATCGCCGAGGCCGAGGTCGTCGAGCCCGCGTTGCCCCTGTCGTACGCACGCTGGGACAACCCCGTCTGGCACGGCTACCGCGTGCCGATGGAGCTGCCCATGGCGCTGCGGCTGGGCGACCTGCGGCTGCCCGAGAGCCTCGACCTGAGCATCCCGATGCTTGTTCGGCTGCCGTTGGAGCGCGGCCTGTGGATCGACAGTGGTGGTGAGGCTCTCGACGGGTCGCTCATTGATTTCGATGAGCTGCGGCGGCTCGCGATGGAGACGGCGGTGACCCACGCGGCCCGGCTGCTCGCCGTCCATCCGGCGGGCGAGTTCGCCGTGCATGTCATCGACCCGGCAGGCTCGGGTGCCCCGGCTCTCGCGCCGCTCGTACGGAGTGGTGTGCTCGCGGGGCCGCCCGCCGCCGGGGCCGCAGGCGTCGCGGACGTCCTGGGTCGGCTGACGCAGCGCGTCGACCTGGTGCAGATGGCGGTGCGTGGCGGCGCGGCCGATTCACTGCCGCCCGATCTCGACACCGCTCAGCAACTGCTGATCGTCAATGACTTCCCGCATGGGTTCGACGACCGGGCGGTGACTCAGCTGCGCTATCTCGCGGACGAGGGCCCGGCGGTCGGCGTGCACCTGATGATGGTCGCCGACCGCGAGGACGCCTCGGTCTATGGGCCCTTGCTGGACCCGCTCTGGCGTTCGCTTCTGCGACTCACTCCGGTACCCGACGACCACCTTGCCGACCCATGGGTCGGCCATGCGTGGACATACGAGCCGACGGTCGTGCCCCACGGCAGCCAGGTGCTCGAGCAGGTGCTCAGCCGCGTCGCGGCGGCCCGCCGAGAGTGGAACCGCTGACGCCCACAGGGGCTTCACCAAGCATCCGCAAAGTCACCTGACCTGCGAGTTTTGATTTTCCTTTACCAATCTCTTTACCTTTCCTTGGTGATTGGGGTACTGTTTTCCTCACGGAGGGGAGTACTCCCTACCTGTTGCGGCGTACCCGTCAATACGGATCAATCCAGATCCCGGGGCGTCGGCCCGCAGGCACCGGGCGCGTGAAGGAGCCTGGTTGTCGCGGGTGGAAGAGACCTCCGGTAGCGACGACGCTGAAATTTGCCGTTACTACTGCCGGAGGCGCAGTGAATGTTTCCGTGACCCTGTGGGTCCTGACCATCGGCGGTCTCGCCGCGTTGATCGCGGTGGACTTCTTCATCGGGCGTAAGCCTCATGACGTGTCAATCAAGGAAGCCGGAATCTGGACGGTCGTCTGGATAGCTCTGGCCGGCCTCTTCGGCCTGGGGCTGCTCTTCTTCAGCGGCGGTGAGCCGGCCGGTGAGTTCTTCGCGGGCTTCATCACGGAGAAGTCGTTGAGCGTCGACAACCTCTTCGTCTTCGTCCTGATCATGGCGAAGTTCGCGGTGCCCTCGCAGTACCAGCAGCGCGTGCTCCTCGTCGGTGTCCTCATAGCGCTCGTCCTGCGCGCGATATTCATCGCCGCCGGTGCCGCGATCCTCGCGAGCTTCGCGTGGGTGTTCTACATCTTCGGCGCCTTCCTCATCTGGACCGCCTGGAAGCTGATCCAGGAGGCCCGCACCGACGACGAGGACGAGGAGTTCGAGGAGAACAAGCTGCTCAAGGCTGCCGAGAAGCGGTTCGGTGTGGCCGACCGCTACCACGGCACCAAGCTGTGGATCGAGCAGAACGGCAAGCGGATCATGACGCCGATGCTGGTCGTGATGCTCGCGATCGGCACCACGGACGTATTGTTCGCCCTCGACTCGATCCCGGCGATCTTCGGCCTCACCCAGGATCCGTACATCGTCTTCACCGCCAACGCGTTCGCTCTGATGGGCCTGCGCCAGCTGTACTTCCTCATCGGCGGCCTGCTGAGGAAGCTGGTCCACCTCTCGTACGGCCTCTCGGTCATCCTCGGCTTCATCGGCGTCAAGCTGGTGCTGCACGCACTGCACGAGTCCGGCGTCCACGTACCGGAGATCTCCATACCGGTCTCCCTCGGAGTGATCTGCGGGGTCCTGGTCATCACCACGATCACCAGCCTGATCGCATCCAGGAAGCAGGAGGCGGCCGAGGCAGCGCGGAAGGGGAGCGAAGGCGCTCCGAAGGACAGCATCGAGGCCTGACGTCGTCGCACGTAGAAACGTCGGGAACGGTGCGCGGTGAATTGCCGATCACCGTTCCCGGCGCTTCGTGCGATGTTCAGGAGATGACCGAGCTGAAGTAGCGCACGGGCCGTCGGCCGGCCCTGAGGCGCGCGGGCACCGGGCCGCGTCCGGCGGCGGGCGGCGCAGCGGTTCGCGGCAGCGGGCGACGGGCTGTCCGTGGCGCCTTGTGTCTCCGGGCCCGGCCGTGCATCACGCCGAGGTGATCGCCCACCGGGTGGGTGAACCCTTCGGATCCCTGGTGCTGGCCGTCGCCGTCACGATCATCGAGGTCGCCCTGATCGTCACGCTGATGGCCGACGGCGGGGACAAGAGTGCCACCCTGGCGAGGGACACCGTGTTCGCGGCGGTGATGATCACCTGCAACGGCATCGTCGGACTGAGCCTTCTCACCGCCTCGATCCGTCACGGGACGGCGGTCTTCAACCCGGAGGGCACCGGCGCGGTCCTCGCTACGGTCGCGACGCTGGCCACCCTCAGCCTGGTGCTGCCGACGTTCACCACGAGCAAGCCGGGTCCTGAGTTCTCCACCGTCCAGCTCGCCTTCGCCGCGCTCGCCTCACTGGTCCTGTACGGCCTGTTCGTGACTACCCAGACCGGGCGGCACCGTGACTACTTCCTGCCGGTCACCAGACAGGGCGAGGTCATCGCGGCGGACGGCCACGCGGAGCTCCCGACCGGCCGCGACACCCGGGTCAGCCTGGGACTGCTCGGCCTGGCACTGATCGGCGTGGTCGGCCTCGCGAAGGGAGTGTCACCCACGATCGAGTCCGGGGTGGAGGCGGCCGGCCTGCCGCATGCCGTCGTCGGTGTGATCATCGCCCTGCTCGTGTTGCTGCCCGAGACCATCGCCGCGCTGCGCTCCGCGCGCCGTGACCGGGTGCAGACCAGCTTGAACCTCGCCCTCGGGTCCGCGATGGCCAGCATCGGCCTGACCATCCCCACCGTGGCCCTGGCCTCCGTCTGGCTCTCCGGGCCACTGGTCCTCGGCCTCGGCGCCACCCACATGGTGTTGCTCGCCCTGACGGTGGTGGTGGGCTCGCTGACGGTGGTGCCCGGAAGAGCCACGCCGCTCCAGGGCGGCGTCCACCTGGTGCTGTTCGCGGCCTACCTGGAGCTGGCCGTCAACCCCTGATCGTTGCGCGCGGACCTGTCACTCCGTGGCTGGTAGGGCGGCGAGGCGGGGCACCGGCCGGGTCTCCGGCAGCAACGCGAAGCACGCCAAACTGAACAACGCGATCCCCGTCAGATAGGCGCCCACGCCCCACGGAACCCGGCCCCCGTGCTCGGCGAGTGCCGTCGCCACGATCGGGGTGAGCGCGCCGCCGAGAACCCCGCCGAGGTTGTAACCGGCCGCGGCGCCCGTGCACCGTACTCGGGGCTCGTACAGCTCTGGCAGATACGCGGCGATCACCGCGAACATCGTGACGAACGCGATCATCGCCACCAGGAAGCCGAGGAACATCAGCAGCGGTTCGCCGGTCGACAGCAGCGCGACCATCGGGCACATCCACACGGCAGCGGCGGCACACCCCGTGAGGCACAGTGGCCGACGGCCGTGCCGGTCCCCCAGGAGAGCCACCACCGGAGCCAGAGCGCCCATGACCACCACCGCGGCCATGATGCAGGCCAGCATGACGGTGCGGCTGACGCCGAGCCGTTCCGTCCCGTAGGCGAGGGACCAGGTCGTCACCGCGTAGAACACCGCGTAGCCGACCGCGAGCGTGCCCGCCGTCAGGAGGACCAGCCGCCAGTGGTCGCGCACCACTTCGGCGAGCGCCACGCGCGCGTGGTCGTCGATCTCCAGGAACCCCGGGCTCTCGGGGAGCGACGAACGCAGCCACAGCCCCGCCACGGCGAGCACCCCGGCCGCCCAGAACGGCACCCGCCACCCCCATGCGGTGAACTGTGCCTCCGTGAGCGACGCCGACAGCACCAGCATCACGCCGTTGGCCAGTAGGAAGCCCACCGCAGGGCCGATCTGCGGGAAGCTCGACCACAGGGCACGCCGTTCGGGGGGAGCGTGCTCAGCGGTCAGCAGGACCGCCCCGCCCCACTCCCCGCCGAGACCGAGCCCCTGGAGAAAACGCAGCACCAGGAGGAGCAGGGGAGCCGCGGTGCCGATCGACTCGTACGTCGGTACGCAGCCGACCGCGACCGTCGACGCCCCGGTCAGCAGCAGCGAGGCGACGAGGACCGGTCGCCGCCCCCGCAGGTCGCCGATGTGCCCGAACAGCACCGACCCCAGCGGCCGGGCGACGAACCCCACCCCGAACGTCGCGAAGGCGGCCAGTGTCCCGGCCAGCGGCGAGAACGTAGGGAAGAAGAGTGGCCCCAGAAGCAGTGCGGCGGCGGTGCCGTAGACGAAGAAGTCGTAGAACTCGATGGCCGTCCCCGCGAGCGAGGCGGCGGCCAGCCGCACCATGGAAGGCGCCCTTACCCTGCGTACGTCGTGCATGCCGGGTCAACTACCCACGGTGACCGCGCGTTACGGGGGCGTGCGGGGCCGGTCGGGGTCAGTACGTCACGGTGATGCGCCGGTCGGGGCCGTCCACTCGTATCGACCCTCCATAAGGGAGGACGAGTTGAGGGTCCGTGTGCCCGAAGTCCACGTCGAAGACGGTCATCAGGCCGGGAGCGTAGGCGCGCAGCGCGCGCCGGATCGCTTCCCGCTGCTCGGCGGCGTAACGGTCGCCCTCATCCGGGCTGTTGGGGTGTTCGAAGGACCAGGTCTTCGCACGGCCCACCAGCAGCGCCGAGAAGCGCTGGAGCAGTCCGCGCTCACCCATGTTGCGCAACGTGCGGAAGACCTCCTCGCCGCTCGGTATCTCCTCCGAGGTCTCCAGGAGCAGTACTCCGCCGTCGTACTCCGCCAGATCGTGGGCGATCTCCCGGTCTGCCATCAGCAGCCAGCCGAGGATCTCCAGACAGCCGCCCCAACCGCGGCCCTCTACCACACGGTCGGCGTTCAGCCACGTCCAGCCGCTGCCGGGACGGGTCTCCGGTTCGGCGTCGAAGGTCGCGGGGTCGGCCCAGTCGCGGTTGACGTCGTTCCAGCGCTCCGCGGGCCGCAGTTCGTACTCGCCCGAGGTGAACAGGGCGGCCCGCAGGGACTCGGCGGTCAGCGGGTCCATGGCCACGGGACGTCCGAGCGCCGTCATCACGGTCGCGCCGTGGTAGCCGACGATCCCGGTGTTGTACAAATACGCCAGCAGGTTCGTGTTGTCGCTCATCCCGAAGAACGGCTTCGGGTTCGCCCGGATCAACTCCCGGTCCAGGAACGGCAGCACGGTGATCTGGTCGTCGCCGCCGATCGTCGCGATGACCGCCTTGACGTCCGGATCGGCGAAGGCGGCGTGGATGTCGTCGGCGCGCTCCTGGGGTGTCGAGCCCATCTTCCGGGTCGCCGGATACTCGACCGGTTCGAGCCCGAACTCCTCGCGCAGCCGCTCCAGCCCCAGTTCGTGCGGGCGCGGGAAGAGGCCGGGAAGTCCGGCACCCGGCGAAATGACGGCTATGTGGTCGCCGGGTGAGGGCTTGGGAGGATAGGCGGGGGTCGTCATGCCAGGAGGTTACGGGCCGCTCCGTTGTCGGCGCACCGTGATAAACCGGGGGCTGAGCAGCGGCCCCCGACAGGCCGCCACCGCTGAACGGACCGGAGGAACCGTGCCCCGCACTCTCGCCAACGCCCCGATCATGATCCTCAACGGGCCCAATCTGAACCTCCTGGGCCAGCGCCAGCCGGAGATCTACGGCTCCGACACGCTCGCCGACGTCGAGGCCCTGTGCGCCAAGGCGGCGGCCGGGCACGGCGGCACGGTGGACTTCCGACAGTCCAACCACGAGGGCGAGCTGGTCGACTGGATCCACGAGGCACGCCTGCACCACGCCGGCATCGTCATCAACCCGGGCGCCTACTCGCACACGTCCGTCGCGATCCTGGACGCGCTCAACACCTGTGACGGCCTGCCGGTGCTGGAGGTGCACATCTCCAACATCCACCAGCGCGAGACATTCCGGCACCACTCGTACGTCTCCCTGCGCGCCGACGGCGTCATCGCGGGGTGCGGGGTGCAGGGATACGTGTTCGGGGTGGAGCGGGTCGCCGCGCTGGTGAGGGCGGCGACTGTGAGGGCGTGACCTACAGCCGCCCAGCCTCCACGATCCGCCGCAGGAACTGTCGGGTGCGCTCCTGTTGCGGATCACCGAACACCTGCTCGGCCGTGCCGCGTTCCAGGACCACGCCGCCCTCCAGGAAGCAGACCTGGTCCGCGACATCGCGGGCGAAGCCCATCTCGTGGGTGGCCAGGACCATGGTCATGCCGTCGCCCTTCAGATCCCGGACGACGGCGAGAACCTCGCCCACGAGCTCCGGGTCGAGGGCCGCGGTGATCTCGTCGAGGAGCAGCAGCCGGGGGCGTACGGCGAGGGCGCGGACGATCGCCGCCCGCTGCTGCTGGCCGCCGCTCAGCCGGTCCGGGTACTCGCCCGCCTTCGCGCCGAGCCCGAGCCGCTCCAGCAGCTCACGGCCGTACCGCTCCGCCTCGGCGCGGTCCACTCCGTGCACCCGGCGCGGGGCGAGGGTGATGTTCTCCAGCACGGTCATGTGCGGGAAGAGGTTGTACGCCTGGAAGACCACGCCGATGCGGCGGCGCACGGCGTCCTGGTCGGTCCGCGGGTCGGTGATCTCCTCGCCGTCCAGCCAGATCGCGCCGTCGTCGATGTCCTCCAGCAGGTTCGCGCACCGCAGGAGCGTCGACTTGCCCGAGCCGGACGCGCCGATCAGAGCGGTCACCGTGTGCGGGGCGACCTCCAGATCGACGTCCCGCAGGACGACCGTGTCACCGAAGGTCTTGCGCACGGACTCCATACGGAGCACGGGGGAGGAGCTGTCGGGAATGCCGCTCACAGTGTTCCTCCCTGTGCCCGCTGTCGGTCCATGCGGGCCGTCACCCAGTCCGTGAAGCGCGTCATCGGGATGGTCAGCGCGACGAAGATCAGTCCCGCGACGATGTACGGCGTGTAGTTGAGGCTGCGGCCCACGATGATGTCGGCCGCGCGTACGGCGTCGACCGCGCCGCCGATCGAGACGAGTCCGGTGTCCTTCTGCAGCGACACCAGGTCGTTCAGCAGCGGCGGCACCTGCCGCCGTACGGCCTGGGGCAGCACGACGTACCGCAGCGCCTGCCGGTTGGTCAGCCCCAGCGAGCGCGCCGCCGCCCGCTGCGACGGGTGCACGGACTCGATGCCGGCCCGGAACACCTCGGCGACGTACGCCGAATACGTCAGCGTCAGCGCCGTACCGCCGAGGAGGACCGGGTCCACGGTGATGCCCTGGAGCCGCAGCGCCGGGACACCCAGGACGACGATCATCAGGTTGATGATCAGCGGGAGCCCGCGGAAGAAGTCCGTGTACGCGGCGGCCAGCGCGCGCAGCGGGAAGAACACCGGGCCGCGCAGCGTGCGCGCGATGGCGATCAGCATGCCCAGGACGAGCACCGCGACACCGCAGATGAGCAGCAGCCGTACGTTGAGCCACAGCCCTTCCAGGACCTTGGGGAACGCCTCGCGCGCGTACTGCCCGTTGAAGAACGTCTCCTTGGTACGCGGCCAGCCCGGCGCGTTCACCACGACCAGATAGAGGACCACCCCGGTGACCAGGGTGGACAGCGCGGCGATCGACGTGGCGCGGCGCGCGCGGGTGCGCTTGTACCGTTCACGGTCGATCCGACGCTTCGAGGGGACGTAACCGTCGCCGCGGTCCGGCAGGCCGGCCGGGTCCTCCTGCCCGGACTCCTCTTTCACTGCGGTCACTTGAGCACCGGGGCGTCGACGGCGTCCGACAGCCACTGCTTCTCGATCGAGGCGAGCGTGCCGTCCTTGCGCAGGGCGTCCACCGCGGTCGTCACGCACGAGGTGAGGGCGTTGCCCTTGTCGAGCACGAGCCCGAACTGCTCCGGCGTACCGCCCTGGTTCTCGAACTGCCCGACGATCTTCGCGTCGGTCACCTCGGCGGCGGTGATGTAGAAGGCGGTCGGCAGGTCGACGACGATGGCGTCGATCTGGCCGTTCTGCAGCGCCGACTTGGCCTGGTCGTTCTTGGCGTACGCGGCCGGCTCCTGGGTCGGCTTCACCACGTCGTCGATGTAGTTGAGGCTCGTGGTGCCGACCTGGGCGCCCAGCTTGAGGCCTTTGAGGTCCGCGATGCCGGTCGCCTTCGCGGCCTTGGAGTTCTTCAGCGCGATGACGGCCTGGCGCACGTCGTAGTAGCCGGACGAGAAGTCCACGGCCTTCTTGCGCTCGGCGCTGATCGACACCTGGTTGATGTCGAAGTCGAAGGTCTTCTCCCCGGGCGCGAACGCCTTGTTGAAGGGCACGCTCTGCCAGACGACGTTCGCCTTGTCGTAGCCGAGCTGCTTCGCCACGGCGTATGCGACCGCCGACTCGAAGCCCTCACCGTTGGCGGGCTTGCCGTCCTTGAACCACGGCTCGTACGCGGGCTCGTCGGTGGCGATGGTCAGCTTGCCCGAGGTCTGGGTGGCCAACTTGCCCTTGGCGCAGGTGGCTCCGGCCGTCCCGGCGGGTTTGGCGGCGCTCTTCTCCTCCGGCTGCGGGGCGCAGCCGACAGCGGTGGCAAGCAGGGCGACAGTGGCAGCAGAGACGACGCGGCGCAGCGTGTGAGGGGCAAGGTGCATGGCGGGAGACTGGCAGCGAGAAGCGCTATTTGTCCAGGTCACAGGCAGAATTGTCCGCATAGTGGGAACGTGTTTCATGCCTGTGAACGCCGGGGCCGCCGACCGAGGGCGGGGATCGACAGGTCGGCGGCCCGTGCTGCCCAGGAGCCGTCATCCTGTGCGGGGCTGCCTTTCATTGGACTACGCCAGGGCGCACGCCGGGAGCGCGTGCGCGCAACCGGCGCGTGTGTTCGTTTCACACGGGGCGTGCGGCCGTCAACTGCACGCCCCGGTAATGGAGTTCCCCGCGCGTGCGAGGCCCCCTCCGGCGGGCTCACCAGCCTCGCGCGTGCCACTCCGGCAGATGGGGCCGCTCCGCGCCCAGGGTGGTGTCGTCGCCGTGTCCCGGATAGACCCAGCTCTCGTCCGGGAGAGGGGCGAAGATCTTCGTCTCCACGTCGTGGATCAGGCTGGCGAAGGCCTCCGGGTCCTTGCGCGTGTTGCCCACGCCGCCGGGGAAGAGGCAGTCCCCGGTGAACACGTGCGGGTGCCCGTGCGGGTCGTCGTAGACGAGCGCGATCGAGCCCGGCGTGTGCCCGACCAGATGGCGCGCGGTGAGCTCCACGCGCCCCACGCGGATCGTGTCCCCGTCGTCGACCGGCACCTCGGTCGGTACGGGGATGCCCTCCGCGTCGTCCCGGCCCGCGTACGTACGCGCGCCGGTGGCGGCCACCACCTCGGCGAGCGCCTGCCAGTGGTCGCCGTGCTGATGCGTGGTGACGACCGACGCGATGCCGTCGTCACCGATGAGTGTGATCAACGTATGGGCGTCGTTCGCCGCGTCGATCAGCAACTGCTCGTCCGTGGCCCGGCAGCGCAGCAGATAGGCGTTGTTGTTCATCGGGCCCACCGCGACCTTGGTGATCATCAGATCCTGCAACTCGTGCACATCGGCAGGGCCGCCGACCTTCACCGCTCCGCTGTACGTCATGGCGTTCAGCCTATAGCGACGCCAGTGCCTAGAGCGGGGGCAGTGTGGGCAGGGCTCCTCCCCGCACGTCGAGTCCCGCTCCGTCGCGTCGGCCGCAGAGCCACCCCAGCAGCTCGGGTGCCGGCCCGGTGACCGTGATTCCGGGCCCGGCGGACTCGCTTCCCGTGCTCCACGCGCGCGTGCCGTCCGTGACCACGGTGTGGGGCACGTCGGGGTGGCCGGTGAACCGGTCGGTCAGGAACGTGATCTCGCGTTCGGTGAACTCCGCCGGGAGATCTTCGAGCTCGTACCCGATGCCCAGGTCCACGTGGTGCAGCTCGACCTCGGCCCAGCGGCGCAGCGGCACCCCGGAGGCGGTGTCGGTGACCCCGTTGCGCAGCTCCACCGTGCGTGACCAGTCCGCGGGCGCGGCCCCCGTCTCCTGGAAGTGGGCGGCGCTCTCGCGTACGTCCAGGAGCTGTGCGTCGAGGGGGAGCGGGGCGTCCCGGTCGATGTCGGCGTCCCGGGCCTCGGCGGACGCGTACATCGGGCGCCCGGACAGGACGTTCACGAGAGCGTCCGCGTTGCGGGCGAGGTGGGCGAGGACATGGCCGCGGGTCCAGCCCGGGAGCCGTGACGGCTCGGCCACCGAATCGTTGTTCAATTTCCCGGCTGCGGTGAGCAGTCGTTCCGTCGCGTCGCGTACAGATGCCAGGTCGCGCACATGATCGGCCATGGTTTCGACGATAGCCCCGCCACACGTTCGGGTGAAGGCGACGGACCAGGCCCGCAAATCGAATGTGCGTGCTATATGGTCGAGTGTGGCGTCGGGCATGCTGGATGGCCGGGGATTGTTACCACCCCAGGAATCCGACCGGCGTTGTCAGTGGCTCCCCCTAGTCTGAGAAAGCACGGGGGCCCCGCCCCTGTCACTTCCCTCAAGAAAGGTGCGGACCGGCGTGGCCGACCGTCTCATCGTCCGTGGCGCGCGCGAGCACAATCTCAAGAATGTCTCGCTCGACCTCCCGCGCGACTCGCTCATCGTCTTCACGGGCCTGTCCGGGTCGGGCAAGTCCTCCCTGGCCTTCGACACGATCTTCGCCGAGGGCCAGCGCCGCTACGTCGAGTCGCTCTCGTCGTACGCCCGCCAGTTCCTCGGCCAGATGGACAAGCCGGACGTCGACTTCATCGAGGGCCTCTCGCCGGCCGTCTCGATCGACCAGAAGTCGACCTCGCGCAATCCGCGCTCGACGGTCGGCACCATCACCGAGGTCTACGACTACCTGCGTCTGCTCTTCGCGCGCATCGGCAAGCCCCACTGCCCCGAGTGCCGTCGCCCCATCTCGCGCCAGTCGCCGCAAGCCATCGTCGACAAGGTCCTGGAGCTGCCCGAGGGGAGCCGCTTCCAGGTGCTGTCGCCGCTGGTGCGCGAGCGCAAGGGCGAGTTCGTCGACCTGTTCGCGGACCTCCAGACCAAGGGCTACTCCCGCGCGCGGGTGGACGGCGAGACGATCCAGCTGTCCGACCCGCCCACGCTGAAGAAGCAGGAGAAGCACACCATCGAGGTGGTCATCGACCGCCTCACCGTCAAGGACACCGCCAAGCGCCGTCTCACCGACTCCGTGGAGACCGCCCTCGGTCTCGCCGGCGGCATGGTCGTGCTCGACTTCGTCGACCTCCCCGAGGACGACCCCGAGCGCGAGCGCATGTTCTCGGAGCACCTGTACTGCCCGTACGACGACCTGTCCTTCGAGGAACTGGAGCCCCGCTCCTTCTCCTTCAACTCGCCCTTCGGTGCATGCCCCGATTGCTCGGGCATCGGCACGCGCATGGAGGTCGACCCCGAGCTGATCGTCCCGGACGAGGAAAAGTCCCTCGACGAGGGCGCCATCCACCCCTGGTCGCACGGTCACACCAAGGACTACTTCAGCCGCCTCGTCACCGCCCTCGCGGACGCGCTGGGATTCCGTACCGACATCCCCTTCGCGGGTCTTCCGCTGCGCGCCAGGAAGGCGCTCCTGCACGGACACAAGACCCAGATCGAGGTGCGTTACCGCAACCGGTACGGCCGTGAGCGCGTGTACACCACGCCCTTCGAGGGCGCCGTCCCGTTCGTGAAGCGGCGGCACAGCGAGTCCGAGAGCGACGCCAGCCGGGAGCGCTTCGAGGGCTATATGCGCGAGGTGCCCTGCCCCACCTGCCAGGGGACCCGCCTCAAGCCGATCGTCCTCGCGGTCACGGTCATGGAGAAGTCCATCGCCGAGGTCGCCGCGATGTCGATCAGCGACTGCGCGGAGTTCCTGGCGAAGCTGAAGCTGGACGCCCGCGACAAGAAGATCGCCGAGAGGGTGCTCAAGGAGGTCAACGAACGACTGAAGTTCCTGGTCGACGTCGGTCTGGACTACCTTTCGCTGAACCGCGCGGCCGGCACCCTCTCCGGCGGTGAGGCCCAGCGCATCCGCCTCGCGACCCAGATCGGCTCCGGGCTGGTCGGTGTCCTGTACGTCCTCGACGAACCCTCCATCGGTCTGCACCAGCGCGACAACCACCGGCTGATCGAGACCCTGGTCCGCCTCCGGGACATGGGCAACACGCTCATCGTCGTGGAGCACGACGAGGACACCATCAAGGTCGCCGACTGGATCGTCGACATCGGGCCGGGCGCGGGGGAGCACGGCGGCAAGGTCGTGCACAGCGGCTCCCTGAA
>Ga0136846_1225607_pt1 | contig 13913 bp, 14 predicted proteins | sample HopSoiMetagenom2_FD_96841 | JGI IMG/M metagenome (GOLD analysis project Ga0136846, IMG submission 96841) | Grasslands soil microbial communities from Hopland, California, USA - 2 Assembly 2016 (version 4) | ecosystem: Environmental > Terrestrial > Soil > Grasslands | place: USA: Hopland...
CCCTCCGCGTTGATGATCTTCGCGTGCCGCTCACGCTCGGCCTCGGCCTGCCGCGCCATCGCGCGCTGCATCCCCTGCGGGATCTCGACGTCCTTCACCTCGACGATGGAGACCTTGATGCCCCAGGGCGCCGTCGCCTCGTCGATGATCTCCTGGAGGATCGCGTTGATCCTCTCGCGCTCCGAGAGCAACTCGTCCAGCTGATGCTGCCCGAGCACGGAGCGGAGCGTCGTCTGCGCGATCTGTGAGGTCGCGACCATGAAGTTCTCCACCTGCACGATCGCATCCTGCGGCGCGACGATCCGGAAGTAGGCAACGGCGTTCACGCGGACGGGGACGTTGTCCTTCGTGATCACTTCCTGCGGCGGGATGTTCAGCGTGATCGTCCGCAGGTCGACCTTGACCATCCGGTCGACGATCGGGATCAGCACGAAGAGCCCTGGCCCCTTCGGCTGCGGGAGCAGCCGGCCGAGCCGGAAGACGATCCCCCGCTCGTACTCGCGCGCGACCTTGATCGCCGCCAGCGCGAACAGCAGGACGAAGAAGAAGACGACCGCGAGTGCGATGAGCGCAACGTTCACGCGTCGATCCTATGTACGTCGAGCGTCAGGCCATCCAGCGCAGCGACGCGCACACGCTCTCCGGCATGCAGGGAATCCGTCGACCGCGCGCGCCACAGCTCCCCGTGGACGAACACCTGACCGTCGCCGCGGACGACGCCCTCCATGCCCACGATCTGTTGCGGCCCGACCGACGCAGGCTGTCTCCGCACTGCGACCGCCTTCGCGATCGCGAGCGCCCAGAAGCCGCCGAGCAGCGCGGTCACCGTCACCACGAGCGGGATCGAGGTGTGGTAGGGCGCCGGCGCCTTGTGGAAGAGCGTCACGAGGCCGACTCCGATCGCGACCAGCCCCGACAGCGTGAGCGCGCCGTGCGTCGGCACGTGCGCGTCGACCACGAGGAGAGCGGCTCCCAGCAGCACCAGCATCAGCCCTCCCCACGAGAGCGGCAGCACCGAGAAGCCGAAGAGAGCACAGAGCATGCAGATCGCGCCGAAGGCGCCGGGGATCACGACGCCCGGGTGGAAGAGCTCGAACCCGAGACCCGCCAGCCCGGCGAGGAAGAGCAGCCCGACGATGTTCGGGTCGATCAGGGTCGAGAGGAAGCGCGTCAGGAAGCCGGGGCTGACCTCGTCGATCTCCGCGTTCTTCGTGTGCAGCGTGAAGTGCCGCGGGACGGTCACGTAGCCGTCCGCCTTGTTCAGGAGCGCCGGGAGCGTCGGGGCGATCATGTCGATCACGTTCTGCTCCAGCGCCTCCTTCGCGTCGAGGTTCGAAGCCTTTCGGACCGCGGCGTCTGCCCACTGCGCGTTCCGCCCGTGACTCTCCGCCAGCCCGCGCAGGGACGCCGCTGCGTCGTTCACCACCTTGCGCCGCAGGTCGGAGTCGATGTTCTGGCCGTTGCTGTTGATCGGGGTCGACGAGCCGATGTTCGTCTGCGGGGCCATGGCGAGCAGGTCGGCCGCCTGCGCGATCCAGACGCCGGCCGACGCAGCGCGCGCGCCGTTCGGCCCGACCCAGACGATCACCGGGATGCGCAGCGATAGCTCGCGCTCCACGATCTTCCGCATCGACTCGGCGAGCCCGCCCGGCGTGTCGAGGACGATTGCGGCCGCCGAGTAACCATTGTCCTGCGCGTGGGTCAGCTGGTGGTTCAGCCAGTCCTGCGTCACCGGGTTGACGTCTGCCTTGAAATGGATCGCCAGCACCTTCGGCCGGGCGGCGGCCGCCGGCGCAGGCACGGCGAGCGTGAGCAGGAACACCGCGACGAGCAGGCGTTTCACCGTGTAAGGATTCTATGCGCAAGAGGGCTGCTGCCCTTGAGCGCGAAGGCTCGGTACGTCACCGTTGCGTACGGGGGTCGTGGTATGCGAAAGCTCGTCCTCACCTTGGCCGCGTTCGCGGCGCTCGCCGTCCCGGCGCTCGCACATGCCGGGCCGGTCGCGATGCGCGTGCAGGAGATCCCACTCGGCGACCGGTCGCTCGCCGCTGCGACACGCCCGATGCACTTCAACATGCTCGGGCTTCACTGGACGGGCACCGGCTCTGTCAGTTACCGCGTGCACCGCCTGCACGGCGCGTGGGGCCGGTGGGTCGCAGCCGACGCGGACGCGGCCGTCGACGGCGGGACGGGCCGGTGGCATGACGGCAACCTCGACTGGACGGGCGCTGCGGACCGCGTCCAGTTCCGCCGCCGCGGCAGCGTGGGCCGGCTGCGCGCCTACGAGCTCTGGTCGCGCGTCACGACTCCGGCGTTGCGCCGCGCGAGCGGCACCGGGACGCCGGTGATCGTCCCACGCTCGGGCTGGGGCGCGCTCGAGGAGATCGTGCGCGCGAAGCCGCTGGTCGCGCCCGCGGTCCGCCTGATGGTCGTACACCACACCGTGGGCCCGAATGCGTACTCGCGTGCACAGGCCGCTGCGATCGTGCGCGGCATCGAGATCTACCACGTGCGGGGGAACGGCTGGAACGACATCGGCTACAACTTTCTCGTCGACCGGTTCGGCACCGTGTACGAGGGACGCGGCGGCGGGATCGACCGCAACGTGATCGGCGCGCACGCCGAGGGGTTCAACACCGGCACGTCGGGCGTTGCGCTGATGGGCAACTACGGGCGTGCGACGCCGCCGAAGGCGCAGCAGGACGCCCTGGTCAAGCTGCTCGCGTGGCGGCTCGACCTCGCGCACGTCGACCCGCTCTCGACGGTCGTCTACATCTCCGGCGGCAACGCGAAGTTCCGGTCCGGCACGAACGTCACGCTCCGAGCCATCTCGGGACACCGCGACACCGGCCCCAGTGAATGCCCGGGCCTCGTCGCCTACCGCCTGCTGCCCGCGATCGCGAAGCGCGTCTCCGTCACGGGCCTGCCGAAGCTCTACAGCCCGACGGTGGTCGGCGCGCTCGGCGGGCCGGTTCGGTTCCGTGCGCGGCTCAGCTCGCCGCTCGCGTGGACGGTGACGGTCGTCGATCAAGCAGGGCGCACCGTCGCGAGCGGAACCGGAACCGGCACCGCCGTCGACTGGACGTGGGGCTCGGCGGCCGCAGCCCCCGGCCGTTTCACGTGGACGATCGCGTCAGCGGGCGCGCGGTCAGCGACCGGGACGCTCGGCGTCCGCAGCCCCCGGCCGCCTTCGCCGGCGCCCGCGCCCGCGCCGCCGGCCTCGCCGCCGCTCTCGTTGACGAACCTGGTTGCGTTCCCCGCCGTCGCGACGCCGGCCGCCGACGGGACCGGTGCGATCATGACGGTGGGCTTCACGCTCGGCGTGGCCGCCACCGTGACGGCGCAGGTGCTCGACGCCGCAGGCGCCGTCCTGCTCACGCCGCTGAACGAGCCGCGGGCGAGAGGCAACGGCACGTTCCAGTGGGATGCGAGCGTGCTGCACGACGGCCGTTACAGGCTGGCGGTGAGCGCGCGCAGCGGCGCGAAGGCCGTGACGAAGAACGTCGACATCGTCGTCGACCGCACGATCACCGGGCTCGCGGCGAGCCCGTCCGCGATCTCGCCGAACGGAGACGGCGTCAACGACACGACGTCGCTGTCGTTCGTGCTCGCGCAGCCCGTGCCGGCGCGGCTCGACATCGTGCAATCGGCGATCGTCGTCGGGTCGCCGTTCCTGGGGCAGCTCCCGGCCGGGCCGAACACCCTCACCTGGGACGGGACCGGCTTCGGAGCGCCGCTCTTCGACGGCACCTACCGCGCCACGCTCACGATCACCGACGCGCTCGGTGCGGTTCAGCTTCCGCTGCCGATCGTCGTCGACAACACGCCGCCGAGGCTCGCGCTGGCCGACAAGGCGACGCTGCGGTTCACGCTGGACGAGCCGGCGACGGTGACCGTGCTCGTGAACCAGCGGACGCGGATCGTGCTGAGCGAGCCGAAGGGGAGCTTCAGGGTGCCGTTCCTGGACGGCGCTGTCGCCCAGGTCTCGGCCGAGGCGCAGGACGCGGCCGGCAACCTGAGCCCCGTCGTCACCGGCTGAGCCAGGCCTCGTAACCGCCCTCGAGCCGCTCGAGCACGTCGACGAGCAGTTCCAGCCGGTCGCGGTCGACCCAGCCCGCGCCGGGGTGCGACGTCCCGCCGACGTTGATCCCGATCCCGAGCACGACGCGCCCGCCGGCCTCGCCGAGGATCCCGGCCACCTTCCGGCCGTCCACGAGGACGTCGTTCGGGTCCTTGATCGTCGCCCCCGGCCCGAGCGCCGCGGCGACGGCGCGGGCCGCGACGAGCGTCAGCTCCGGCCAAGACGCGACCGGCGGGGGCGGCTCGAGGAGCACCGAGAACATGAGCCCCGAGTCCACCCAGGCGCGGCCGAGCCGGCCGCGGCCCTCGCTCTGGTGCTCGGCCAGCGCGACGGCGCCGTGCCCCGCGCCTTCCGGGAACATGCGCTGCGTCGTCGGCGCCTCCGCGGCATAGTGGTACTCGCGGCCGAACGCCCCCCGGAGCACCGGCAGCACGACGGAGGGCACCAGTTCCACCCGCACTAGAGTAGGCCCGCGTGCAACCTCCTTCGCGCCGCCCACGTCCAATCGTCCGAGACCTGCGGGCGGATGCCCCGCTCGTCTACGAGAGGCTTTCGGACCCGATCCTTGTACGGCGCGCAAAAGACGGAGACGAGCACGCGCTCGCGGCGCTCTGCCGCCGGCACGCCCCGCGCGTGGAGCGGATCGCGCTGCACATCCTCCGCGACCCCGAGGACGCGCGCGACGCCGCGCAGGAGTCGCTCGTGAAGCTCGTGCAGCGCGTCGGCCAGTTCCGGGGGCAGTCGCAGTTCTCGACCTGGCTGCACCGCCTCGTGGTGAACACGTGCAAGGACGTCGCGCAGGCGCGCTGGGCGGCGCAGCGGCGGACGGAGCCGCTGCTCGAGGACACGCGTGTGGCGCGCGACGGCGATCCCGCCCGGGCGCTCGCCGAGTCGGAGTCCCGGCGCGAGCTGGGACGCTCCCTCGCCGAGCTGCCGCAGGCGCAGGCGACGGTGGTCGCGCTCAAGGACGGCTTCGACGTCCCGTTCGACGAGATCTCTCGGGCGACCGGCCTGCCCGTCGGCACGGCCAAGTGCTACGCGCATCGCGGTCGCAAGACGCTCGGAGCAAAGCTGTCCACTCCCGCTCCGCCGCGCCTACGCCGTCGACCCGCATGATGGACAAGGCCGCGATCGAGGCGGTGCTACCGCACCGCGACCCCATGCTGCTGATCGACGAGGTGGTCGAGCTCGTGCCCGGGGAGCGGGTCGTCGCGCGCAAGACGATCACCGAGGAGGACTGCGCGGGCCATTTTCCCGGCAACCCGATCATGCCCGGCGTCAAGATGGTCGAGGCCCTCGCGCAGTGCGGTGCGGTCGCCGTTCTCTCGCAGGAGGAGAACAGAGGCAAGCTCGCCCTCTTCGCCGGCATCGACGACGTCCGCTTCAAGCGCATCGTCCGTCCCGGTGAAGTGCTCGACCTCGAGTGCGTCGTCGAGACCGTTCGTGGCCCGATCGGCCGCGGGAAGGTGAAGGCGACCGTCGAAGGAGAGCTTGCCGTGCGCGGGACACTGACATTCGCCGTCGGGGACGAACAATGATCGGGCGCGCGAACGGCCGGCCGATCTCCATCTCGGGCCTGGGGTGCCACGTGCCGGAGCGCGTCGTCACGAACGAGGAGCTCTCGACCCTGGTCGACACGAACGACGAGTGGATCGTCGAGCGAACCGGGATCCGCGAGCGGCGCATCGCCGCGGACGACGAGGCGCTCACCGACATCTGCCTGCCCGCCGCGCGGCGCGCGCTCGAGATGGCGGGCGCCGAGCCGGCGTCGATCGATCTGCTGATCGTCGCGACCGTCACGCCCGACATGTCGTTCCCGTCCTCGGCCGCGATCCTCGCCGACCAGCTCGGCATGCCGGACGCGGCGGCGTACGACCTGTCCGCGGGCTGCACCGGGTTCGTCTACGCGATCGCGCAGGCCCACGGCATGCTCGCGGCCGGGCTCTCCAAGCGCGCGCTCGTCGTGGGCGCGGACGTGCTCTCGAAGATCCTCGACTGGACCGACCGCTCGACGCTCGTCCTCTTCGGGGACGGTGCCGGCGCGGTCGTGATGGAGAGGGTGGACAAGGGCGGCTTTCTCGGCTTCGAGCTCGGCGCCGACGGAGGCGGCGGTGCCAGCCTCTGGCTGCCGGGAAGCGGCTCGCGCAAGTTCGAGCACCCCGACCGACTCGTGAAGATGAACGGGCGCGAGGTGTTCAAGTTCGCGACCCGGGTAATGGTGAGCTCGGCCGACGCAATCCTCGGGGAGTGCGGGAAGACGGTCGACGACGTCGACGTCTACGTGCCGCACCAGGCGAATGTCCGAATCATCGATCACGCTGCGAGGAAGCTCGGCGTGCCGCAGGCGAAGACGGTGATCAACGTCGACCGCTACGGCAACACCTCTTCGGGCTCGATCCCGCTCGCGCTCGCCGACGCGGCCGACGACGGCCGGCTCGAACCGGGCAAGCTGGTGTTGTTGACAGGCATGGGCGCAGGCCTCACGTGGGGCTCCGCGCTGATCGAGTGGACCCACCAAACGACAGGAGCAGCTGCATGACGAAGGTCGCTTTCATGTTTCCCGGCCAGGGCTCGTACGAGGCGGGCATGGGCCGCGACATCGCGCATGCGGTGCCGGAGGCAATGGCTGTCTACGACGAAGGATCGGAGGCGTCCGGAATCGACCTCAAGGAGCTCTGCTTCGAGCGTCCGGTCGAGGATCTCATGGACACCCGGGTCCAGCAGCCGGCGCTCGTCGCGACGAGCCTCGCCATGGATGCCGCGCTCCGTGCACGCGGAATCAACCCGCACGTCGTCGTCGGCCACTCGGTCGGCGAGTTCAGCGCCCTCGGATCGGCCCACTCCCTCTCCGTCCGCGATGCGATCGCGCTGGTACGAGACCGCGGCGTGGCGATGGCCGAGGCCGCCCGCATGCATCCGGGATCGATGGCGGCCATCCTCGGTCTGGCCGACGAAGCGGTCGAGGGCCTCTGTCGGCGGATCGCCAACGTGTGGCCCGCGAACTACAACTGCCCGGGGCAGCTCGTGATCTCGGGAGAGACGCCGTCGGTCGACGAGGCCTGCATCGAGGCGGAGCGCGAAGGCGCGCGGCGTGCGGTGAAGCTCCGCGTGTCCGGCGCGTTCCACACGCCGCTCGTCGCACGGGCCGCCGAAGCGCTGCGGCCGGCGGTGGAGCGCGTGCACCTCGCCGAGGGACGCGCGACGTTCATGTCGACGGTCACCGCCCGCGTCGAGGACGCACAGCGCTACCGCGAGCTGCTCATCGAGCAGCTGACCGCGCCCGTTCGCTTCACGCAGGCCGCGCGGGAGCTCGTGAACCAGGGCGTGACGACGTTCGTCGAGGTGGGGCCCGGCAACGTGCTGAGCGGTTTACTGAAGAGGATCGACAAATCGGTTCGGACGTTCTCGGTCAACGATCTCGAGTCGCTCGACCAGGCGACGGAAGCGCTTGGCTGACGCTCCGCCGTTCGCCTCGCTGGAGGGGAAGCGGGCACTCGTCACCGGGGCGTCGAAGGGCATAGGCCGAGCGATCGCCGAAGAGCTCGCCCGTGCGGGCGCAACGGTCGTCGTCGGCTACCGGTCGGGCAAGGACGACGCGGAGCAGCTCGCGTCGGAGCTCGGGGGCACCGCGGTACAGGCCGACGTCTCTTCGCCGGACGGCGCGAAACGGCTGGTCGAGGAAGCGGGTGACCTCGACGTGCTCGTCAACAACGCGGGACTGACGCGCGACGGGCTGCTCGCGCGCATGTCGGACGACGATTGGCGCACGGTGATCGACACGAACCTCAGCTCGGTCTTCTACACGTGCCGTGCGGTTACCCGCCCGATGATGAAGCGGCGCGGCGGCGCGATCGTCAACATCAGCTCCGTCGTCGGCGTGCACGGCAACTGGGGCCAGACGAACTACGCGGCATCGAAGGCCGGGATCATCGGGTTCACGAAGTCGCTCGCGCGCGAGCTCGGCTCCCGGAACATCCGCGCCAACGTCGTTGCGCCCGGCTATGTGAAGACGCAGCTGACGGAGGTGCTGCCCGAGGAGGCGACCGCAGCGATGATCGACAACACGCCGCTCGGGCGCGTTGCCGAGCCGAGGGAGATCGCCGGCGCGGTACGGTTCCTGGCATCCGACGACGCCTCGTTCATCACCGGCGAGGTCTTGCTCGTCGACGGCGGCTTGGGAATGTGATGCAGGCAGACACAAACGGCAACGGACGCAGGCGCGTCGTCATCACCGGCATGGGGCTCGTGAGCCCGCTGGGGAACGACGTCGAGAGCTCGTGGACGAAGCTCGTCGCCGGCGAGTCGGGCGCGGCCGAGATCACCTCCTTCGACCACTCCGGCTACAACGTGCACTTCGCCTGCGAGCTGAAGGACTTCGACCCGACCCAGTGGATCGACCGCAAGGCGGCACGGCGCATGGACCGCTTCGCGCAGATGATCCTCGGGGCCGCGCGCCAGGCCGAGTCGGACTCGGGGATCGACATCGCCAAGTCGCCGGAACGCGTCGGCGCGTCGATCGCGACCGGCATCGGCGGCCTGCAGAGCTACCAGCAGTGCTACCACGTGCTGCTGACGAAGGGCCCCGACCGTGTGAGCCCGTTCTCGATCCCGTCGATCATCCCGAACATGGGCGCGGGCTGGGTGTCGATCGAGCTCGGCACGAAGGGCCCGCTGATGAGCGAGTGCACTGCGTGCGCCGCGTCGAACATGGCGATCGGCGACGCGTTGGACGAGATTCGCCTGGGTCGCGCCGATGTGATGCTCGCCGGCGGCACCGAGGCGCCGATCACCGAGGTCGGCATCGCAGGGTTCGACGCGATGCGCGCGCTGTCGCGGCGCAACGACGATCCCGAGCACGCGTCACGTCCGTTCGACAACCGGCGCGACGGGCTCGTGATGGGCGAAGCCGCGGCGGTCCTGGTGCTGGAGGACCTCGAGCATGCACAAGCGCGCGGCGCGCGCATCTACGCCGAGTTGCTCGGCTACGGCATCTCCTCGGATGCGTCGCACATGACGGAGCCGGACCCGACGGGCGAGAACCCGGCCCGGGCGATCACGATGGCGCTCGAAGACGCGCGGGTCGATCCGACCGAGGTCGGGTACGTCAACGCGCACGCCACGTCGACACCGCTCGGCGATGCGGCGGAGACGCGTGTGATCAAGCGCGCCTTCGGCGAGGAGCACGCCAAGAGCAAGCTTGCGGTGTCGTCGACGAAGGGCGCGACCGGCCACTGCTTCGGCGCCGCCGGCGCGGTCGAGGCCGTGTTCACGGTGCAGGCGGTGGTCGAGCGCAAGGCGCCGCCGACGATCAACTACGACGACCCGGATCCCGACTGCGACCTCGACTACGTCCCCAACGACGCGCGCGACATCGCCGACCTGAACGTCGCGGTCTCGAACTCGTTCGGCTTCGGTGGACACAACGCCTCGATCGTCGTGCGCCGCTGGGACGACGAACCCGTGTAAGCGCAGGAAAACCGGCGTTCGTGGGCGAATCCCACGTGCATGGCGGATGGCACAAGCGTTGTCGTCCGAGACGACTCCTACCGTGCGCCCATGCGCGTCGTGGACGTCGGCGGTCGTCCGGTGGAGGTGCACATACGCCGCTCGAGCCGCGTGCGCGGCCATCGCATCGTCGTGCGCTACGGGTTCGCGCCCGAGCTCGTCGTGCGCCCGCGGGCGACGGACGCCGAGATCGACGCCGCGATCACCACCCACCTCGACTGGCTCGCGAAGCAGCTCGAGAAGGCGGTCCAGCCGAGCCTCCGCCTCGAGCGGCTGAGACTCACGGAGAAGCAGGGGCGGCGCGAGGCACGTGCGCGCATCACGCTGATCGCGCAGTCCGAAGCCGCCGCACTCGGCGTCGCCTACGAGCGCATCACGTTGCGCGACCAGCGGAGCCGCTGGGGCTCGTGCTCGAGCAAGGGCGCGCTCAGCTTCAACTGGCGGCTCGTGCTCGCGCCGCACGACGTTCTCGACTACGTCGTCGTGCACGAGGTCTGCCACCTCGTCGAGCATCATCACGGGCCCGAGTTCTGGAAGCTCGTCGAGCGCCGGCGGCCGCAGTACCGCGGCTCGAAGAGCTGGCTCGACGAGTACGGCTGGGAGATCCTCGCCTACCGGCCGCCGCTCGAAGCCGCCGCGTAGCATTGGCCGTGTGGAGCGGTGGGCGACCTTCGACTGCTACGGCACCCTGATCGACTGGGACGGCGGTGTACGCGCAGAGCTCACACGCGTGTTCGGCGACGAGCGCGTGGAAGACCTGCTCGTTCGCTACCACGAGATCGAGCCCGCGCTGCAGCGCAACGGCGCGAGCAGCTACCGCACGGTGCTGACGGAGGCGATGCGCGAGCTCGGTGCGCCCGCCGGCCAGGAGCACCGGCTCGCGGAGTCGCTCCCCGGTTGGCGCGCGTTCCCCGAGGTGAAGAACGCGCTCGCCGACGCGCGGCGGCGCGGTTGGAAGCTGGCGATCCTCTCCAACACCGACGTCGACTTCATCGCGGCGTCGCAGGTGACGATCGGCGTGCCGTTCGACGAGGTGGTCGTCGCGCAGGAGATCGGCTCCTACAAGCCGGCGCACCGCCACTGGGAGACGTTCTTCGAGCGCACGAAGGCGCCGCGCGACGGGCACGTGCACGTCGCTGCGTCCCTCTTCCACGACATCGCGCCGGCGAACGAGCTGGGGCTGCGCAGCGTGTGGATCAACCGCCTCGGCGAACGCGCGACGGCGCAGCCGACGGCCGAACTGACCGATCTCTTCTCGCTGCCGGAGACGCTCGATGAGCTCGTTCCGGGTTAGGCAGCTTCGCGAGGACGACGCGGACGGGGTCGCACGCCTCTTCGTCGAGGCGTGGGGCGAGTCGCGGCAGATGAACGGTGACGAGATCCGCGAGTGGTTTCACAACGACTCGCTGCACCCCGAGAACCTGCTCGTGCTGGTCGACGAGGACGATCGTGCCGTCGGCTACTTCGACGTGTGGCACGAGGGCGATTCGGCGGACCTCGACATGGCCTCGCCCGCGCTGTGGGACGAGACGCTCGACCACGCCGAGAACCGGGCGCGCGCGCTCGGGGCGAAGCGCGTGCGGACGTACTTCGTCGAGGGTCACGACCTCGGCGAGCGCGTTGCCGCGCGCGGATATCGCGCGATCCGCGGGTCGTGGACGATGGAGATCGTGTTCGGCGTCGAGGCGCCCGCCGAGCCCGTGATCCCCGACGGGATCGAGCTCAGGCCGTACCGCGATCCGCAAGACGAGCAGGCGGTGTTCGTGGCGCTGCAGGAGGCCTTCGCCGACCATTGGGACTTCCATCCCGTGTCGCTCGAGACGTGGCGCGACTTCAACGTCAGGCAACGCGCGTTCGACCCAGACCTGTGGCTGATCGCGTGGTCGGGCGACGAGGTGGCGGGCGCGTCGCTCAACTACGCGGAACGGCCCGGCGACCCCGGCTACGGCTGGGTCGGAACGCTCGGGGTGCGCGGCGCCTGGCGCAGGCGCGGTGTCGGGGAGGCGCTGCTGCGCCGCTCGTTCGCCGCTCTTCACGCGAGGGGGCTGCGCAGGGTGCGGCTCTCCGTCGACGCGGAGAGCACGACGGGCGCGACGCGCCTCTACGAGCGCGTCGGCATGACCGTGCTGCGCCAGTCGAACACGTGGGAGCGGGCGCTGGCAGACGCCGATCGGGTCGCGCCGGGGGAGCTGTGAGCACGCTCCGTGCGCGCTGCCCGGACTGCCGCACGCTCACGGCGGTCGCGGTCGGCGACGAGTACCAGTGCCACGCCTGCGGACGCGAGTTCGCGGCGGGCCTCGTGCGCGTGCCGCGCGCGTGGGGGGACGAGAGCGGGCAGCTGATGGCCGACGCCGCCGCGATGGCCCTGCCGTGGCCCGAGGCGGCGATGATCGAGGAGGAGACGCTCGACGCCCAGATCGAGGCGATGGCCCGCTCGCTGCCCGCGCGCCCGCTGATCCTCGGCGGCTGCTGCTGCTCGCACGTCGGCGCGGTGCGCGAGCTCGCCCGCCGCCACGGCCGCGTCGCGGTCGTCTGGCTCGACGCGCACGGAGACCTCAACACGCCCGAGAGCTCGCCGTCCGGCAATGCGTGGGGAATGCCGCTGCGGATGCTGATCGACGCGGGGGACGTCGCGCCGACGGACGTGACGCTGCTGGGCGCGCGCAACCTCGACCCGCCCGAGGAGACGTTCATCGCCGGGACCGGGATCGCGCGGGAGCTCGGCCCGCTCCCCGAGGTCGTCTATGTCGCCCTCGACGGCGACGTGATCGAGCCCGGCCAGCTCGACGTGTTCATGCCGGAGCCGGACGGGATCCCGCTCGACGCGCTGGAGCACCTCCTGGCCGAGCTCCCCGCGCCGGTGGGCGCCGGCTTCACCGGCTTCGCCCGCTCCGCACGGAACGAAGCGGCCCTGCCGCGACTCGGGCACGCGCTCGGGCTGTAACCGAGGGGCTCTCGCCGGGGGTCTAAGCTCTACCGATGTCCGAGACCCGGATCGACGTCCAGGTCGAGCACAAGCATGCTCCGCCTCCCACGGACGCGAAACACCCGAACACGTGCCCACGGTGCGGGTCGCACTACCGCGACGACGAGCTCGAGGCGACCCTGTGGGTCTGCGGCCACTGCGGCCATCACTTCCCGATGCGCGCTCGTGCGCGGATCGACTGGTACGCGGACGAAGGCTCCTTCCACGAGGAGGCCGCCGACGTCCGTTCCGAGGATCCGCTCGACTTCTTCGACCTGCGCCCGTACGCGGAGCGCCTGTCCGAGGCCGAGCTGAACACCGGTCTCGGCGAGGCCGCGGTCGTCGGCCAGGCCACGATCGACGGCCACCCGGTGGAGCTCTCCGTCATGGACTTCAGCTTCATGGGCGGCTCGATGGGAAGCGCCGTCGGCGAGAAGTTCTCCCGTGCCTGCGACTCGGCCGTGGAGCGCGGGGTGCCGCTCGTCTCGGTGACGAGCTCCGGCGGCGCGCGCATGCAGGAAGGGATCCTCTCGCTGATGCAGCTGCCGAAGACGGTCTGCGCCGTCGAGGACCTGCACGACGCGCACGTGCCGATGATCACCGTGATGGCGCACCCGACCACCGCCGGCGTGCTCGCGTCTTTTGCATCTCTCGGCGACGTCACCGTGGCCGAGCCCGGGGCGCTGATCGCCTTCACCGGCCCCCGCGTCGTCCAGCAGACGACGCGCGAGAAGCTGCCCGAGGACTTCGGCCTCGCCGAGCAGAACCTGCGCTTCGGCCACGTCGACGCGGTGGTCGCGCGTGTCGAGCAACGCGAGTACGTGTCGAGGCTGCTGAGGCTCTTCGCGTGAGCAGAGTGGGCGCCGAGTGAGCGAACGCGACCAGGAGCTGCGGCTGCGGCAGCGCCTGTCCGGGCTCTCGCGCCTGCCGCTGCTGCGCGGCGCCCGCGTCGAGGGGGAGAGCGAGCGCCTCGAGCGGCAGCTCGAGCGCCTGCAGACGGACACGAGCGACGAGGCGATCTGGCGCTCGGTCGAGCTCGCCCGCCACCCGGAGCGGCCGTACACGCTCGATTACGTGGCGCGGCTGATCGACGACTGGGTGGAGCTCCACGGTGACCGCGGCCGCGCCGACGACGGCGCGCTCGTCACCGGCCTCGGGCGGCTCGACGGCCGCACCGTGGCCGTGATCGGCCACCAGAAGGGGCGCGACGTCAAGGAGCGGCTCGACCGGCAGTTCGGGATGGCCTATCCGGAGGGGTACGTGAAGGCGATGCGCGTGATGGAGATCGCCGAGCGGTTCCAGTTCCCGGTCATCTCGCTCGTCGACACTCCCGGCGCCTATCCCGGCGTCGCCGCGGAGCAG
>Ga0136846_1226921_pt1 | contig 13913 bp, 11 predicted proteins | sample HopSoiMetagenom2_FD_96841 | JGI IMG/M metagenome (GOLD analysis project Ga0136846, IMG submission 96841) | Grasslands soil microbial communities from Hopland, California, USA - 2 Assembly 2016 (version 4) | ecosystem: Environmental > Terrestrial > Soil > Grasslands | place: USA: Hopland...
AAAACTAAAAGCTCTCAACTTTGAACTTTAAACTTTCAACCTTAAACTAACAAATACCGTTCTGCAAGTTTCGTATACGCTGCTACTTGTTCACGTATCCAGCTTTCATCTTTACCCAACTCCTTCGCCATAATAACTGCAACCGGCTCCGCCATGCGAATACTTTCGCGGGCATCCAGCAGCAAGGCTCTCGTCCGGCGCGACAACACATCTTCAACGGTGCGGGCCATTTCGTGCTGCACGGCCCAGATCACCTGCGCTTCGTGAATTTGCAAACTGTTACTCAGCCATTGGTTGGCATGGCCGTTCATCAAGGCTTTTACATTGGTAGTATCACTACCATAGAAATATAAAGGATCGTTTAAATTAACATTGGCCATGGCGCCGTGTATGGACAAATGGCGGGTACCGGTTTCTTTGTGCGGCCACTGCAATTCCTTCTCTATCCGGTCAACCATATCCTCCCCCATTTTTCGGAAGGTGGTCCATTTACCCCCTAAAATGGTAAAGAGGTGCGAAGGCGTTACCATGATCTTATGACTGCGCGAGATCTCTTTTGTTTTTTGTTTGCCGTCTTGTGGTGCTGCGAGCGGACGTAACCCGGCAAAAACGCTTAAAACGTCGCTTCGTTTTGGTTGCTCCACCAGGTAATTGGCTGCATTTTCCAGGATGAAGGCAATTTCTTTTTCCAGGGCCTGCGGTTCCAGCGAAGCTTCCTTCACCGGCGTATCTGTGGTGCCCACCACTACCTTTCCATGCCAGGGCACGGCAAAAAGCACCCGCCCATCACTGGTAGCCGGGATCATCAGGGCATCATCGGCCGGATAAAATCTTTTATCCAGCACCAGGTGCACACCCTGACTGGCCGTAATACTTTTTGAACCTGTTGGATTATCCAACTGCAATATGTCATCTACAAACACGCCGGTAGCATTCACCACTGCTTTTGCTTTGCAGGTATAGCTTTGATTGGTTTCAATATCCTTAACGGTCACGCCCGAAATATGCTGACCATTGTCTTTAATAAGCCCGGTCACTTTCATGTAGTTCAGGGCTGTCCCACCTTTCTCGATGATCGTTTGCACCAGGTTAATGGCCAGGCGGGAATCATCGAACTGTCCATCGTGATACAGCACGCCACCCACCAAACCTTTAGATCTTATGTTTGGCAGCTTGAATAATGCTTTGTTACGTGGAATAAAAACCGATGCGCCCAGGCTCAGACGGCCTGCAATCCAATCGTACAGTTTAAGCCCGATGGTGTATTTCAGGCGGTCCCACCAGGTATAGATAGGAATAATGAAAGTCTGATTTTTTACCAGGTGTGGTGCATTGCGCCATAACAGGCCGCGCTCTATACTGGCCTCTCTAACCAATTGAATATCACCCTGAGCCAAGTAGCGCACGCCCCCATGCACCAGTTTGGTACTGCGGCTGGAAGTGCCTTTGGCAAAATCGGCCTGCTCCACCAGCAAGGCGCTGTATCCCCTGCTAACTGCTTCTAAAGCAATACCTAAGCCAGTTGCTCCACCCCCAATTACGATCAGGTCCCAGTCTTTTTGGGTGGTCAGCCTGGTTACCAGTGCCCCACGATTTTGTTCTGTTTCAGCTTCCATTCTATATCGAAAACTTTCGTTTTATTTCAATTAATATACAATACAATGTTAGCGAAACAATTTGAAACTCTAAATAAAATGTTTCGAAAGTGATGGAACCCGTTTGCGCTTTCACCCCGTATTAAGGACGCTTTGTAATGAAGGCAGGTACTAGTCTGAACTGGGAATAGTCTGAACTGGGATTTATGGGATGGATGGGATAGTGACATTATGGTAGAGTACTACTCAGGATATTCTCAAGGTATTCTCTGGGTATTCTCTGAACACTCTCTGGATACTCTCTAGATACTCTTATGGAGCATGTATGGTTCCAGAGTAGCTCCAGAGGGGTCTTAGAGTGTACTCAGTCCATTGTGCTACCAGTTTACTACCATCCCGGCACCATTCCATCACTATCCTTATCCCATCCATCTCAAAAATCCCATACATCCCAGTTCAGACTTTTTTATTTAATTTGGCGTAACGATTATGATCTCACAAACTGAACGCCATCAATTCATACTGAACAAACTAAGCAAGGAAAGCTTTGTTAACGTGCTTGAACTATGTAAGGAACTGGATGTGTCTTCGGTGACCATCCGAAAGGACCTGAAACTGCTGGAGGATAAAAGCCTGCTGTTCCGCACGCATGGGGGCGCCACCATCAATAACCCGTATACTATTGACCGCCCCGTTAATGAAAAGGAGAAACTGCAATCGAACGAGAAAATGCGGATCGGCGCTACCGCTGCCCAACTCATTACCGATAACGATTCCATCATCATAGCCAGCGGCACTACCGTGCTGGCGCTGGCGAAGAATATGCCATCCAAATTGAATGTGACTGTTATTACCGCCTCTTTACCGGTTGCGACAGAACTGAACAAACACGCCGATATCGAGATCATGCAGCTGGGTGGCATCATTCGCAAAAGCTCTTCTTCCGTAACCGGACCTTACGCGCAAAAAATACTCACCGATTTCTTCTGCAGTAAATTATTCCTGGGGGTGGATGGTATTGACCTTGAATTTGGCCTCACTACTACCAGTGTAATGGAAGCGCACTTAAACCGTCAAATGATCGACGTATCCCAAAAAGTGATCGTGCTTTCCGACTCTACCAAATTTGGCAAACGTGGTTTTGGCCGCATTTGCGGACTGGAAGAAGTTGACCGGGTTATTACAGATAAGGGAATATCGGAGCATTTTGTTAATCAATTGGAGAGTCGCGGTATAGAGGTAACTATTGTTTAACCCCCCAGCCCCCTAAAGGGGGGAGCCGTGAATCGTCAATCGTGAATCGTGAATGGTTCCCGATTATTCAATTTAATAAACGAACTTATGCCCCTCGAAATTTATTGCCGATTGCCGATTCACGATAACATATTCTCCTTTAGTAGCCGCAACGCTGCTACCATATGGTTTTCTACTGTATTTTTCGACAACCTTAATCTGTCAGCGATCTCTTTATACGAGCTGCCTTCTTCGCGGCTCATGGTGAAGATGCGTTTCTTTTGTGGGGGTAACCGGTTTAGCGAGGTTCTGTATAAACTTTCCAGTTCTTTATGTAATATGCGGCTGTCGGTAATAAACGAGCTGGGCGGTTCTATGGCCGTTAACTCCAGCGACACCGTAGCCAGCTGTTGTTTGCGAAAATGATCAATCAGTTTATTTCTTACCGATTTATATAGATACGCAGATAATGACAGGCTGCAGTTCAATTGATCGCGCTTTTGCCAAATGGCCAGCATAACGTCCATCACTATTTCTTCCGACACTCTTTTATCAGGGACCACTTTCATGGTATAGCTATACAGTTTATAAAAATAACGATCGAATAAGGTTCGATACGCTTTCTCATTGCCGCTTCGCCACAGTTCAATCAAATGGCTGTCAGTTGTGTTTACATTCATAGCAAATCGTTGTGCCATTAAAATTATTGCTATTATTGTACCGGGCAGTTGCCCGATTTGATATTTGCGTTGTACTTTTTGATATTAATAAATGGTCAATTTTTACAAATACCTGCCTGTAAGCACCACTGATGAAAGCTGGGGGTTGAACGTACTGAACACCGGCTGTACGCATATTGTGGCTGGTTCCTCATACCCCAATGATACGCATCCTGCGCATCATAATTTCAATTGGGAGAAAGGAAGGGTATTGCACGAGTTCCAGGTTATTTATATCACCAAAGGCAGCGGTATTTTTGAATCGAAAAGCGGCGGTAATCAACCCATTGCTGCCGGTTCCATCATATTATTATTTCCGGAAGAACGACACCGCTATAAGCCCGATAAAAAAACAGGTTGGGATGAATACTGGGTAGGCTTTTCAGGACCCATTGCCAAAAACCTGTTAAGCAAAAGATTCTTTACACCTGCCAATCCGGTAATCCCTGTTGGTTACCAGGAAACGCTGTTGAACCTTTTTCAGGAGATCATTGATAAAACAAAAGAAGAGAAAGCAGGTTACCAACCGCTTATTGCGGGCACGGTATTACATTTATTAGGAACTGTTTATTCGCTTTCGCAACAGGAAAAATTCAGCGGACAGGATGTGGAAGCCATTGTTGATAAAGCCCGTCTGCTTTTTCGTTCGAGCATCGAGCAAAATATTTCACCGGTTGATGTGGCGCATGAACTACAGATCAGCTATTCGCGGTTCAGAAAAATATTTAAAGAATATACCGGCCTGGCGCCCGGCCAATTTCAAATACAACTGAAAATACATAAAGCAAAAGAACTGCTTACCCATACAAAGAAGTCGGTAAAAGAAATTGCGTTTGAGCTCAACTTTGAATCAAACTTTTACTTTTCTAAATTGTTCAAAGAAAAAGTTGGTATAACACCAATACAGTTTAGAAATAAGCAAATGAAGTAATCACTTTCCCCTGGCACCTGAATTGCGTATTCCTTAATAACTTAATAGCACTTATGCTTTCATTTTGAAAGAGATAGTGATTAAATAAGGAGCGTTATTATGAATGATTATTTACATAATAAACCACCTGACGCAAATTTTCCCCATTAGTAGACCCCTCAACATACCCTTACGCTCAACCAACGAACTTTGTCTTTAATAGTTTTAATTAAAAAGAAAAATATCGCTATGTTGAGAATTGCACAAATAGCTCCACTCATTGAATCGGTACCACCTAAATTTTATGGTGGCACGGAGCGGGTAGTAGCTTATCTTACCGATGCATTGGTAAAATTAGGACATGATGTAACCCTGTTTGCATCGGGTGATTCAATAACCAAAGCCAGGCTGGTAGCTGTAACACCTACCGCCTTGCGATTGAGTGATTGTGTAGACCTAATGGCGGGAAATATTCTGCAGTTGCAGGAAGTAATGGACCGCTTGCACGAATTTGATCTGTTGCATTTTCATACCGATTATTTACATTTTCCCGTAACCCGTCGAATCCATAAAAAAACACTGACCACTTTGCACGGCCGGTTGGATATCCCTGAACTAAAACCTTTGTACGAAAAGTTCAATGATATGCCGGTGATTTCCATCTCCGATTCGCAACGCCGGCCATTACCAATGGCCAACTGGGTAGACACTGTATATCATGGTTTACCGACCGACCTGTATAAATATGGCAAAGGCGAAGGTGATTATGTGGTATTCCTCGGCAGGTTCTCCCCCGAAAAAAGGGCCGACCGCGCCATTGAAATTGCGCGCCGCGCGAATATGAAAATAAAGGTCGCGGCCAAGGTAGATAAAGCAGATGAAAAGTATTTTGAAAAAGAGATCCGTCACCTGCTCGATCAACCCCATGTTGAATACCTGCATGAAGTTGGTGAAAAGGAAAAAGGTCCGTTGCTGGCCAATGCAAAAGCATTACTGTTTCCTATAGACTGGCCCGAACCATTTGGCATGGTGCTGATAGAAGCCATGGCCTGCGGTACGCCCATCATTGCCTTTAATCATGGTTCCGTACCGGAGATCGTTGAACATGGTAAAACAGGATTCATAGTAAATACCATAGAGAAAGCAGTGGAAGCATTAAAAAACATTCATTTAATAAGCAGAGAAACCTGTCGTGAAACATTTGAAAGGAAGTTCAGCGATGTAGTAATGGCGCAAAATTATGTACGCCTGTACGAAAAAGCGTTGCACAAACAATCCGAAAGATCTTACTACTTAACACCAACGTATAGAAAATAAGTTCTAATCCAGCCATAAATTAAAATTTATGAAAAAACACGACACCCTGGTAAAACTACATGACGACAAATACTACATTCTCGCTTCTTCTTCGTATGCGGATGATCGTGTACTGACTTTAAATTATGGCGATACGTTTGGGATCTTTGACCGGTGGGGTGATATAAAACAATTCGGCACCTGCTCGCAGGGCATATATCACCAGGGCACGCGGTTCATCAGCGACATGGAGCTGGAAATAAATCATTACAGGCCCATGCTGCTCAGCTCCAATATAAAGAACGAGAATGAAATGCTGTCGGTTGACCTCACTAATCCCGATATAAGCGGGGATAGCAATGTAGTGATACCAAAAGGCACGTTACATATCTCCCGCAGTAAATTCCTGCAGGATGGGGCCTGTCATGAATTGATCATCCTGTATAACTATGGTTCCGATTCGCATGAACTGGACCTGGAGATCACGTTTGACGCCGACTTCAGGGACATCTTCGAAGTGCGGGGCATGGAAAGAAAAAAACGCGGCAGATTACAGCCGCCCTTTGCATCAGGCAACAACCATATAGTGGTTTCCTATACCGGTCTTGACAATATTGAACGCCAAACCAACCTGCATTTTGATCCCGCGCCGGCTTCTATAAAAGACAATAAGGTAACGTACAGGATCAAACTGGCGCCACAGGGCGGCACATTCAGCATCAACTGCACCTCATTATTTTCTGTGTATGCCAATCCTGTTCAATTTGAGCCCTATTTCATTGCTTATGATAAGATAAAATCGGGCATGGAAAAGAGCAAGGAATTGGTGGCGGAGATCTATACCGATAATGAACAATTCAATAACTGGATCAACCGGTCGAAAAGCGATCTGTTATCATTACTGGTGCAAACGCCGTATGGTAGTTATCCTTATGCAGGTGTGCCCTGGTATAATACGGTATTTGGCCGGGATGGAACCTTTACTGCATTGGAAACGCTGTGGGTAGCGCCCAATATTGCCAAGGGCGTTTTATTATACCAGGCAGCGCGGCAGGCAACAAAGATCCTGCCTTTGCAGGATGCAGAGCCGGGAAAGATCTTACACGAAATAAGATCTGGTGAAATGGCTGAAACCGGTGAAATTCCATTTAAACTGTATTATGGAAGCATAGATACCACCCCTTTATTCGTTGTGCTGGCGGGTCAGTATTTAAGAAGGACCGACGACCTGGCCACCATCCGTAATATTTGGGAGAATATTTTACAGGCGCTTACCTGGATAAAAGTATATGGCGATATGGACGGGGATGGGTTTGTTGAATACCAGCGTAAAGCGGAAAGCGGGCTGGCCAACCAGGGTTGGAAAGACTCGCACGATTCCATCTCGCATGAGAATGGCGATCTGGCCAGTTTTCCGATTGCCTTATGTGAAGTGCAGGGATATGTGTACGATGCCAAAATACAGGCGGCCTATATGGCGCAACGTTTAGGCCACAACGAGATGGCCGAACAATTGACAAAAGAAGCCCAGGACCTGAAGCAACGTTTTAACGAAGTATTTTGGGATGAACAATTAGGCACCTACATCCTGGCGCTCGACGGCGACAAAAAACCCTGCCGGGTAGTATCGTCGAATGTGGGCCATCTTTTATACTCGGGCATTGCTACCCCCGAAAGGGCAGCCCGGGCAGCCCAACTATTAATGAGTGATAATATGTTTAATGGCTGGGGACTGCGCACCTTATCTTCAAACGCGGCCAGGTACAATCCTATGTCGTATCACAATGGATCGGTATGGCCACACGACACGGCCATTGCAGCCTATGGAATGGCACGTTATGGAATGATGGAGCCCGCCATGCGGTTGATGCAGGGTTTGTTTGATGCGTCCCTGTTCATTGAGTTGCAACGGCTGCCCGAATTATTCTGTGGCTTTCCGTTCAGACAGGGCGTAGCGCCTACCGCCTACCCTGTTGCCTGCTCACCTCAGGCCTGGTCGGTGGCAGCGGTATTCCTGTTACTACAGGCTTGTTTAAGCATTTCTTTTGATGGCTATGAAAAAAAGCTGACCTTATACAAACCCACGCTTCCGGATTATTTAAAACAGGTCAGGATCTCCAACCTGCGGTTTGGCAATGAACAATTTGAGTTGGATATGATCAAATATGAACATGACCTGGGTATTCATTTAGTGAAGAAACCGGAGGGATGGGAGATAGTGACGATTAAATGATAAGAAGTTGACGAGTTAACCAGTTAACAAGTTAACCCGTCAACTTTTTCATACTTCATACCTCAGCATATCTGCACCACTTCCATACCAAGCAACAACCCAAGCTTCTTAATCTTCGACACAATACTCCCCACCCCTACGGCGCAGTGGTGTGCAGGGCCATGGCTATTCCAGTCGTTCACAAAACGGCGGGCGCCAATGGAGAATTTATAGCGGCTATTGGTATTGCCTATTTCTAATATGGGACCGGGAACGGATTCCGCTTCTGCGGTTAACAACAACAGTTTTCCATTTCCCTGCTGCACAACCGACAACAAGGTAACGGGTCCATTCTTTACCGACATCTCTACAGATAAACCGCGTCCTACTTTACCATGATACACATACAGGGGCCGAACTTTAGTTTTCCCTTCTGCAATGGCAATATGACCCGGGCCATCGTGCCCCATCAAAACAATATCTTCTTTAAAATCCATGGCGTAATATTCCGTAAACGATCCACCGGCGCCAAAACTGTCCATGATCTTCATGGCCTGTGCATTCTTGATCTCGTATTCCCCGGCTACGGGAATACCGCGGGCGGTCAGTAAGGAGTTACCAAGAATGATGGAGCTGATGGTATCTTCATTATCGTCATTACCGGTTCCTTTGTAATAATAAGCCATGGACCCTAACTGGTATTGATCAGCTAACCGGTCCAGCGCGACAGAGGTACGCGCGGCCCGTTGTAGTTCTTCTACAGAACAATCGCTCTGCACATCAAACGTGGAGTAAAACAATTGTACGCGTTCATCAATTTCTTTATCAGTAACAGAGCGGCGTAAGGCAGCCAGCTCATCCACTTCTATCAGTTCTATATGTCCGCCAAAGAAGCGGTATTGTTGAGTGAGGTCAGCATAAATATCAAGCATGCCGCTGTAATAATGGCCCATACAACCCAGGCGGTTAAACGACATGGTGTGCGCCACTTTTGCCGCTTCTACCCATTCCAGCATTTCTTTCCAGCATTCTTCATCATTGCGCAACATCCCGGTTACCTGGTAAAACTGTATGCCGGTGCGCAGGAACACATTGGCAATTTCCGGCACCGGGCAGGCCGAGCAATAAGCCAGCCACTCACCCGTCATGCGGGTACGGTCGTTCATTTTATTGAAGGTTGCATAATTGATCGCCGCTTCGGGTGAAAGGTTCAGCACGATCACCGGTACTTTGGCCTGCTGCACCACAGGCAATACCGTGGATGACAAGGCATACGTAGTTACGTACAGGAATATAATATTTACGCCTTCGGTCCTGAAGCGGTAACCTGCTTCAAAAGCTTTATCGGCCGTATCAACCAGACCGGCATTTACGATATGGGGGTGCAGTGCCGCAATGCGTTCATGCACTTCGTACAGATAACCTTCCAGCCGTTCTTTCAACCCGTCAAATTGCGGCCAGTAAGTATCCAGTCCAATCCCAAACAAACCAATTTTAAATGCAGGCGTATTCTTCATGATTATCTATACGAAAAATGGGTTCTGCACCACCAGTGGGATGGTAAAAAGGGCAGAAGGCAGAGGGCAGAAGGCAAAAGCCGCAACGCGGCAACGGGTGTTAAAAAAGGGAGGGTCCCCACCAATTAGCGGGAACCCTCCTTTTTAAAAGTCTGTTGACCCAATTACTGTAACGAAACTTTATACCTGGTTACAGTATGGTATTTCTGTCCTGGTTTCAGGATGGTAGATGGAAATTTTGGTTTATTTGGAGAATCCGGAAAATGTTGGGTTTCCAAACAAAGCGCGGTGCGGAATTTTACGGGATGGCCACCGCTTGTAAACGTACCATCGAGGAAGTTACCGCTGTAGAACTGGATGCCAGGTTCAGTGGTGAATACTTCCAGTTTACGACCGCTGGTAGTGTCAGACAAAGTAGCTGCCAGTTGCAGGGTGCTGTCGGTACGGTTCAACACAAAGTTATGGTCATAGCCGCCAGGTACAGAGTCGATGCGGGCGCCAATGGTTTCTGCTTTGGTAAAATCAAATGGCGTTCCTTTTACCGGTTTGATCTCACCAGTAGGGATCAACGTGGTATCAACCGGGGTATATTTATCGCCATTGATCTGCAGGCTGTGATTCAGAATAGTATTCTCAGTGCTGCCAGTGAGGTTGAAATAACTGTGGTTGGTTAAGTTAACCGGTGTGGCTTTATCAGTTTCTGCAGAGTAGTCGATGTTCAGGGCGTCGTCATCAGTTAACGTATACACTACCGTTACTTTCAGGTTGCCGGGAAAACCTTCTTCACCGTCTTTGCTCAGGTAGCTTAAGGTAAGCGCAGGTGTGCTGTCGGCAGCCGGAGTAGCATCCCACACTACTTTATCAAAACCTTTGTTACCACCATGCAGGTTATTTTTTCCGTTATTGGCGGCCAGGGTATAGGTTTTTCCATCCAGCTTGAATTTCGCATCCCCAATGCGGTTGCCATAACGGCCAATGAGCGCGCCAAAGTAAGGTGGTTTTTTCAGGTACTCCGCCAGGCTTTCCATGCCTACTACTATACTTGATTTATTGCCTTTTTTATCAGGCGTAACCCATGAGGTTACAACGCCACCATAGTTGGTGATGGTTACAGTAACGCCGTTTTTATTGGTAAGGGTAAACAACTGTACTTTTTTTCCATCTGTTTCACCCCAATCTTTTGAGGTAACACCTGCTTTGATCATTTCTTGCGTTTTTTCTGTTGAAGGTTGTTTGTTTTCGCCTCCGCAGGATGCTACGCCGGTAAGCAGCGCAAGCAATGCTACATGGCAAATCAATTTGTTCATATGGTATACCTTATTGAGTTTATAAAAAAGGTTTATTTGAAAACTTGTCAAATATCTGGATATTTTCCCAAACACCTTATTTTAACTCCAGCACAACCACTGAGAAAGGCGGCATTTTTACAGTAAGCGTTTTGCCTTTTAATGCTGCGCCCTGGAATGGTACGGGTTTTATTTTAGCAGGTTGTTCAAAAGTGTTATGGTCCTGCAGTTTGGCCGAAGCAAGTATGCGGCCGCCAACGGTTTTATAATTCCCGCCTTCCAGTGTAATGCTGATATCCTGCGCAGCTTTTGAATCGATATTCACCAGGGAAATATGCATAGCGCCGGTTGAGTCTTTGGAGGCAGAGGCGGAAATAGCCGGTAGTTTTTCATTCCCAAATACATAATCATTACACTTAATGGTCAGGGGTACCATTTTAGCATCCTGGTGCACATTATACATTTCCATTACATGATACGTAGGCGTCAGGATCATCTTTTCTTCATTGGTGAGAATAACAGCCTGCAGCACGTTGATGGCTTGCGCCAGGTTGGCCATGCGAACGCGGTCGCAATGGTTATGGAAAATATTCAGGGTACAGCCGGCGATCATGGCATCGCGCATGGTGTTTTGCTGATACAGAAAACCAGGGTTGGTGCCTGGTTCTACTTCATACCAGCCGCCCCATTCATCCACTACCAGGGCTACACGTTTTTCAGGATCGTATTTATCCATAATGGCGGAATGCTTTATCACCAGGGAGTCCATGAACAGGGCCTGTTTCATGATCTGGAAATATTGCTGTTCGCTAAAATCAACTGCTGAACCTTTTTTTTGCCAATCTATCACCGAATAATGATGTAATGCCACACCACCCAGCATATTGAGCGGGATCTTTTTCATCAGCACTTCTGTCCAGTTATAATCATTTGAGCTGGCGCCCGAGGCAATACGGAAGATCTTGGTTTCATTAGACACGCCGGTCATAAAGGTGGCATACTGGCGATATACATCGGCATAGTGTTCTGGTGTCATGTTACCACCACAGCCCCAGGCTTCATTGCCCACGCCCCAGAACGCTACATGCCAGGGTTTTTCCCGGCCATTCTGTTGACGCAGATCGCTCATGGGGCTTTTTCCGTTGAAGTTTACATATTGTACCCAATCGGTTAGATCCTGTACAGTACCACTGCCTACATTACCCGCGAGGTAGGGTTCTGTACCGATCAGTTCGCACATATTTAAAAAATCGTGGGTGCCAAAGCTGTTGTCCTCCGTAACACCACCCCACCAGGCGTTTACCATCGTAGGCCGCTTGTTTTTAGGACCAATCCCATCTTTCCAATGGTAGGTATCGGCAAAACAACCACCCGGCCAGCGCAGGTTGGCGATCTTTAATTTTTTTAAGGCGTCTATAACATCGTTGCGTACCCCATTTGTGTTGGGTACTTTGGTATTTCCCTCACCCACATAAAAACCACCATAAATACAATGGCCCAGGTGCTCGGCAAAATGGCCATAAATGTTCTTGTTGATGGTAGTTGTAGCAGCGTCTACCTTAAAGGTCAGGTTGTTTTGGGCAAGCGAGTTTAAAGCAAACAGTGTTGTACAAGCAAAAAGCAAGCGTTTCATGTAAGAACTTTAAAATGAATAATTAATGAATGTAAAGTATTGGTCGCGTATAGAAAGGATGACAGTAGTCAGCATAGCAATCGTTTTTATTTAGCACCGTGAAACTAAGATAAAACAGCATATCTGTCAATTTTACACTTATATTTTTTTGGCAGAAGGCAGACGGCAGAAGGCAGAAATTTGTTCGCGGCAGCCAATGCTCTTGGTTTTGAGTGGTGTAAACGTTTTCAACATGGCCCTGAGCGAAGTCGAAACGCTGGGACTAATTTCACGTTTGCTGGTTGCTGCTTTCGCGGCGGCGAGCTTGCAGTTTCGTGAGGCCTTCTCTGCTTTGCCCGCCGTCCGCGTTTCGCTGAAGCTTTAGCGGAGGCGCAAGCTTTAGCGTAGGAAGGCCGTCCGCCTTTCTCACCACTGCCTACTGACCACTGCCTATTGTCTTTCTTTCTGCTTTCTGCCTTCTGCCGTCTGCCTTCTATCTTTTGCCAGGAAGCTATTTTCCATTCACAGTAACCCTTCCCTACTCCCTGCTGCCTTTTTACTAACTTTGATCTATGCAACCATCAGTGGCCCATATTAAAATAAAAAAGATCAATGCCGGTGAGCAAACGGAAGTAGAAGACGAACTGGCCGTGGAAGAACCGCTTGAAATACAGCTGGGTTGGCAGGAAGCTACCGGGTATGCACAAAAAAACATTTCCGTTACCATACGCACCCCTGGGAATGATACCGAACTGGCGGCTGGTTTCCTGTTTACCGAAGGCATTGTTCAACATATTGAGCAAATACAACATATTCTGCCACAGGAAAACAGGGTATTGGTAACCCTGAAGCCCGGTGTGGTACCGCAATTACAGCAGGCCGAACGGAACTTCTTTACCACTTCCAGTTGTGGCGTTTGCGGCAAAACGGATCTCGACTCTATTAAAACGGTGCCGGTTTTTACCCATCAACGGGAAGACCTGGCGGTGCACGCCGGTGTGTTTTACGGGTTGCAACACACCCTGCAACAAAAACAGGTGGTTTTTGAAAGCACGGGCGGATTGCATGCTGCCGGCCTCTTTAATTTAACTGGTGAGTGTTTACTGCTGCGTGAGGATGTGGGTCGCCATAATGCCGTAGATAAAGTAATTGGCTCCGCTTTGCAAAACGGGCAATTGCCTGTGTATCAATGTATATTGCTATTGAGCGGTCGTGCCGGTTTTGAGCTGATACAAAAAGCCGTGATGGCTGGCATCCAGGTTATTGCTTCTGTAGGGGCGCCCTCCAGTTTGGCCGTGCAACTGGCTACGGAACATAATATTACTTTAATAGGATTTTTGCGGAAGGATAGGTTTAATGTGTATAGTGGGGCTTACAGGGTGCGGGTGGGCGAGTTGACCAGTTGATCAGTTGACGAGTTAACAAGTTGACAAGTTAACAAGTTGAAGTTGACAGGGTTGATAAAGGGCGAAGGATGAAATAAGAGGAAGATGAAATTTGTGAGGAATATAACCTCGTCGCGAACCCTTTCAC
>Ga0136846_1234979_pt1 | contig 13913 bp, 6 predicted proteins | sample HopSoiMetagenom2_FD_96841 | JGI IMG/M metagenome (GOLD analysis project Ga0136846, IMG submission 96841) | Grasslands soil microbial communities from Hopland, California, USA - 2 Assembly 2016 (version 4) | ecosystem: Environmental > Terrestrial > Soil > Grasslands | place: USA: Hopland...
ACGCACGCCGGTAGCCCAAGCGTTCGACGCGCTGACGGTCGAGGGTGCCCTGATCGCCACTGCGCAACTGGCTCTGGTCGCCAGCGCCCAAGCCGAAGGCCAGGACGAGACGGCCTATAGCGTCCCCCGGGGCTTGACCCTGCGTGATGAGATCCCGCGCTATTTCCGCATCGCCCAGGCGCTGTGGAAAGACCTGGCGGCGAGCGATGCGACCTCTGCCGCGGCCACCGTGGCGTTCGTCGAGCGGCTGATGCGAGATGTTCTTGGCTTTGCCGATGTAACCCGGGCGCCAGTGCGCGCGCATGATGGGCGCACACATCCGGTGACACTCGAGGCGCTGGGCGGTCGAGTTCCCGTGGTCGTTGCGCCTCCCTCCGATTCGCTTGATCGGCCAAGTCCAACCTTGTCGATCGACGGCCGCCGCACCTCGGCGGCCCTGGCGCTCCAGGATTGGCTGAACGCTGCTGAGGACACGCTTTGGGGCCTGGCTTGCAACGGCGAAAAACTCCGCCTTGTGCGAGACAACCCCAGCCTCACTCGCCCCGCCTACATAGAGGCCGATCTTCGGAGAATGTTCGAAGGCGACGCCTTCGCTGACTTCACTGCGCTTTGGCTCCTGCTACATGCCAGCCGCTTTGGCTTGCCTGGCGCCCAGGTGGCCGATTGCGCCCTAGAGCGATGGCGTGACGCGGGACAAAAGGCTGGGGTCGCCGCGCGTGATCGTCTGCGCGACGGAGTCGAAGAAGCGCTCAGGGCCTTCGGTACGGGCTTTCTCAGTCATCCAGCCAACGGCGAACTGCGCCGCAAGCTGGAGGCCAAGGAGCTCGACCTGCTCGATTTCCACGGCCTGCTGCTGAGGCTTGTATATCGGTTGATCTTTCTGCTGGCGGCCGAGGATCGCAATCTCCTCCACCCGCCCGCCGCCGCAGCCGCCGCGCGCACGCTTTATGCCGAGGGATATAGCCTTTCGCGCTTGCGCGTCCGTTCTGTCAAACGGGCGGCATGGGACGCGCATGACGACCTGTGGGACGGCTTACAGATTGCCTTTGTCTCGCTGGCGCGAGGGGAGCCGTCGTTGGCCCTGCCAGCGCTCGCCGGTCTCTTCGTCCACGGCGGTCTTGGCGAGTTGGAAGCTTGCTCCTTGCCGAACCACGCCCTAATGCGGGCGATCTATCGCCTGGCTTGGTTGAAGGACGGCGGCGCCGTCGTGCCGGTCAACTGGCGTGATATGGAGACCGAGGAGTTGGGCTCGGTTTACGAGTCTCTGCTAGAGCTGACCCCGCGCCTGACCGACAATGGCCGCGGCTATGGCTTCGCTGAAGGCGCTGAAACCCGCGGCAACCAGCGCAAAACCACAGGCAGCTACTATACGCCCGACAGCTTGGTGCAGGTTCTGCTCGACAGCGCGCTCGACCCTATACTTGACCGAGCCGAACGCGAGAGCGAGACGCCCGCAGAAGCACTGCTCGCGATCAAGATTATCGACCCAGCTTGCGGTAGCGGTCATTTCCTGCTGGCGGCGGCACGCCGGATCGCTACCCGCGTGGCGCGACATCGAGCCGGCGGCGCAGCCTCGGCCGACGACTATCGCCACGCGCTGCGCGATGTCGCCCGCTCCTGCATCCATGGCGTCGACCGCAATCCGATGGCAGTGGAGCTAACCAAGGTCGCGCTCTGGATCGAAACGGTCGAGCCCGGCAAGCCGCTCGGCTTCCTTGACGCCAATATTCGCTGCGGTGATGCCCTACTTGGCGTCTTCAATCTCGCTGCGCTCGACAAGGGCATACCAGACGCCGCTTACAGGCCGCTTACGGGAGACGATCCTCAAGCCGCCCGAATCGCCGGCCGGGTCAACCGTGATCAGAAGACCAATGCTAGTCAGCATGACCTTGTCGCCGGCCTAGCTTCCCGGGATATAGCTGGCCATGCCCAGGCAGTCATGGCCATGCCAGAGGACGATGTTGTCAGCCTCAAGCGCAAGGCGGACGCCTATGCGGCTTTGCGAGCTAAGGCCGGGTGGGGCACCAACAAGCTCGCCTGTGACCTCTACGTGGCAGCCTTTCTGCGCAAGAAGGCCTTCCGTACGGACGGTCTGGCCCGCGTCCAGGCGCCAGACCGTGTACCGACGACCCTCGACGTGCGGACAGCGCTTGCTGGCCGGCAGCCTGACCCGCAGCTCGCCGCTCTAGCGGTGGATCTTGCGGAAACAGCGCGCGCATTTCACTGGCCTCTGGAGTTCCCTGCGGCGATGGGAGCGGGTGGTTTTGACGCTGTTCTGGGCAATCCGCCGTGGGAGCGCATCAAGCTGCAGGAGCAGGAGTTTTTCGCTCCCTATGCGCCAGAGATCGCCGAGGCGCCGAACGCCGTTGCTCGGAGTCGCTTGATTGCGGCTCTGGCAAAGGCAGAAGTCGGCTCTCGCGACAAGGGCCTTTACGAGGCTTTTGAACAAGCCAAGAGAACAGCCGAGGCGTCGTCAATATATGCCCGGACACCTGGAGAAGACGGCGGACGTTTTGCCCTTACCGGTCGAGGAGACGTAAACACCTACGCGCTCTTTGCGGAGCTCTTTGCTACACTTGTGCGGAGAGGAGGACGAGCTGGGCTTATCGTGCCAACGGGTATTGCAACGGATGTGACGACGGCTGAGTTCTTTTCGGACGCTGTAGAGAAGAAAAAAGTCGTATCCCTCGCTTCTTTTGAGAATGAGCGTTTCATTTTCCCCAGCGTACATCACTCGTTCCGATTTTGCCTTCTGACCCTGGCCACTCATTCGGACTCTAATGATTTTAGCTTCTTCTCGCGTTCTCCGTCTGATTTGGCAGATCCCGCTCGTCATTTCAGCTTAACTGCAGACGACATTCGGAAATTCAATCCAGAAACTAAGTCGGTTCCCATCTTCCGAAGTAATCGGGATGCAAGTATTAGTGCGTCTATCTACGAAAGAGTTCCAGTTCTAGCAAATAATTCTGTTCTTCGTGAGTCGTGGAAAATCACTTTTCACACGCGACTTTGGCATATGGCGGAAGATTCGAAGTGGTTCGTCAATCAATTGCCAGAGGACGGCGGGGATAAACTTCTTCCGCTTTACGAAGCGAAGATGATGCACCAATTCGATCACCGCTGGGCCACCTATGAGGGCTCCGATGTTCGCGACGCTAGCGACGGGGAGAAAACCGATCCAAGGTTCGAACCAAGCCCGCGGTATTGGGTCTCAGAGAGTGAGGTCGAGACGCGGCTGTCGGGCCAGGGTTGGCATCGTGGTTGGCTAATCGCGTGGCGAGACATAACAAGTGCGCACGTGGTGCGCACTTTGATCGCATCTATCCTACCAAGAACAGCGGTTGGTCATAAGGCACCGCTCATATTTTTGGATCATCCGGCTCCAGAGTGCGCCGTGTTTTTCGCCAATATAAACTCCCTTGTCGTGGACTATCTTGCACGTCAGAAGGTCGGCGGGACGTCTTTAACTGTAGGTTGCCTGAAGCAACTGCCAATTCTGCCCTTGAATTATTACAAGCCTCGCGATTTAGAATTCCTCGTGCCGCGAGTGCTGGAGTTGACATATACCAGCCACAGCCTCCAGCCTTTTGCCCGCGACCTTGGCTACGACGGAGCTCCGTTCGCCTGGGATGATGACCGCCGCGCCCGTCTGCGCGCTGAACTCGACGCCTGGTATGCGCGGGCCTACGGCCTGTCCCGCGACGAATTCCGTTACATCCTTGATCCCGCAGACGTGATGGGCACCGACTATCCGTCCGAGACGTTCCGCGTCCTCAAGGACAAGGAGATCCGCCGCTACGGCGAATACCGGACCCAGCGCTTGGTGCTGGAGGCCTGGGATGCACAAGAGTCCGACCGTCAGACGCCCGTTGCGGCACCGATCGCGCCGGCCCGCATGCACCCAAGCACGCGGTCTCCCGAGGAATGGGCCCGACCTGCAGCCGATGTCGCCTCGCTCGGTACGCAAACACGCGCCCAAATCGCCGCTGTGCTTAAGGTTCTCCACGGCCCGACGCCGGAACAAGAGGTACGACTCGCGGCGCTCTACGCGTTGGAGCCGAGCTTGCTTACGGCGCGTCTCGTGGAGGCGGAGCGTGCACAATGGATTCGATCTGTTGGTAGCGAGGCCAAACCCGCGAGCCCCGGTGTGCTGACTTTCGGGCTCGGCGGTGCCATAGGCTGGGCCGAAGCATTACGCCAACTGGTGGCCCAGAACGCCCTAATAGTCGATATCGCCAACAATACTTGGGCTCCGGGGCCAGGGTTGACGAGCTATTTCACCGATGGCTGGCCTGAGCGTGCCGGCTTTGCTCTGGATATCGCGGCTCATGTTCTTGCCGATAAAACGGCTACCCTGACGGCAGACGAATCGAGGGGGGTAGCCGCGATTGCAGCATGACCTTTTCCGAAACGGCACGCCTGACCTGGACCTGAAGCCGGTTCCGGGGCGGGGCGAGCCGCGCCTTTGGGTTCGGCGCCTGATTATCTGGCGCGATAAAGGCGAGGTGCTGCGCGAGATCACGCTCAGGCCTGGCCTCAACGTAATCTGGTCGCCTGACGCCGTGGCCGATGGCGCATCGATCGGTCACGGCGGAGGTAAGACGACCTTCTGTCGATTACTTCGTTACTGTCTGGGCGAGGACAGCTTCGCTCCGGCCGGACAGCGCCGCGCCACGTTTGACAAAATGCCTAATGGTCGGGTGGGCGTAGAGGTTCGGCTGGATGGCCAAGATTGGGCGATAGTTCGGGCCTTCACCAACTTCAACGAAGACTGGGCGTTCGCTAACGCCACGCTGGATCAGTCTATCGAGGGAATCCAATCAACTGGCATGGGACCGTTTCGCGTCGCCGTGACTGAAGCGTTGCTGGGCGACGCGGTCCAGCTGATGCCAAAGTCGATCGGTGAGGGCGCGGCTTGGCCGGCGGTTCTTGCCTGGCTGACGCGAGATCAGGAATGTCGTTTCGGCCATTTGCTCGACTGGCGTGACAAGGACAGCGACTCGAACTCGCCGGTGAGGGGGCGTTCGGTCGAAGAGCGCCTGACCATCGTCCGCGCAGTCCTTGGGGCGCTAACTTCAGACGAACTGTCGACAGAAGCGGCGCGGACCGCGGCTGCGGAGCAAGCCAATAAACTTACTTCGGCGATCGGTCGCCTCGACTGGCAGATCGGCCGATGGCGCGATGAGCTTATGACTGGTCTGGGTCAAGGAGCTGGACTCGGCCCAACGGACCTGGACGCCGCGACATTTTCGAAGGCCGCCGCAGAGAAGCTTTCAGCGGCGCTTGGCCTGGGTAAACAGCAGTCTCCAACGGACTTGCCGGCAGCGCGGGCGGAACAGAAGCGGCTCGAGGACGTGGAGCGGGCAGCCGACAATGCTGTACAGAGACGCGCGACCGAGATTTCCGAGCGTGACCGCTCCCTTAAGCTGAGGAAAAGCGAGCTGCCTCAGCTGAGCGCCGCTGCCGCGACGGTCCCGATTTGCTCTCTCTGCCACGCGCCCGTTGGAACCCTTCACACGTGCGACGCCGTGGTTCGGAAGGATGAGTTCAACCGGGCCTTAGCCGGATACAAGTCCGAGGAAGCCGAGCTGGTGACCCTACGGGGGGGCGAGGGGGGGCTGAGGCAAGCGCACGCGATCGCCCACCAACAATTGAATCTGCAACGCAAAATCGTGGACAGGCTCATCGAAGCCGCAGGCCTGAGCTCCGTCGTTGTGCGGCGTGCGCAGGCGCTTGTTGCAGATGCCGGCAGATATGAACGACTGTTGGTAGAGCGGAAGGCCGCAACGGACGGGTTGGCGCGCCTCGAAGCAGAACGTGATCGCCTGAAAGGTGTCGTGGACAAGCACCTTTCGAGCGCCCGAGACCTATTGAACCAACTCTCCGAACGTTGCGACTTGGTGGTACGGCACCTTGTACCCGGTGACGTGAGCGGAAGCGCCGTCTTGGATGGCAAGGGACTTCATCTTCATCTCAAGATGGGCGGCGACCGTAGCACGGCAGCAATTGAATCGCTGAAGGTCGTCGTTTTCGATCTAGCGATGCTGACCCTCGCGATTGAAGGGCGGACCCGATTCCCGAGCTTCCTCGTGCACGACAGTCCGCGGGAGGCTGACCTCGACCTGCTCGTTTATCATCGCGTCTTCGAGTTCGCTCAGACGCTTGAGCAGTATGGCCCGGTTCCGCAGTTTCAATATGTCGTCACGACGACAACAGCGCCGCCGCAGCACATCGCTGACGGCGAGCCTGTGCGGTTGACTCTGAAGGGCGCCCCCTCCGAAGGCCGTCTTCTGATGACCGACCTATGATTCACAACGACGTGCCATCGCTTGAAGACCCACCTGGCTTTGTCGTCCGAACTGAAATCGAGAAGGCAGCGGCTGCACGCGGTTATCGTTTGGCTCGAGGCCGCGTGGGGGCCTGGTTCGGCTATGAATCAACGAGTGCGCATGGTCGCATTTGGCTGGCGAGCGTTGGCTCCGATGGTCCCTGGTATCTGGCACTCGACCACCCCGGTGTAGTTGCAGAGATTGGGCTCAGTGATACGCGGCCCGGTCCCGGTCTGGTCCGGTATGCCTTCGCCTCAAAATCAGACCTCTATGACGGGCTCGACCGGGTCTGGCGCCTAAGCGCAAGTCTGCCGAGTGTTCCCCTTCGAGAATTCGAAGATCAGACGGCCACCCTCCCGCGCAGCACCGAGGCGGAGCGCTGGGTGGTGCAGCGCGTTGGTCAGAACGTTTTTCGTGACGCCCTGATGAAATACTGGAACGGCTGTTGTCCGCTCACCGGTATCGCTTCACCGGAACTTTTGCGCGCGTCTCACATCGTCGCCTGGGCCGACTGCGACAATGACGCTCACCGCCTGGACGTTCACAATGGGCTGTTGCTATCAGCCCTTTGGGATGCGGCCTTCGATAGAGGGTTGGTGAGCTTCAGCGACGAAGGAGAAGTCCTATACGCCGCCGGACTTACCGAAACCGTGCGGGCGCACCTAGGCTCGCCTATGTCACTCGCTCCTCGCCTCAACCCCTGCCACTACTCCAACCTTGCACGCCACCGCGTTGCCTTTGGCTTTGATAGTCCTGCACCTATCACGGCTAACGTTTGAGGGGCAGCTGAAGGTCAGCTTCCGGCGAAGGCTCAATGCCCCTTACTGGTGCCCCATTGTCTTAAGCGGGCGCGACTTCGCCTACGGATGTCGTACGATCCGACGACCGGGAGAGGAAGTGGAGAAAACACAAGTTATTGAAAAGGTTGAACATTTGGCGTATAATAAACATTATCGGAATTTGATCTATATTTTTGACCTTTTCGCCGGTGCCACTCCGAGGCGCGATGCACGGAACGTCACCAGTCCCGATGATCGCCCAAATTAGCCACAAAGAGCTTCGCGGCGAATTACCGAACCGCCGCCGCTTCCGAGAACTGTCTCCCTTCGCTATTCCTTGAACAACGTAGGACAGGGAACCAATTTCCGTCCCGAAGAACGAGTCGCCAGTTTGCCGGATGCAAAGGTTCAAAGCTTCGGCCACGGCGCGTCGCCTTGGAAGGTCGCGGACTCCGATCTCGCACGTCAGGCGACCGCGTCGCTTCGCGGCTATCTCTATCAGCTGCATCAGTCTGCGGCGGCTTGGATCCGTCTGAAAGCCGAGGATCTGCTGCACCTGGAGGTCGCCGAAGACTATTCCGAGATCATCCGGCGTCCCGGGGCGCTGGATGAGATCCTGACGGCCACCCAGGTCAAGAACACGCGCGAGGACGGTGCGGTGACCCTCAACTCGCCCGACATCCTGAGCGCTGTCGAGGCCTTGTATCGCCTTCAGTCGGCCAATCCGGGTCGGCCGATCCGTATGGTCTTCCTGACAACCTCGCGTATCGGCAAGGAGCGAGTTGCCCCCCTGCCCTCCGGCCGTCCAGGTCTCAAGGCATGGGCCGAAGCCGCCAACGGTGGTGACGTCGAGGAACTGCGCCAGGCGCTTCTCAAGCGTCTGGCGCCGGGTGACTTGAAGAAGTCGATATTGACCAGCAACGACAGGAATTTCCGGCGCAAGGTCCTGGCGCCGTTGACGTTCCTCTGTGACCAGCGCGGTTGGGAAGAGCTCAAGGCTGACAATCAGGAAGCCCTGGTCGGCCTGCGCGGGGAGGTCCGGGCCACCGCCGAAATGGCTGAAAAGGCCTATGACGCGATCTTCAGTCACCTTGCCGAGACCGCCATCAGTTCAGCCACCCGCCTGCTGGACCGGCAGGCCCTCATCGACAGGTTCCAGAGGGCGACGTCGATTGCGGTGCCCTCACAAGACGTGGTCGATGGTTTCTCCCAGCCGCCGGCCGCCGGCGCGGCCAAGCCGTTGGATCTTGAAGGCCTTCGCGCGCTCGCCGAAGGCCTGCTGGAGTACGGATCCCCGCCCTCGACGCTCGTTTTGTTCCCCGATGCGCCGCCGGCGGCCCGCCAGGCCCTGGATCTGGCCGGCGACCTGGCGCGTACGCTGGTTGAAACAGACGAGGCCCAGGGGCGCGCCGCAACCAGGTTGGACCTCGCCGATCTTGGGACCCGCGCCGAGGCCAAGCACTTGATCCTCGCGCCTCCTGGGACGGGTAAGACCCACGCGCTCTGGCGGTTGGCGCGGCGGATGCTGTCCGACAGCGACACGGTGCCGCTGTTCCTGCCCGTGGCGCAGCTGACGACCTGGTTGGAGGTTGTCCAGCTGCTGGCCGGCCACGCGAACGGGGCAAGCGTCGAGGCGATTCTGCATGACCCGAGGGTCTGCATTTGTCTGGACGGATGGTCCGAGTTCGCCAGCGGCGAGGAGCTTGGCGAACGCCGCCGCGCGCTGGCGGCTCTGGGGCGGGCGCGGCTGATCGCCAACGGCAAATTTGCTCAAGCCGGAGATCTGGGCTTCAAGGTCTGGCGGTTGGAGCCGCTGTCGACGAACCAGGTGACGGATATCCTGGCCCGTGCTTGGCCGGGCGAACCTCGACCGCCCGACCCGCAGGTCGATCTTTTCCGACTTCCCCTGTTGCTGTGCCTGGCGGTGTTGTCGGGGCCGCGCGCTGGAAGCACGGGCGAGCTGCTGCGCCAATTCCATGACCACGTGGGTCAGGGATTGCCCGAGGCGTTCACGCAGGTCTTGGCCGAAACAGTCGCCAGCCTGGCTCTAAGCGACGACCGTTCCTTCGGGCGACTGAAGTCCGAGCTGCAACGACGTGGCCAGGCCCAGGGCGTCAGCCAGCCGCTTCAGGTACTAGAGCGCCTGGGGACGATCGTTGACCGACGTGGCCAGGCATTGCCTGTGCACGACCTTTACTGGAGCTGGCTTGCTGGAGTGGGCCTTCTAACCAGCAACAGAACGGCGGCGGCGATCGATAATCTGGCGACCCGGGAAAGTCTTGGTCTGGCGCTGCAGTCGGGGGGCGTCGCCGGTTCGCAGGAGGTTGACGCAGCCGTCTGCGACGACCTGATCCTCGCTGCCCAGTTGGATGGCGGCCGCCAGCGGCGCACCAGAGCGCCGACCCTGAGCGCCGCGTTGGACAATGCGTTCGGCGACGCTCGTCTGGCGGTGCGTTGCCGGGCCGCCCTAGCCGTTTTCACCGGGGAGATTCTCGGTGATCTGAGCCGAGGGCTCGACGTCCTCGGCGACCTGTCGGCGCTCGGCCTCTACATCGCCGGCCTGTCGGAGGCGATAAGACCCGAGATCCTGTTCGAACATCGTGGCGCACTGGCCGAATGGATCGGCTCGCCGGGATCGGAATGGGTTCTCGGCGCGATCGCCGCTCGGGGCGGTCCCGAATGGGCGCCATGGCTCGAGCAGATGGTCCTGGCCAGGCGGCTTGACCCTTTCGAGGCATTGGGAGTCGCGTTGGCGTGTCAGCCGACCCTCCCTTCATGGGGCCTCCCGCATTTCGCCGGCCTTGTTGAAGGCAAGCCCTGGTTCCTGAGAGCCGCGGCGGATCGCGGGGTCAACATCGCTCTGGCCCACCACGTCGCCAGCCACTACGACCAGTGGGCGGGAATGATCGGGCCCGCAGGCGGCTGGCATCACCTGAACCGGGTCCTGGTGACGTGCGCGGACGACGCCGTTTTTGAATCCCTGCTGCCACGCTTTGCGCAGATGACGCCGATCGGACAGGAACTCCTGAGCTACGCGATCGTCCAGCGCGGCGCGCCATGGATCTCGAAGTTCCAAAAGGCGGTCTTCGCGGTACCCCCCTCACCGCGCAACACCGCGCTGGCCGACGTCGTCGCGGCCGAGATCGACGACGCCACGGCGAGAGCCTGGATCGCGGCCGGCAACGTCGAGCCTGGCTGGGCCGTCCTGATCTCGCGCCACGGACAGGCCATGCTGCCCGAACTGATCGCCGACCTGCCCACGGTCTACGGAGACCTGCATGTGGTGCCGGCTTTGGTCCAGATAGGGCGCCTGGACGGCTCGCCCGTCACATTGATCCACGAGCTGTGGCGACGCTTCGACCCACCCGTTCAGCCCAAGGTGCTGCAGGACCTGATCTATGCGACCGCCACGATCCAGCCCGAGGGCGTGACGTTTCTTGTTCGGTTCGCGGTCGAGCAGCGCTTGCCGCTCTACCACCTCGATCAGGTCGTCGAAGTCTATCTGGACTGGAGGGATCGCAGCGGCATGACCATGATGGTCGATCTGCCGACGGGCGGGCGTCTGGATTTTCTTAGCTTCGCGGTCATGTCCGCCGTTCTGATGTGGGAGGGCCATTTCGCGGCGCAGATCGTCAACAGGGTGCCGACGCTCGCCGTTGACGTCATACTCACCAAGCTCGGGGGTGATGAAGAGAAGATCCAGCAGATCTTGGTCGGGCTCAAGGGCCTGAAGACATATGAGCCGGCCCTGCTGGAGCTCATGCTCTCGCGGCCGCATTTCGCCTCTTCGATACCGGCGGTCTTCGCCGAGGCCTTCGAAAACTTCCCGGCCGAGGCCGTGGAGCGCTGCTTGAGCGCGCCGTCCGTGGACCAGGGTCAACTGATGTTTCGGCTAGGCGCGACCAGCAATCCCCTTCACCGGAGCGCTCATGTCGTTCTGATCGACCGGACCATACAACAGCCGCTGGACCTGCATCATTGCCGGTACGTCGCCAACATGCTGCGGGCCTATCCGCGCGCCGAGGTCGTCTCGATGCTCGCGCGGGCCCAGGGTGTGGCCAGCGACGCTTGGCTCTGGCTGACTCGCGAGGTCGAGGCGGCCCGTGGCCAGCGTCTGATCGATGAGAACGGGAATCTGCGCGCCTAGACATCGCCAGGGAAGAAATAGCCGGGATCGGCGAAAGTCTGCGTTGTTCTTGGTTGGTGAACTTTACCGTCATCCCGCGCCCAGCGGGCGGTCATAGCGGCCCTGGGTTACGTCCTCGAGCAAGCGTTCATAGGCCGTGCGCCGCTCTTCCAGGGCGCGCATGCGCAGGGCGTAGGCGCGGCGGCAGCCGGGCGTATCGGCCTCGATCCGCAGCTTGGCCACCCCTCGGACTGCCGGCGCTTGATGGTGCGCCGGCAGGGGCACGATGATGTCGTTGGCGTACCTCTCGAGCAGGTACTCGCGGCCTTCGGTCATGTGCTCAGCGATTCGCATCAGCAGGCGCGACAGGACCGAGACCTCGTCTTCGTCGCGGTGGCTGTAGAGCACGCCGAAATCGATCGGGAACATCGGCTCGGCGTCCAGGGCGGCTGATTCATAGAGCCAGGGCTCGAACACCAAGGCTCCAATCTTCTCCAACAAAGAGAGCCGCGCCCAAAATTCCGCCCACTCCGCGCCCTTCCCGGCCGGGGTACGGTGTGGTGCTGTCCAGTCGCCCATGGCGTGGGGCGGGTCGCCCGACTCGACGGCCCATAGGGCGAAGATGCCAAGCTCAGCGATCTTGCGCGCGCTGGACCCGTCCTCCCCCCGCCGAAGATTGATCAGCGGCACGCCATAGGTCGCGTCGATCTGCAGGAGGCCGTAGAGATCAATCAACATGCGCGCCAGGAGCGGATCGCCGGTCTCGCGGATCCGGCGCAGGACCGACGCTTCTCCGGCAAAGCCCGTCACCAACTGGACGGGAAGGAAGATCGGGTCCTCCTCCGCTTCCACGCTCGGCAGGCGATATTGCGGGGTCAAGCGCGAGGCCCCCTCCACCCGCTCGACCAGGCCAGCGGCGATCAGCTCGTCCAAGGCGACCCTGGCCCGCGGCTTGCCCAGGCCCACGTGCTGGTCGCAAGCCGTCACCGACCACTTGGTCGTGCGGTTGTCGCTGCCCGTGCCGGCCAGCAGCACCAGGAAGGTGATGTATAGATTGAGGCGGTTGCGGGTCTCGATCGTATGAAGCCTGGACCAGTGGTCGCGCCCCAGGACGAAGAATCGGCTACCCCGGCCCTGGCCCCGTAGGGCCCTTTCGTCGTTGATTGTCGCGTCGTCCGCCATCGCGCGCTCCGGCGATCACACTTCTTCGATGATCGCATGATTTGTAATTAGCACACCGACTTGACCCCATCAAGGGTATCAAGGTAATCATAGGACATCAATGAAACCCAGACCACTTCAAGGCTATTAATGATAGACCGGGTCGTGTCGTCGAAGTGGCGAAACTCCTTGTCCCCTGGGGACGGCCGCAAGGGCTTTCAGGTCGCGCTGACACGCGACCAAGCCTTTGCGCGTCTTGGCTTTTCGCGGGGGATCACCCTATATTTCTGGAATGAAGGTCACTTCACCCGAGACCATCGAAGCGCTGAATCAGGCTCGCGGCGAACAGTCGTGGGACGAGTTCATCGCGAAGGCTCCGCGAACCCGCGACGGCGCCATCGTTATCCCGCGCCCCAAGACCGGCGCCGCGTCCGTCAAGACCGCCAAGCGCGGCAACTTCCTCTTCGGACCGCGCGCTTCCGCCCGCTAGGGGGCGTGTCGTGACATTCAGCTACAATCTGGTTCTAGCGCTGTTCCTGCTGGCGCCAGGCTTTGCGTTCGTCGCGGCGGTCTACGCCCTCGGGCGCTCGACGATCCACGAAGCGACGCCGCCGCCACCCAACTCCATCATGGCGCTGGCCATGGTAACGGGCGGCGCCCTGCTGGCGCACACGTCCGCAGCGATATTCTTCCTGGCCTGCCATGTGGTCGCCGGCTGGACCGGTTGGTGGTGGCCCACGGCCGATCCCAACCCCTATTACCTGGCTTGGCGCCTGACCGGGGCCGACGGCCTAGCGACAACGTCCGCCTTCGCCTGGATCTTGGGGCTGCTGACCCTGCTGAGCGCCGTCACCTATGGCGCGACGCGCCTGGTCATGCGCAGCCCGCTGGGGCGCAGCGACTTGGTCGGCGCGGCGCTCTACGGCTGGTTCTGGCAGATCGAGAAGACCCGAGGGGCCTATGCTTACGTCCTGACCCAGTTCGAAGGCGACAACGGCGCGGTCGGCTATCAAGGCGCCCTGGAGTCGGTGACGCTCGACGCGGACAAGCAGATCTCGTCGCTGGTCCTGGCCGACGCCGAGCCGTTCAGCATCAAGGTCGATGCGGACGGCAAGGTCGTGCGCACGGCCTCGCCGCGCGCCGACAACAAGTTGAGGGTGCTGCTGATCCGCGCCGAGATCCGCAACATCGTCTACACGCCCATCGTCTACGAGGGGGATGTCTCCCCCGAGGAAATCCTCGGCGGTGATGGCGCGAGAACCGCAACGCCGGCGTCCGATCCGAACCTGGGCGCGGCCACCGATTGAGAGGGTCTTCGCGAAGACAAGGACCCTCGGGACGTGGTGTTCGAGACGCTCGAATAAATCAGGTCGAGCGCAGCCAGACGCCAAGCTCCGGGCCCGCGTAACGTCGGCGTCCGTCCTGGAGCAGTTCCAGCGCCTGAAGACGGATGATGCGTTCATCCTCGCTGATCGATCCTTCGAGCCCCGCTCGGATCGACGCGATCGCGTCGCTGAC
>Ga0136846_1241115_pt1 | contig 13910 bp, 14 predicted proteins | sample HopSoiMetagenom2_FD_96841 | JGI IMG/M metagenome (GOLD analysis project Ga0136846, IMG submission 96841) | Grasslands soil microbial communities from Hopland, California, USA - 2 Assembly 2016 (version 4) | ecosystem: Environmental > Terrestrial > Soil > Grasslands | place: USA: Hopland...
CAGATGTGACCCGCTGCTGCTTTGGACGAACGTGAGCAGTCCGCTCGACGCCACGCTCACTAGCGCTTTGCGCGACGAGGAGCGGTCTCGGTGCCCTGACGGGTCCTGAGACTACCAGGGCCGCTTCTGAAGCCTGACCGTCAACCGCGAGTAGGCCAGCTTTCGCCCCAGTGCTCGTGATCGAACTCGGCGATGAAGACTTGGACTTGGTCGGCGCGAACATCGTACGCGTCCACGAAGGCCTGCGTAATCCCGGGCGGCTCAGCTAAACCCGACGCGTGGCACCGCCTCCTGCAGGCCACGGCCCTGCAGGAGGCGGTCGCAGACGACCGGGTCAGGGTCGGTAGGTCGCCAGGATGACGCCCGTGGATGCGGTGGCGATGTCGGCCAGGGTGAGCGGTATCCAATCGTGGGAGGGACCGAAGAGGCGCTCGCCCGACCCGAGCACGACGGGGTGGATCATCAGAAACAGCTCGTCGACCAGCCCATGGGGCAGCAAGGACCGGATGAGCCGACCGCTGCCCATGATCACGAGGCTCCCCCCCGGCTGCTCGCGAAGCGCGGCGACGGCGCCGGGGACGTCACCGCTCAGCAAGGTGGAGTTCGGCCACGGCAGCTCCAGTTCGGGGTTCGAGGTCGCGACGTACTTCATCTTCTCGTTCAGGCCGTCCTTGAACGCGCCGCCGACCGCGTTCCAGTGGCTGAGCATCCCCTCATAGCTGCGCCGGCCGAAGAGCCAGGAGAACCCTTCGCCCATCCGCTCACGAAGCGCGGCGCCGATCGCCGGATCACTTGCGCCCGGCTTAGCCCAGCCGCCGTGCTCGAAGTCGTGGCGAGTGTCCTCGTCGGGACGGCCGGGCCCCTGCAGCACGCCGTCGAGGGTGATGTGGTTGACGACCAGCACGCGCATAAGCGACCTCCCTTCTTGAACGATCTGGCGTTCAGACGCGGACCACGCGCCAAACTCATCGCCCTGGCTGTCGCCCTTGGACGACGGATGTGCTCCTTATCTGTGCCGGTTCTCAGCGTCAAGCCGAGCGGTGGATGGTTCGGGCGTTCGCACGCCGGCCGGGGCGGGGGCGCGGTTGGTGGGTGTCGGGGTGCGCGCGGACGCCCAGCCTTATCTCGGTCCGCGAAAACCTCGAACACACAAGGGACCTCGGCCGCGTCGCCGCGTACCGCGCCATTCGAGCTACCCCCTCTCGACGGGTCAACAAGTCCTGCCTCTCGCGACGGGCGGCGACGGTTGTCAACTACGCCGCGACTGGCGGCGTACGCTTACCTCGGAGGCCTGGGCACCGCGCGCCGGGGGCGCCCGGCGGCGTGCCGGCCGCGCCGTCGCTGAGCGCGCGCCGCGGGCGGTCGGTCAGTAACGCGCGAAGCGCGCGGCGGCGATATGCAAGGTCCGCGGGCCGGTCGGGTAGACGTCGAAGACGGCGTCGGGACCGGCGACGGCGCCGGCAGGGAACGTCAGCTGAACGCAGTGAAAGCCGGTCCACGCGAGGGTGTGGTCGCGCCGCTGGGCGCGCCCGACGCCCCCGCAAGTGATCGTGGATCGGTCGACGGCCACGCGCCGGCCTTCAACGTAGATGATGCGTCCGTGCAAGCGGCGCACGAGCTTTCGCTGCGGCCACGCGACCCTGCCCGTCACCGCGGGTGTCGCCGGTGAGGCGCTCGTTGTGCCACCCGTGGTGGCGACGGGGCGGCCGGCGGTGCTCGCGGTTGGTTGGCTACCGCCGCCGCAGCCACCGAGGACGACGGCCGCGGCCGCCAACGGGGCGGCGATGACGGCAGCCGGGCGGGTCATGACGTCGGCATCCCCGTCGCGCGCGCCGACGATGCGTCCGCGGCGCGCGCCGACCGCCGAGGTATCTCGTCCGCTTTCGTGTGCCGCCGTGCGGCGCGCCGCACGCGCGCAACGCCCGAGTACTCGGGTGGGAGGACGGCCCATGGACACGGGTGCCGCTGGATGAGCCGATCGCCCACCGCCCTGTGAATCAAGCTGGACCGCCGCCGGGGGCAGCGATACCCTCGGCGTCAGCCTCGACGGGCTCGTCGAGCGCATCAGCGTCGATGCCAGCACGCCCGTTCCCGCGGCGTGGCAGCCACCTGACGGCGCCGGCGCCCGTGTGGCGGTGATCCACCCAACGCCCGTATCCGGTGGTCCGTGGTCTGGAGGACCGCCAGCCCGCACCCCTGCTGCGAGAGTTGCTGTATGCCTACGGGGACGCGACGCGGGCGTCGACGCGGACTCGTGGCTACCGTCGGCCGCGCGCGAGGAGCTCGCGAGGTGACGCCGCCGTGGCCCAGCTCAGGCGGTCACGCAGGCAACGCTCCGTGCCGGGTCCGCAGCCGATCTCGAGGACCCGCGACTGCGGTTGCAGCGGTAACGCGTCGACGATCGCCGCGAGGCGCGGCGACAGAGCTGATGGCACGAGCGCAATCTACGAGGCGCGCTGGCGCGGGACCTCGCCGCACCGCCGGGTTGCCCGGGCATGGCACGAGGTGTATTCCCAAGACACCCAGATCGGGAGCGCCCGTACCGCGCGTGCCGCGCGAGCGGACGCCGTCGGCCGTTACCCGCGGGTAGGGTGCGAGAATGCCGCGACCGATCACGCTCTTCACCGGCCAATGGGCCGACCTGGCGCTGGACAATGTTGCCGCGAAGTGTGCGTCCTGGGGCTACGATGGCCTGGAACTCGCGTGCTGGGGCGATCACTTCGAAGTTGATCGGGCGCTGTCCGAGCCGAACTACGCGCGAGGCCGCCGCGAGCTCCTCGAGCGCCACGGGTTGCAGTGCTGGGCGATCGGCAACCACCTCGTCGGTCAGGCGGTATGCGACCCGATCGACGACCGCCACCGCGGCGTGCTGCCGCCCGAGATCTGGCGAGACGGCGAGCCCGAGGGCGTGCGGCTGCGCGCCGCCGAGCGGATGAAGGACACGGCCCGTGCCGCCGCGCAGCTCGGGGTTCGCGTCGTCACGGGGTTCACCGGCTCGGCGATCTGGCACATGCTCTATTCCTTCCCGCCGAACGACTGGGCGGCGGTCGCGCGCGGGTATGAGGACTTCGCCGAGCGCTGGAGCCCGATCATCGACGTGTTCGACGCCGAGGGCGTCCGCTTCGCGCTCGAGGTACATCCGACGGAGATCGCCTACGACTTCGTCACGACGCGGAGGACGCTCGCCGCGATCGACCATCGCGAGGGGTTCGGGATCAACCTCGATCCCAGCCATTTCATTCCGCAGTTCCTGGACCCGGCGGCGTTCGCAATGGAGTTCGGGGACCGCGTGTACCACTGTCACGTCAAGGACTCGCGGCGCCTGCTCGACGGGCGCCGCTCCATCCTCGGGTCGCACATCGACTTCGGCGAAGCCGAGCGGGGATGGACCTTCGTCTCCCCGGGGCACGGTGACGTCGATTTCGAGGCGATGTTCCGCGCGCTCAACCGCATCGGCTACCAGGGCCCGCTCTCTGTGGAGTGGGAGGACTCGGGCATGGACCGCGACTGGGGCGGCCCGGATGCCGCGGCGTTCATCCGCCGGACGGACTTCGCGCCCTCGTCGGTGACGTTCGACGCGGCGTTCCAGGGGCCGGCATGAGCGAGGCCGGATTCGGCAGCATGGCAAACCGCGGCGGCCGCGAAGCCGCCGAACTGCCGCATGTGGGTGTCGGCATGCTCGGCTACGCGTTCATGGGCAAGGCGCACTCCAACGCCTACCGGACGCTCGCCTACATGACGTGGCCGCCGCCGATGGTGCCAGATCTCGTCGCCGTCGCCGGCCGCGACGAGCCCGCCGTGACCGAGGCTGCGCGGCGTTACGGCTACGAGCGCGCCGTCACCGACTGGCGTGAACTCGTCAGCGACCCGCGCGTCGAGCTATTCGACAACGTTGCTCCCAACCACCTGCACAGCGAGCCGACCGTCGCGGCCGCCGAGGCCGGAAAGCACGTCATCTGCGAGAAGCCGCTCGCGCGCACGGCAGACGAGAGCTTCGAGACGTGGCAGCGAGTGCGAGCCGCCGGCGTCAAGCATATGTGCGCCTTCAACTATCGCTTCGTGCCGGCGGTCCGCCTGGCGCGCGAGATGCTCGAGGCCGGCGAGCTCGGTGAAATCCACCACTTCCGCGGGAGCTACCTTCAGGACTGGCTTGCCGACCCGGCGACGCCCGTGAGCTGGCGGCTCCAGGGCGACCAGGCCGGGTCCGGCGCCCTTGGGGACCTTGGTGCGCATGTCGTCGACCTCGGGCGCTATCTCGTCGGCGAGATCGCGGAGGTGGGCGCCCTGACGAAGACCTTCGTGGGCGACCGCCCGGGCGGAAACGTCAGCGTCGACGACGCGTTCGAAGCGGTCATTTCGTTCGAGGACGGCGCGGTCGGAACACTCGAGGCGTCGCGTTTCAGCCTCGGTCGCAAGAACGCCCTGACGTGGGAGATCAACGGCTCGAAGGGGTCGCTCCGGTTCAGCCTAGAGCGGCTCAACGAGCTGGAGGTCTACCTTGCGTCGTCGAGGCCCGGCGAGCGTGCGCACGGCTTCCGCACGGTCCTTGTGTCGGAGGCGGACCATCCGTTCTGGCCGTACTGGTGGCCGCCGGGCCACATCATCGGATGGGAGCACACCTTCGTGCACGAGCTGCACCACTTCCTGACGGCAATCCGCGGCGACGGGGACGTCAAACCCCATGGAGCCGACTTTCAGGACGGCTACCGGGCCGCGGAGGTGTGCGACGCGATCGTGCGCTCGGCGAACAGCGCGGCGCGCGAGAGGGTGCGGTACCGGGGCTGAGGCCCATGGAGTGGCGCACACCAGCCTGGCGCGCGCTCGCTTGATCGGCGTCACCGAAGGGCCAGGTCGCCGCCCGCCTCACTGCGTGGTCGTCCGCGCGCATGACGCGCGCGTGCTGCCGCAGTCGCGCGTGCGTCGGGCACGCGCGGCACCCCTCGTAGGGTCCGCCTCATGGCGCCGCCCCCGGTGCGACCGCCCCCCGATGAGGATCGCGACGGCCTGCGGCGGGTTCTCGTCGACGACGGGCGGTGCTCTTTCGTCGCACGCGGGGCCCAGGCTGCACGTGCTCGACGCCTCCCTCGCCGTGCTGGTCTCGGCCGGACGCGAACGCCTTCACGAGGCCGGGGACCGTGCGTTCGCCGGACCGCCGGTGACTGCGGCGGCGTCGCTGCTCGCGCCCGTGAGAGGAGCCGGGGGTGTGGGCGAGCGGCGTCACGGACCGCCGGTCGGCGACCGCGCGCGTGGAGGAATCAGAGCTCGAGATCCACCGGGGCGACGAATGGTGTTGCCGGCTCCACTGATGAAGCGGACGTTCGAAGAGATCGTCAACGCCCTGTTCTGCGAGCCCTCGTATCCGGCCGGCGCGGTGCTGCTGACCGGAACGGCGTGGTGTCCCCCGACGAGGCCACGCGGCGCGACGGCGACGCCGTCCGTATCGCCATCGAGGGCGTCGGAGCACTCGTGCGCGCGATCACCGTGCAGCGGGCGGTCCTCGCGTCCGGCAGCGCCCGCCCCGTTGCTTCGGCCTCCCGATCCGCTCGCACGCCCGGCCCCGGCGCGCAGCGCTACGATCGCGCGGTGTCATTATCGATAGAGCGCCCCTCGAAGATCGTCTGCGTCGGGCTGAACTACCGCGACCACGCCGAGGAGACCGGCGCCCCACTGCCGGATGCGCCGCTGCTGTTCGCAAAGTGGCCGAACGCGCTCATCGGGTCGGGGGAGGCGATCGTCCTCCCGGAGGAGTCGCACGAGGTCGACTACGAGGCCGAGCTCGGTGTCGTCATCAACACGACCGTTCGTCGCGTCTCGGAGACCGACGCGCTCGACGCCGTCCGCGGCTACATCTGCGTCAACGACGTGAGCGCACGGGACCTGCAGTTCGGCGACGGCCAATGGACGAGAGGCAAGTCCCCGGACACCTTCTGCCCGGTCGGCCCGCGACTCGTCCCGCGCGAGGAGATTGACGACCCCCAGGCGCTCGCGATCCGCTGCATTCTCAACGGTGAGACGATGCAGGACTCGTCGACCGCGAACATGATCTTCTCGGTCGCCGAGATCATCGCGTACATCACCCGCAGCATCACCCTGGACCCCGGCGACCTCATCGCCACCGGCACTCCGGCCGGAGTCGGCGTGTTCCGGGACCCCAAGGTTCTCCTCAAGGACGGTGACGAGGTCACGGTCGAGGTCGAGGGTCTCGGCGCCCTGACCAATCCCGTCACGAAGGGAACGTGAAGATGGCCTTTGTCCTCGTTGCGCGCATGACGGCCCGCCAAGGCGAGCAGGAGCGCGCCGCCGAGCTCATCCGCCGGCTCACCGACGCCTCCGCCGCCGAACCCGGAAACGTCCACTACATCGCGCACCGCGACCCGGACGACCCGCGAGTCTTTCTGATGTACGAGCAGTACCGCGACAAGGCCGCCTTCGAGGAGCACGGGCAGTCCGAGCACTTCAAGACGCTCGCGGTCAACGAGCTCTTCGGCCTCATGGACAACCGCGAGCGCAACTTCTACGAGACGCTCGACTAGAAGACCGCGCGACCGCCAGAGATGTCGAAGGTCGCGCCCGTCGAGAACGTCATGCGCTCGCTGGCGAGGAACGCGATGAGCTCGGCGACCTCTTCGCTGCGGCCCATGCGGCCCATGGGGATGCGCTCGACCATGTATTCGATGTGCTCCTCGGTCAGCTGCTCGAGGATCGGCGTCGCGATGACCGCGGGCGCGATGCAGTTGACGAGCACACCCGTCTTCGCGAGGTCCTTGCCGAACGACTTCGTCATCCCGATCACCGCCGCCTTGCTCGCCGAGTAGGCGGCGGCCATCGGATTGCCCTCTTTCCCGGCGATCGACGCGATGTTCACGATGCGCCCCGACCCGCGTGGCACCATCACCCGTGCGGCGGCGCGGTTGAAGAAAAAGACGCCGTCGCAGTTCAGCGCGAAGACGCGCCGCCACTCCTGGTCGGTGATGTCGACGGTGTGTACGGAATCGCCGCCCGTGCCGGCGCAGCAGACCACCGCGTCGAGCGGGCCCAGCTCGCGTTCGGCCCGGGCGATGGCCTCATCGACGCTGCGGGGGTCGGTCGCGTCGCCGCTGATGGCGAGCGCCACGCCGCCGTCGTCCCGCGCGTTGAGGTCGAAGGAGGCGACGCGCGCGCCGCGCCGGCCGAGCAGCGCCACGGTCGCCGCGCCGATCCCGCTCGCGCCCCCGGTCACAAGCGCCACCTTGCCGTCGAACTCGGCCATGCTCAGCGATCGACGTGGGTTGCGCCGCCCTCGGCGAGCACGAGGTCGCGTTCCTTGTCGGGCACGTGGTCGAGCGGCACCGGCGAGAGGGCCTCGAAGAACGTGACGCCACCCTCGGAGTAGAGCGCGTGCTCGATGCCGCGGTTGACGCAGACGACGTCCCCGGGAACGAGCTCGCGCGTCTCATCGCCGATCGTCATGGTGACGGAGCCCTCCACGACGGCCATGAGCTGCTCGGTGTGCTCGTGGGCGTGGCGCGGGACCTGCTTGCCGGGCTCGTACCGAACGCGGCAGAGCAGGACCTGGTCGCCGCCCACGGCGTGCAGGCGGACGCCTTCGACGTACTCGAACGCCTCGACTCCGTTCCAGCTTCCGAACGGCGAACGCTCAGCCATGCACGCCCCAGTAGGCCTCGCCGCCGTTGGTGCTGACGGCGGCGACGGAGATTTCCTCGTCGAAGATCACCCGCTTGCCCTCCCGGCGGGGCTCGCGCCGCTCCTTCTCCTCGAGGGCCCGGAGGACCCGCTCGGGCGTCGCCGGCATCTCGGTCACCCACACGCCGACGGCGTCGTGGATCGCCGCAGCGATCGCCGGCGGCTGGGCATTGTTCGCCATCTCGCCGATCGCCTTGGCGCCGAAGGGACCATCGACCGAGGGGTTCTCGAGGATGACGTTCTCGATCACGGGGAAGTCCTCGAGCGAGGGCGCCAGGTATGAGCCGAACTGTTCGCCGCGGTGCTCCACCGACGGGTAGTACGGGTACGAGTTCTCGAGCAGGCCGAGCCCGAGGCCCATCATGGCGCCGCCCTCGATCTGGCCCTCCACGAGCGTCGGGTTGATGGCCCGGCCCACGTCGTAGACCTGGAGCATCCTGAGCACCGTCGTCTCGCCGGTCTCGTCGTCGACCTCCACGTCGATGACGCACGCGGCGTACGAGATCGCCGAGTGCGGCTCGATGGTCACCGAGCCGTCGTCGTCGTCGACCTCGGCCAGCGGCTTGAGCGCCGTGCCGTGCCCGGAGATGAGCTCGCCGTAGGACCACGTCGCCGCCGCCGCGACGTCGCCCACCGAGATCCTGCGTTCCGGCGCGCCCTTGGCGAGGACCTCGCCGTCGGCGATCTCGAGATCGTCCGGCGAGATTTCAAGCTCCTTGGCGGCGATGTCGAGGATCCGCTCGCGCACCTTCTCCGCCGCGAGGCGCACGGCGTTACCGCCGATGAACGTACCGCGCGAGGCGAAGGTCCCGGTGCAGATGGAGGACGAGTCGGTGTTCGAGTTGTCCATGGTCACCGACGCGTAGGGAACGCCCAGTGCGTCGGCGACGATCTGGGTGTGGACGGTCTTCGACCCCTGACCGATGTCGACCGTGCCGGCGAAGACGTCGACGCTGCCGTCCGGCTTGAGCTTGATCCAGGCCTGGGTCGGATCGCCGTTCTGGTTCATGCCGGTCGGGTACTCGATTGTCGAGAACCCCCGGCCCCGGTGCTTGGCCATCAGTGGCCACCTCCATTGGTCAGGGTCGGGTCGAACGTCGCCATGTGGGCGCCCTCCGGCGCCTGCTGCTCGACGAGGTGCTCCGGGAGGAGGTCGCCCGTCCGCCGGTCGCTCGTCATCGAGCGGTACTCCTCGCCGACCTCGTGGCCGGCGGCCTCCGCCGCCGCGAGGGTCACGGCGACCGTCGACGGGTCGTGCAAGACGACGCGGTTCCCCGTCGTGTCGCCTACGCGGTTTGCGTTCTTGAGCCGCAGCTCCAGCGGGTCCATGCCGAGGACGTCCGCGACCCGGCTGAGGTGCAGTTCCACGGCGAGCGAGACCGACGTCACGCCGAAGCCGCGCATCGCCGTCGTCGGCACGCGGTTGGTGAACACGACGAACCCGTCGAACCGAACGTTCGGGATGGTGTATGCGCCCGTGTGGTGGAAGGCGTGCTTCGTCACGCCGTACGGCGAGAAGCGCGCGTACGCTCCGGCATCGTGCAGCGTGAGGGTGCGACGGCCGAGGATCCAGCCGTCCGTCGTCACCGCGTCCCTGAGCTCGATGTGCCACGGCGCGCGCGTCGAGGAGACGAGGAACTCCTCCTCGCGGGTGAACCGCCACTTCACCGGCCGTCGCGACTTGATCGCCAGCAGTGCGCAGATCGTCTCGGTCGCGGTGTCGACCTTGCCGCCGAAGCCGCCGCCCACGGTGCCGCCGACGAACTTCAGCTTGCTCAGCGGCCACTGGAGGTGCGCCGCGACGACGCCCATCGAGAAGTACATGGCCTGCGTGCACGAGTAGATCGTCAGCCGGCCGCTCGCCTCGGGGACGGCCAGCGCGACCTGGGTCTCCATCGGCACGTGCTCGATCGCCTGCGGGCGGTAGACGCCCTCGACGATCACGTCGGCCTCGTCGAAGGCCCGGTCGACGTCGCCCTTCCGCACGCGGCGGTGGTTGTGCGGCCCGAAGTGCGGATACACCGGCCCCCACTGATGGAACGTGGGCGCGTCCGGATCCGCCGCGCGGCGGATGTCGAAGACCGCCTCGCGCTCCTCGAACTCGACGTCGATCGCGTCGACCGCGGCCAGGGCGATCTCCTCCGACTCGGCCGCGACCGCGGCGATGACCTGGCCCTTCCAGCGGACGTCGCCCTCGGCGAGCAGCGGCTCGTCGGCGGGCACGCCGAGCGCCTCGAGATGCCCGTAGACGTTGCGCGGGACGTCCTGCGCGGTCACCACGGCGTGGACGCCGGGCAGCGCCTCCGCCCGGCTCGTGTCGATGCTGCGGACGGCCGCGTGGTGATGCGGCGAGCGGAGGGCCTTCGTCCACAGCGTCCCGTGAATCCGGACGTCGTCGACGTACTGCGTGCGTCCGGTGATGTGCGCGAGACCGTCGTAGCGGGGGAGCCGTGCGCCGACGGCCTTCATGCCGGGCTCCCGGGGACCAGCGTGATGGTCTCTTCGTCGCGCGGACCCATGTCGATGTCCGTCTCCGCCGTGCGCACGTCACCGTTCACCGCGGCGGTGACGGCATCGATGATCTTGACGTACCCGGTGCAGCGGCAGATGTGCCCGCTGAGCGCCGCGATGACCTCCTCGCGCGACGCCTGGCCGTCGCTGTCGACCAGCGCCTGCGCGGCCATCATGAACCCCGACGTGCAGAACCCGCATTGAGCGGCATAGTGCGCGTGGAACGCGGCCTGCACCACGGACAGGTCGTCCGGCGCGCCCAGGCCCTCGACGGTCGAGACGGAGGCGCCGTCGATGGCGGCGATCGGCGTGAGGCACGCGCGGCGCGGCTCACCGTCGACGAGCACCGTGCACGCGCCGCAGCCACCCTGGAGACATCCGGCCTTCGGGCTCGTGATCGCGAGCTCTTCTCGCAGCACGTGCAGGAGCGTCGCGAGCGGCGGCGACAGCACGTCATGCTCCACGCCGTTGACGGTCAGTCTCATCCGGTCCTCCTTCAACTGAGGTCTGTGAGGGCGCGGCCTACGAGCACCGGCAGTGTCCGGCTGCGATACCACGCCGAGGCCAGCGCGTCGTCGTGCGGCGTGACGTCGTCGAGGATGCGTGCGGCGGCCGCCTCGGCGTCGCCGGCCTGCGCGAACGCCTCCTCGACGGCGCGGCAGCGCGCGGCGCGCGGACCTGCGCCCGAAACGCCGACGCGGACCTCGCCACCCGTGCGGGCCGCGCACACGTTCAAGATGGTGTAGGCATGGGCGTGCGGCCGGCGGACCGACGATTGCGCCCCGGCCTGGGGATCGGCGAACTCGACCTCGAGGACGAGACGTCCCTCCGGGCCGGTCACCAAGAGGTCCTCGACAGGGTCAGTACGCTCGCCGCCCGGCCCGGCTGAGCGGACCTGCGCGCCGAGCGCGATGAGCGCCGCCTGCAAATCGCCGCGCGGGCTCTCCACGCCGGGGGGCGCGCAGAGGTTGCCGCCGAGCGTCGCCTGGCGGCGGACCTCGATGTCAGCGACGTTGCGCGCGGTGGCGCCGAGCGGCTCGGGCAGGCCTTCGAGCTCGGAGACCGCCGTCATCGCGCCGATCGTCGTGCGGCCGCGCTCGCGCGTGACGTGGGCAAGACCGGCCTTGCCCAGCAGCACCGCGCGGCGCGGGCGCAGGCGGCCGTGGGTGATTTCGGGAACGACGATCGTGCCGCCGGCGACGACCGTCACGTCACCGCCGTCGCCGAACGCCGCCACAGCGTCCTGACGGGACGTCGGCACGACGACCTCGGTGGCCTCCAACGTTCCTGCCATAGCTCTCCCCAATCGACGCGAGACGGCCGGTCGACGGCTTATACCGGACACCCCCGAGGGGCGCCAATGATTATCGTTAGACCGCGGCGCGGCCCCGAGGCTACGCTTTCGGAGTGACCGCCGCGATGGCCTTCGAGACGATCGCCGACGTTGAGAAGGCCCTCTTGGCGCAGGGCTACCTGCCGCAACGTGGCCTGGCGACCTCGCTGTTCCTGGCCCTCGTCATCCAGAAGCCGCTGCTGCTCGAGGGTGAGGCCGGGGTCGGGAAGACCGAGGCGGCGAAGGCTTTGGCGCGGGCCGCGGGGGCGCGCCTCATCCGCCTTCAGTGCTACGAGGGCCTCGACGTCTCCCACGCCGTCTACGAGTGGAACTACGCGCGCCAACTGCTGCACATCCGCGCCGCACAGGAGGGCTCGGTGAACGAGCAGGAGCTCTTCGGCAGCGAGTTCCTGATTCGCCGCCCGCTGCTCGAGGCGATCGCCTCCGACGAGTCTGTCGTTCTGCTCATCGACGAGATCGACCGGGCAGACGACGAATTCGAGGCATTCCTCCTCGAGGTGCTGTCAGACTTTCAGATCACGATCCCGGAGATCGGGACGATCAGCGCCAAGCGGCGCCCCGCGGTCATCCTGACATCCAATCGCACGCGCGAGCTGCATGACGCGCTCAAGCGCCGCTGCCTCTTTCACTGGATCACGCACCCCCCGCTCGAGCGCGAGGTCGAAATCGTCCGCCTCCGCGTCCCGGGTGTCCCCGAGCGGCTCGCGGCGGAGGCCGCGGCGTTCGTCGCCGGCCTGCGCAACCGCGACCTCGCCAAGTCGCCCGGAGTGGCGGAGACGATCGATTGGGCACAGGCGCTCGCCGCGCTCGGCTGCGAGGAGCTCGACGCGCAGATCGTCGAGCAGACGCTCGGTGCCGTGCTGAAGTACCACGAGGACTTCGAGACGATCCGCGACGACGCCGTCATCGAGCTCCTACGCGAGGCCCGGGCCGCGGGTGCGGCTGCGACTTGAGCGACGAGCTGACCCGACACGTCGTCACCTTCGGGCGCGTCCTGCGCGAGGCCGGCCTGGAGATCGGCCCCGGCCGGGTCGCCGACGCGCTTCGCGGGCTCGACCGAGTCGATCTGACCCGCCAGGACGACGTCTACTGGACGCTGCGCACGACACTCGTCGCGCGGCGTGAGGACCTCGAGCCGTTCGACCGCGCATTCGACGCCTGGTTCCTGCGTCGCGCCATCCGGTCGCCGGCGCGCACCCGGGATGACCCGCGCGACGCGCCGCGCAGCGCGCAGCGTGTGCGCCGCGACGCGGCGGGCCTGCGGGGTCCCGCTCCGGCCGACGCCGACCCCGACACCATCGGCCACAGCGCCCACGAGATCCTGCGCCGCAAGGACTTCTCGGCGATGAGCGCCGAGGAGTTCGCCGCCGCGCGCGCCCTGATCTCCGCCCTCGTGACGGACCGGCCGCGCCGGCGCTCGCACCGCCTTGAGCGCCATCGTCGTGGGCGGACGCTCGACATGCGAGCGCTGGCGCGGGCCTCGATCGGCACGGGCGGCGATCCGCTGCACCGCCGCTTCCGGCGGCGCAGCGAGACGCCGCGCAAGCTGGTCGTGCTCTGTGACGTGTCCGGCTCGATGGAGGCCTACACCCGCGCGCTGCTGCTGTTCCTGCACGCGACCGTGCGATCGGGTCGAGGCGTCGAGGTCTTCGCGTTCGGGACGCGGCTCACGCGGCTCACCCCGCAGCTTTCCTCGCGCGACCCCGAGCTCGCGCTCGCGCGGGCCGCGGAGCGTGTGGTCGACTGGGCCGCCGGTACGCGCATCGGCGCGTCGCTGAAGGAGTTCAACGACATCTGGGGCCGCCGCGCCCTCACGCGGGGCGCAGTCGTCCTCATCGTCTCCGACGGCTGGGAGCGGCAAGACCCCGGGCTCGTCGGCCGCGAGATGCGGCGTCTGCACCGTGCGGCGTACGCCGTCGTGTGGGTCAACCCGCTCAAGGGCAGCGCGCTGTACGAGCCGCTGAGCGGCGGCATGCGCGAGGCGCTGCCATCGATCGACCGGTTCGTGGCGGGACACAACGTCGCGAGCCTCGAGGCACTCGGCGGGCTTCTCGCCGGGATTCGTCGCCGGCACGAGGCGTAGCGTCACGGGGGCGCCGGCACCGCGCCGACCTGGTCTGTTACGTTCGCGCCCGCTTCTCGATAATCACGACGAGGGGGCGGCCATGGCGGTGCAGGTCAATGCTCCCGCGATGCGGGAGCTGATCGCGGAAGACGCGCAGGTCGAGCGCATCGGGACGGGGTTCACGTTCACGGAGGGCCCGCTCTGGCATCCCGATGGCTTCCTGCTGTTCAGTGACATGCCGGGCGACGTCCGGCGTCGATGGCACGAGGCTGACGGCGTGCGCGAGGTCGCGAACCC
>Ga0136846_1211694_pt1 | contig 13909 bp, 9 predicted proteins | sample HopSoiMetagenom2_FD_96841 | JGI IMG/M metagenome (GOLD analysis project Ga0136846, IMG submission 96841) | Grasslands soil microbial communities from Hopland, California, USA - 2 Assembly 2016 (version 4) | ecosystem: Environmental > Terrestrial > Soil > Grasslands | place: USA: Hopland...
GGCGTCCACTCCGGCGACTCGGCGTGCACGATGCCGCCGATCACGCTCGACCGGGCGGCCATCGACAGCGTGCGGGCCGCCACGGAGGCGCTGGCGGCCGGCATCGGCGTTCGTGGACTGCTCAACGTGCAGTACGCGCTGAAGGACGGCACGCTCTACGTCCTGGAGGCCAACCCCAGGGCCAGCCGCACCGTGCCCTTCGTGTCCAAGGCCACCGGTGTGCCGCTGGCCACCGCCTGCGCGCGGATCATGCTCGGCGCCACGGTCGCCGAGCTGCGTGCGGAGGGGCTGCTGCCGGCACGGGGGGACGGCGGCGTCTGGCCGGCGGGCGCCCCCGTGGTCGTCAAGGAGGCCGTGCTGCCCTTCCACCGGTTCCGCACGGCCCAGGGCGACGGCGTGGACTGCGTCCTCGGCCCGGAGATGAAGAGCACGGGAGAGGTCATGGGGGTGTCCGCCACCTTCGAGGCCGCCTACGCCAAGGCACAACTGGCCGCGGGCGCTGCCCTCCCGACCGGCGGTCACGTCTTCCTCGCCGCCGCGCCGCGCGAGGTGCTCCGGGTCCTCCAGGCGCTGCGAGCACTCCTGGACTCCGGCTTCGACATGGTGGCCGAGGAGCGGACGGCGGGACTCCTGCGGAGCCACGGCCTGACGGTCCACGCAGTCACCGATCATCCGACCGAGATCGTGCGCCGCATCCGGGACGGCGAGTTCAGCCTGGTGATCAGTCTGTCGGCGCGCGGCGTCGCGCACGGCCTCTACCGGATGGTGCGGACGGCGGCGGCCCAATACGACGTCGCCCACGTGACGACGGCCGCAGGACTGCTCGCCACGGCCGCGGCCGTCCACCCGAGCGCGACCGCGCCTCCGGTGCGGCCGCTGCAGGACGTCCACGCCCAACTCCGTCGCTCCGCGGCGACGGGGAACGACGAACCGGTGGCGGCACGAGCCGGTGCGGATGGGCGCGAGGGCGGTCTTGCCGACCGTGCCGGGCACGCCGTGGTCGTCCCGACGATCGCGGTGGCGAATTAGACGAGTAAGTCCGACGTCGATCAGTGGTCGTAGGCGATCAGGAATCGGGTGATCGGCTGGCCGGTGGCGCGGTTGTGCCAGATGGCGGCGGTGAGGGGGAGCAGGCGTTGCGCGACGCGGGCGGCGACCCCGGCCAGGGTCCGGGCACCGTGCAGTTCCAGGTCGAGCTGGCCTTTGAGGGTGTCGATAACCGATTCGATGAGCTGGCGGATCGGGCGAGCAGCGCCTGGCCGGGGCCGGGGTGCGCGGTTGCGGTAGGCCGGGCGCGGCAGCTCCACGCCGCAGCCGTGAAGGTAGTCATCCGGTTCGGCGGAGGCGTAGCCCTTGTCGGCCATGATCAGCAGTCCGGGACGAGCCGCCAGCAGATGCCGGTCGTGGTCGAGCACGGCCATGAGCACCTGGCGTTCATCGATCTTGGGGTGGGCCAGCACCCAGGGCAAGAGGCAGCCCGGCCGGCGTGCAGACCAGGTGCATCCGCAGTCCCCAGAAGTAGCGGGAGTGGCCGGCGCAGTAGCCGTAGCCGGCCACCCCGGCGAGCTCGGAGCGCTGGGCGGCGGGGCGGGAGCGGGCGCACTCGACCGCCTTCGACGTGACAGGCGTTAGGACCTACTCGTCTAGAGCGCCCTTGCCCCTGCGGCCGTGATCGGCCGGCACGGGGATGACCGCGGTGATGCCGCGGGTGGGCAGCTGGGCCTGCCGCCGGGCCGGGCAGCCCGTGTCCGCGCGCGCGTCGCCGGCTCTCAGACTCCCCCGTCCAGCCCCCGCGCTGACCATACGGTCCGGCCGCGGCCTCCCGGCGGTCGCGCCGTGCCGGCCGGTCCGCGGCCTCTGGCGAAGAGGCCGCCCCGGTATCACCGGCCGCCGTCAACCCTCAGTTGTGCAAGTACCGGAACGGCGCAGCAGAGCTCGTCCACCACTCGGAGGATCGCGTTGATCGTCGACCACGTTTACGACTTGATCTCGGACGACAGCTTTCTGCGCGTCACCGCAGTGGGCGACCTCGAGCGCTTCTACCTCAAGGTCGAGGGTCTCAACCCGGGTGGCTCGATCAAGCTGAAGGCGGCGCGGGGCATCATCCAGGCCGCCGAAGACGCCGGTGTGGACCTGTCCCGGACGCGGATCATCGAATCCACCTCGGGCAATCTCGGTATCGCTCTGGCGCTGATCTGCGCAGCCAAGAACTACCGGCTCACCTGCGTGACCGACCCCAACTCGAACGCCATGGCGACGGCTGTGATGCGCGCTCTCGGCGCAGAGGTCGTGGTGGTCAGGGAGCGCGACGTGAACGGCGGGTTCCTGGGTTCGCGGATCACCTACATCCAGAACCGCTTGGCCGTGGAGGACGACCTGTACTGGCTCAACCAGTACGCCAATCCGAACAACCCGGCGGCCCATGAGAGGCACACCGCCCCGGCCGTGCTCGATGCCTTCGGGCGCGTGGACCACCTGTTCGTCGGCGTGGGCACGGGAGGCACCCTGATGGGCTGCGTCAACTACTTCCGCCGCCGCAGCCCACTGACCCGGATAGTCGCTGTCGACGCGGTCGGCTCGGTCAACTTCGGTTCCGTGCCCGCACCCCGCCACATCCCTGGCCTGGGCACCAGCGCGCGGCCCGCGATCCTCGATCCGTCCGCGCCGGACGACATCGTGCTGGTGTCCGAGCGGGAGACGGTCCGCGAGTGCCGCTGGCTGGCCCGGACCACCGGGCTGCTCGCGGGCGGATCGACCGGCACCGTCCTGGCGGCGGTGCGGCGCCAGGCGCAGCTGATCGCGCCGGGCGACACGGTGGTCGCCATCGCGCCGGACCTCGGCGAGCGCTACCTGACGTCGGTCTACGACGACGACTGGGTGACCGCGCGAGGCCTCTACCCGGCCCCCGAGTCGGACGCGATGCTCGAGAGGAGGGAGCAGGGTGTTCTCCTTTGAGGTCGTCCGGGGGAGCACCGTCAAGGACATCCTCGACGCCTCGATCCCCGAGGTCGTCGATCTAGTCGAGGACACCTACCTCCGGCACGCTGCCGGTCGCACGGTGAACCCGGACAGCTACTTCCTCCGCTTCCCCGACCGCCCGGACTCGCGGATCATCGCGCTGCCGGCCTGCATCGACCTGCCGGACACCCGGGTCGCCGGCATCAAGTGGATCTCCAGCTTTCCGCGCAACATCGCCAGCGGCATCCCGCGCGCCTCGGCGGTGCTCATCCTCAACGACGACGAGACCGGCCAGCCGATGGCCCTGCTCGAGGCGGCCACGCTCAGCGCGGCCCGGACCGCAGCATCGGCCGCCGTGGCTGCGCGCGCCATCGCCCGACACGTGCCCGGGGACGGTTGCATCGGGATCATCGGTGCCGGGGTCATCGCTCGAACCGTCCTCAGGTACCTGGCCGCCACCTACTACCGGATCAGCGAGGTCCGGGTCTTCGATCTGCATGCCGACTCGGCCGCGCGCCTGGCCCGGTTCGGGACGGACGAGCTCGGCCTCCCGGCACGCACGGTCAGCACACTCGGCGAGGCGCTCGCGGCCCAAACCGTGGTCACCGCGACGACAGTGCAGGCTCCCTACATCCGGGAGCAGCTCCGGCCGGGTCAGGTGGCCCTCAACATCTCCCTCCGGGACTTCGACCCGGCCGTCGTCCTCGGTGCGGACAACTACCTCGACGACGTGGACCACTGCCTCAAAGCGGGCACCTCCCCGCATCTGGCCGAGCAGGCCACCGGTGGGCGTGACTTCGTGACCGGCACGCTCGCCGACGTCCTGCAGGGACAGCGCCTTCCGGACGGCGGGCGGGGCGTGCTCTTCTCACCGTTCGGACTGGGCGTGCTCGACCTCGCGGTCGGCCACCTTGTGCTCACCACCGCCCGCCGGCAGGGGGCGACCCTGGAGATCGCCGACTTCTTCGGCGAGACGCGACGGTGGTGAGCCGCGTGCGCATCGCCGTCGTCGGCGTCGGTCCCCGCGGGCTGTCTGTGCTCGAACGGGTCATCAGCCACGCTCGGAGCGAGGGGCCGCCCATCGAGCTGCTGCTCATCGAGCCGGGCGAGCTGGGCGCGGGCATCCATGCCCCGGAGCAGCCCGACTACTTGCTGCTGAACACGATCGCCTCCCAGCTCACGATCTTCTCCGACGAGCAGATGACCCCTGGTGCACCGGTGACCGTCGGCCCCAGCTTCTTCGACTGGTGCCGCGCCCGACGCAGCTCGGTGCGCTTCGACGACTTCCTGCCGCGCGCGCTGCTCGGGAAGTACCTGCAATGGGCTGCACGCGACCTGCTCAGCCGGACCCCCGCCCGGCTGCAGGTGCACCACCTGCGCACCGTGGCCCTGCGGGTCCGACCGCACGGCCCCGGCGCGAGCGTGACGCTCGTCAACGGCACGGAGCTCCATGTCGACCTCGCCGTCGTGACCACCGGGCATGGCCTGACCACGCCGGAGGCGGCGGACGAGGTGGTCGGCACCCCGTATCCGCTGCCGGACCGGGTGGCCGCGATCCCAGCCGGAACCACGGTCGCGCTACGCGGCACCGGACTGACGTCCATCGACATGATCGCGGCACTCACCGTGGGCCGGGGCGGCAGCTTCGTCGACGGCCGTTACCTGCCCTCCGGCGCCGAACCGAGGATCGTCCTGGTCAACCGGTGCGGCTGGCTGCCGTGCGCGCGGCCGGTCACCCCGCCGGACCGGCGGCCCGCGCAGCCGGTGCACCTGACGCACGCCGCCGTCGCGGAGCTGCGCGCCGCTGCGGTGCACGGCCGACTCGACTTCCGGCGCGACATCGAGCCGCTCGTCCACCGAGAGGCACTGGCTCGGATGACCTCCGCCACCGCGCGCGAGATCGACACCGTCGAGCGGGTCCTGCACCCGGCGGAGGACAGCTGGCCGGGCTATCCGCAGTACACGGCGGCCCTGGTGGACCGCGCCCGAGCGGACCTCCGGGAGGCCGAGCGCGGCCTCGGGGTGAGCCCGGTCAAGGAGGCACTCGAGGTGCTCCGTGATCACCGCGAGATGTTGCGCGCCGTGGTGGACCCGCCCGGGCTGACCGCCGAATCCCACCGCTACTTCGTGGCCGACTACGTGCCGCTGGTGAACAGGGCCGTCATCGGCCCGCAGAAGGAACGCATGCACGAGCTGCTGGCCCTGATCGCGGCCGGCGTCGTGCTGCCGGGTCCCGGGCCTCGCCCGGACCTGGCCCGCACACCGACGGCGTGGACGCTCGACTCGACTCGCCTCCGGCGACCGCACCGGATCGCGGTGGACATGGTGATCGAGGCCAACCTGGGCGGGCGGACAGCTGTCCACGGTCGGGACCCGGTGGCCGACAGCCTGCGGACGTGGATCGGCAGGTACCCCGGCGGCCATCCACTCCTGGATCGCGACGGTTTCGCCGTTCCCCGCCGGGGGGCCGCCGGCCCGTGTGCCGTCGCCGTCCTCGGACCACCCGCCGAGGGCGCCAGTTACTACAACCACTACGTCCCCTCACCGGGCGTCTGGTCCCGCGTTCTCACCGACCTCGACCGGGTCCTCGGACGCGTAATTGGCGTGGCACCGCCAGCGGTGCGGGCGCTGTGACGAGACCGGTCCGGCGGGTCGCCCGTCACAGCCGCGCAGGCCCTGGCCGCAGTCGGCCGAACCCACACCAAGCGCACCACCGCCTGTCAGCACATCCCACCCCAGAGGAGAACCCGATGGACCCGAAGACCTCCGCGCCAGCTCGGATGCCGGTGACGCCATGTTGATCCTCTCGCTGAAGGAGGGGCACGACGGCGGGATCGCGGCCATCGAGGACGGCCGGCTGCTGTTCGCCCTGGAGGCGGAGAAGGACAACTTCCCCCGATACGACCGGCTGACCGGCGAAGTCCTGGTGCGGGCTGCCGGGATGCTGGACCGTTCGCCCGACGTCGTCGCCCTGGGTGGCTGGGTGAAGGGCTTCCACTCGGTGGAACCGCCGTCGCGCACCGGCTACTTCGGGGTCGGGGACGGTGCGATCTCCGACGAGGCGGGGAAGTTCTTCGGGCGGGACGTGCGGATCTTCTCCTCGACCCACGAGCGCTCGCACATCATGACCGCCTACGGGATGGCACCCCCGGCCGCCGGGCAGCCGTACTACAGCCTGGTGTGGGAGGGCAACATCGGTTCGTTCTACCGGATCGACGAGAGCGGCGCGGTCACCCATCTCCAGCACGTGATGAGCGACCCGGGCAACAAGTACGCCTATCTCTTCGCCCTGGCTGATCCCAAGTTCCCGGCCACGAAGGGCGTGTTCCGCTACAACGACGCGGGCAAGCAGATGGCCCTGACCGGTTTCGCCGAGAAGGGTCGGGTGACCAAGGCCGAGCAGGAGACGATCGACTTCATCCTGAAGCAGGAGGGGATCATCCTCGGCCTGTCGAAGGACGACATGGCCTGGTCACATGTGCACAACGCCGGGGTCGACTCCCAGGCGTACCGGAACATCGCGGCGAAACTGTCCCAGGAGATCTACAACCGGTTCTACGACTACGCGGTCAAGAACCTCACCGAGGGCCTGCCGCTGCTCATCTCCGGCGGTTGCGGTCTCAACTGCGACTGGAACCGGCTGTGGCGCGAGTGCGGCCTGTTCCCGTCGGTCTTCGTGCCACCCTGCCCCAACGACAGCGGTTCGGCGCTCGGCACCGCCATCGACGCCCAGTGGTACCACACGGGATCGGCATCCATCTCGTGGGACGTGTACGCGGGGGAGGAGTTCGTCGAGGACCAGGACGTCGACCCCACGAGGTACGACGTCCGGCCGTTGGTCGCCAGCGAGGTCGCGCGGTACGTCGAGCAGGGCAACATCATCGGCTGGGCACGGGGCCGCTACGAGATGGGGCCGCGCGCGCTGGGCAACCGCTCCATCCTCGCCGCACCGTTCACCGAGGAGACCACGGTCCGGCTCAACCGGATCAAGCGACGTGAGGGCTACCGCCCGATCGCGCCCATCGCCCTGGAGCCGGACGCCGACCGGTGGTTCACCGGGTCGACGCACGACCCCTACATGCTCTACTTCAACCAGGTGACCTCCGAGGAGCTCAAGGCCGTCACCCACGTCGACGGGACCGCGCGGACCCAGACGGTGACCAGGGAGCGGAATCCCGCCATGGCGGACCTGCTGGAGGCCTTCCGCGACCGCACCGGCTTCAGCGTCCTGTGCAACACCTCGCTCAACAACAACGGACGGGGATTCATCAACCGCACCAGTGACCTGATCGAGTACGGGGAGAAGCACGGTCTGGACGGTTACGTCATCAACGACCGCTTCGTGACCCCCAAGAGGCCCTGAGCCGGTCCTCGCGCGCCATCGACCGTGCGCGGGGTCCGGGCCTGTCCGGACCCCGCGCACCGTCCAGCTCCCCCCATGCGGGTGCAGCTCGATGCCCCGCACCGTCACCCGCTGTGCCGCCAGACAAGGACCTCAAGTGATGACGAGTTTCACCGCGCCCCTCACGGCTTCGCCGCTGTCGTTCGGACAGGAGCAGTTGTGGTTCCTCGACCAACTGACTCCCGGCGGGACGACATACAACATCCTCCTCGCCACGGACCTGCGCGGCCCACTGCGCGTCGACATCCTCCAACGCTGCCTCACCCTGCTGGTCGAGCGGCACGAGGCCCTGCGAGTGACCATCTCCGCCGTCGACGGCACCCCCTTCCAGGTGGTCACGCCACCGTCCGAGGTGGACCTGGCCGTCATCGACCACTCAGCGGATGCTCCTGAGGCCCAGCAGCAGGCCGTCGGCAGATCGATCCGGGCCTGGTCGGAGCTCCCGTTCGACCTGGCCACCGGGCCGCTCTACCGGTACCGCCTGCTGCGGCTCGCCCCGGACCACCACGTGCTCCTGCAGAACCTGCACCACATCGTGACCGACGGCTGGTCCTCGGCGGTCATGAACGCCGATCTGACAGCGGCCTACCGGAGCCTGGTCGGGGGGGACGAGCCCTCGTTCGACTCCGCGGGCTCGCGGTACACCGACTTCGCCCGAGCCCAACGGACGTCGATGCAGGGCACCCGGCTGACGGAGGAGCTCGACTTCTGGGCGGAGCGGCTGGCCGGCCTCCCGGTGCTGGAGATCCCGACCGATCGACCCCGGGGCACGTCGCCGAGCCACCCGGCGGACTCGGTCATCCAGACGTTCCCCGACGAGGTGCTGGCGCAGGTCCGTGCGCTGGCGAGCGCTCACGGTGTGTCCCTGTTCATGGTCCTTGCAGCCGCCCTGGACGTCGTGCTGAGCCGTTACACGGGGCAGGAGGACATCCCGATCGGCGTGCCGATGCTGGCCCGGACGGAGCCGGAACTCGAGGACGTCGTCGGGTTGTTCGTCAACATGGTCGTGCTGCGCTCGGACCTGTCCGGCGATCCGTCGTTCGCAGAGCTGCTCGAACGGACCCTGGACGCCAACCTGGACCTCTACGAGCACCAGGAGGTCCCCTTCCATCTCGTCGTCGACCGCGTGCAGCCGGTCCGAGAGCCCGGCCGCAACCCCCTGTTCCAGGTCTCCATGCAGGTGCTCGGCGAGGCCAACTCCGGTGGCGCCCTGAGTCTGCCGGGAGTGACCAGCACGCCGATCCCGCTGCGCTCCACCGGTTCCCGCTTCGACATGGCCGTGGACTTCGTGGAGTCGGCGAACTCGCTGCGGGTCTCCGTCGAGTACGCGACCGACCTGTTCGACAGGTGGCGGGTCGAGGCGATGCTGGGGCACATCACGACGGTGGTGGCCGCCGCGGCCCAGGATCCCGGGCTGCGGCTGTCCCAGCTGCCGCTGCTGACCGACGCCGAGCGCCACGAGCTCCTGTCGCTCGGCAGGGGCCCGGTCGCGGAGTACGCCGACGAGCCCCTGCACGTGGGGCTGGCGAAGCGGGCCCGCTCCGCCCCGGAGGCGACTGCGGTGGTCTGCCGCGGGGTGGAGCTGACCTACGGCGAGCTCGACCGGCGCGCCGATCGGCTGGCCCGGTACCTGCGCCGCCTCGGCGTCCGGCACGGGGACGTGGTGGCCGTCGTCCTCGACCGGGACCTGGACGCCTACGTGGCCATGGTCGGGGTCCTCAAGGCGGGGGGCGCCTACGCGATGATGGACCCGAAGCTGCCCGTGGCCCGCCTGGACTTCATGATTCGTGACACCGCAGCACCGGTGGTGCTCAGTCGCTCGGCGCTCGCCGACCGGCTGCCGGAGGCCGTCGGCTGGGCGAGGGTGCTGCTGGACTCCGACTGGGACGCGGTGGAGGCTGTGCCGGCCGACTCGCCTCTGCAGGAGTGGACGACGCGCGAGTCGCTGGCGTACGTCCTCTACACGTCCGGTTCCACCGGCACCCCCAAGGGCGTGATGATCGCCCACCGCGCGGTCTCGTTGTTCTGCGAGGCCTACCGACGTGCCTTCAACCTCGGTTCGCAGGACCGGCTCCTCCAGCTGCCGGCGCTGAACTTCGACATGTCGCAGGGGGAGATCTGGACGGCGTTCCTGGTCGGCGGCACCGTCGTCGCCGTCTCGCCCGAGGACGCCCAGTCCCCGGAGGACCTCGCTGCGCTCCTCCGCCAGCAGCGGGTGACGTACGCGGGGTTGCCGCCCGCCATGCAGTCGGTGATGGACGCCGAGCCGTATCCGGCGTTGCGGTACGTGATGGGCGGTGCGGAGGTGCTGCCACCCGCGCTGGTGAACAAGTGGAACAAACCTGGTCGCCGGTACCTCAACCTCTACGGGCCGACCGAGTGCGCGATCGGCCAGACGGCGTACGAGGTGGAGCACATCGAGTGGACCACGCCGCCACCGATCGGCCGCCCCCAGCTCAACCGCCAGGTCTACGTCGTCGACCGGTGGAACGGCCTGGTGCCCCGGGGCGTGAATGGTGAGCTGCTGATCGGTGGCGACGAGGGCGGCCTCGCCCGCGGGTACCTCAACCAGCCGGAGTTGACTGCGGAGAAGTTCGTCCCGGATCCATTCGACCCCCGTCGCACGGTCTACCGGTCCGGGGACCTGGTCCGCTGGAACGCGGCCGGCCAGATCGAGTTCCTCGGCCGGATGGACAACCAGGTCAAGCTGCGCGGGCTCCGGATCGAGCTGGGTGAGATCGAGACCGCGCTGCAGTCGCACCCGTCCATCGCGCGGGCCGTGGTCATCATGCGTCCCGACCGGCGCGGCGAGAACCGGCTCGCGTGCTACTTCACCTCGTCCGGCCCGCCGGCGCCCACCGCCGAACTCCGGGAGCACCTCGCCACCAGGCTGCCCGACTACATGGTGCCGACGGCGTGGGTGCCGCTCGACGAGTTCCCGATGAACAACGACGGCTGGAAGATCGATCGCAAGGCGCTGCCGGAGCCGGTCGAGGACGACCACGGAAGGCAGACCGTCGCCCCGCGTACGCCCACCGAGACGGTTGTTGCCCAGTGCTTCGCGGAGGTCCTGTCGGTGTCGCAGGTGGGCGTCGACGACAGCTTCTTCGACATCGGGGGGAACTCCCTGCAGGCGCTGCGCGTGGTGAGCCGGCTCAACAGGTGCTTCTCGATCCGGATCAGCGTCCGCCTGCTGTACGGCAACGCCACGGCTGGTGCCGTGGCCGCCGCCATCGACGAGCTTGTGGAGGGGAGCAGGGGTGGGCAATGACCTCGACCGGCTCGTGCCGCTGCGGACCGGCGGTGCGATGCCGCCCCTCTACTGCGTGCACGCCGTCTCCGGATCGGCGTACTCCTACGCCGGTCTCGCCCGGCAGTTGGGCCCCGAGCGGCCGGTCTACGGGTTCGAGGCGCCCGGGTTCGACAACGACCGCGCGCCGGTGTCGTCACTGCCCGCCCTGGCCGCCGAGTACGCGGACATCCTTCGCGAGGTCCAGGGCGACGGAGGCATCCAGCTCCTCGGCTGGTCGCTGGGCGGCGTCCTGGTCTTCGACATGGCCAAGCGCCTGACGGCGGCGGGGGTCGCGGTGTCCAGCGTCATCCTCGTCGACGCCGGCATGCCCGAGGTGATGGACCTGCCGCCGGAGCGGGAGATCCTGCGCCGCTACGTCCGCGACATGATGGGCAGGTCCGACGAGCTGCCGCCGGCGCTCGAGGCCGTCGCCGGCCGATGGCCCGAGGACGCCGACCCGCTGGAGGCCTTCGCGTCGGTCGAGGCCGCCGGCATCCTCCCCCCCGAGATCGACGCCGACCTGCTCGCGCAGCAGTACTCCGTCTTCCGGGCGCACCTGGCCGCGTTCTACTCGGTGGAAATCACTGGCACCTACCCCGGGCCTGCGGTGCACATCATGGCCGAGCAGTCGCCGGCGGGGGACATGCGGTGGGACCGGCTGGTGCCCCGCATCGAGGAGCACACCGTTCCCGGGACGCACCACTCGATGTGGCGGGGCGACGGCCTCCTGGCCATCAGCGAGATCGTCCGTCGAGTGCTCGCACGAGCTGAGGAAGGCATGTGTCAACCACGTTGAGCGAACCGGAGGCACCGCCGGCGCCGCCCGGCAGGAGCCTGTGGCACAACGTCGACTTCATGAAGTTCTGGGTCGGGGAGAGCGTCTCCCTCCTCGGCAGTCACGTGACCAACCTCGCGCTCCCCCTGACCGCGATCTACGCCTTCGACGCCAGCGACGAGCAGGTCGGCGTGCTGCGCTTCCTGCAGCTCGCCCCTTACCTTGCGTTCTCGCTGGTCTTCGGCGTGTGGGTCGACCGGGTCCGCCGGCGCCGCGTCATGCTCGGCGCGAACCTCGTCCGGATGGTGCTGATCGCGCTCGTGCCCCTGCTGCACTGGCTGGACGTCCTGGACATGACGCAGCTGACCATCATCGCCTGCGCGATCGGCATCGCCTCGGTGCTGTTCGACGTGAGCTGGATGTCCCTCGTGCCCACGCTCGTGAAGGACCCGCAGCACTACGTCGAGGCCAGCGCCAAGATGGGGATCAGCTCCTCAGCGACGGACGTGGCCGGTCCAGGGCTGGCCGGCATGCTGGTGGCCGCGGTGACAGCGCCTGTCGCGCTGGTCGCCGATGCCGTCTCCTATCTCGTGTCGGTCGGCACGTTGCTGCTCATCCGGACCGAAGAGCCGCGTCCGGTGCGGCCGGCGGGCAAGCGACGCGTGTCGACCGAACTGGGCGAGGGGCTGCGCTGGGTCTTCGGGGACCCGGTGCTCAGATGGCTGGCGGTGATGGGGTTCTGCTGCAACTTCTCCATGATCACCGTGTGGACGATGTTCCTGCTCTACGGCGCCCGGGACCTGCACCTCGGGGCGATCATGCTGGGTGTGGTGTTCGCGACGGCGTCCGTGGGCGGGCTGATCGGCGCCATCTGCTCGCGCAAGGTGATCGAACGATTCCCGCTGGGGCGGGTCTACCTGGTCGCTCAATCAGCCCTGTTGCTCGGTCCCACGCTGATCGTGCTGGCGGCGGGCCCGACGCCGGTCCTGATGGGCCTCTTGATCCTTTCCTTCTTCACGACCTACATGGGGCTCGGCATCGCCGGCGTCATCATCGTCAGCCTGCGCCAGACGGTCACGCCCCAGTCGATGATGGGCCGGATGACGGCGAGCTTCCGCACGCTGCTGTTCGGCGGAGGGTCCCTCGGGGGCCTGTCCGCCGGGCTCCTCTCCGGTGCGCTCGGGCCGCGCAAGGCGCTGATCGTGGCGGCGGTCGCCTCCGCCACAGCGGTCATCGGCCTGGTGATCTCGCCGGTCAGTCGGCTGCGCACCATGCCCGAGGGTCCGCGAGCGACGCCGTCGGACGGAATCGCCGGCCGGCCGGGACCGGAGGGCAACCGGCGCCAACCCAGGCATGCGCTCCCGTGGCAGGCCGGCCGCAGGGACCGCGATCGAGGGCACTCGGGCGGGCTCGAGCGCGGTCGGCCACAGCACCCGGCGCACGCGACCCAGCGATATGGCCGACGGGGTCTCCCAGGAAGGGGGACGGCGGCGGCCCGGCACCGGAGCGGTACTGCCGTCTGGCGGACCGACCGAGACGCGCAGCAACGGCCGAGGCGCGCAGCAACGGCCGACCTGAGCTGACGTGTGCGCGTGACGCCGGCATGGGTCCCTGCTCCACCGCCGGACACCAACGCGTGCCACGCATTCTGATGTCGGTGGCTGGTGGTCCCGACTCGGTATCAGTGGACTGCCGTCACGCCTCTCCTCCCCGAGCGGGCAACGAGTCCGCCGTGCTCGGGAGGGGGATGGGTGCCCACACGCCTCGGACTGTCAGGGATCGGCCACTGCGTCGGCTCCGCCGTGGTCCGCAACGAGGAGCTCGCGGGCTCCATGGGGCTGCCGCCGACGTGGGTCGTCGACCGGACCGGCATCGACGAACTCGGGAACGAGACCGTGTTGCTCCACGTGCAGACGAGCCGGTCCGCGGCCTCGCGCTGCACGTTCGGGCCGACGTGGCTGTAGATGTCGACGGTGATCGCGTAGGGACGAGTGGCGGCCGGTCCGCGCGGCGGCATGGCGGGCACGGCGGCCGACCCTGACAGGGAGCGGCGACCCGTTCCGTGACCGTGACCGAGGCGGGGGTGTCGGCAACAGGGACGCAGCACCGCACACGAGCTGTGGCGTAGTGCGCAGCGCAGAGACGACGATGAGCGCGCAGTGAGCGCGACGGCGCGGCTGGCGTATCCGGCCGCTGCAGAGTGGAGATGGGCGTGCCAGAACCTCGACGAACGGCGTTTGCGATCGGCGGCCTTGGCGGGAACAACGCGCACGGAGCGGGCTTCCTGGCTGCAGCTCAGCAGCTGGAGCGGGAGCGGGAGCTGGAGCGGGGTGTGGGCGTCGCCGCGGACGGCCACGGACCTGGGCGCGGCAACTCCCGCCCAAGCCACGGGCGGGCGGCACGCGGCATCCTGCCGGAGCTGGAGTTCATCAGCTGCACCTCGGGTGCCATCGCGGCGACCACCACGTACTTGAAGGGAGAC
>Ga0136846_1210567_pt1 | contig 13908 bp, 11 predicted proteins | sample HopSoiMetagenom2_FD_96841 | JGI IMG/M metagenome (GOLD analysis project Ga0136846, IMG submission 96841) | Grasslands soil microbial communities from Hopland, California, USA - 2 Assembly 2016 (version 4) | ecosystem: Environmental > Terrestrial > Soil > Grasslands | place: USA: Hopland...
ATGCTCACGGAGATACTCGTCGCCGCTCTGAACGGGGCAGGAAAACTCCTCGAATTTGCCGTGAGGGTACGCAGTGCACGACGCGAGCTTGGACGAACCTTCAAAGGCCCGCATCGTGAGCGCGCCTGACTCGTCGGAGAGGCCAAATCGGTTAATCACGGCGCGTGGCTCCCTATCCAGGCGCTTTGCCAATGCAGAACTCGTCTGGTCAATGATTTCAAAGGCGTGCACCGTACTCGTGGGAATCTCCGCCAGGACGGCGGCGGTCCAGTCGCCTTGATTCGCCCCCACGTCGAAAATGATTTTCGGCCTGAAGGCCGCGATCTGCCGCAGCAGCCAGCGCTCGCCATTGACCTCGATGTTGTAATTCCAGCCCTTATAGACGTGCACAAACTGCTGGCAAAACTGTGCGAGCTTTCGGGAGGCCTCGTTGTTGGGCGGTTCGGCCAGCCTGCGGGCGGCAACTCGGAGGACATCGCCGCCGGGTACGATCGGACCAAACACGGCCTTCAGGATCAAATCGAGAACCTGGTCAGGAGTTGCCATGTCGAAGTGTCAGGTCGCAGCGCCGGCAAGCTTTTGTTGCGCCACCGGCAGATTTGCGAGAGCAAAGTGATTCGTCGGGTCGAGCGTGAGTACGTCCTTCAGCGCCTGCACCAGCGCCGGCGTATCGCGGCCTTCCATGAGTAGCGCGTGCGCCAGTAGCTCGCGGGGCCAGGGATTCTTTGGCGCGCGAGCGGTAATCTCCTCAATCAGCCTCCGCGATTCCGTGAAGTTCTTGCGAATCATCAGGCTGCGGGCCTTGAGCAGCGCTCCGTCGAGACTGGTTTTTGGGCTCGCGGTTAGCTGCTCGGCAAGTTGATCAACCTCTTGAAACCGACCGTGATTGAGCCACATGTCGCCGATGCACAGCCAGGCCGGCGTGAAATCGGGATGCACGGCCAGGGCCGCCCGCCACTCTCGCTCGGCGTCGTCCACTCGCCCTTGATCGCGATACACCTCGGCCAAGGCGCAGCGGCCCTTGTAGCCCTTCAGCCCCGGATCCACGCTGGCAGCGATGTATGTCTCGGCCGGCGATTGCAGCAGGAACTGCAGCACGGCTTCCGCGCCCTTCAAGTCGCCGCCCTCACGCCGCAGCTGCCCTTCGTGAAACAGCAGCTCGGGGTCATTGGGAAAATGCGTCCGCCCCATGCGACAAACATCGAACGCGTCCTGCTGCCGTTCGGTCTGTCGAGCGCACCGGACTAACAGAGCGTAAATTTTGCGAACAACCGTTTCACCGGGCTGGGAGAGTTTCAGGCTCATTTCAAGCGGTGCCCAGGCTTCGACCGGCTTGCCCAGCAGGTAGTAGGTCCAGCCGAGATGAAACAAGGTCGTGACCTGATTCGGGCGTTCTTCGTTTTCGAGCAGTAACAGCCGCAGGTTTCGCTCCAGCTTGCGGTGCTTGTCGAGGGGGTCCTGGTAGCCTGTGTGGTTAATCACCACGTCGCTCCAGCGCGTGATGCCGCCGGCCCGCTGAATGGCCGGGCGAATTTGCTCGTGAATGCGGTACTGCCAACGGATCCGCGGATCGTTACGAAAGAGTTGCGTCGCATCGAGCAGCGTGGCCTGGCCGCCCGATTCGTCGGACGGCGATCGCCATTTCATCAGATAGGCCGCATTTTCGTCCTGCAAGCTGGCAAACAGACGGCGTAATCGCTCGCGGTTTTCTTCATCGAGCCAGTGATCGCAGTCGAGCCAGAAAATCCACTCGCCGCTTGCCCGATCGATACTCTCGTTACGAGCCGCCGCAAAATCGTCGCGCCAAGGTAAGTCAAAAACCTTCGCGCCATGTTTTGCAGCGACCTCTTTCGTCGCGTCGGTCGAGCCGGTATCGACAACGATGGTCTCGTGCACGAGATCGGCGGCCGAACCGAGGCACGTCGGCAGCCGATGCGCCTCATTCTTGGCGATCAGGCATAGCGAGACGCGCTGCATATCAACAAATGACTGCCGGAACCGACCTGGTCCCGGTGCCCAAAGTTTGCGGCGGATGCCGGGAGCAGTTTGCTCCCGGCTATTGTAATAGAAGTCCTACGCGCTCTTCTGCATCGGTTCCTGAGCGAATAGCGGCTTACGGCCCATGACGACATCCTGATCGATAACGTACTTCGTGCCTTTGGCCTGGTCGGGCAACTCGAACATGATATCGACCATCACATGCTCGACGATCGAGCGCAAGCCACGAGCGCCTGTCCCCTTCTTCAGCGCCTTAGTTGCAATCGCGTGCAAGGCGCTCTCCGAGAACTCGACCTGGCAGTCCTCCATCTCGAACAGCGTCTGATACTGCTTGAGCAGGGCGTTCTTCGGCTCGGTCAGCACGCGCACGAGGCCCGCATGATCGAGTGGCGCCAGCGACGAGATCACGGGCAAGCGGCCGATCAGCTCGGGGATCATGCCGAACTCGAGGATGTCCTCGGTTTGCACCTGCGGCAGAATATCGGCCAGCTCCTGGTCGTTCTTATCGCCGCAGACCGAGCCAAAGCCCATCGTCTTGCGACCGAGGCGCTTGCGAATGATGTCTTCGATGCCGACGAACGTTCCTCCGCAGATGAAGAGGATGTTCGTGGTGTCCATCTGGATGTATTGCTGCTCGGGATGCTTGCGGCCTCCCTGCGGCGGGACATTCGCGACCGTGCCTTCCAACATTTTCAATAGCGCCTGCTGCACGCCTTCGCCCGAAACGTCGCGCGTAATGCTGACGTTGTGGCTCGTCTTGCCAATCTTGTCGATCTCATCGATGTACAAGACTCCGCGCTGGGCCGCTTCGAGGTCGAAGTCCGCGGCGTGTAGAAGCTTCAGCAGCAGGTTCTCAACATCCTCGCCGACATATCCGGCTTCTGTGAGCGTCGTGGCGTCGCCGATAGCGAACGGCACATTCAAGATGCGGGCCAGAGTGCGGGCCAGCAGCGTTTTGCCAGAGCCCGTCGGCCCGACGAGCAGAATATTCGACTTCTCGATCTCAACCTCGGAGCCTTCGAAGCCCAGCGACAATCGCTTGTAGTGATTATGGACAGCAACGGCGAGGATTCGCTTGCTGTACTGCTGGCCGACGACGTACTGATCGAGCTGCGTGACGATCTCTTTAGGCGTTGGGATGCGCGTGAAGAGTGGTTTGGTCGTTCCGCGGCGGCGCTGTTCCTGCTCCAGGATTGACTGGCACAGGTCAATACACTCGCCACAGATGTAAACGTCGCCGGGCCCCTCGACGAGCGGGCCGACGTCGCGATAGCTCTTACGGCAAAAAGAACAGAAGGCGTTCTTCTTCGTGGTGCTCGCCCCACGACGCCCTCCGGTCAGGTCCTTACCTGCGGGCATGGTCACTCCTTAATTGTTTCCAGCTCGTGTGCTGCTCGAAGGTTGCAGACGAACATGCTGTTCGTCCGCAGACCCTTAGAGGCGTCCCTGTCCGCTAGGTGTCGAGCGTAATGGTCCAACAATCGTTCGGCTGCTGCTAGCCTCCCAGGCCAGACTGCGAACCGGGGACGACACAGGCGGCATGCGCGGGCAGTCTTTCCCGTCCGGCAGAAGCGCTTTTAGCCTCGCCGTTGTTAGGACCGCTGCGGTTTGCTCTAACCCTTGTCTTTGTCGTCCTTTAGCTCGCTGTGGAGCTTTGCTCCCAGCACCGACTTTATCTTTCGGTAATCCGCGTCGGTGATGTCACCACGCGAATGCATTTCTTCGAAGTTAGCGAACAGTTCGTTGGCGTCCAGCGCCTTGTCAGCGGCACCACCCCGAAACCTTTGCACGATGACCCCTCCGGCGACAACCAGAGCGATCAACATGCCCACGCCGAGCGCCAATTGAGCCAGGGTATCAGCGGACGGAAAACGCATGTCGCGCGCGGCACCAGCAGCACAGTCTTGCCAAAGGGCGCTTCCCTGTCATTATGCAGCTTCCTTACAAACCGTCCAGCTTCGCGCAAAAAGTGACCGAAAGTTGGTCCCTTCAGGCCCTGAGCAATCTGGGCCGCCAACCGACTCTGGTTCTGCATACGAGACCCACCGCCAACCTGTTCAACCCGCCGCGCGTTCTTCATTCAATTCGCTATAACCGCCTGTAATCTAAGGCCTTAGACTGCCAGGAAACCAGCCCAATTTGATTACAATGGGACGCTTGCACGCGTCCGATGCTTCCTACGAATGGCTCCTAGCAACATGGCTTTTACCACTCCCCTCCAGCGCGTTTTGGACCACTGCATTGTCGCCGTGATCCGGGCCGAAAGCCCTGAAAAACTTGTCGATGTGGCCGAAGCGCTGCTCGCCGGCGGCGTGGACGTCATGGAGGTTACTTTCACTGTTCCGCGTGCCACCACCGTGCTCGAAAAGGTGGCCGCGAAGCTGGGCAATCGCGTTTTGATGGGCGCCGGCACGGTGCTCGACACCGAAACGGCTCGCGCGGCGATTCTCTCCGGCGCGGAGTTCATCGTCTCCCCCGCTGTGAACACCGACGTCATTGAGCTCTGTCGCCGCTACAGCAAACTCGTGATGCCCGGCGCACTGACTGCCACCGAGGTCGTCACCGCCTGGCAAGCCGGCGCAGACATCGTCAAGATTTTTCCCTCCGAACTGACCGGACCTAAATACATCAAGGCCCTCCGCGCTCCCTTGCCGCAAATTCGCATGATGCCCACTGGTGGCGTCAACCTCGATACGGCCGAGGAGTTTTTGAAGTGCGGGGCCTGCGCGCTAGGTATTGGCGGCTCCCTCGTCGAGCCCAAAGCCGTCGGCTCGGGTGATTTCAAGCGGATTGAATCGCTGGCCAGGCAGTATGTGGAGATTGTCAAAAAGTTTCGCGGCCAGCAATAACGTCCGCCGCGTTAAAATCCGGCCGCTGCCGCGGTCTGACCTTTTGGTCGAGATTTGCTGATCAACAGACGAATCGCCTCTCGACGAACTCGCAAATAGCCATGGATGAAAAAAGCGGCGGCGAGTGCCATCAGAACTGCTGGAATCAGCAACGAGAACTGCAGCGACCAGGTAAGTTGCCCGCCCCAATCAATGCTTTGGTACAAGAAACCTGGCGCGGCCCAGCGAGTTTTGCTTGTCAGCGGCGGATTGACGTTGGCGTATTTCAAGACCTCTTCAATATCTTCTATGCTGCCGTAACGATTGTTGATCGTTATTGTCCCGCTAGACGCCACAACTTGCGTTGATTTCCAGTGGCCCAGGGGTAGGAAAACTTCCACGCTTGCTCGCGGCGCATACAGCAACACGACCCAATAACCAAAACAAAACAGCGCCAGAGCCGACGTCGTGATCGCACCCCACTCGTAGAACGCCCGTTTCATGCTGCACCTCGGACGCTACGTCAGCTTGCTAAAATCGGGCGGCGGGCTGGTCTCGGCATGCTTGCGGAAAGCGCTTTGGGACCTGCGATCATCGCGGCCATAGACCCACGCAATCACGACAACGATGCCAAGTCCTAGCGCAAATGCAATGAGAACAAGACCGCTCGTAATCCAGTTGCTGCCAATATCCGTCGAAGCGATCCGAGCCGTTGAGGCGACAAATAGCGGCGCGGGCTGAAGCTGCCCGAACTTGCTGGTGTAGCTGGATCGGTAATTCCAGACTTTGAAGAACACGGCGTCGGCCGCGACCAGCTCGTGCACACTTTCGCCTTGCGGAAAACCCGGCGGCAAATCGCACACGATCAGCGTCGCCGGAAACTTGTTGCGATAGACGGGATTGTTCTCGCCCGCCGGGTCGCTGCCAAACCGCAGGCTCGCGTCGCCCAGCGGCACGAACAGATCGATCTCATAGTAATGGTCGATGCCAAATCGACTGCGAATGTCTGCGTCGCTCACCGGCACTTTCATCACGCGCCGCGCCAGACCCTGCACCGGTGACACCTCGCCAAAGTGTTCCGCTGATTTCTCTAGCAGTGCAACAAGGTCCAGCGGCTTCTCCTGAGTTTTCAGCTCGCCCGCTTCGGGCTTTCCGACTGCCGCGAGCAACTGATAAAAGCCCTCCCGATCACCGCTGGCGAGCGCACGCTCTTTGGATCGCCGTATCTCGTCCCACAAACTGACGTCCATTCCGAGCCTGGCCAGCGCCAATTGCGGCGGCCCGATACGGTGCAACTCGTCCTGCCGATCTGGATACCAACCAAGCCGATCAGCGACAAAGATGAGCTGCAGTGGCTGCTCTGTCGCATCGCCCGTTTTCAGAAAGATCGCATCAGCTTCAGTCGGTTCGTCGAGCGGCATATCGAGCGACCAGGCGTCTGGAATTCTCCGCGCCGCGACGAGTGCTTCATAAGGCGAGCTGGATAGCGCAATCTGTGCTCGGTAGTAATGGTCAAACTCGTATAGCTGCGCTTGTTCCGGCAGCAGCCGCACTGCTTCCACATGCTTCACGCGACCCAGCAGTCGAAAAACCTGCATCCGATGTTCAGCCGGCTGACCCTCGACCTGTGACCAATTGACGCCCTTCTGCCGCCACCGCTGAAGGTTGTCGAGCCCCATTCGCGGGAAGTGATACAACATCTTGACCAGCACATCCTCTTCCGCGGCCGACAGCGGCTGGCCGCTGAAAAAGCTTTCGATTTGGCTCGGACCGATGTCGAACTTTTCGAGAATTTCCACCGGTCCGGTTGGTTGCCGCGGTAGGTCCTCAGCTGACTGTACTGCGTACTGAGTATTGAGTACTACGAAGTAAGCACAAGCCATCGAAAAGAATCGTCGAGCCACCATCAGCCATTCCCCTCGCCCCGCGCTTGCCGTTCCAGCTCGCGAAGCACCTCCTGCGGCGACGGTGCGACCTCCAGCGGGCCAAGTTCCACAAATCCGCCTGATTTCTGCTGCGCTGCCAACCGGTGACTGCGGCCCGTGCGCTTCCACATCACGGCCGCGATGCAAATCGCCAGTAGCAGTGCCGCGACCGCTGCGCCGGCTATTTCCAGCGCGGTGAACCGATCGCTCGGTTGCATTGCGACGGGCGGCGGCCGCCAGCGCGGTGCTTTCGCAATCAATACGGGCGCCGTGTATGTCCCGCCTCGCGCGGCATAGGCGCATCGCTTGAAGAAGACACCCGTCACTTCGACATCTTGCCGCATCTTTCCCTTCGGATCGCCGCTATCGGCACCCAGCCGCGGAAAACCGGGCGGCGCAGCGAGCGCATAAATGAAAATTACGGCGTCGGGCTGACCCACAGGCTGCAGCACATAGACGCAATACTCGTTCACACCCAGATCGTTCGCCGGCGCCGGCGTGCGATACGCCAGCCGCACGGTCCCTTTAACACTGACGACTTTGCCGCGGTAATCCGCCGGCTGCTTATGAAGCTGTAGGTAGGCAACGTTTTTGAGCGCATCGTTTTCAAGCTGCTCTTCATCAGCATTTAACACATGCGCCAGCTCATGAAACCAGATCTTGCGCTCTGCCGGCCGAAAGACCGGCGTGTCGTCTTGAATCGCAGCGCGAGCGGCTGTGATATCCGCGGGCTCCTGTTCAGCTTTGGACTCGGGCATGGCCACGAACGCCCCAGCCGGGTCGTTCGCCGTCCGATGTCCTGATTCGCGAAGTCGCGTATCGAGCGGTGCCTCCGAGGCGAGACCGCGACCCCACATCCATTGCCACGTTTGTGGATTGCGCGACCGCTCGATCACCGACAGCACCGCCATGATGGCCGCCAGATAGATGAAAATACGCAGCTTTACGCTCCGCTGCGAATAGTCCGGCGGCGGCCGGCGGGCAGGCGCGCGAAAATCGTCAGCTTCGGTTCCTGGCGGCATATTCCTCCATTCTATGCTGCAATGGCCGTGCGGTCTGCCTTTGCCGAACTGCAGCCCCGCGGCCTGAATGCTATGATCATTACGTCATTTCTTACGATTCTTTCGTTCTGTCGGATGGTGCCATGGTTCTCCGCATATTGACCGCCTGCACGGTGTTGCTCGGCACTGTGATCCTAGGCACTGTGATCCTTGGCACGCTCGCTCTCGCCGACGGACCGGCCGACAACATCCCGACCAACGTCCGTCGTATTCCTAAGCTCGGCATCGAAGTGCCGGCCGAGCGAAAGAGCAAGCTCGAATCCGGACTGAAATCTTTCGACGACAAAATTGCCGGGCTGAAGAAGAGCAAAGACGCCAAGACCGCCGAGCTGCTGCCGGATGTGGAGATCTATTTCAAAGGTGTCCACGATGCGCTCGCCTATCAAGAATTCTTCGATCCGCGTGAGCTCGATGTGGCCGACAAGATGCTCGCGGCCGGCTTGGAGCGAGCCGATCAGCTCGCCGGGGGTCAATCGCCCTGGACAACTTCGACCGGCCTTGTCGTTCGTGGCTACGTCTCGAAAATCGATGGCTCCGTGCAGCCGTATGGCCTCGTCGTGCCGGAGAGTTATACGAACAAAGGGCCCGGTCGCTTCCGCTGCGATCTGTGGTTTCATGGCCGCGGCGAAACGCTGAGCGAGCTGAATTTCATCAATGATCGCACCCGCAATGTCGGCCAATACGCGCCTGAAGACACGATCGTTCTGCACCCTTATGGCCGCTACTGCAACGCCAACAAGTTCGCCGGCGAGATCGACGTGCTGGAAGCACTTGAATCGGTGAAAAAGCGATACCGCATCGATGACGACCGCATCGCGGTCCGCGGCTTCTCGATGGGTGGGGCTTCGACGTGGCAACTCGCGGTGCATTACGCCGACCGCTGGTTCGCCGCAAACCCCGGCGCGGGCTTCAGCGAAACGCCGGAGTTCCTTAAGGTCTTTCAGCAAGAGAGCGTCCAGCCGACGTGGTGGGAGCAGAAGCTGTGGAACTGGTACGACTGTCCCGGCTGGTGCCTCAACCTGAAGCACTGCCCAACGATCGCCTACAGCGGTGAGATCGATCGTCAGAAGCAGGCCGCCGACGTCATGGAGAAGGCCCTCGGCGAGGAAGGCATCGAGCTGGTGCATATCATCGGCCCCAAGACGCCTCATGCGATTCATGCACAGTCGAAGATCGAGGTCGAAGCGCGGATGAAGTCGCTGGCCAAGACGGGCCGCGACTGGCAGCCGCTGGATCTGGAGTTCGTGACCTATACGCTGCGCTATAACCGCATGCACTGGCTGGTGGTCGATGGGCTGATGGAACACTGGTCGAAGTCGCACGTTTCTGCCGGCATTCACGCGGGCGAGGTCGAAATCGACACCGAAGGCGTGAGTGACTTGTCGCTCTCTTTCGCCGCAGGCGAAGCACCCTTCGATGTTCAGCAGAATGTGACAATTCTCATCGGCGATGACGAGCTGGAAGCTCCCGGCCCCAAGAGCGACAAGTCGTGGGATGTCTCGCTGCATCGCCAGCGGGGCCAGTGGCGTCTCGGAAAACGAAATGACGACGTGCTCCGCAAGCGGCACGGCTTGCAAGGCCCGATCGACGACGCTTTTCTGAATCGCTTCATTTTCGTGCGGCCGACCGGCAAAGGCTGGCATGAGGCGGCGGGTAAATGGTCGGCGGCTGAGCTGGAGCGAGCGATTGAGCACTGGCGAAGACATTTCCGAGGGCAAGCCATTGTCAAGGACGACACCGCAATCAGCGCTGACGACATTCAGTCGGCGAATTTGATTCTCTGGGGCGATCCGAGCAGCAATGCCGTGCTCAAGCAATGTGCGGCCAAGCTGCCGATTGAGTGGACGCAGCAAGCAATCGTCGTCAACGACCAGAAGTATTCGAGCGACAAGCATGCGCTGATCGCGATTTACCCTAATCCGCTGAATCCCAGTCGCTACATTGTCCTTAACAGCAGCTTCACCTTCCGCGACTATGCCTACCTGAACAACGCTCGGCAGGTGCCGATGCTGCCGGACTGGGCGGTCGTCGATCTTGCGACGCCACCGAATTCGGTCTGGCCCGGCAGAATCGCCGACGCCGACTTTTTCGACGAGCGGTGGCGGTTGAAAGTCAGCGAAGAACGGGCCCGGCGCTAAATCCGCCCTCCCCGCATAGAATTCAGCAAATTTATGACCACGTCGCCAACTACCTCTCTGCCGCCAGAAACACCGCGCGAAACCTCCTTCGCCGAAACGGCGCTCAAGCTCGGCGGCAAGAGCGAGGAAGAAGCCCGCCGCACCGGGGCGATCGATCGGGCCGACGACCAGGTCGAGCAGCTCTTTAAGGCCCAGTATCAAACGATCAACAGCCCGATTCACCGGGCCGTTTGGGAGCGGACGCTGCCGGTCGAGCTGTTCGAAGCAGCCCACGAGAGCACGCCGCCCGATGTGCAGCAGGTGATGAGCCATTCGCTCGACGTCGTTCGCCGCCACCGCGCCGCCGGCACGATTTTCAACACCGAAAACAAAATTGCCGACGTCGTCCTCAACGATCTGGCGAAGGTCGGCTACTGGGGCCTGCTCGTCGATCGGCAATACGGCGGCTATGGCGCCCCGCTCCGCAGCTTCATGCCATTTCTGACGCAGATGGCGCTCATCGATCCGACCATCGCCGGCATGGCGTCTGTCCATGGCTGCATTGGGGCCGTCGATCCAGTTCGCACGTTCGGCAGCGAAGAACAGAAACAGCGATTCTTGCCCAAGCTGGCCAGCGGCGAGTCGCTGAGCGCCTTTGCCCTCACCGAACCGTGCGCGGGATCCGATTTGACGGCGCTGCGAACGCACGCTCGACTCGTCGGCGACCGATACCTCGTGACCGGCGAAAAGCTGTTCATTACCAACGTCGTGCCGGGCCGCACCATTGGCTTGGTCTGCCTGATCGACAATAAGCCTGCGGTGCTGATCGTTGATTTGCCGTCTCAAGAAAATGAACAGTTCAAGATCGTCAAATATGGGCTGTATGCCCTCAAGCACACCTACAACCGCGGTCTTGTTTTCAAAGAGTTGCCGGTCCCGGCTGAGAACCTGCTCAACGTGCCGCGTGGTAATGGCCTGACGATTGCTTATCACGGCCTTAATCTGGGCCGCGTCGCCCTCTGTGCCTCGGCAGCAGGCACCATGCGACTGATGATGGCCAGCATGATTCCGTGGGCCAATTTTCGCGTGACCTATGGCGAGTCGATCGCCAAGCGGGAGCTGGTTCGGCGCCGGCTCGGCCGCCTCGCGGGCCTGATCGTTGCCTGCGACGCTCTCGTCGCCTGGTGCTCGACACTTCTCGACCAGGGCTATCGCGGCGAAATGGAATGCGTCATCGCCAAAATTTTCGGCAGCGAAATGCTGAAGGAAGCGGCCATCGAGCTGTTCATGAAGACGCACGGCGGCCGCTCGTTCCTGCACGGCCACCTGCTGGGCGACAACGTGCACGAGTATCTCGCTCCTTGCATCTACGAAGGCGAAGGCGAAATGCTCGGAATGGCCCTGTTCAAGTCGCTGGTCAAGCAGCACGGCACGCAGTACTTCGAGCCGGTCGGCAAAGCGCTGGCCGCTGCCGGCATGAAAACATTCAGCCCCATGAATCCGGCCCACGCCTGGAAGCTGCGCAAGGCCCTGATGCCTTACGGCCGGTGGTGGCTCGGCGAATTGACGGCGCGGAAATGGCGCACCGAGCTGGGCCCGTTGCCGGAAGCATTGCGGCAACATGCCATCTTCGCCATTCGCGGCCTGCAATCGCTGCCAATGGAAATCAGCTCCGCGATGCGCAAGCACCAGCTCAAGCTGGCTGACCGGCAGTGCCGGATGAGCCTGCTCTCGGCCCGCGTGCAAAAGCTGGTCGTCATGCTGGCCACCAGCTTGTACGCCGCCAAACAAAACGACGAGATTGTCCGCTCCGCAGCCGACGTATTGTGCCAGGATCTTACTCGCGAGCTGACCGGCGCCCCGCCCGCCGACCGCTATTTCCGGGCCGTTACTTCGCTCGGCGCAGCGATCGCCGAAGGCAAATTCGCCTCGATCGCCGGCCTGGTGCCTGATGAGATTCTGATGAAGTATGAATAACGGTATCGCTTGACGCGGCATTTGCGCTTGATTCACAATATCGGCAGCAATGCGTTGTAGTTGATCTCTAATCTCTAAATTCTGACCTCTGGTTTCCCCGTGCCCCGCTTTGCTGTGATCCTGCCTGCCGCCGGAAAGAGCAGCCGGTTTAGGGATCAGCATTACAAGAAGCCGTTCGCACCGCTCGACGGGCGGCCGGTGTGGATGCACGCGGCGGAGCGATTTGCCAATCGCAAAGACGTTCTTCAGTCGCTGCTGGTGATCGCGCCGGAGGACCGGGAACCCGTCGCTGAGAAATTCGGTGGCAACGCGGCCCTGTTGGGCATTGAGATCGTCGAGGGCGGCAACGAGCGGTACGACTCGATAGCCAAGGCACTGGAGCGAGTGAAGCCGGAGGCGGACTTCATTGCAGTGCATGATGCGGCACGGCCGTGCATTGTCGAGGAGTGGATCGATGCGGTCTTCGCCGCCGCAGTGAGGACGGGTGCGGCAATTCTCGCTTCGCCGGTCACGGGAACGCTGAAGCGAGCCGGCGGCGATCACACGGTGATGGAAACGGTGACCCGCGACAACTTGTGGGAGGCGCAGACACCGCAGGTCTTTCGGCGGCAGACGCTGATCGATGCTTACGCCCGCCGAGGCAGCGAACGGGCCACCGACGACGCACAGCTCGTCGAGCGGCTGGGACAAAAAGTGACGATCGTTCCCGGCTCGGCGATGAACATCAAAATCACGACCAAAGAGGACCTGCGGATTGCGGCTTCGCTGCTCAAAGCGCTGCCTAAGCCGAAGCTGACAGGTCCGGCGCATCCCTTTGCCGACGACGACCTCTGGCGGTGAGGTATCACTTGTCATCCGTTTCCTGTCCCCCATTTTCTGTCCCCTAACCCTGGTGCTCCGGTGGTTGGTCCTGGATTTCATATCGCACTAGCTCGTGAACATGCCAAAACGTTGTTCGGCCTCAAGGACGACGGGTCGATCCGCCAGTTCCTGGAGGAGCTCAAGACGCGGCCCGACATCAAAAAGAGCGGCCGCATGCTGGAGCTGGGCACGCTCTGGGATCCGATCCATCGCTGCCTGACCGAGGGCGAGCTCGATGCGGCGGGCGGCGACTTCCCGCTGAACACCGCGGTGCTCGGCGGCAAGCAGCTCTTAAAAGGAACGGACTATACGGCGGTACTCATCCGGCCCGACATGACGCGGTTCATCGCCGACGCCATCGCCGAACTGGAAGAAGACGAGGTGCGGAAAAAGTTCTTCGCACTCAAAGGCGGCTCATACCAAGGCCCGATCGACGAAAAGCACTTCATGGAAATGTGGCTGCGGCTGCAGGACCTCAAGGTTTTCTTCGAGGCGGCGGCGGAAAACATGGAAGCGGTTGTGTTCACGGGTAAATTCCAGCCCTAGTGGGGCAGGTATTCTTGCCTGCCGTATCGGACTTCTTTAAGGCAGACAGGAATGTCTGCCCCACGTGGTTATGCTTTTTGCGCCCCCGCTCGCCCCGCCTCTACCAAAAATGACGCGGCGGTTTCCAGCGGCGCCCCCGGTTTGGTGACGAAGGGGACGATTTGGAAATCGGTCTTCCACTGTTGCGGGGTAACTTCGCAGCGGACGTAACCGCGCTGCGTGTTGTGGAACTTGACGAAGGGATTCTCGGCGAGAATGCCTTCAAGCTTCGCTGGCTTGGCGGTTCCATCGCCGCCGGAAGAGATTGAAGTGCCGACGAACTCGGTCGCGACGGCGCGACCATCGAGATCGTCGAAGTTGATCAGAAGGTCATTGGCCCAGTTGCTGTGAATATCGCCGGCGATGACGATTGGATTGGCAATTCTCCGCTCGGCGAAGAATTTCAGGATGCGGCGGCGGTTCATTTCGTAGCCAGGCCACTGATCCATGCTATAGCTTTCCTTCTCGCCTGGCGTTTGATCGACGCGGGCCATCATCACTTGCTGAGCCAGCACGTTCCACGTGGCTGCCGAGCGGGCGAGGCCATCGAGCAGCC
>Ga0136846_1219082_pt1 | contig 13908 bp, 18 predicted proteins | sample HopSoiMetagenom2_FD_96841 | JGI IMG/M metagenome (GOLD analysis project Ga0136846, IMG submission 96841) | Grasslands soil microbial communities from Hopland, California, USA - 2 Assembly 2016 (version 4) | ecosystem: Environmental > Terrestrial > Soil > Grasslands | place: USA: Hopland...
CTGTCGCGGTTCGCGTGGAAAGTGGATGCCGGGGCGGAATTTGCCGTCACGCAGCCGGTGTTCGACGCGGGGCAGCTGGAAGCCTTCTTGAAGAAGGTCGAGCAGTTCAAGATCCCGATCGTCGCGGGAATCTGGCCGGTGATCAGCCTGCGCAACGCGGAATTTCTCGCGAACGAGGTGCCGGGCGTGTCGGTGCCGGAAGAAGTGCTGGCGCGGATGCGGAAGGCACAAGAGGGCGGCAAGGAAGCCGCGCTCGCCGAAGGCGTCGCGATCGCACGCGAGATGTTCACGAAAGTGAAGCAGCTGGTGCAGGGCGTGCAGGTGAGCGCGCCGTTTGGCCGCGTCGAGGTGGCGCTGCAGGTGTTTCAGTAGATAGCATCCGGCATGCCGGAGCTTCCCGACATCACCATCTACCTCGAGGCGTTGGCGCCTCGGATCGTGGGCCAGCCGCTCGAGCGCACCCGAATCGTCAGCCCTTCGCTGTTGCGCACGGTCGATCCCCCGCTGTCCGCGGCGGAAGGGCGGACCGTCGTCGGTCTGCGGCGCATCGGCAAGCGCATCGTGTGGGAGATGGAAGGCGGGATCTTTCTCGTCTTTCATCTGATGATCGCCGGACGGTTCAAATGGCGTCCGGAGGGCACCAAGGCGCCGGCAAGAGTGGGGCTCGCCTCGTTCGACTTTCCCACGGGGACGCTGCTGCTCACCGAGGCGAGCCCCAGGCATCGGGCGTCGCTGCACGTGGTGGATGGCGCAGCCGGCCTCGCGGCGCACGATCCGGGCGGGCTCAACGTGCTCGAGGCCGATCTGCCCGCGTTCCGCGAGCGGCTCCAATCGGAATCGCATACCCTGAAGCGCGCGCTCACCGATCCCCATCTCTTCGACGGCATCGGCAACTGGCTGTCCGATGAGATCCTGCATGCCGCGAGGCTCTCGCTCTTCCAGCTGACCGGAAAACTGACCGGCGAGGAAATCACGCGTCTCTACGACGCCACGCGCGACGTTACGGAGCTGTGGATCGAGCGGCTGCGCGCAGAAACCGGCACCAAATTCCCCGAGAAGGTCAGCGCGTTCAAGGAAGGAATGGCGGTGCACGGCCGTTACAAGCAACCCTGCCCCACCTGCGGATCACCGATTCAGCGGATTCGCTACGCCGACAACGAAGCCAATTACTGCGCCAGCTGTCAGACCGGCGGCCGAGTGCTGGCCGACCGCTCGCTGTCGCGGCTTCTCAAGGCCGATTGGCCGCGATCGCTGGAGGAGTGGGAGGCGAAGCTGGGCCGATGAGCCTCGCCTTGCGTCGGGCGCGGCCCGAACGAGCGGTTAACTTTCCTGTCCTCATCCTCAATCGGACCTGCATCGTGCGACCTGTCCTCACCACCACCGCGTTGCTCGCCGCATTCGTCGCGACTACAGGCAGCGCGCAGGGGTTTCCCCAATCCACCGGGTTCGCCGTGCAGGACACCGTCCTGAGCCGCATCTGGGCGATCGAGCGCGACAGCTCGCAGCTGCCGCGGCTCGCGCAAACGCTGTTCGACTCGCTCGGGCCACGGCTCACTGCGTCGCCCGGGATGACTGCCGCGCAGAACTGGCTGATCGCGACGTACAGCACATGGGGCATCACCGCGCGCAAGGAGCAGTACGGCACATGGCGCAGCTGGCGCCGCGGCACGACTCACGTCGATCTCGTCGCGCCACGCGTACGCACGCTCGAGGGCACGATGCTCGCCTGGAGCCCGCCGACACCGCGGGGACGGCCCGTGCGGGCGCCGGTCGTCATCCTGCCCGACGTCGCCGACAGCTCGGCGTTCGCCGCCTGGCTGCCTCAGGCGAAGGGCAAGTTCGTGCTCATCTCATTCCCGCAGCCCACCTGTCGGCCCGATGATAGCTGGGAGAAGTGGGCGACGCAGACGAGCGCTGATTCGCTCAAGGCGCGCCGCACGGCGGCGCAGCAAGCGTGGCTCGAACGCCAGCAACGCACCGGCTACTGGGGCGCCGGAAGCGTCGTCTCCGCCGCCGCTCCGCTGAGTCGCCGTCTCGAGTCGGCCGGCGCCGCCGGGATTGTCGGCAGCTTCTGGTCGCAAGGATGGGGCGTACAAAAAATCTTCGCGGCCTTCACTAACCGGGCGCCGGTGCTCGACGTCGCGTGCGAAGATTACGGGCTGCTCTATCGTCTCGCCGAGAACAAGCAGGCGCCCGTCATCGAGGTCACGGCCGACGCACAGGCGTTGGGCGAGGTGCCCGTGTTCAACGTCGTCGGCGTAATCAAAGGCCGTCAGCTTCCCAACGAATACGTGATGCTCTCGGCGCACTTCGACTCGTGGGACGGCGGGTCGGGCGCGACCGACAACGGCACCGGCACGATCACGATGCTGGAAGCGATGCGTATCCTGCGGCTCGTCTACCCCAATCCGCGCCGCACCATACTCGTGGGTCACTGGAGCGGCGAGGAGCAGGGTCTCAATGGGTCGCGCGGGTTCGTCGCCGATCATCCCGACATCGTCAACGGCTTGCAGGCGCTGTTCAACCAGGACAACGGCACGGGACGCGTCGAGACCATGAGCGCTTCCGGATTCCCCGACGCGTCCGCGAATCTGGCGCGCTACCTGGCGCGTGTCCCCGCCGACGTCACGCGCAACATCAAGTTCACGTTCCCGGGGGTGCCGGGCGGCGGCGGCACCGACCACGCGTCTTTCGTGTCGTGCGGCGCGCCGGGCTTCGGCCTTGGCTCGGGCGACTGGGACTACGGCCGCTACACATGGCATACCAACCGGGACACGTACGACAAGATCAGTTTCGACGACGTGGAGAACAACGCGGCGCTGACGGCCATGCTCGTCTATCTCGCGTCCGAGGACACGATCCGTATGTCCCGGACCAAGCGCGACGTCTTCCCGTCTCGCCCCAACGGCCAGCCGGGGGCGTGGCCGGATTGCCAGCAGCCGCAGCGCGCCACACCTCCGCCGCCGCCACCAGCGCCCGCCACCAGCCGCCCGTGACGTTTCTCGACTACTTCTCCGGCGTTTCCGCGGCATACGCGACGTTTCGGCCGCGCTATCCCGACGCGCTGTTTGATTTTTTGGCGAGCGTCGCGCCGGCGCGAGACGCGGTCTGGGACGCCGGAACGGGGAGCGGGCAAGCGGCCACCGGCCTCGCGCGCCTGTTCAATCACATCATTGCCACCGATGCGAGCGCCAACCAGATCGAGCAGGCTACCCCGCATCCTCGCATCGAGTACCGCGTGGCGCCGGCGGAGGCGTCCGGGCTGCAGGACCACTCTGTCGATCTCGTCACGGCAGCGCAGGCGCTGCACTGGTTCGACCGGCCGCGGTTTTGGAACGAGGTGCGGCGGGTGTTGCGTCCGCACGGCGTCCTGGCGGTATGGACCTATGTCCTCTTTGAGATCGATCCAGAGATCGACGCGGTCGTGCGTCGCTTCTACAGCGGCATCGTCGGGCCGTATTGGCCGCCGGAACGGCGCATCACCGAAGAACGGTATCGAACCATCGAGTTTCCCTTCGACGAGTTCACCGCGCCGGATTTTGTGATCGAGCAGCGCGTGACGCTGGACGACGTGGCGGGCTACATTCGCACCTGGTCGGCGACGCGCGCATTCATCAAGCACCATCGCCTGGACCCGGTCGACGATCTCGTGCGGGAGCTCGCCCGAGCATGGGGCGCTCCACACCAGTCGCGGCCGGCGCGCTGGCCGGTGGCCATGCGGATCGGCAGGATCGGGAGGGTCGAATGAAGGACTGGATTACCAACGTCATCACGCGCGAGCTGAAAGCGCTGCGGCGCGAGATCGAATCGTACCCCAGCGATACGGATCTGTGGGAGCTGCGTCCCGGCATCGCGAATCCGGGCGGGAATCTCGCGCTCCATCTCGCCGGGAACCTCCAGTATTTCGTCGGCAACGTGCTGGGCCAGAACGGCTACGTGCGCAATCGCGACGCCGAATTCGGCGATCGCGACGTCCCACGCGTCGAGCTGCTGCGGGAGATCGACAACGCGATCGCGGCGGTCGAGCTCGGCATGAGCAAGCTCGACGAATCCGATCTCGCCAAACCCTATCCCGAGAAAGTCGGCGGCGTCAGCTCGACGACGGGCGCGTTTCTCGCGCACTTCGCCACACACCTCGCCTACCACCTCGGCCAGGTCGATTACCATCGGCGCCTGCTGACCGGTGAGGGAAAGACGGTAAAGGCGATGGCGCTCACGGAGCTTGGAGGGAAGCCGGCATGAGCGCGCGCACCGTCGGTCGCCCCGAGCCGGACGAGATTCCATCGCATTACGCCGGTTACATCAAGCGCGTTCCGGAGCTCGATCCGGTCATCGTGCTCGCCGCCCAGATCGAAGAGACGGCGGCACTGCTCCGCGGTGTCTCCGAAACCGACGCGATGCACCGCTACGCGCGTGGCAAGTGGAGCGTCAAGGAAGTCGTGGGCCATTTGACCGACGTCGAGCGCATCATGGCGTACCGCGCGCTCCGCATCGCCCGCGGCGACACGACGCCCCTGCCCGGATTCGATGAGAACGCATATGTCCCCGTGGCGAAATTCGATGCGCGGTCGCTCGTCGACCTGGTCGGCGAGCTCCGCACCGCGCGGGCGGCAACGCTGGCGCTGCTGCGCACATTCGATGGCGACGCCTGGCGGCGGCGTGGCACCGCGAGCGGAAAGCCGGTCAGCGTGCGCGCACTCGCCTACATGATTCCCGGCCACGAACGCCATCATCTGGAAATCCTCCGCACACGCTACGGCGTCGGAGAGCAGACCAAATGAGAGTCAGGATCCTCGGCACGATCGGGGGACTCAAGCTGAATCGGTGGGAACAGGCGTGGAAGGTGATTCACAAGTAGATTAGGGATCGACTTACACCAAGGACGACGTCGTGCTCACGACCCTGGTTCTTGCCGCGCTCCTGCAGCAGCCGGCCGCAGCTCCTCCACCGCCAGCCCCTCCCGCTCTCGACGTAGGCGCCGTCGCCCCGGACTTCGCGTTACCCGGAGCGACCCGCTTCGGGACGCTCAAGCAACCGGTGCGGCTCAGCGACTACAAGGGCAAGACGGTGGTGCTCGCGTTCTTCTTCAAAGCACGAACGCGTGGCTGAACGATTCAAATGAATGCGTACCGTGATCAGTACGCACAGGTCTTCAAGAACGGCCGCAACGTAGTCCTCATCGCCATCAGCGCCGACGTCGATACCGCGCTCGCCTCGTGGGCGCGCGACGCCGAATACCCGTTCCTGTTTGCGAGCGATACCGGATCAGCGGTGGGGAAGGCGTACGGCGCATTTCATCCGCAATACAAAGTCGACAATCGCAATCTGTTCGTCGTAGGACCGGACGGGAAAATCGCCTATCGGGCGACGCCGTTCCGGGAGATTGATCCGACGGCATACACGGAGCTCAGCGCGGCGATTAACAAGCTTGTGCCTGCGGATACGAGTGGCGGCAAATAGCGGTTTGGCGGTTGGGCGGTTGGGCGGTTGGCCAAACGGCCTAACCGCCTAACCGCCTAACCGCCTTCTCCAAGGCCGCCCCAATGTCCTGGTCCGCACCGACCCCCGTATAGACCACCTTCCCGCGAGCGTCCAGCACCGCGACATACGACGTGGATGGGGCCTGGAACGCCCGCACCGCCGCGCCATTGCCGTCCCACAGGAATGTGAAGGGCATCGGATGCTGATCGAGATGCCGGCGCACGCTGTTCTTGCTCTGATTGACGGCGACCGCGACAACGAGGAATTCGGCCCGATCCCCGTACTTCTTTTGCGCCGCTTCCATGCGCGGTAACAGCTCGGCGCAAATCGGGCACCAGGTCGCCCAGAACTCGACGATCACGGGCTTCTTGCCGACCCAGCGCGCGAGCGAGACCGTGTCGCCGTTTAGACTTTCGAGTGTGACCGCCGGGGGAGCTTCTCCGACCGGAATCCCGATCACCTCCTGGGCACGCAGCAATGCGGGGAGCAGTAATAGCAGCCCCACGCACCACGCATTACGCACTACGCACGCTTTCACCAGACCTGCCCCGCTTTCACGAAGTAGTACTCTGCCATTATTAGCAAAATCACCGCGGCGCCTTTTTTGATCCATACCATCCACGGCCCCGGCCTGGGCAATTTAGCGAGCGTCCCCGAGAAAATGCCGGCGAGCAGCAAAATCGCGCTCATCCCCAGCGAAAACACGAATAAATACACGAAGCCGAGCACCGCGTTCTGCGTGGATGCCACCCAGGTAAGCACGATCGCAAACGCGGGTGCTCCACAGGGAGCCGCGACGATGCCCGACGTGGCGCCGAGCAAGAATGCAGCCGGATAGGATCCGCCACCGAGGCTGCCGGCCCACGTCGCCAGACGGAAGGGCAGGCGCACCGGAATCACGTCGAGCAATACCAGCGCGAACAAGAGCAGCAGATTCGCGATGACGAGACGCGACCAGCGGTTCGCGCTGATCGTCCCGAACAGCGACCCCGTCATGCCCGCTATCAATCCGAGGATCGCGTAGAACATGGCCAGCCCGGCGACGTACGTCAGCGTCAGCGCAATGGTGCGACGCCGCGACTGCGGTGCCATGCCGGTGATGGTGCCGATGGTAATCGGAATCATCGGCCAGATGCAGGGATTGGTGCTCGTCACGAGTCCCGCCGCGAAGAGCAATGGGACGGCGAGGAGCGGCTGATGCCGCATCGCTTCAGCAATCTGCGCCACGGCCAGGAGCAGGATGATCATTGTCTGAGTACAATGATGGCATCATGGCGCCACCGACACCACGACAGCGGCTCGAGCAGGCGCGACACGCATTACTCCACGTGCATCGCGCCTTGCTGGAGGCGGAGCGCGTCCGGTACGAGCGGCAGCATGGCAGGATCGGCGGCAGTGGCGCTTTCCTGCAGCTCGCGCTCAATGATCCGTGGTTCTACTGGCTGCGTCCGATCGCGACCCTCGTCGTCCAGATCGATGACTGGCTGGATGCGGACCCCCCGGTTCCCGACTCGGGCGGGGCAGCGGAGCTCTTGCTCGCGCAGGTGCGCGATCGCTTGCGCCCCAACGCCGAAGGCGCGGAGTTCCAGCAGCGCTACCATCGATTGATTCAGGAAGAACCCACCGTTGCCGTTGCGCACGCCGAAGTGCGCAAGCTCATCAACGCGTGACCCCGCCCCGCACCGCTCTACTCGCGGGTGCGACAGGGCTCGTCGGCAGCCATGTGTTGGCGCAGCTGCTCGACAGTCCACTCTGGACCAACGTCGTGACCATCGGCCGGCGCACCGCGCCACAACGGCACAACAAGCTGGAGCAACGCGTGGCCGACCTCGGCGCGCTCGAAGCCATGGCGGACCTGCCGCGTGCCGATGACGTCTTCTGTTGCCTCGGCACAACGATAAAACAGGCGGGCTCGCAGCAGGCGTTTCGCCGCGTGGATCACGACTTCGTCGTCAGCTGCGCGCGCGCGGGATTGCGCGCCGGTGCCACACAATTCCTGCTCGTCAGCGCGATCGGCGCCGATCCAGGTTCGCGAATCTTCTACAGCCGAGTAAAAGGCGAAGCGGAAAGCGCCGTTCGCCAGCTTTCCTATCGCGCCGTGCAGATCTTCCGGCCCTCGCTGCTGCTCGGCGCGCGTGCCGAGTTCAGGTTCGGCGAGCGGGTCGCGATGCTGGCGGCTCCCGTGCTGTCGCTATTGTTGCCGGGCCCGTTGCATCGGTACCGGCCGATTCGCGCCGAAACCGTGGCAGGCGCCATGGTGCGAATCGCACGGGAAGCGCCGCGTGGTCCCAACGTATTCGAGTTTGATGCAATGCAGTCGAGCGCTGCATGACCGGCGAAGATCCTTTCCTCGTTGCGGCCATCGCTGAAGCCGAGCAGGGCCGCCGCGAAGGCGGGATTCCCATCGGTTCCGTGCTCGTATCGCAAGGCAAGGTCATCGGGCGGGGGCATAATCGGCGCGTGCAGCGTGGCAGCCCGGTGCTGCACGGCGAGATGGACGCACTCGAAAACGCGGGGCGGCAGCCGGCGCCCGTATATCGCGACGCGACGTTGTACACGACCCTGTCGCCGTGCGCGATGTGCAGCGGCGCGATTCTGCTCTACGGCATTCCGCGGGTGATCGTCGGGGAGAACAAGACATTTCGCGGCGAGGAAGAGCTGCTCACTCGCCGCGGCGTCATTCTCGAGGTGCGCCAGGATCCCACCTGCATCCGACTGATGACCGAGTTCATCCAGGCACACCCCGAGCTGTGGAATGAGGACATCGGGGTCTGAAGAACGTCAGGACCGGCTTTTTCGCACGGTCATCGGCCCGTTGGTCGTTACCACGCGGACCGGCGGACCGCCGCTGCCGAGAGTCGTTGAAATGCGATCCTTCACGCGCCCGCTGAGCGTGACGGTCATCGGGAAATCCATGTCCATCGGGCCGTTCACCGTCCCAAATTCGATCTTCGCGTTGTAGTTGTCCGGAATCTCGAGGTCAGCGGGACCGTTCTGGCTTTCGGCGTCGAGTCCGGCTCCGTCCCAGCGCGCGCCGACCAGCTCGACCGTGAGCGGGCCATTCTGCGCGCTGGCGTGCACGTCGCCGCCTACGCCCGAAAGCGACAACGGCCCGTTCTGCGTTTCGAGATTCATGCTTCCAGCCACGTCGGTCACCGACAGCGGTCCGTTTTGGGTGGAGAGCGTCAGGTCGGTGCGGCGCGGCACCATCACGATGAAATACACCGACCAGTTCTGCTGCCGCCCAAAGGGCCCGCGGCCGCCGGTCGCACGCACGAGCCCGTTCGACGTCTCGATCTTGATGTCGTGGGCGATCGCCTCGGCATCGTCCCGGCTGCGCGCGTTCACCTGAATCCGTGCTGTAACACCGATGCTGTCGCGGTCCCATCCGATGACTTCGATCCCGCCATTCTGGCCTGGCTCGACACTGAGCGGACCCTTGGAGGGTTTCATTCCGGTCTCGCGGATCTCACAGTGCCGAACCCGGTAGCCCCAGTCGCCCCTTCCCTCCTGGCAGTTGTCCAGCCATTCGTCGTCGCTCTCCTGCGCGCGCAGGGCAGCCAGCGGAACGGGGGCCATGAGCATGACGATGGCGAGTACAGCGAGATAGCGATTCATGACGGGTCCTCAGGGCGATGGGTGATATCGGCTTCGACACTTTGTACGGTGAAAGGGTTGTCTGGATTCGCTACCTTATCTCCCGATGCCACCATCAGACGCCGTCCGCGTCGACAAATGGCTATGGGCCGCGCGCTTCTTCAAGACCCGTAGCCTGGCGGCGGATGCCGTGGCCGGTGGCAAGGTGCACGTCAACGGCGGCCGCGCCAAACCCGCCAAACAGGTCCACGTCGGTGACAGTCTTCGGGTGCGCGTCGGACCCTACGATTGGTTGGTAACGGTTCGCGCGGTGACCGAGCGACGCGGCTCGGCCCGCGATGCGCAGCTGCTGTACGATGAGACACCCGAGGGGCGGGCAGCGCGCGAGCGTCTGGCCGAAGCTCATCGGCTGGCGCCGGCTCCCAAGTATCAGGGTAAGGGGCGACCCACCAAGAAGGATCGCCGCAGACTAGAGCTTCTGTAGATAAACGTTGCCCGAGCCCGTTTCCACGGAAAGCCGTCCCTTCCCATCGCCCAGCGTGCCGGTCACGTGATCGTGCTCGATGCGCCGCACCTGCAGAGTAAGGCCACCAAGATCGATATCGCCACTGCCGGTATCGAGGTCGACTTCGGCACCGACGGCCGGAGGCACTTTGAGCGTGACGTTGCCCGATCCGGTCTCGATATGGACCGACCGGAACGTCGTGACGAGCGCAACGTCGATATCGCCACTTCCTGTCCCGAACGACAGCTCGTCCCCTGCCGTTGTCGTCGCGTTGATGTCGCCCGATCCAGTCTCGATCCGCACGCTGCTCGCCTTGCCATCGCGCAGCGTGACGCTCCCGGAGCCCGTCTCGAGCCGCAGCTGCGAGCCGTCCACTCCAGACACGGTGATGTCGCCCGAGCCGGTTTCGAGGCTCACGTCGCCGGATGCGGCGCGTAGATCGACATTGCCAGACCCCGTCCCGATCCGGAGGGTGCCGCGCGTGCGATCGGCGGCGACATCGGCCGCTGCTACGAACACGCGAATGGTGCCGTCGACGTTGGTCACGAATGTTTTGCCGACGCCGAGGTATAGCGCGATGGTTTTGCCTTTGGGAACGGTCACGTGCAGATCGGCGAACGCTTCGAGTCCGCTCCGGGACCGGCCGGTAATGCGCACTTCACGGCCGTCGCGGGAATCGTGGTGCCGGCCCTCCATCCAGTCGTCATCGCCGAACGTCCCGTCGTCGCGGACGCGTAACGTCGTGTTCCAGCCGCGGCCCCAGTCGGGCATCACAATGACATCGTCGGGATAGATGATGCGGAGCGTTTCCCGACCGCGCAGCGGGCCCGATTCGACCTGAAGTTTCGCGGCATCCGCACCGCCGCGTTGCAGGTCGACGACGACATCGCTTCCCGAGCCGCCTTCCACGCGCAGCTCGCCGACGAGATTGTAGATCGCGACGGAATCGCCTTTCAGAACATGACGCGATGTTTGTGCGACAATTGGAGTGGTCAACGATGCTACAACGGAGACGAGCGACAGTGCGCGAGCAATCATGGCGGCTCCACAGGGAGTTGACGCTTATTGGATAGCGAAACAACTGCAAGGGTTGCACCTTTGTGCTCTATGGAAGACTGGCTGCTTTGGTTTCTGTTGGCGATAGGGCTGTTCGTGGGAGAAATGTTTACCGCTGGCTTTTGGCTCGCCTGTCTCGCGGTCGGGGCCGCAGTGGCGGGCGTGGTCGGATTGATTCCCGGCCTGGGCTTTGTGACACAGGGAATCGTCTTTGCGGCGGCCAGCGTGGTCAGTATGGCGGGGCTGCGCCCCCGGTTGATGCACTACTTTCAGCTGGGCCCGGGGTCCGAGCTGCGCACCGGCGTGGACGCCCTGCTCGGCAAGACCGGCATCGTGACGGAGCGCATCGGCCCCGGCCTGCCGGGACGCGTCAAAGTGGAAGGCGAAGACTGGCGTGGCGCGTCTACGGACGCCACGGTCATCGAGCCCGGTACGCAGGTCACGATCATCCAGGTGGACGGCACGACTCTCATGGTCGAGAAGGAGCTGTAGCATGGGTCCCGGCACAATCCTCGTGGCCGCGGTGGCCTTCGGGGTCATCGTCCTCATTTCGAAGAGCATCCGTGTCGTGCAGCAGGCACAGACGATGATCATCGAGCGCCTCGGCAGGTACCACAAGACGCTGAACTCGGGCATCAATTTCGTGCTGCCCCTGATCGACCGGCCGCGCACGGTCGACTGGCATCAGACGATTGTGACGCCCGCGGGCGACAGCTATTCGCGCCGCTTCCGCACCGAGCGCATCGATCTGCGCGAAACCGTGTACGTCTTTCCGCGCCAGAACGTGATCACGAAGGACAACGTCGTCGTCGAGATCGACGCGCTGATCTATTCCCAGATCACCGATCCCGTACGCGCCACGTACGAGATCGCGAACCTGCCGGACGCGATCGAGAAGCTGACGCAGACGACGCTGCGCAACGTGATCGGCGAGATGGAGCTCGATCATGTTCTCTCCTCGCGCGACACGATCAACGCCAAGCTGCGCGCGATTCTCGACGAAGCGACTCACAAATGGGGCTCCAAGGTCAGCCGCGTCGAGCTGAAGGACATCAACCCGCCGCGCGACATCCGCGACGCCATGGAAAAGCAGATGCGCGCCGAGCGCGAGCGGCGCGCGACCATCATCACGGCCGATGCCGAGCGGCAGTCCCGCATTTTGTCTGCCGAGGGGATTCGCCAGTCGGAGATCAACACCGCGGAAGGCGACAAGCAGGCCAAGATCCTGCATGCCGAAGCCGAAGCCTCGGCGCGGCTCAAGGTCGCCGAAGCGGAGGCGCAGGCAATCGAGCGCATTACGGCGGCTATCAAGGGCACAGGCGGCGATCCCGCGCAGTATCTGATCGCCATCCGCTACATCGAGACGCTGAAGGAAATGGTCTCCGGCCAGAACAACAAGGTCGTCTACATGCCCTACGAGGCTACCGGCGTGCTCGGCTCGCTGGGCGGAATCCGCGAAATGCTGACCCTGGGTCCGTCCGACAAGAAGGGTTGAGGCTGAACCCACTCACGCAGCTTTCCGAAGAAGAACGGATGTTTCAGGGCGCGGTGCGCGACTTCGCCGAGAGCGAGGTCCGCCCGCGCGTGCAGGCGATGGAGCGTGCCGCGCAGCTCGACCCTACCCTCATTCCGAAATTCTTCGAGCTCGGTCTCATGGGGATCGAGATTCCCGAGACCCACGGAGGCGCCGGCGGCAGCCTCTTCATGACGGTGCTCGCCGTCGAAGAGCTGTCGGCCGTGGACGCGTCGGCCGCGATTTTCGTCGACGTCCAGAACACGCTCGTCAATGCGCTGCTCCTCAAGTGGGCTTCTGACGACATCAAGCAGCGTTATCTGCCGCGGCTTTCCACCGACCTCGTCGGGGCGTACGCGCTGTCCGAAGCCGGGTCCGGATCGGACGCTTTTGGACTCGCTACGAAAGCCACGCAGCAGGGCGACAAGTGGATCCTGGACGGCCGGAAGCTCTGGATCACGAATGGCGCCGAGGCTGACCTCTTCGCTGTGTTTGCTACTGTCAATGCAAGTAAGGGATATAAAGGCATCACGGCATTCGCCGTCGAGCGCGGGTTCAAGGGCTTCAGCGTCGGCAAGAAAGAGGACAAGCTCGGTATCCGCGCGTCATCCACCGCCGAATTGATCTTCGATCACTGCGAAGTCCCGGCGGCGAATCTGATCGGCGAAGTCGGCAACGGCTATAAAGTCGCCATCGAAACGCTCAACACCGGGCGCATCGGCATTGGAGCTCAGATGATCGGTGTGGCGCGCGGAGCGCTCGATGCATCGCTCAAGTACGTGAAGGAGCGGCAACAGTTCAACAAGCCGATCGCGGACTTTCAGGGCGTGCAGTTTCAGCTCGCGCAGGCGGCGACCGAGCTCGAGGCGGCGCGGCTGATGGTCTACAATGCCGCGCGACTCGAAGACATCGCCGAGTCGTACACGAAGCAAGCGGCGATGGCAAAACTCCTGAGCTCGCAGATCGCCGAGCGCGTGACATCGCTCGCGGTCGAGCTGTTCGGCGGATACGGCTACACCAAGGAATACCCGGTCGAAAAGTTCTACCGCGATGCGAAGATCGGCACGATTTACGAAGGCACGAGCAACATGCAGCTGAACACGATCGCAAAACTGCTCCTCAAGTAGGCAACCATGCCCAAGGTTCGCACGGCTCGCCGCACTCATGGTTTCACCGAATCGGTGATTCGAGGGATGACCCGTCTCGCGACGGAGCACGGCGCCATTAATCTCTCGCAGGGATTCCCGAATTTCGCGTGCCCCGAAATTCTGAAAGAAGCGGCGGCGCGCGCCATCCGCGAGGACGTGAATCAGTACGCCGTGACGTGGGGTGCTGCCCGCCTCCGCAACGCGTTGGCCGCGAAGTATGAGGATTGGTACAACCTGCCCGTCAATCCCACGACGCAAGTCACGGTGACGTGCGGCGCGACCGAAGCGATGGCCTCGGCGCTCCTCGGCATCGTGAATCCGGGTGACGAAGTGATCGTGTTCGAGCCCTTTTACGAGAACTATGGGCCGGACGCGATCCTGTGCGACGCGAAACCGGTGTTCGTGCCGATGCCGGCTGACGGTCCGATCGACCTCGACCGCCTCGCCAACGCATTCACCGCGAAGACGCGAGCCATCATCGTCTGCACGCCGAACAATCCGACCGGGCGCGTGCTCTCGCGTGCCGAGCTCGAGGCGATTGCGGAGCTGTGCCGGCGCCAGGATGCCGTCGCCGTTACGGACGAGATCTACGAGCACATCTATTACGA
>Ga0136846_1224609_pt1 | contig 13907 bp, 14 predicted proteins | sample HopSoiMetagenom2_FD_96841 | JGI IMG/M metagenome (GOLD analysis project Ga0136846, IMG submission 96841) | Grasslands soil microbial communities from Hopland, California, USA - 2 Assembly 2016 (version 4) | ecosystem: Environmental > Terrestrial > Soil > Grasslands | place: USA: Hopland...
CAGTTCTGGCCGGCGTCGACGGTCGACGCCGCCACCGGCAAGCTCTGGGCCTGTTACTACGACACGACGGGCGACTCTCAGCGCCAGCACGCGTGGTTCGTGTGCACGTCGTCTCAGGACGGCCGGAGCTGGGCCGAGCCGGTCCGCGCCGCGGCAAACTCCGAGAACCCGGGCGTGCTCTGGGAGGACGCGCGCATCTCCGGCTACGGCGACAGCGGCGGCTACGGCGGCTACGTCGGCGTCGCCGCCGCGCATGGAGCCGTGCATCCGCTGTGGATCGACACCCGCGACGTCGGCGGCAACGTCGAAGAGGTCTTCGCCTCGAACCTGCGCTAGGCCCGGCTGCCGCCAACGCCCGTGGGCTGCATAATTCAGCCTCGGTGCTGAAGCGCGCGCTCGTCGCTCCCCTTGCGGCCCTGACCCTGCTGGCTTCCGCGTCTGCCGACGCGGGGTGGCAAGGCGCGAGCGCTTCCGGCGCGACCGCCCGCGCCCAGGCGATCCGGATCGTCGTTCCAGGAGCGTCGGGCGCCGCCACGCCGGCCGTCTCGGCGCCGAACGACCAGGTGCTCTTCAGCGGCGGGTTCTCGTTCGGCGAGGATCCGACCAGCCACGCGCCGCTGGTCACGACCGGGTCGGCGAATGCGAGCGCCTCGGCCTCGACCAGCGTCGAGGCGAGCGCCACGGCCTCGGCCGAGGTCAACAACCTCAACGTTTTCAACGGGGAGATCACGGCGTCGAGCATCGTCGCGCAGGCGCACGCGAGCGCTCGCGCCGGCGCGGCGAAAGGCGACTCGTCCGGGACGGCCGTGAGCGGTCTCGTCGCTCTCGGCCAGCCGGTGTCGGGCGGGACGGTTGCGCTCGCCGACTGGGGCTCGCTGACCGCCGTGGCCGGCAGCGGCAGCGGCTCGGCCGCGACGGGCTATCACGGCAGCATCACGGCGCTCGAGATCCGGCTGACGGCGGAGCACGCAGGCCTGCCGGCCGGCACGACGATCCTGATCGGCTATGCGGAGGTGGCCGCGCAGGCCGGAGCGGCGGCGCCGGAGCCTCAGCAGGTCCCGAAGGCGCCCAAGACGAAGAACGCGCGGAAGACCGCGAAGGGCGGTGCGCCGGAGCCCGGTACCGGCCTACCCGTGAGCCAGCCGCCGCAGGTCACGCCGAAGCTCACCGCCGGCGGCTACGTGTTCCCCGTGTACGGCCCCTCGTCGTTCGTGGACACGTTCGGCGCCGGGCGCAGCGACGTCTCGGGCGGCTGGCACCACGGCGACGACATCTTCGCGCCGTTGGGCGCGCCGATCCTCGCAGTCGCGTCGGGAACGGTGTTCTCGGTCGGGTGGAACCAGGTCGGCGGCAACCGGCTCTGGCTGCGCGACGGGCAAGGGAACCTCTTCTACTACGCGCACCTGTCCGCGTTCACGCCGCTCGCGATCAACGGCAACAAGGTCAACGCCGGCGACGTGCTCGGCTTCGTCGGTAACACGGGCGACGCGCAGGGCACGCCGACGCACCTGCACTTCGAGATCCATCCGCTCGGCCTGATCGCCCTCGGCTATGACGGCGCCGTCAATCCGACGACGTACCTGCTCGCGTGGAAGCACCTGCAAGACGTCAGCTTCGCCGGCGGAAACGCATGGGCGCCGGCGCGCTCTCTGGGGAACGCCCCGAAGCCGGGCGCGATCCTGCTGACGGCGTCCGACATCTCGAACGCCGACGGGCTCGTTCCCGGCTCGCTCGAGCGGGCCGTGCGGCCGCTGATCATCCGGCCGTCCCGTGTGCCCTAGCTAGTCAGTTCGACGAGCTGGCGCCCGAGTTCCCACCCTGGTACGTGAACTCGTCGGTGGGCCCGAAGAGCTTGTCGGACAACCACTTGCGCGTCTGTCCGCCCGTGACGGGGTTGAAGAGGATCCCGAGCGCGATGCCCGTGAGCAGGAGTGTGGTGTTGCGCGCGCCGTGGTCTTTCTTTCCCTGCACGCGGCCGGCAGCCTCGCGGAGCTCGTCGATTGCCTCGCGGAGGCGCTCCTGGATCTCCTTGTCGGTCGCCACACGCGTCGCGACAGGAATGGCGCCGCGCCCGCCCAGCAGCTCGTTGTAGACCTCGCGCGCCGACTCGAACGCATTGCGGATGTTGTCGCGCAAGTCCTCGTCGGTGATCGCCCTCTCGATGTAAGGCCGGGCATTCCCCGTCCGGTCCAATAGCTTGTCTCTCGTCTTGCTCATGCGTCGAATGTCCTTTCGCTGGTTTGGCAGCCGGTTCGTACCCGCGAGGAATCCTCGCAAACGAGCCGCTTTCGGTCTCACCCTACTCGCGCTCGCCGGCTGCGGGGGCGGCGGGTCGCCGGCGCCGAAGGCCGTTCGCGGCGATGGTTTCCGGTTCGATGCGCCGGCGCCGTGGCGGGTGACCCGGAGCAGTCGCGCCGTGCAGGCGTCGCACGGGCTCGAGCTCGTTTCGGTGACCCGCTTCCCGCTTCTGCGCGCGTACCGTCCCGCTCTCTGGCCGCGCGTCGTTCCCGAGCTGGACCGCGCAGCCGGGGAGCTCGCGCAGCAGCAGAAGGGACACGTCGCCGACTCCGCCACGGCCACGGTCGGCGGAGAGCGCGCACGGAGGTACGACATCGACTACGAGCACGACGGCGAGGCGCTCGTGGAGCGGATCGCGTTCGTCCTGCGCGGGAAGACCGAGTACTTGCTGCTGTGCCGCTACGAGCGGGGCGGCGACACCGCCGCCTGCGACCGGCTGCTCGGCACGTTCACCCTCGACTGAGCCGCCGCCTTCTCGCCCACGGGCACCGGCTTCGACCGGGTCGCGCCCTTTCCGTCGAACGCCGCCGCGAAGACCTCGTCGATCGTGTCGACGAGGATGAACTCGAGCTCGCGCTTCGTCTCGGGCGGGAGCTCGGCGAGATCGGGCTCGTTCTCCCGCGGCATGATCACGCGCTTCAATCCGGCACGCTGCGCGGCGAGCGACTTCTCGCGGATGCCGCCGATCGGGAGTACCTGCCCTGTCAGCGTGATCTCCCCGGTCATGCCGACGTCGTCCGAGACGGGCTGTTGCCGCACGAGCGACGCGATCGCCGTCGCCATCGTGATCCCGGCCGACGGCCCATCCTTCGGGACGGCGCCGGCGGGGACGTGCAGATGGACGTCGTGGTCGCGGAACCAGTCGGGGTCGAGGCCGAGTTGCTGCGCGTGTGCGCGCACCCACGACAGCGCGGCCTGCGCAGACTCCTGCATCACGTCGCCGAGCTGTCCGGTGATCGTGAGGCGCCCCTTCCCGGGGTACGCCGTCGCCTCGAAGAAGAGCACGTCGCCGCCGACCGCCGTGAACGCGAGGCCGGTCGCGACGCCCGGGTCGGAGGTGCGCTTGCGCACCTCGCCTTCGAAGCGCCGCGGGCCGAGCCAGCTGCGCACACGGCGCTCGTCGATGCGCAAGAGCTTCGCGCGCGTCTTTCCCTCTGCGATCTGCCGCGCTGCCTTGCGCAGGACGTCCGCGAGGCGTCGCTCGAGGTTGCGTACACCCGCCTCACGTGTGTACTCGCGGATGATCAGCCGGAGCGCGCGATCGGAGACGGCGACGCGTTCGCGGCCGAGGCCGTGCGCATCGAGCTGCTTCGGCACGAGATAGCGCTTGGCGATGCCGAACTTCTCCTCCTCCGTGTAGCCCGACAGCTGGATCACGTCCATGCGGTCGAGTAGCGGCCCGGGGATCGTGTCGAGCGTGTTGGCAGTGCAGATGAACAGCACCTTCGACAGGTCGAACGGAAGATCGAGGTAGTGGTCGCGGAAGTGCTGGTTCTGCTCGGGGTCGAGCACCTCGAGCATCGCGCTCGCGGGATCGCCGCGGTAGTCCGCGCCCATCTTGTCGATCTCGTCGATCAGGAGCACCGGGTTGATCGACTCCGCGTCGCGCAGCGTGCGGATGATCGTGCCCGGCATGGCGCCGATGTACGTGCGCCGGTGGCCGCGGATCTCCGCCTCGTCGCGCACTCCACCGACCGACAGCCGCGCGAACTTCCGTCCGATCGCACGCGCGATCGACTGGCCGAGCGACGTCTTGCCGACGCCCGGCGGGCCGACGAAGCACAGGATCGGGCCGGAGAGGTCGTTCTTCAGCTTTGCGACCGCGAGATGCTCGAGGATCCGCTCCTTCACCTTCTCCAGGTCGAAGTGATCCTCGTCGAGCACGGTGCGCGCGTGCTCGAGGTCGAGGTCGTCGTCGGTGACCTGGTTCCACGGCAGCGACACGAGCCAGTCGAGGTACGTGCGGATCACGCCGTGCTCGGCCGCGGCCGACGGGATCTTCTCCAGCCGCGACAGCTCGCGGTCGACGCTCTTCCGAACGTCCTCGGGAAGCTCCATCTCGGCGAAGCGCTCGCGTAGCTCGTTCAGCTCGGCCTGTTCCGCATCGCCCTCCCCGAGCTCCTCCTGGATCGCCTTCAGCTGCTGGCGCAGGAAGAATTCGCGCTGGCCCTTCTCCATCTCCTCCTGGACCTGCGATTGGATCTTCGAGCCGAGCTCGAAGACCTCGAGCTCGCGGTTGAGGATCGACGAGATCTCGCGGAGGCGCGCCTCGACGTCGCGACGTTCCAGCAGCGACTGCTTCTCCTCCGCCTTCAGGCGGAGCGTCGACGCGACGAGGTTGCAGAGCGCGCTCGGGTCCTCGACGTTGGCGGCGGCGATCTGCAGCTCCTCGGGCAGGTACGGGACGAGGCCGATCACGCGGCCGAACAGGTTTTGCACGTTGCGCGTCAAGGCCTCGACCTCGCGCGTCTCTGTGAGCTCGTCCGGCAGCTCGACGAACTCGCCGACGAGGTACGGCTCCTCCTGCACGGCGGTGTCGAGGCCGATCCGGCGCGCACCCTCGACGAGGATGCGCAGCGTTCCGTCGGGGACCTTGATCATCTTGTGGATGACAGCGGCCGTCCCGACCGCATAGAGGTCGTCCCAGCCGGGCTGCTCGGACTCCTGGTTCTTGACGGTGACGAGGGCGAGCGTGCGGTCGCCGGAGACGACGTCCTCGACGAGCTTGATCGAGCGCTCCTGGCCGATCGCGAGCGGCGTCGGGAATGCGGGGAAGACGACGGTGTCCTTCAACGGCAGCACCGGCAGCGTCGCCGGGAAGGTCAGGTCGTCGGCGCTCTGCTCGGTCGTCTCTTCGATCAGCTCGGTCATCCGGACGTCCTCACGACGATCGAGACGCTCTCGCGCGGAGCGGGTCGCGGCGCGATCGGCAGCTTGATCGTGAGAATGCCGCGCTCGTACGTTGCGGTCGCGCCTTCGGGGTCGACGTCCTCGGAGAGCGTGATCTGGCGCTGGAACGGGCCGTAGTCGATCTCCATCTGCTGGTAGTGGCCGCAGTCCTTCGCGCGGCGGCGCTCGCCGGCGACCAGCAGCGCCTGCGGCGAGGCGACGAGCCGCACGTCGTCCGGGTCGATGCCGGGCAGCTCCACTTGCACCGTCAGTGTCGGCGGGTCGTCGCTGCGATACACGTCCACCTGCGGGCGGTACCCCCGGCGCAGGCTGCGCGAGAACGGAAAGACCTCCCAGAGATCGGCAAAGAGCTGCTCGATCTCCTCGGCGGCGTGCTCGAACTCACGGCGCTTTTCCACGGTTTCAGCGTACCCCGCTGGCTAGTGTCTGAGGCATGGGCCGTTGGACCCGCGTCGTGCTGCGTTTCCGCTGGCCGATTCTCGCTTCGTGGCTCGTAATCCTGCTTGCCGGCGCCGTGGCGACGACGAGGCTGCCGCCGTTGCTGTCGAATACGTTCACCGTTCCGGGAACCGACTCGGAGCGTGCGCGGACGATTCTCCAGCACCACTTCGGCGACCGGAGCGACGGGGAGTTCCTGATCATCTACAGGGTCCGTAACGGCACGCCCGGCACTCGCCTGAAGCTCGAACGGAGCATTCGCCGCGCGGCGCGCGCTGTGCCCGGCGGCGTGCCGACGCCGCTGCGCGCTTCGAAAGGCGGCGTCGTGTACGGAAGCGTCTTGAGCACCCTCGACCTGGCCGACGCGAAGGGCCACACGGACGACATCCGAGCCGCGTTGCGGGCGCCGCCCGGCGTCGACGCGTTCGTGTCCGGCCAGCCCGCGATCCAGGCCGACCTCGACCCGATCTTCAGCCGCGATCTTGCGCGCGGCGAGTCGATCGCGCTGCCGATCGCGCTGGCAGTGCTGCTGGCAGTCTTCGGGCTCTCGCTCGCGGCGACGATCCCCTTCCTGTTCGCGGCCGCGACGATCACCGGCACTCTCGGGATCGTGTTCGTCATCGCGCATCACATGACGATGGCGACGTACGTGACGAACCTCGTGCAGCTGATCGGGCTCGGCATCGCAATCGATTACTCGCTGCTGATCGTCTACCGCTTCCGCGAGGAGCTCGAGCGAGGCGGGACGAAGGACGAAGCGATCGTGCGCACGATGGAGACCGCCGGGCGGGCGGTCATGTTCTCGGGCGCGACGGTCGCGATCGGGCTCGCCCTCTTGCTGTTCATGCCGCTGCCGTTCATCCGCTCGATGGGAGTCGGCGGCTTCCTGATCCCGCTCGTCTCGCTCGCCGCGGCCGCGACGCTCCAGCCCGCGCTCCTGTCGGTCTACGGACGGCGCGGCACGAAGCGCGTGCACGTCGCTGACTGGCTGCGCCGCAAGGCCGTCCCGGTGCCGCACGTTGCGGGCAAGGACGTCGAGCACGGCCTGTGGGCGCGCCTCGCGCGGGCGATCATGCAGCGCCCGGTCGTCTTCTTCGGAATCGGTGCGTGCGCGTTGCTGCTCGCGGCGGTACCGGTGTTCGGCCTGCAGCTCACGCCGGGCTCGGCACAGGGGATCCCGCAGTCTCCCTCGTCCGTCCGCGGGCTCAACGTCCTCCGCAGCGCCGTCGGGCCGGGCGCGCTCTCACCCACCCAGATCGTGCTGGACGGGCACGGCCGCACGCTTCGCAACGCTGCGACGCAGAGTGCGCTCACTCGTCTCCAGAGGGCGCTCGTGCGCGATCCCGAGGTCGCGTTCGTGCAGCGTGGCGCATCGCGCCGCTTCCAGACCTTCGGGTACGAGCAGCTGATCGTCGCCGGCAGGCACGAGTACGGCGACGAGCCGGCGCAGGCGTTCGTCCACCGTCTGCGCGGGACGATGATCCCCGGCGCGCGTTTCCCCGGCTACGTCCGCGTGTACGCAGGCGGCGGCCCGCCGCAGGGCGTCGACTTCCTCACGAAGTCGTATGCCACGTTCCCGTGGCTCGTGCTCGCCGTGCTCGTGCTCACGTACTTCTTGCTGATGCGCGCCTTCCGCTCCGTCGTCCTCCCGCTCAAGGCGGTGCTGCTCAACCTGCTCTCGGTCGGAGCGAGCTACGGCATGCTCGTCGTCTTCTTCAAGTGGGGCGTGGGCGAGTCGCTGGCCGGCCTGTATCAGTTCCCGCAGGTCGAGGGCTGGATCCCGATCTTCCTCTTCGCAATGCTCTTCGGCCTGTCGATGGACTACGAGGTGTTCCTCGTGTCGCGCATGCGCGAGACCTGGGACGAGGAGCACGACAACGTGCGTGCGGTGTCGTACGGGCTCGAACGCACCGGGACGATCATCACCGCCGCGGCGATCATCATGGTCGCCGCCTTCTCGGGGTTCGTCGCCGGCAGCATCGTCGGGCTGCAGCAATTCGGGCTCGGCCTCGCCGTCGCGATCTTGGTCGACGCGACGATCGTGCGGGCGCTGCTCGTGCCCGCGCTGATGGCGTGGTTCGGGAGATGGAACTGGTGGCTGCCGGCGCGCGTCGCTCGCGTCGTGCGCGTCAAGCCGTCGCCGCTGACCGAAGCCGCCTAGCATCCCCGCTGTGAAAGGCGTTGTCCTGGCGGGCGGGACGGGGTCCCGTCTCGATCCTCTGACTCGCGTCACGAACAAGCATCTCCTGCCGCTCGGCGACAAGCCGATGGTCCAGTGGGCCGTCGACTTCCTCGAGGAGGCGGGCGTCCGGGACGTCCTGCTCGTCACCGGCGCCGACCACGTCGACGATTTCCGGCGTTACTTCGGGGACGCCCTTCGCTTCGCCAAGCAGGAGCAGGCCGGAGGCATTGCCGAGGCCCTCGGGCTCGCGCGCGCCTTCGCCGCCGGCGAGCGCATCGTCGTGATGCTTGCCGACAACATCTTCGGCGGCCCGATCGTAGACACCGTGCGCAACTTCGAGGCGCAGCCCGCCGGTGCGCGTGTGCTGCTCGCGCATGTGCGCGAGACCGAGCACCTGCGCCACCTCGGCGTTCCGCGCATCGTCGACGGCCGGATCGCCGAGATCGTCGAGAAGCCCGAGGATCCGCCCTGTGGTCTCGCGGTCACGGGCGTCTACTGCTATGACGCGGACGTGTTCGACGTCGTCGAGCGGCTCGAGCCGTCAGCGCGCGGCGAGCTCGAGATCACGGACGTCAACAACCACTACGTCCGCGCGGGCACGCTCGAGCACGACGTCTTCGACGGTTACTGGGGCGACGCGGGCGAGTCGATCGACGCGTACTACGAGGTGATCGAGCGTGTCCGCCGCCCGCACTTCGGGTCGGACCGTACGCGGTCCGCTCGGCTGCGCCGCTTCGACGACGCCCGAGGCTGGCTCGCCGAGATCGCGCGGACGAGCGCGCTCCCGAAGCCGATCAGGCAGACGAACGTCTCGTTCTCGCGGCAAGGGACGATCCGCGGCCTGCACTACCACGAGCGCGGGCAGGACGACCTGTTCGTGTGCCTGCAGGGGCGGGCGCGCGTCGTGGCGCTCGACCGCGACACGGGCGAGACGTTCTGCGAGGACATCGGCGCCGAGAACTTCTCCGCGGTCTACGTGCCCGGCAATCTCGCGCACGGGTTCGAGGCGCTCACGGACGTCCTGATGCTGTACCACGTCAGCGAGGAGTACGACGCCGAGGATCCGGACGAGCACGAGTGGCCTTGGGACGATCCCCGCGTGGTGGACCTGTGGAGCACGAGATCGCCGATCCTGTCGGAACGGGACGCGCCGGAATCCTGATCACCGGCGCCGGCGGGCAACTCGGCCGGGCGCTGCAGGATGAGTTCGCGGACGCGGGCGTCGTTGCGCTGACGCATGCCGACTGGGACGTCACGCTGCCGCCGCCCGATCTCGCCCCCGGCCTCGTGCTCCACGCGGCTGCGTGGACCGACGTCGACGGCGCCGAGACGGATCCGCAGAGCGCTGCAGCCGTGAACGTCGGCGGCACGCGTCACGCCGCAGAGCTCGGTGCACCGCTCGTCTACTTCTCGAGCGACTACGTCTTCGACGGCGCCAAGCGTGAGCCGTACGTCGAGTCCGACGCTCCGAATCCGCTCTCGGCGTACGGCCGCACCAAGCTGCACGGCGAGGGCGCGGCCGGCGAGCAGGCGTGGATCGCCCGCTCGTCCGGGCTGTTCAGCGAGCACGGGACGAACTTCGTCACGACGATCCTGCGCCTCGGCCGCGATAGGGGCGAGGTGTCAGTCGTCGATGACCAGCGCACGTCGCCGACGTACGTAGGCCACCTCGCGCGCGCGACGCGCGACCTCGTGGATCGCCCACTCGGTGTCTGGCACCTCGCGGCGGAGGGCGATTGCACGTGGGCGGAGTTCGCCGAGGCGATCTTCGAGGAAGCGGGCGTCGCTGCGTCGGTCAGGCGGATCTCGAGTGCCGAGCTCGGCCGGCCCGCGCCGCGACCTGCGTACTCCGTGCTCCGCAGCGAGAAGGATGCGCCGGCGCTGCCGCACTGGCGCGAGGGCCTGCGGGACTGCCTCCGCAGGCTCGGGTCAGACCCCGGTGGGGTCTGACCCCGGCCGTTCTGGTTATCCCGAGCGCTTCAGCTTGCCGTGCTTCTTCGCGTGCAGCTCACCGCGGCGGAACACCCAGATGCCGAGCGGGACGGAGATCACGCCGATGATCACCATCGGCCAGATGTCGCCCCAGACGTCGCTGACGCTCGCCCCGTCGAGGATCGCCGACCGTACCCCGCGCAGCGCGTACGTCGCGGGGGAGATCTTGGCGAGCCACTGCATGAACGCCGGCAGCACGGACACCGGGTAGTAGACGCCCGACACGACGAGCATCAGGCCTTGCGCGACGTATCCGAACTGCGTTCCCTTCTCCGGCGAGATCAGCGGCAGGACCGCAGTCATCATCCCGATGCCGACGAACGAGATCGACGCGACGGCGATCAGGACGAGCGCGGTCGCGAAGTTCGCGTTCGGCATGTGCAGGCCGAAGAACGCGGCGATGGCGACGAACACGATCGACGCGCGCACGATCCCGTAGCCGATCGCGAAGATGCCCGTGCCGAGGAGGTGCGTCGCGCGCGTCAGCGGCGCCATGAACGTGTACTCGATCGTCCCTTCCCAGCGCTCCCAGGCGACCGTCTCGATCAACAACTCGAAGACGATGCCGAGGTACGACCACATGACCGCGCCGATCAGCAGGATCGTCGTCAGCTCGTCGATGTTCACCTTGCCGCCGGCGGCCTCGACGCCCTTGGCGATGAAGACGATCGTGAGAGTGTTCGCCGCGGTCCAGAAGAAGAACGCGATCTCCCACCACGCGTAGCGCTTGATCAGGTACCAGTTGCGCTCGACCATCCCGTACAGGCCGATGAACTCGCCGCGCATCGATGCCGCTGCGTCCCTCACGCGAACACACCCCTCTCTGCGTCCTCGTCCTTCTCGTCCTCGAATGTCCGGCCGGTCGCCGCGAAGAACGCGTCCTCGAGCGTCTCGGCGTCGTAGCGCTCCTTGAGCACATCGGCGTGCTCGAGCGCGATCAACCGGCCGCGGTCGAGGATGCCGACGCGGTCCGCGAGCACCTCGGCCTCGCGGAGGTCGTGCGTGCAGAGGAGGATCGTCGCGTCGTGCGACGTCCAGACCTCGCGGATGAACTCCTGCACCTCGAGCTTCGACCGCGGATCGAGCCCCGTGGTCGGCTCGTCGAGCAGCAGCAGCACCGGTGACGTGAGCAGCGCACGCGCGAGCGCGACCTTCTGCTGCATCCCGCGCGACAGATGCTCCATCCCCTCGTGGCGCCGGCCGACGGGGAATCCGACCCGCTCGAGCAGCTCCGGGATGGCGGTCTTCGTCGCGGCGGGCGGCATGCCGTAGAACCGCGCCGCGTAGGCGAGGTTCTCCTCCGACGACATCTTCTTGAAGAACGACGCCTCGACCGACACGCGGTTGACGAGGCGCTGCACGGCACGCGACTCCTTCACGACATCGTGGCCGAAGATCTTCGCGGTGCCGCCGTCGGGCAGCAACAGCGTCGACAGGAGCCGGACCAGCGTCGACTTGCCCGACCCGTTCTGGCCGAGGATCGCGACGCACTCGCCGCGCTCCATCGTGAACGTCGCGCCCTCGAGGGCCGCTACGCGCCGGCGCCGTTTCCGGCCGCGCGTACGCGTCGCATCGCGGCGGAAGAATTCCTTGCGCAAGTTGTGAACTTCAACGGCGAACAATGTGAACTCCTACGTTTCGGCGGTACACGGACATGCGCTCGACACCTGCCGACGCAGGCGGCGCACGGGGCGTGAGGACTCAGCCGAAGAGGAAGTTCATCCCGCAAGACCGTAGCAGCCGTGTCAAACGCGCGGCTGCTCGCCGTCGAAGTAGTCGACGGCGTCGTCGAGGCGGTGGATCGAGTACAGCTGGGTTTCGCGTGACATCGCGGCGATCTTGCCGCTGTCCGGGTACTGCACGAGCTCGGGCGAGACCTTGGCGTCGACGATGACGTAGCGGACGGGCTCCTCGGTCCGGTTGAGCAGCTGGTGGGCGCCCTCGGCTCCCCTGGTGAAATGTGCGACGTCGCCGGGCTCGAGGGTGGTCTCGCCGTCCGGCGTCCTCAGCGTCGGCCGGCCCGAGTAGACGAGGACGCACTCCTCGTTGCCGTGGTGGAAGTGGTACGGGCACTGCGCCTGGCCCGGCAGCAGCTCGTACACGCTCACCCCGAGCGTTTGGCCCGGTGCCAGCCGCCGCGTGTTCGACCGCCACCCTTCGGCCGGCGGGTACAGCTCCTCCCAGTCGTCGTGGAAGACGTTGCTCACTCGACGTCGTGGATCAGCCACAGGCGCTCTCCTGTCTGGGAACCCGTACGGGCTTGTGCGGTGATCTGCTTCGAGTCGGGATACTCCGCGACCTCCGGCGAGACGCGGATCCCGGCGACGACGTACCGGACGTCGGCGTCCGTGTCGTTGCGCACGCCGTGCGCCCCGTCCGGGCCCGGCGGGAAATGGACGACCTCGCCCTCGGCGAGCTGCCGCTCACCCTCCGGCGTCCGCAGCGTCGGCCGGCCTCGAAGGACGATCAGCAGCTCCTCCGATCCGTGGTGGAAGTGGTAGACGTTGAAGTTGCCCGGGCCGAGCTCGTACACGCTCGCGCCGAGGCTCACACCCGGTCCGACGAGGCCTTTCGACTTGCCGCCGCCGCCGGACCAGTCCTCCGCGTCGTCCCACTCGTCGCGGAAGACGTTCACGCCGCCTGCGGCGGGTCGGGCTCCTCGTCGTCCCAGCGCTCCGGCCGGGGCACGACGACGAGGCGCAGACGTTCGAGCCGGCGCTCCTCGCGCTCGAGCTCTGGTTGCTGTTCGGAGTGTTCTTCGCTCATGCCGAGAGCCTGCCACATATACATGTCAGGTTTTGTCATGTATGTTCCCGCTCGATGCGGGCGACGCGCCTCGTCTCCCTCCTGCTCCTGCTCCAGCTGCGCGGGCAGCTGACGGCGCTGGAGCTCGCCGCGCACTTCGACGTCTCCGTGCGGACGATCCACCGCGACGTCGAGTCGCTCGCTGCGGCGGGCGTCCCCATCGAAGCGGTCCGCGGGCCGGCCGGCGGCTACCGCCTGGCCGGCGGCTACCGCACGAAGCTCACCGGGCTGACGGGCGCCGAGGCCGACGCGCTCTTCGTCGCGCCGGCGCCCGCCGCGGAGCTCGGGCTCGGGGGCGTCCTCGCCAACGCCCGCTTGAAGGTGCTCGCGGCGCTGCCGTCCGAGCTGCAGGAGCGCGCGACGCGCGCCGAACGGTATTTCCATCTCGACGCCAGGGGCTGGTTCCGCGCCGAGGACACCGTCCCGCACCTGCCCGCGATCGCGTCGGCGACCTGGCACGAGCAGCGGCTGCGCGCGCGCTACCGCGAAGGGCCGCGCGTCGTGCAGCGCACGCTCGACCCGCTCGGCCTCGTCCTGAAGGGCGGGGCGTGGTATCTCGTCGCCCGCCGCTCGGCGGGGATGCGCGTCTACCGCGTGTCGCGGTTCGTCTCGGTTCGCGTGCGGGAGGAGGGGTTCGCCCGGCCCGACGACTTCGACCTGCCGGCGTACTGGCAGGAGTGGTCGCGCACGTTCGAGACGTCGCGCTCGCGCGTGGAGGTGACGCTTCGCGCGAGCGAGCTCGCGCTGCGGCAGCTCCCGAGCGACCTCCGGCGCGGCGACGGCGTGTACACGGTCGGCTTCGAGAGCCTCGAGGACGCCTTCCGGGAGCTGCTCAAGTTCGGGCCCGACGCGGAGGTGCTCGAGCCCGCGGAGCTGCGCGAGCGCATCGCTGCAACCGCGCGCGAGGTCGCGGGACTGTACGCCGTCCAAAGAGTCCGCTAAGGTCTGGCCAGGTCGTCCGCCGCAGCAGGCGGGCGCCGAGGCAATGGAGCCTCAGGACTCGTCGAGTCCTGGGCTCTTTTTTTGTGGTCCCGAATCGGAAGGAGCGGCATGGCAGCGGAAGGCACGAAGCACTACCTCGCGAACGGGGCGGCGACCGCGCCCGACGCGCGCGAAGCGCTCGAGTGGGCGCGGGAGACGACGGCGAAGATGGTCGACCTCAAGTTCTGCGACCTGCTCGGGACGTGGCAGCACATGACGCTGCCGATCAGCGCGTTCGACGAGTCCGCGTTCGACGAAGGTCTCGGGTTCGACGGCTCGTCGATCCGCGGCTGGCAGGGCA
>Ga0136846_1236001_pt1 | contig 13906 bp, 11 predicted proteins | sample HopSoiMetagenom2_FD_96841 | JGI IMG/M metagenome (GOLD analysis project Ga0136846, IMG submission 96841) | Grasslands soil microbial communities from Hopland, California, USA - 2 Assembly 2016 (version 4) | ecosystem: Environmental > Terrestrial > Soil > Grasslands | place: USA: Hopland...
AAACGACACCGTCTGCCATTGCCGATATAACAAGCGGATCGCTGACGGCAGAGATCGGCGGGCAGTCCAGGATCACCCGATCGTACCGGTCTCTCACCATCTGGAGAAACTCCATCATGCGCGTGGACCCAATTAATTCCGACGGGTTGGACGGAACGGAGCCGCAGCAAACCACATCGAGATTGGGAACTTCCGTTTTGTGCACCAACTCATCGATACTGTCGGTCTGCTTCATCAGAAAAGCAGAGAGGCCAACCGGGCTGTGCAATTGATACGCTTTGTGAACGGATGGGCGCCGCAAGTCCGCATCAACCAGAAGCGTGCGTAATCCCGTTTGCGCGTGCACAATTCCGAGATTCGACGCGACGAGCGATTTTCCTTCTGACGGAATGGTGCTCGTGATCGATAGAACGCGGAATTTCTCCGGCTTATGAGTCAGTGAGATGGTGGCGCGAATGGTGCGGAAACCTTCGGCGGCATTGGACTGCGGATGCAGGTGCGCCTGCAGGTCGCGTTCGACCACGCTGTTCGTCTTAATATTCGGGATATACCCGAGGAAAGGCAGGCGCATGAAATTCTCAATATCGTCCTGGCTCTTGATGGAATCATCCAGGTAGTTCACGAAAAATGCGAGAGCGAGTGACAGAGCCATCGCCCCGAGAACTCCAAAAATGATTGTCACGACCATCCGCGGCTTCACCGGTTTGAGGGGATCGCTGGCTTCATCCACAATGCGAATGTTGTTGCTGGTGATGCGGCTGAGCATTTCGGTTTCCTTCATCCGCATGAGCACATTGCTGTGAATCGATTTGTTGTTTTCCGCTTCACGCCGCAAAATATCGTACTGAATCTTGAGTGAATTGAGCACCATTTGTTTTTGCTCCTCGCTCGTGACAATCGAGTTGAGAGTGTCTTCTTTCTTTTGCAGGATGCTGGCGGTGTTCCGAATGGTCAGGAGCTGCTTCTCGCATTCCTGAGCAAGGTTCTCCTGAAGCGACGCGATCTTGCTTCGCTGCGAGATGACCGCGGGATATTTGTCGCGATAGCGTTTCAGCAGCGCGGCCAGATTGCCTTCTTCAATCGCAATCTCCTGCTTGATTCTTTGGACGGTTGGATTATCGGCGATGACCGGTATGGTATCAATCGGCTCGCCGTTTTTGATTAAATGATCAATCTCTTCCACGGTCTGCGCCGCCTGGGCCGCCTCAGCGCGCACTTTACTCAGGTCAGTTTGCGCCTGGATTAACGCCTGCCGCGCAATATTTTCGCCTTCCTCAAGGGAAACTTCGTTGTGGGATTTGCGGTACTCGTGGAGATCCGCTTCGGCTTTGCCCACCTTGTTTTTGGCGTCGTCCACCTGCGCTTTAAGCCAGGTGACCGCGGTAAACGAGGAATTATACTTCTGCTGGAGGTTTTGCTCGATGAAATTTTTGGCAAGGACGTTCGCGATCTCTTTTGCTTTCTTCGCATCGGTATGCTCCACCCGCACGTCGACCAGCCGGCTGAGGCGGATCGGCGCTACGACGATGTCCTTTTGCAATGCGTAAACTTTATCCAGTTCCTTGCTGTACCGCGGATCTGTATCCAGCTTCAACGAATCGATGACCGATTCAAGAAGGCTCCGGCTTTGGAGATTTTTGTATTGGGTCTGAAGATAATCCTGTTCACGAGTATCCAGAGAAACCGCGTCCTTCACATTCAATGGATTCCCGCTCTCGCGGTCAATTTGCAGTCGGACGACAGCCTGGTAAATGCGGGGCGCGCGAACGAGGTAAATCGCGGTCAAAAGCAGCACGGTAAAAAACGCCGTGATAACCAGCCAGCGGCGCTCCAGCACAATATGCCAGTACTGGCGCAGGTTGATATGCGGCTCAATCGATGAACTCTGCTGAAAAGGAGCTTTGTCTTGCATAAGGTGATTAGATCAGTTTGTCCGCGACTTCGATAATGTCACCGGGTTGAAGAGTGATGATTTTGGAGCCATCGGTCTCGCGCTTTAATTCTTCCATGCTGAAGGTTTTTTCCATCACGCCCGGCCTGGTGAACTTGATCTTCTTTTCATTGGCCCTCGGCGTCAGCCCGCCGGCGCGCGCGAGCGCCCCGAGGATGCTGAGTGATTGTTCTCCAGTGAGTGTGATCGAGCCGGGCTTATTGACCATCCCGTTCACGAAAACTTCGCGGATTCGATACTCCTTCACCTCCACGGCAACCTGCGGATCGACCAGAAAATCCTTGTCCAACAATTTGGTCAGAAGTTCCTTGATCTCTGTGGTCGTTTTGCCGGCGACTTCCACTTCATCGAGAAGAAACATATTGATTCTGCCGCTCGCCGAAACTGTGACCTGCCGTGATAGATCTTTTTCGCCGAAGACGTCGATGATGAGAATATCATTGGGTGCGACCTTATAGTCCGCGGCAACTTGCGCCCGCACTGGATTCAGCCAGTTGCAAAGAGCCATCGTCGCGATAAGCACGATCTTTTTCATAGTTCAATAGCCAAGAGTAACTCCGATAGTGACGCGGTTCACATCGTAACTGAGCACCACCGGAGTGCTGGAATTTAAATGCTCGAAATTATAGCCCAAAAATCCGCGAAACCAAAGTTTAAAGTCGTAGGTTAACGTCACTCCCGCGGAAATCAAATTATCTGTTCGATCCACGGGTGTTTTGTGGTTCGGGTCAAAGTCCACACTCGGGTCGAAATCAGCGTGGCCGTAGGAAGCGTTGAGCCTGGCGCGGAAGCGTCCCTCATTGCCGATCTGCTGCAGAAGACCCAGGGTTACGGCATCGCTGGTGTACGCGGCGCGCGTGAATTGCACGGATTCCAACTGCCGATGGGAGTAACCGAGAGTCAGGATGGTATTCTCAGAGAATTGTTCTGTCAGATCCATCTGCACCACGGGCAGCCCGCGGCTGCCCAGATCAGACGGGCTGTACGATCTCACCTCATATCCCGCCTTAAGCGAGCCGGTTAATTTTTCCGTGAAATTGCCTCGAGCTCCCACAAACCCGCCGATGAACTTCGCGGTCGGATAATCCGCGAGGATGGAGGTATTCGGGTCATTCCATGTTTCTCCGTAGTACGCCTCCCCGAAAAAAGAAGTGCGGGAGAATGCCTTATAATCGAAGCCGACCGTCCCGGTGACCGTGGTGTTGTCGTAAAGAGCAAGGCCCTCCTGATAATCGACCGCCGAATGTAAGATGTCGATGTACGGAGTGGTCTTCTCTGAAAGCTCGTACTCCAGGCGGTAATTGTTGAAAAAAACGGTTCGATCCACTTTTTCGCCACTGAAACTGATTCCTCCGCCCAGTGGGTTCGAAAGCTTTTCGAACTGATCATGGCCCGTCAAAGTCAGGCGGCTGTGCTCGAAATGGGTATCAAAGCCAAGGTGGTGTTGGTTGGCATCCTGGGAATTTTCGGTGACATAGATTAGCCGATCGTAGGTGTAGCTTAAATCAATGAAATTGTAATCATGGCTGCCATATTGCAGGTTTAAACCGGGGCTCAGGGTGGTGATAAAGTCGGAAACTTTATCCTCATTTCGATAAAAGATATTATCGTTGAATGCCTCGGATACGCTCAATTGCGGCTTCAGTGCTAAAGAACCCTTGCTGAAGAGAAGAAAGTCTTTCGGTTCAATCCCCATTGTGCTGACACCCGCCAGGGCTAATCCCGCCAGGGCGGAATGTCTTGTCCGTGAATAATTCTGCATGACTGACCGGAAATCCTGCCCTCCGCCTGCGCTCCAGTGCGCAAAAGTTTCATGAAGCGGTTCTTCATGTGGCAAGATCTCCCCTTTGATCAGTGGATTAACTCTTAAAATTTCCTCGAATCAAATCTTTTTCGCTGTTCGCGCGATCGTTAGCAGATTAGGTGCCGCGATACGCCTCTGCCTCAGTTACATGTTCCGTTTGTTCCTCGATGGGCTGGATTTTTCATTCATCTTCCGGTAAGACAGGCCGATGCGCCGAACTATTATTCAGCCGCAGAAATCGCCCAAGCCCGTTGGTCCGTACAATCACGGAGTCCGAGTAGGCAATTTTTTGTTTTGCTCGGGGCAAATTCCCCTGGATGCAGAAGGAAAACTCGTCCCGGGCGGGGCCAAAGAACAAACCAAACAGGTTCTGCGAAATATTTCTGCGATCCTGGATGATCAGGGTTTGAAAGCGGAGAACGTCGTGAAAACAACGGTCTTCATGACCGACTTGAGTGAATTCGCGGAGATGAACGCGATCTATGCTGAATTTTTCACGCGCGATCATCCGGCGCGATCAACCGTGCAGGTGGCCGCATTGCCTCGCGGCGCGCGGGTCGAAATCGAAATCATTGCCTGTTATCCGGACGAGAGCTGACTTTTTTCCTGAATCACCTTTGGCACGGACGATTGGCGTCCGCTTCAGGACTTCCTTTCGACTGAAATTTGCAATCAACCGGTCATTCGTATAGCTATTAGATGGGAGCGCCCGAGTTTTTATGATGAATTTGAACGAAATCGTTGGCTTTATGTCACCAGCGCTGGCCAACGAAATTCTGGACGACGTTTTCGCGGCGGACAAATCGCTTTATAAAAGCATCAGCGCCGAGGTGGCGGCCGCGCTGAAATTGCGCCCTATTTTCTTCGAGCAGAAGCCTCGCACCGAGCGCAACAAAGTGATTTTGGACATGCTCACGCGACCCCGAATGCAGGCGAGCGCCGCCAATCTTCTTCGCGGATGGCTGGTGAAATCCGAGAACGATATGCTGGTGGATTTCCTGAATGCTCTCGGAATTGAGCACAAGAACGGAGTGGTAGAGGATTTTCCCGAAACAGTCGATGAGACCAGGCTGAACCAGGCGATCGACAAATTGCTGGAAAAGTACCCTCAGGAAAAAGTGACGGTCTACCTGAGTTCATTTAGCGCGATGAATGACGCGCCCTGGGAGGCATTGACCAAACGCTTGCGGGAGGACAAGCGTCTCCAACTCGTCTGATCCGTTTACCACAGGAACGATTCCTGTTCCGCGATTTGTTCGTTTCCATCCCAGAGAGTTGCGCGCCATGCAGTAACTTCGCCGATTTCCTGGTGCTTTTGTTTATCCACGGTGAGAGAGGACCATTTCGAAAACATCCTCGATGGTTGAACTTCTGTTTCCAACGTGACGATCTTTCCGACGTCCAATTTGCTGCCTCGAACTTCGATCTTGAGTTTCAAGGGCTGGTGCCGGCCTCCAGATTTCCATTGCAGATCGAAGCGCATGCCGGAAATTTCGCTCGGATGCTCCCGCAGATGAACCTGGTACGCGTCTCTTTCGTAAAGGCTTGGATAAAGGGAATTCCTCCCTTTCGCGTCGAGTAAATGCGGCAAGACTTTTACGATCTTGGCTTCACTCGCAGCCGAGCAATTCCAGGTGGATAGAACCACCAGGACCAGCAGACTCCATTTCATCGCCACAGTGTACGCGGCTCGACGGAAGCGCAAAAGAGCAAAAAAAGACCCGCTCCACCCGAGCAGGTCTTTAATATGAGGTTTCGTCCTATTCTATTGAAGAGAGCAGTAAAGCTGTTGCCTGCAGATCAGCTTCCGGAATCGCCCCTGATTTATGCCTGACTTTATAACCGGCGGGGACCTGTCGAATAGCGGGAAAGGCGTTTTTTTGAAGTCCTTGCGTGACGAAAACGGCTCGGGCGCCGCCGAACCCCAACCGCCCGTTCATCATAATCAAAATCCGAACAAGGCTCCTGGGGGTTACCAGTTTTCATGCTGGCATCTTACGGCCTGCAAGTGGCTCCCGCAACCTGAAGCCGGGAAACCTTGATGGAAAGCCCTCAAAGGAGCTTGCGTTTGACGCAAAGGCGCCCTTTGCGCTTAATCAGGGCTGGATTTTCCGGACGTGCGCGCAACTGAAAAAAGATTTGAGCCGTTAGTACTGATTGCCCTCGCGGCGGCGCTCTTTTTGGCTTTAGGGGTGATTCAACTGGGAATTGAAACCAGGTCCGAACAGATGCCGGACTGGGACAAAAATGTGATGAAGAGCGTCCGCGAGTGCACCGATCGCGTCGGGGCGCCGTTTCCTCTTACTGTGAAAGAGGCAATTCGCGACTTCAGTGCCTTGGGAAGCATGGCCATTCTCGGGCTGATTTCCGTTACGCTGAGCGGCTACTTGTTGCTGCGGCGGGACTATTATTCTGGCAGCATTGTGCTGTTATCCTGGCTCGGTAGTTGGCTGCTTATGGATGGCCTGAAGCTCCTGTACGGACGAACACGCCCGGATGTGGTGCTGAAACTGCAGGAGGTAACCGGGTATAGTTTTCCCAGTGGCCATACGATGGTCTCGACTGTGGTCTATCTTGTCATCGCAATGGTTCTCACGCGTCAGCTAAAGGAGCGTTCTCTCCGCATTTATGTCCTCGGACTCGCTTCCTTAATTACATTTATCGTTGGCTTCAGCCGCGTATATCTCGGGGTGCATTACCCCAGCGATGTGCTTGCAGGATGGGGGTTTGGACTGATTTTTGTGATCGGCGTCTGGCTCGGCACACGAAAAAAGCCAGCCGCCGAAGTAAGAAAACCCGTGTAAAGTCGCGAAAAAGGCAATTTCGACCAGCTCACGCATCAAGAATGGCCCGTGTTGTGCTTCTCTCATTTTGCCGTATGTATATTGCTATCATGCTTCTACCCATTGCAGTCGCCGGCTTCGTTTTCGTCTGGCGATTGCGCGACGATGTGGAAAAGGAGCGGACGTTCCGAGCCAAACTTGGTGGAATAAAACTGGAATAGGAATGTAAGATATTTCATTCCAAGTGCTTACATTTAAGCTCTCGGTTCGCCTCTTCCTCTTCTTATCCGCTGCTGACTTCGCTTATCTCCGCCGCCGCGCTGGTTGACGTTGCTTCTGCCTTTGTGGCAGTGTCGCTCCCCGAAAGTGGTGAACATCAAAAAAGCAGTTATTACCGCGGCGGGGCGTAATCAAAGCCGTTTGCCACTCCAGGTGTTGGTTGATTCAGATGGCGCACAGAAACCCGCGATCAAGATCATTTTTAACGAAGTCCTGAGCGCCGGAATCGATCAGATCGGGTTGGTAATTTCTCCTTTGGATAAGGAAGGGTACCAAAGCGCGCTTGGAGATGTCCCCGCCAAGGTGCAGTTCATCACTCAAGACGAGCCGAAGGGCTATGGTCACGCTCTGCTCTGTGCGGGTGAATTTGTCGCGGGCGACCCCTTTCTTCATCTCGTGAGCGATCATCTTTACCTGAGCGGAAAAGATAAAACCTGCGCTCAGCAACTGGTGGATGTCGCGCGCGCAGAAGAATGCTCCGTTTCGGCGGTGCAACCCACCCGCGAAGGGATGCTTCCGTACTATGGAACGGTCGGGGGCAAAGGAGTGCCGAACAAAGAGCATCTTTACCAGATTGAAAAGGTCTTTGAAAAGCCGACTCCCACGATCGCAGAGCAGGAGTTGATCGTCCCGGGCCTTCGCGCTGGATATTATCTCTGTTTTTTTGGAATGCATGTCTTGACGGCTGGAGTTCTGAATATTCTGAACTCTCATCTTGCCGCGGCAAAAAATGGTTCATTGCCACTCTCGCCCGCTCTCTCCGAGCTGGCTTCCCGTGAAAAATATCTTGCCTGTGATCTGCAGGGCAGGCGTTACAACCTGGGGGTGAAGTTCGGGTTGTTCAACGCGCAGCTTGCCCTGGCGCTGGCTGGGTCAGACCGGGAAGACGTCCTCGCGCAAATGGTCGAAGTGCTTGCCACGCGGTCATCGAAAAACTGAGCATGCCCGGAAAACTCGTCCAAATCATCACCTCGCTCGATCCGGCGCTTCGGAATTTATCTCTCGAGAGCATCTGCGGCGAACTAAGCCTGGAGCAACTTCTACGGGAAGCGGACGAACTCGAGGCTTTTCGGCGGGAAAGCGATAATCTTTACGATCGCGTCAGGGCATTGTTCTTCCTCTATGCCTTGCACCGGTTTCACCTTCCACCCAAACCCGGCGTTCGAGCCAAAGGCACCATTCCGTTCGCAGGTTACACCGATTTCCTCCAAAGGCGATTTCCCGAGGCGATCGCATTATTTCTCCAGCTACAACGTGAGGAAGGCCCGAATGATTCGATATCGAGCGCCCTCGCCGCGGCTTATCACGGGCTCGCCTTTCAAACGCTGGCCGATCAGGTCCGCAAGAGCGTCCGTTCAGTGAGAGGCAATCAATGGATGTTCCGAACCGGCCATATCGGCGATCATCCTCTGCGCATCCGGCCTGAACTGCTTCAAAGAAATTCCGCGGAAGGCCCCTTTCCGATTCTGCGCGAAATGACGGCCGTCCGCATGGACCTGACCCACAGCGCCTGGAGCGATATTTTCTTTTTGGGAATGGATTTTCCGGAAGGCGCCCGTGTGCTGAACGTCTCCATTGATCTGGGCGTCCACGGACGGGATCCAAATCCCAAGCCGCCTGTGGAAGCCTATCTGCGAGTGATCGATGAGCCGGTGCTGCGGATCGCGAGTGTCGACCTCGGCGCGACGACCGATCTCACGGAACTCGCGGACGTTTTCGATTTCGCGAAGGATTATCTCGGGCTGCTCAAAGCGGCGATCATCTCCTCTGGAATCATTCCGCCGGGAATCGAAGGTTCCGGCCAGAATCTAGCCGATCTTCTCGCGCAGATGGTTGGTCCGGGCAAAGGATTGGAGATTGTCAGCAGCGTTAATAATATCCCAAAGGGCTCACGACTGGCCGTTTCAACCAACCTGCTCGCTTCTCTCATTTCCTTGTGCATGCGAGCCACGAGTCAGACCGCATCTCTCACCGGTCCGCTGCAGGAGAGCGAGCGCCGTTTGGCGGCGGCGAGAGCCATTCTTGGCGAGTGGCTCGGGGGCTCAGGCGGCGGCTGGCAGGATTCAGGCGGAATCTGGCCGGGCATCAAACTAATTCAAGGCGTCCGGGCGCAGGAAGGTGATCCGGAGTTTGGCATCAGCAGGGGTCGCCTGTTGCCGCAGCACCATATTTTAAATGAGAAGGAAGCTCCGCGCGAAGTCCGGGAGAAGCTGCAGGAATCTCTTGTGCTGGTGCACGGCGGAATGGCGCAAAATGTCGGTCCCATCCTGGAGATGGTCACGGAAAAGTATCTTCTTCGCAGTGAGGCGGAATGGAAAGGCCGCCAAAAGGCTCTCGGCTTGATGCAGGAAGTCCTCGATGCTCTGTCTGAAAATAATGTTCGCACCATCGGTGAGATCACCACTCGAAATTTTTTTGGACCCATTCAAACGATCATTCCCTGGGCGAGCACATTTTACACAGAAACTCTCATTAAAAAAATTCAGAGCGAATTCAAAAACGATTTTTGGGGATTCTGGATGCTCGGCGGGATGTCCGGCGGCGGCATGGGATTCATTTTCGCGCCGCACGCGAAGGGCCGCGCCCAAAAGCGATTGCACCAAGTGATGTCCGAAACGAAGCGCGATTTGGAAGCTGCTCTTCCTTTTGCCATGGACCCGGTCGTTTACGACTTCGCGATCAATGATTCAGGCACTCGCTCGGACCTCCTCGAGAACGACGAAGCGCTCCTTCCCCCGGCCTACTACGCGATGGTGGTGCCTGTATTGCTCAAGGCCGACCAGCGGGAACTGTCGCCCATGAAGCGCGCGGAACTCAGCAGATTCAGCACCGCTTGCCGGGTCCGTCCCGAGCTTTCGGGAATGGTGGAGACGCTCTTTGATCGAATGTTCCCGTCGGCCGGCGCCAGGAAGCGCGGTTCTGAATCATTGGAAGAATTGCTGAAAGAAAACGGCTTCGATCTCGCACAGCACGAGCAGATTCGCTCGGATCTCAAGACGGGCCGCATTGGCCTGGCGCAAAATCGCCTCGCTCCATCGACCAAAATTACAGACATCAAAGAGGAAGACGTAATCGACACGACACGCGGCGCGACCCGGGAAGATTACGCGCGCGGCCTGGAGGCGCTGGCCAACGGCGCGGCCGCCGTGGTTTCCCTAGCCGCCGGCGTGGGCAGCCGCTGGACCCAGGGAGCGGGTGTCGTAAAAGCGCTGCATCCGTTCTGCAAACTGGGCGGAACACACCGGACTTTCGTCGAGGTGCACCTGGCGAAAAGCCGGCGCGTGGGAGAACTGGCGGGAAAGAGTATTCCCCATATTTTTACAACCAGTTATTTAACTCACCAGCCCATCCAGCACTATTTGGTTCGTGAAAAGAATTACGGCTATCCGGGGCCCCTTTTGCTTTCTGAAGGAAAAAGCATTGGCTTGCGCATGATTCCAATGGTGCGCGATTTGCGCTTCGCCTGGGAAGAGATGCCACAGCAGATGCTCGATGAACAAAAACAAAAAGTCCGGACCAGCCTGCACTCAGCCTTGATCGGCTGGGCTCGCGCCCAGGGAGAGGGGACCGATTACACGGACAATCTGCCGCTGCAATGCATGCATCCGGTGGGCCATTGGTATGAAATTCCGAACCTGCTCCGGAACGGGGTGCTGTTGCGCCTTTTGGAGGAACGGCCAAACCTGAAATATCTGCTCCTCCATAACATCGATACGGTCGGAGCGGACCTGGACCCTGGCCTGCTCGGATTACACATGCGCTCGGCTGCCGGGCTTTCTTTCGAGGTTATTGCCCGCCGCCTCGAAGATCGCGGTGGCGGACTGGCGCGCGTGAATGAGACAGTGCGATTGGTTGAAGGCCTTGCGATGCCTCACGAGGAGGACGAGTTTGCGCTCTCCTACTACAACTCGATGACGACCTGGATTGATCTGGATCAACTTTTGAAAATTCTCGGTCTGGTCAGGAACGATTTAACGAATTCTGAAAAAGTGCTGCAGAGCATTCGAAATCTCGGCCAGCGAATGCCCACCTACATCACTTTAAAAGAGGTGAAAAAGCGCTGGGGACATGGACAGGAAGATGTTTATCCAGTCACACAGTTTGAAAAACTTTGGGGCGATATGAGCGCTCTGCCGGAGAGCAACTGCCGCTTCTTTGTCGTGCCGCGCGCCCGAGGCCAGCAACTGAAGGACCAGGCGCAACTCGATGGCTGGGTGCGCGACGGTTCGGCCAATTATGTGCAGGGCCTTTGCCGCTGGGCCTAAAATCACCGGATGACAGAAACCCGAACTGATGGCTAAATAGCCCGAAGATTTGAATCAAGTGACTTTCCGCGATTGTTATAAAGACAGCAGCAAACCGGCCATCTCTTTTGAGCTTTTTCCGCCCAAAAGCGATGCCGCCATGGAAAGCCTGCAGCAGGTTTTGCCCGAACTCGTTTCGTTACGCCCTGATTTCATTACGATCACCTATGGCGCGCTCGGCTCGACTCAGGAAAGAACGCTCGAAATCGCAACTCAGGTGCAAAATCAGTGCCAGGTGACTACCGCTTGTCACCTCACCTGCGTCGGTTCCTCGCGCACGGATCTGGACGCAATTCTCGGCCGCATTCAAGCCGCCGGAATTCGGAACATTGTGGCGCTCCGTGGCGACCCGCCGAAAGGCGAAGCGGCGTTTGTCCCGCCGAAAGATGGATATTCGAATGCAAACCAATTAGTGGCGCATATCCGCCAAAGAGAAGGCGCAGGAAAAATCGGACCGCTCGGCATTGCCGTGGCGGGATATCCCGAGAAGCATCTCGAAGCACCGGATTTTCAAACGGACTTGAGAAACTTGAAGCGAAAGGTTGAAGCGGGAGCTGATTGTGTGATCACTCAGTTGTTCTACGATAACCGTCAGTACTTCAACTTCGTAAAAGCCGCGCGGGAGATCGGAATTACCGTCCCAATCATTCCCGGCCTTCTGCCGGTGCTTTCCGCAAAGCAAGTGTTGCGAATCACCTCGATGTGCGGCTCCTGCCTTCCGCCCGATTTGCAGAAAGATCTCGAAGCGGCGGGTGACGACCCGGTAAAATCTGAAGATATCGGCGTGAAGCGCTGCATTGCCCAGGCTACCGAGCTGATCGAAAAAGGCGCGCCCGGAATCCATTTTTACGTCCTCAACAAATCCTCGCACATGATGCGAATCATGGATAAGATTCCGCGCTGATCAGCGCCGGAATTCGTGCAGCTTGAATCGAGCAGCCCGCTTTGCGGACGGATCAATTTCCACCGTGTAATATCCGCCGCGGCGAAACAGTTCGATCCCCGCGAGCGCGGGACAAAGCAGGATATTAAAATGTCTCCAGCTTTTGCTCTTCGAAAGGGCCGCGGTTATTCTTCGCGCCGCCGCTCCGCAGGATTTAATGTGCGGAACTCCGCTCAAAATCCGGCTCTGCCACACGATCAGATTGCTGTGCAAATGTCCGATTATCGTTCTTTCGATCTGGGGTAAACGCCGGCGCACCGCCTCCAACTCAAATAGATAGGGGAGCGCCGTCGGGTCGTGACAAAACAGGATCACTTTATCCTCCGAGCCAAGCCGCTCAAATTCAGCCGAGAGCTCGGCAAGATGTTCCCGCGCCAGCTCCAGCCACTCCTCGCGTTCATCCGCCAGGGTTTCGTGCTGATACACCTGCATCGCCGCCAATGAGGAGGTAATTCCCACCAACAAATATTTTCCGAGTCGCTCTGTCCAGATCGGCTTTAATCCAAGCCGTTCCCTGGAGGCCGCCCAACTCGCCAGCCGCAGTCCGCCTTTTCCCCCGGACATGGAAATTTTTCCGAGTTCATGATCGCCAATCACCGGTCGAAATTTTTCGCCGTACCGTTCGCGCAATTGAGAGAGGCAGATTCTCGCGCTTTCGAACGCGGCTGAGTCCGCGACGCCGATGAACGCCGAGTCGCATGAATAATCGCCATTCGCCACCACGATCTCGGGCTCAATCGGCGGTGTTAAGACGTGCCTGAGCAGATCATTATGCGCGAACGGATCGCGCATCCAGAAATGATGCCGATAAAATCGCACCAGCGTCCGCGTGACCGGGTGATCAATGGCATTCGTCTCGTAATTAATACGCTTTTTTTCCGCATCGCTCGCGTAATGAATATCGCTGCAAACGAGAATAGTGGCGCCCTCACCCATGAATCAGATTGCGACCGCGTTTTCCGAGTCGTCGCTGGCCGCATCCATTGCCCCCTCCCGTCCCGCCAGCACCTTTTGCGTGGGAACGTAGGTCCGCGCGAATTGCTCCCGAAATTCTTTGAACGTTCCGGCGGCAATGTGCCTTCGAATGTCTTCCATCACTTTCATGTACATGTGGCTGTTGTGAACACTAACCATCCTCAATCCGAGAATTTCGTTCACGTTCAATAAATGCCGCAGATACGCGCGGGTAAAGTTCCGGCAGGCGTAGCATTCGCAACCGTCCTCGATCGGGTTGAAATCGGCCTTATTGAATCCCGCTTTGATGCTGATCGTTCCTTTATAAGTAAATGCGGTGCCATTGCGCGCCACCCTCGTCGGTAAAACACAATCGAACATATCAACCCCCCGCGCCACCAGCTCGACAAGCTGCGCCGGAGTGCCAAGCCCCATCGCATAACGCGGTTTGTTCGCTGGCAGGAATGGTTCGGTCAGTTCCACCGCCTTCATCATCTGCGGTTCAGGTTCCCCGACGCTCACGCCGCCAATCGCGTATCCATCAAAATCCATCGCCACCAACTCGCGCGCGCAATGCTCCCGGAGTCCGGCATCAATCCCGCCCTGCACAATGCCGAAGACGAACTGACCGTCGGCCCGCGGTTGCTCGCGACAAACCCCCGCCCATCGAATCGTCCGCTCCACCGCTTCTCGCCCTTGTTCGGCCGTGCAGGTATGGGCCGGACATTCATCAAAAATCATCGCAATATCGGATCCCAGAATTCGTTGAAACTCCATCGCTTCACGCGGTCCAAGAAAAAGCGGCGAGCCATCCAGGTGGGATCGGAACTCGACGCCATGGGCTTGAATATTCCGAATTTTCGCCAGGCTGAAAACCTGGAACCCGCC
>Ga0136846_1217302_pt1 | contig 13905 bp, 9 predicted proteins | sample HopSoiMetagenom2_FD_96841 | JGI IMG/M metagenome (GOLD analysis project Ga0136846, IMG submission 96841) | Grasslands soil microbial communities from Hopland, California, USA - 2 Assembly 2016 (version 4) | ecosystem: Environmental > Terrestrial > Soil > Grasslands | place: USA: Hopland...
ACGCAAAACCCCAGCGCATGAATCCGGTCGACATCGGCAATGTCGCGCACGACGTCGATGGCTTTCAACGGTCCAAGGTTCAGGTAGTCGTCCCAGGTCAGATATTGCGTCTCGGCAACTGCGCTGCGCCATAAAATCAGGAAGACCTGGTGGCCCTGGGCGACGGCATATTCAACGAACGAGTTTCCCGCGCCGAGATCGAGAAGATAATATTTGTTGATGCAGGGCGGGACGATCAGGAGCGGCGTTCTCTCGACCTGGGCCGTCTGCGGCGTATACTGAATAAGCTGGATCAGTTCGTTCTCGAAGACGACCGTTCCAGGAGTAACCGCAAGATTGCCACCGATCTCGAAAGCGGATTCATCCACCCGCGTGATACGCCCTTTCTGGAAATCGTCGATCAGGTTCTGCATCCCGGTCGCCAGGCTCGCGGAACGCGTCCGGATAGCGGTCTGAATAACCTCCGGATTTGTCGCCGGGAAATTCGACGGGCTCATCGCGTCGATGAATTGTCGTGCATAGAAACGAAGCTGCAGTTTGGATCTGTCGTCGACCTGCGCCTGATCGACAAAGTCCGTCAATTGCTTCGAGTTCAACAGGTAGGATTGCTTGAGCAGATCGTGGTAGGGCGACCGGCTCCATGCCTCATCCTTGAAGCGTCGATCGCCTCGCGGCACTCGCGTGGGCGACTCCGCATTTGGCGCCGGTCTGCCATGGATGAATCCTCGCCAGAAATCCAAAATCGGCGACCAATACATCTGCTGCAAGCCGGCTGTGACGGCAGCCGGCGACCTCTCCTCACCTGTCGCGGGCTTGCTGACGACGCCCATTGCCGCGGTGAGCGCATCATCGAACTGTTTGGTCGCCTGCTGGCCGGCGCGCATCAGGCTTTCAAGATTGGCGGAGGGATCGCTTTGCGAGGACGGGCTGCCCATATTCACCTCCCGCGAAGAGCTTCACTAACAGCTCGATCTTACTCCAGCCGGCTGTGAGCCTTACAGCGTGTTTTTCACGCGACCACACTGGCCTTGTTGCAACGCACCGAGACCGGACAGCCACAGGCTCAATAGAGATCAATGCGCGCTGGCTTTCGGTTGCTTGACATAAATCAAGGTCCCGCGGCGTCGTGTTCACAACTTGAACGCGCAGAGCATGCTGTTCCATTTTTGGCTCGTTCAACCGTGCCGGTGACGCATCATGGATCGTCCGCTCAGACGCCCTGAACAAATCCTTGCCTACCGGCCGCTGCAGCAGATCCTTGCCGCCAAGCCGAGGGCGCTGTGGACGGTCGAGCCCAGGGACAGCGCGCTCGCGGCGATGCATCTCATGGCCGACAAGAATATCGGCTTTCTCGTGGTCGTCGAGAACGCGGCCATCGTCGGGGTTCTCTCGGAACGCGACTGCGTAAGGCGTCTCGTGCTCGCCGGAAAATCCCCAGAAGCCGCGGCGGTCGGCGACATCATGGTCCGCAACGTCGTCAAGGCCGAGATGGGCAACACGTTCGCCGACTGTATGAAGCTGATGCACGAGCATCGCATTCGCCACCTGCCGGTGGTCGAGAACGGCGTCGTAGTCGGGGTTGTTTCAATTCGCGACTTGTTGGGCGAGGCGGTCGCGCATCACGCAAAGGTCATCGGCGAGCTCGAACGTGAACGGTTGACCATGCTCACGTCGATGGCCTGAGGAGGCCCGGCCTACAATGGCATCCAGGGGAGTTTCGCCATGAGTCTCTTGATCGTGCTGGCCGCTCTTATCTTTCTGATGTTTGTCGCCTACCGCGGCTACAGCGTCATCCTGTTCGCTCCGATTGCCGCACTCGGCGCCGTGCTGCTGACCGACCCGGCGTTGGTCCCGCCCATGTTCTCCAGCGTCTTCATGGAGAAGATGGTTGGTTTCGTGAAGAACTATTTCCCCGTCTTCATGCTGGGCGCTGTATTCGGCAAGGTCATCGAACTGTCGGGCTTCTCGAAGTCGATCGTGTCCGCCGTGATAGGAGTGCTCGGCCGGGAGCGGGCCGTTCTGTCCATCGTCGTCGTTTGCGCGATCCTCACCTATGGCGGCGTATCGCTGTTCGTCGTGGTGTTCGCGGTGTATCCGTTCGCGGCCGAGATGTTCCGTCAGGGCGATATTCCAAAGCGGCTCATCCCCTGCACGGTCGCGCTCGGTGCGTTCAGCTTCACGATGGACGCTTTGCCGGGAACGCCGCAGATCCAGAACATCATTCCGACGACGTTTTTCAACACGACGACCTGGGCCGCGCCGGTGCTGGGGCTCGTCGGCAGCGCCTTCGTCCTCATTGTCGGTCTTGCCTATATAGAATCCCGCCGGCGCGCGGCGCAAAAGCGTGGAGAGGGGTATGGCACAAATCTCGTGAACGAGCCGGAGCCGTTCGAGGACAAGGAGTTGCCGAATCCCTGGATCGCCATCCTGCCGCTCGTCGTGGTGGGTGTGGCAAACCTCGTATTGACGTTGCTGATACCGCGCGCCTACGGCTCGAAATACGAGATCACGCTGGGGAGCCACCCAATCGTGACGCAGATCGGGCCGGTGGCGGCTATATGGGCCGTCGAGGGCGCGCTGATCCTGGGAATCCTGACGGTATTCGCATTCGCCTGGCGGCCCGTACTTGCAAGGTTCGCGGAAGGCAGCAAGGCGGCGGTCGCCGGTGCGTTGCTTGCATCGCTCAACACCGCGTCCGAGTACGGGTTTGGCGGGGTGATTGCTCTGCTGCCGGGATTTGCGGCGGTTTCCGCCGCGCTCAAGGCGATCCCCAATCCGCTCGTCAACGAAGCCGTCACCGTGACAGTGCTCGCCGGCATCACGGGCTCCGCCTCCGGCGGCATGAGCATCGCGCTTGCCGCGATGTCCGACGATTTCATCGCCGCCGCCAAGGCGGCAAACATCCCGCTCGAAGTGTTCCACCGCATCGCGGCCATGGCGAGCGGCGGCATGGACACGTTGCCTCACAATGGAGCCGTCATCACGTTGCTTGCCGTCACGGGCCTCACCCATAGGCAAGCCTACAAGGACGTGTTCGTGATCACATTGACGAAAACGGCGGCGGTATTCGTTGCCATCGGGTTCTTCTATTTGACCGGAATCTATTGAGAAAGCAGCAGAAGGCTTGGTTTTGGGACGCTCCTCCACGAGGCTGCAGAAACGGCTAACCACGCAGCCTGGACCTGAACGAAAGACGGCCCCATATCGTTGATCGGCTTAGTCAACGACGTGATACCCACCATCGATGTATATTGTGTCGCCGGTGATGAGCCGAGCTACGTCGTGTGCCAGGAAGGCCGTTGCGGCGCCAACGTCTTCGATGCTCACAAGACTGCGCGCTGGAGCCTTGGCCTTGGCTTTTTCGAGCAACTTGTCGAATTCAGGAATACCGGACGCGGCCCGGGTGGCAAGCGGTCCGGGAGAAATAGCGTGCACGCGAATGCCCTTCGGTCCAAGCTCGGCGGACACGTACCTGACGGCGCTTTCCAGGGCAGCCTTGGCAACGCCCATGATGTTGTAGTTCTTCACAACCGTTCGGCTGCCGTAATACGTCATCGTAAAAATGGTTCCCCCTTTCTTCATCAATGGTTCAGCCAGCTGAGCCATCTGAAGGAACGTCCAGCATGAAACATGCATGGTCGTTAGAAATCCATCCAGCGGCACGTCGACAACCCGTCCATGCAACGCCTGCTGCGGCGCGAACGCGATGGAATGCACGACGAAGTCAAGTTTGCCCCACTCCTTGGTGATCCGCTCGAAAACGGCCTCCATTTGCCCAGGCACACGAACATCGAGTGGCATCACGATTGAGGACTCGAGCGCGCGCGCCAGCGGATCGACGTGTTTCTTGGCCTTGTCGTTGAGGTAGGTGACAGCCAGGTCGGCGCCAAAGGCGCGGAATGCTGCGGCACAACCCCAGGCTATCGATTGCTCGTTCGCGATGCCAACGACGAGCCCTTTTTTGCCCTCCAGCAGCTTGGCTTTGACGGTCGGAATCAGCCTTGCCTTGCCGTTCTTCGGCGTTTCGAGAGGTTCGCCGCGTGCGTATCTTTCGGCAGCCTGCTTCAAGGTAGTAAAGGCGTGGCGCCGATCCTTGGCCTCGGCCGTTCTCGCTATCTCCTGCCCGTTCACCTTCAATTGCCCTTCACCCCAGGGCGCAACGTTGATTTCGAATCGATCCTTCCCGAGGATGGTGAAGAACTGCTGGACCGTGGCTCCCTTGCCTACGGGCATTTCCTTGTTGGGCTCCCAATTAGCAGTTTGCAGCGGCATGGCGATCTTCCTGTGCTGGTTTACTAATCTCGGGCCTTGTTACTTCCCGTCCGGATATGACGCGCCGAACGCCGCTTTATAGATTGCCCAGTAGACGGCGCCGACAAAGCCAGCACCGCCTACGATATTGCCGAGCGTTACCGGCACGAGATTATGGACGATGCCGGAGATGGTGATGGACGATGCGTCGAAATTCGCCGGAACGTGGCCGGGCTGTATCAGCAGCCACGCCAGGGGCAGGAAGTACATGTTGGCGACGCAGTGCTCGAACCCGGCCGCGATGAAGGCGGAAACCGGCAATATGACCGCCACGATCTTGTCGGTGACCGACCGGCCCGCATAGGCGAGCCAGACCGCGGCGCACACGAGCACGTTGCAAAGAATGCCCTTGACGAACAGCGTCACCATGTCGGGACGGATCTTGCCGGCGGCCGTCTTCAGTATGGACAGCCCGATCGCGCCGTCATTCATGTCGAGATGATGCGAAAAAAAGACCAGGACAACGAGCCCCAGCGATCCGAGCAGATTGCCCAACCAAACGATGGTCCAGTTGCGTAGCATCGTCCCCGTGGAGACCTTTCCGCTCGCCCAGGCCATCACAATCAGGTTGTTGCCCGTAAACAGTTCGGCGCCTCCCACCAGGACGAGCGCCAGTCCGAGCGAGAATACCACCCCCCCGACGACGCGCACGGTGGCGAAACTGAGATCGGCGTCACTGGCCACGATCGTATAGTAAAGGGCGCCGAAGCCGACGCCGCCGCCCGCGACGATCGCCAGCATGAAGGAGGCGAGAGGCGGCAAATTGGCCTTCTTCACCCCAACCTTTTCGACGGCCTCCTTGATTTCCGCGGGGCTGTAGGCCTGCAGATTGAAGATCGGCGGTTGCGGGGCGGATCCTCGGTCGGACATCGGTGTTTTTCCTCGCCCACAGCCGATGGCGCCGCTATCCGCCCGCGCCGCTTGTCGCCAGGAGTCCGACGATCTGCGCGGCAATGACCTTCACGAGCGTCATCGAGGGGAAGATCATGGCGTATCCGATGTCCGGGCGTTCGGTCGGCGCCATCTTGGTCGAGTAGACCAGGATGGCGGGGTTTCCGGTCGCCCCGGACGCCACGCCGACCAGATCGTCGTACGGGATCTTCAGAAGGTAGTGGCCGACCAGCAGGACAATGAATACCGTCGTCAGGAGCACGGCTATTCCGATAAACAGCATCGTGAAGCCTGACTCGGCCACCGTGCGGACAAAGGGCTGTCCGGCATTTACCCCAACGGTTGCGAGAAACATCGCAAGGCCGAAATTTCGAAGAACGATGTTGGCCGGCAAAGGCATGGTCCAAAGCATGGGTCCGGTACGACGGAGCTTGCCGAGAATGAGCGCAACGATCAGCGGCCCGCCTCCGATGCCGAGCGTCACGACACCGACGCCTGGGACTGGAATCGGAATAAGACCGAGCAAAACACCGAGGACCATCCCAATCCCGAGCGAGACATAGCTGAATTCGGCGGCCGCCTTCACCGTGTCGCCGAAGTGACGCCGGATCTCTTCCTTTCGGTCGGGAGGCATCAGCACACCGACACGGTCTCCAAATTCCAGCATGAGGTCGGGTGACGGCACGAGGTCAGCATCGTATCGCCGCACGTGCAGCAGATGTGTCGGATAACCGGCTGGCATCGGAATACTGGCAAGAGGCACTCCGACTACGGAGGCCTTTCCGACAAAAACCCGGATGTAGTCCAGATCAGCGCGGTCGCTTGCCAATCGGCCAGGCTCGAGACTCCCTAGCTGCGCCGCCGCCTTGGCTATCGCCTCTTCGCTCTCCGCGACAACCAGAACGGCGTCCCCTGCGGACAAAGCCGTATCGGATGTCGGCACGAAGTTGCGTCCGCCCTTTCGAACCATCGTGACCTGGACGTCGGCAAGCACGTTGCTTGTCAGCTCGTCGAGCTTCTTCCCCGCAAACGTCTGGCCGAGCGAGATCTCGGCCATATGGAAGCGCTGCGCTTTCGCGGGAAACTTGGGCTTCACGGCACGCGTCATGAAGTAGATGCAAAGGATCGGTCCGATGACACCGAAGGGATATGCGATGGAATAGCCGATCGACGGATCCTTGTTCTTCATGACATCGAGGGCCGCCTGAAGTGTTGCGGTGCTCGTCATCGACCCGGCGTACAGACCAAGGGTGTGTCCAAGCTTGATGCCGAAGATGTGGCCCAGCCCAAGCGCAACGGCCAAACCGGCCAGGCATGCAACAAGAGCCAACAGATTGTATTTCCGCCCTACGCCGACCATACCTTCGAAGAATTGTCGGCCATAGAGGATCCCGATCCCGTATAGAAACATGATCAGCCCCGTCAGGCCGATTGGACCGATGATCTGCGCCTTTGGCGCGAACGCGCCTATCGCAAGACCGACGAAGAGGACCGCGCCTACGCCGAGCGAAAACCCTGCGAAGCTGATCTGGCCGACCAGATAACCCAGTCCGATCGCCAGAAAGGCCGTCAGGATCGGCTGGCTTCCAATGATATCGCGTGCAAGATCCAACATGTCTCTGAACTCCCCCGGTTCGGCCTGACAATTAATCGGTCAGCGTACCCGGCACCCCGCGGCCTGGAACTGTCCAATCACCCGCTTCACCAGATCCGGGCTGGGCGGCTGAGTGTCAGCGAGCTTGTATTCGAGACCCATTGCCTTCCACTTGAACGAACCCATCTGGTGGAACGGCTGAATCTCCACCCATTCGACGTTCTTCATGGGAGCAACGAATCGAGCGATGCCGTCGACATTCGCGGGGTCGTCGCTCTCTCCCGGAACGAGGGTGAATCGAACCCAGACTGGCTTGGACAGCGCAGCCAGGCGCTCGGCGAAGCGAAGCGTCGGCGCGATGTCGCGACCGGTCACTCGCCTGTAGGTTTCGGGATCCGAACTCTTTATATCGAGCAGAACGAGATCGATATTGGACAGAAATTCCTCGTCCGCGCGATCACCCAGAAATCCGGACGTCTGGATGGCTGTGTGCAGACCCATTTTCTTTGCGCCGGCGAATATCCGCCGGGTGAATGCGAGCTGCACCATCGGCTCACCGCCCGATATGGTCAGCCCTCCGCCAAGGTCAAGGATGGAAGGCGCGAAGTCACCGAGGCGGCGAAGCACCTGATCGACAGAAACGTAGGTGCCATCCTTGAGGTGCCAGGTGTCCGGGTTGTGGCAGTAGGTGCAGCGCAAGAGGCAGCCCGAGACGAACAGAACCACGCGCAAGCCGGGCCCGTCGTAGCGCGACGATGTCTCATAGGAATGGCAATACCCGAACGCGCCCTCCTGGTCCTTGATCTGGTCCTCATCGGGCGCGTCGGGCGAAATTCCGGCCCGGAGGTCATAACGACTTCCGGGCTCCAGTGCCTGCACCGTTGACATGGTGCACCTCGCTCAAATCTGGCCGTGGAAGGTGCGGCTGATCACGTCTCGCTGCTGCTCCGGCGTCAGCCGGACGAAGTTCACCGCGTAGCCCGAAACCCGGATCGTGAGTTGCGGATATTTGTCCGGGTTCTTGATCGCGTCCTCGAGCGTCTCCTTGTCGATGACATTGAGGTTCATGTGGAACCCACCTCGATCGAAATAGAGGTCGAAGGCCTTGACCGCCTCGTCCACGAGCTGGCTCTCCGACAGTTTAGCCTTCTGTGGCGCAACGGAGACGGTGTAGCTGATCCCGTCCTGCGCATCCTTGTAGGGAAGCTTCGCTACCGACAGGCAGGAAGCGAGCCAGCCATGGCTATCGCGTCCGTGCATTGGGTTAGCACCAGGCCCAAACGGTTCACCCTTCCGCCGTCCGTCGGGCGTGTTGCCGGTGGCTTTGCCGTAGACCACATTGGAAGTGATCGTGAGCACGCTCTGGGTGTGCGTCGCGTTCCGATAGGTCGGATGCTTGCGGATCTTCTCCATGAAGCTTGTAACGATACTGGAGGCGATCTGATCGACCCGGTCGTCGTTGTTGCCGAACTGGGGCGTCGACTTGTTACCCTCGTTCTGGTAATCGACCACGAGTCCTGACGCGTCTCGGGTAACGCGCATTTTCCCGAACTTGATGGCGCTCAGGCTGTCGGCAACCACCGAAAGACCGGCGATCCCGAATGCCATCGTTCGCAGAATGTCGCGATCGTGAAGCGCCATCTCCAGACGCTCATAGAAATACTTGTCGTGCATGTAATGGATGCAGTTCATGGCATGGACGTAAGTCTTGGCGAGCCACTCCATCGTGGTGTCAAACTTGGCCATGACGTCGTCGTAATCGAGAAAGTCGCCGGCGACCGGCATCGTCTGGGGGGCAACCTGATCGCCGGATACCTCGTCGCGACCGCCATTGATTGCGTAAAGCAAGGCCTTCGCCAGGTTGACGCGGGCGCCGAAGAACTGCATCTGCTTGCCTAGCCGCATCGCCGAGACACAGCAGGCGATCCCGTAGTCATCGCCCCAGAAAGGCCGCATCAGATCGTCGTTCTCGTACTGCAGCGAGGAGGTGTCCTTGCTTACCTTCACGCAGTAACGCTTGAAGGGCGCGGGCATTTTGGTCGACCAAAGCACCGTGATGTTCGGTTCGGGCGCCGGCCCGAGATTGTAGAGCGTGTGCATCATCCGGTAGCTGCTTTTCGTCACCAGAGCGCGCCCGTCGACATCCATGCCGCCGACGCATTCGGTCGCCCAGTAGGGGTCGCCGCTGAACAGCGCATCGTAGTCCGGCGTGCGAAGGAAGCGGACGATGCGAAGCTTCTGCACCAACTGGTCCCACAGTTCCTGTGCCCGCGCTTCGTCCAGCAACCCTCCCTTCAAGTCGCGTTCGATGTAGATATCGAGGAAGCTCGAGATGCGGCCGATCGACATGGCCGCGCCGTTGGCCTCCTTGATGGCGCCGAGATAGGCGAAATAGGTCCACTGGAATGCCTCCTTGGCATTCGTCGCGGGCTTGGAAATGTCGCAGTCATAAAGCTTCGCCATCGAGACCAGGTCCGCGAGCGCGCGCATCTGGTCGGAAAGCTCCTCACGCATGCGGATGATCTCGTCGGTCGGCCACATGTCGTCGATCTGTGCCCGTTCCGCGTGCTTTACTTCGAGGAGACGATCCACCCCGTAGAGAGCCACGCGCCGATAGTCACCGATGATGCGGCCGCGCCCGTAGGAATCCGGCAGTCCGGTAATAATGCCGGACCTGCGGCAAGCCATGATCTCGGGCGTATAGGCGTCGAACACGCCATCATTGTGGGATTTGCGGTATTTCGTGAATGCCTCGTTCACCGCCGGATCCGGTTCGAAGCCGGCGGCCTTCAGGCCCGCCTCGACCATCCGTAGCCCGCCGTAGGGGAAGATGGCCCGTTTGAACGGTTGATCGGTTTGAAGACCCACCACGATCTCATTATCGCGATCGATATAGCCCGCCTTGTGGGCAAGCAGCGTTGAGGGAGATTTTGCATCGACTGCAAGGACCCCCTTTTTCCTTTCGTCCGCAAAGTACGGCTGTAATTTCGCCCACACGGCTTTTGTGCGCTGCGATGGGCCTGCGAGAAAGTCCTCGCTGCCGGCGTAAGGCGTGACGTTCCGGACAATGAAATCGCGAACATTGATGGAAGTCTGCCAGTCACCTGGACGAAAACCCTTCCAGCAATCCGAGGTGTCGGCTTCTTTCCTAAGAGCGGCACTTGCTTTCATGGTACGTCTCCCACCGGTGCATCTTCGAGTGGTGTGCCCGAGGGAGTAAATTCCGTGCGGGCAGCGGTGGCGTATGGTGGTCCGGTCGGGTTGCCGATATTTGATCTAAATCAAGATCGCCCTGGAGTAGCGTTCTGGGTACTCGTCACTGTTCGCGTGGCATTACTGCTGAAAGCCATCGGATGCGCGGCATATCAAGTTCCCGCGCCGTCTTGACGCCAGCCAGTGCCGCTTGCAGGGCCGCTTCCGTGGTATGGTCGAGGAACGTCTTGAGCACCCGTCCTTCCTCGCCTTGGTCGCGGGCTGTCGCCATTGCCCGTTGATCTAGATCATGGCTTGCTGATGAGGCGGGCCCCTCATTACGAAGACACCGAAGGCACTGAAGCATGCGAGGCGCGACCGTCTTGTCGACGATGGCGTTAGGGGCACAGGCCGTCACCGCTGTCGCGTCACAAGCGGAGCATACCGATGTGGGTCCTGATGTACGTATTCTCCTATTCAGTCAGTCCGGCCGCTACAAACGACAGGGCCGAATGGAGGCTCCTCCCAAATGTGGTGTTTCAGGAGTTCTCGAATGAAGAGCGATGCAGGGCGGCCAAGTCGACACTTGAAGGCAGCTTGAAGGAGGCGGGAGCCAAGCTAAAAAGTGGTTTAGAAGACTTGAAGAGCATAGGTAAGGCTGACCCAGCGCAGATCATCATCGCCTTTAATGTAGAATGCCTTCCGAAGTAAAGTCGGCGGCCACGACCGCGCCTTCATCTCATCTCGACGGGAAAGGCGGCGGGCATCGGGCGACGGACAGGCAGCGGGCGGGAGAAGTCAGGTACTGGCACGAAACGGACCAGCAGAGCCGGTCGATTGATGTCTGTTGATCGGGGCAAAGCGGAGGTGGCGTTTGGACCCGTCAGGGCAGCTTTTGAGGGTAAAGCGGACTTCCCAGCTGCGCACTCAGACTTCTGAGTTTGACCCAAACTAGACGTGCTGCAGACTGTCTGCCCAGTCGCTTTTAGGAAGCGGACATAAGGCACTTCATTGATCCACGGACCGTGGACGCCAGGCCACGTGCAGCCCTCAGGCCTCCTCCATTTTCGCCAGCACGCGCTCGATCAGCTTGGGATCGCGATAGACGCTGCGTGGCTTTAAGAGATGCTGGACCTCGATGGTCAGGCGGTGCACGGCCGCGTCCTCGGCGGCGAGCCGGGTCAGGGCGATACCGAATTTGAGCGTGGCGGCAAAATCCGCCGGGCGCTGCCCGCGGGTGTCGGGAAAGACGAAGTCGAGCATGGCGACTGACCATGGCGTCTCAAGTAAGGCCTGCACCTCGGCAAAAAAGCGCGGCGCCAGCTCAGTAATTGGATCGCCCTCTTGCTCGGGTCGATCAAGCAGCCGCTTGAGCAGGCAGGCCTCCAGCGCGGCCACGCTCATACCTTGGCCGTAGACCGGATTGAAGCGGCAGATGGCATCGCCAATGGGAAGCAGGCCGCGGGGAAAGCCGTCGAGCCGCTCGAAGTGGCGTCGCACGCTCTCCGGAAAGCCGTAGCGCGCGACCCCGTCGAGCGGCTTGGCGCGGCAGATCGCGTCGTAGATCGTTGGCGTACGCAGCGAGCGGGCGAACTCCAAAAATCCCTCAGCATCGCCCGGCAAAGCGTCACCGCGTCGGGCCAGGGTCAACATCCAGCGATCGCCCTCGAGCGGCAACATGAGGCCACCCCGGCTGTCCCGCGGTGCGTCGCCGAAGGTCATGACGCCTTTCCAGTCACGAGCAGCGCCGTCCGAGACGGCGAAGATAGAGGTGGCATAGGACAGATCGATGCCGATGGTGGTCTCCTCGGGCAGGGGGCACCCGATCGACCGCAGCAGTGAAAGCGTAGGGGCACCGCGTCCGGAGGCATCGACGACGAGGTCGGCCGCCATCGTCTCGCGGGTGCCGTCCTCGTCCTCATAGAGCACGCCGGTGACCATCGCCCCATCGGGCGATGCCAACACTTCCATGACCCGGCAGCGCTGTCGCAGCGTGATGTTGGCTTGGCCCTCGACCCGCCGTCGCAGCGCGCGCTCGATCGCTGGCCGTGACGCCGCGTAACCGGACCAGCCGAGGTCGCGTTGCGGGAAAGGATCGTAACCCGGGCGTTCTACGCGAACATCGAGGCCCGCCCTGAGCGGGACGGCTCCGGAGCGTGCCAGATCCTGCTCGAACCCGGGGAACAGCTCGCTCAGCGCACGCTGACCACTGAGCAGCAGTCCATGGACGTGCCGCGCCTGCGGCGTGCCGGCTCTGTGGGTGGGCTGCGCGGGCAGGCTGTCGCGCTCGAGAACAACGACGTGCTCGAAACGGTGGGCGAGGGCGCTGGCGGCCGTCAGCCCGGCTATTCCGGCGCCGATCACGAGCGCTTGGCTGCCGATCAGAGTTGACACCATCGCCACCTCCTGAGCTTCGTGCTCCGCACCGAGGAGCATGGCAGTTTTCACCGAGCCAACCGCAATCAAAGCGATGAGCATGGGGGCCGCCACGCAGGCGATACCCTGACCTCGCCGATCAGTTGGCCTCGAGCAAGATAATCCGACCGACTCCAGCGGAGTGTGAGCCGGTTAACAACCTTGCTGCCTTAACTGCGGTCAGCCATGGTCATGATTATTGCAAGTCATGGAAGCGCAGGGCCGCTCGTGTCGAGAAGTATGGCGCATCCTTCTTCATGATTAACTCTTGCTCGTCGCTATCACTTCCGCTTCTGGCAGCACTTTCGAGGTATGCCGACGGTCCGCGATTATGTCTGCTTGTGGGTTTAGACCGGAAGCGAGCTGCACGGTCAAAGCACGCGGATGGCCCGAAGCGGACATGCCACTCGTCGATGCGGTGGCGGACTTCGGCTTCCCTGGCGCTCACATGCGGATGTTACCGGAGCGATCGCGTTGCCAGAACGCCGATGTGCGCACGCGGCGCTCAGCGGCGTAAATGGATTCCCGGCGCGCAAGATGCGTGCTGAATACCCGCTCCGCGCCCTGACGGTACGCTGCTGCGACCCTGAGGCTCCGTGAGCAGCACACCTCCGCCGCCTCGATCCCGGAACGCAATGCGAAGCAGATGCCATCGGCCGCGATGGGGTCGAACGACAGCGCGGCATCACCCACCGGCAACACAGGCAGGCGCGTGTCCCATCTTGAGATGCCGGGAGCTGCGACGTAGCTGCGTATTTCTCCGGCGGGCACCGATGGGCGGATGCGTGCACGCGTCAGCGGAGCGGAATCCAGGCAACGCCGCCACACTGCGGCCTGCGTGGCATGTCTTGCTGGAGAGTCCGCATCGGTCAGGAAAATCGTGACCATGCGTCCACCCGGTCGCGGCGCGGAATACCACCAGCCTTCATCCGCCGCCTCGACCAGCGTCGAAGGCTCGGTTTGCCCCAGCTCGTAATGGCCAGCGAATCCGACCAGCCGGTCCACGCGATGGCGCGTGGCGCCCACGCGGCGCAGGACCGACGCGGCGCCGCCCGTGGCATCCAGCACCCACGCCGCACGGAATTCACGCAGGCCATTTCCGTTCGAGACATGCACGCAGACCGCGCCACGAACGATGTCCACGCCACGCAGCGTCGCTGGCCGGAATAACGCGGCGCCGCGCGCCTTCGCCTGGTCGAGCAGCAAGGTGTCGAACCGCTGTCGGTCCAGGTGCAGATCCGGCCCGAAGCGCGAGCGGATCGCGGACCGCTCTTCCATCCCTCCACCCCAGGAGGCCCGATGCAGGTACGAGGGACGCATCTCCATTTGCTTCACGGCATCCAGCACGCGGAGCTCCCGCAGGATCTCGAGGCCAGCACCCTGCAAGGATTCTCCCATGCGGTCCTCGGCCACGGCTTTGCGCTCGACGATCGCCACGCGCGCACCACGCTTCAGCAGCGCCAATGCCGCAGCGGAACCAGCGGGCCCGCCTCCCACGATCA
>Ga0136846_1235624_pt1 | contig 13904 bp, 15 predicted proteins | sample HopSoiMetagenom2_FD_96841 | JGI IMG/M metagenome (GOLD analysis project Ga0136846, IMG submission 96841) | Grasslands soil microbial communities from Hopland, California, USA - 2 Assembly 2016 (version 4) | ecosystem: Environmental > Terrestrial > Soil > Grasslands | place: USA: Hopland...
CAGCCCCCTCACGGAACTCCGCGTCGAACTTCCGCCTCTTGCCTGCCATGACCCTCAACTTCCCCTGCAGTCAGGGTCTCTACGCTACGAGGGGAAGGTCACTTGGCGTCTCTCCCGTGATCGTCGGATGCGCCGTTAGATTTACGCTCCCGCCGGTAGCCGAGACCTCGGGGAACAGGCACATCGTCAGCAGGAAACAGACCCCGACCCGCGACGGAAGATCACGCCGCCGCCGCTGCACCGTCCTCGTCTCCGCAAGGGCCGCGTCCACGGGCTCGAACGGCACGACCGCCGTCAGCTCTCCCAGATGTCCCGGCGCGATCCGGCCCCCGGCCACCATGACCGTACGCGTGACGGTCGTCAGCGCGGGCGGCACGAGACGACGCAAAAGCAACGGAGCTCCTCGGATACAAGCTGTCCTGGTGGCGTAGGCGGCTAAACGGACAGGCCGAGCAGTACGACCCCGATGCTGACCAACGCGACGCCGCCCCAGGCCGCCAGCCCCAGGTGTTCCCCGACGACGAGCACGCTGAGGACGGCAGCGACTACTGGCTCCACGAGGCTCAGTGACGTGGCCGTACTGGCTGACACCCGGGAAAGCCCGATCCCGAAGAGCACGTACGCCAACGACATGGGTACCAGCGCGAGATATGCCGCCACCGCCAGGCCCTGTCCCGTCTGGAAGAGGGGGCCTCCGGTCACTGCGAGAACAGGCAGGAGCAGCACCGCGCCGCCGCCGAAGACGAGTCCCATGACCGGGCGGGAAGCGGCCCCCCGGCGCATCAGCCGACCTGCGGCGTAGGAGTAACCCGCGTATGTCGCGCCCGCCAGCAGCCCGAGCAGCGTTCCACCTGTCATCGCGGCGAGCGTCTGCGATTGGCCGTCCGTGCCGCGGTGTCCGTACACCAGCAGCACGACGCCGATCGCCGACACGGCGGTGGCGGCGGCCCATCTGGCGCTGAGCCGGGAGCCGTCCAGCACGCGTTCGATCAGCACAGCGAAGACCGGCGATGACCCGATGGAGACCACTGTGCCGATCGCCACGCCGGCCACGGCCATCGATGAGTAGAAGGCGAGCGGGTAGACAGCGACGGCGAGAGAGCCGGCGGCCGCGGTGAGAAGAGACGAGTGGCCCGAGCGGATCAAGGGGAGAACCGACCGGCCCGCGAGGGCCAGCAGAACGAGGCCGCCACAGCCCATGGTGACAGCGCCGATGGCCAAGGGCGAGGTACCGGCGGGGGCGAAGTGTGCCGCCGTCCCCGTGGTGCCCCAGGTGAGAGCTGCGAGCAGTACAGGCAGAGGTCCTCGCCAGAAGAACTGGCGACGGGAGACAGGAGCGGGCAGGCCGTCGGCCACCTTCGTGAGGGGCGACTCGGGCGTGCTCACCGGCACGGAGCTTCCTTGCGCTGCTGACATCAGCGGACCAGTTTCTGTAGACGCCGGACGGCTTCGTCGAGCGTGTCGTGACGCTTGCAGAAGGCGAAGCGTACGAACGGCGCACCGTCGGGACTGTCGTAGAAGACCGAGTTGGGGATCGCGACCACTCCGGTGCGTTCGGGCAGTGAGCGGCAGAACGTGAGTCCGTTCTCACACTGAGGGACTCCGGCCTCGGCCAGCGGACGGATGTCAGCGGTGACGAAGTAGGTGCCACGAGGCCGGAGAACGGCGAATCCGGCTTCTCGTAGCCCGTTGATCAACAGGTCACGTTTTCCGGCCAGTTCCTCGCGAAGGTCTTTGAAGTACGTGTCGGGAAGCTGGAGCGCCTGCGCCACGGCGTACTGGAAGGGCCCGGAGTTGACGTAGGTCAGAAACTGTTTCACCGAACGCACCGCCGTCACGAGCGCCGGTACACCGGTCACCCAGCCGACCTTCCACCCCGTGAACGAGAAGGTCTTGCCCGCCGAGCCGACCGTCAGGGTTCGTGCCCGCATGCCTGGAAGGGCTGCGATGGGCAGGTGCTGCCCGCCGTCGAAGACGAGGTGTTCGTAGACCTCGTCGGATATGACGAGCAGGTCGTGCTCGCAGGCCAGTTCGGCGATTCCCGTCAGTTCGGTCCGCGTGAGGACCGTACCGGTCGGGTTGTGCGGCGAGTTCAGCAGGATCACCTTGGTGCGAGGGGTGACTGCGGCGCGGAGTTCGTCGAGGTCCAGCACGAAGCCGTCAGCGTCGGCGTGGAGCGTCACCGGCACGCGGGCTCCGCCGGCGAGGGCAACACAGGCCGCATAGGAGTCGTAGTACGGCTCCAGGACGATCACTTCGTCGCCAGGATCGACCAGGGCCAGGAGGGCGGCGGCGATACCTTCGGTCGCTCCTGCGGTGATCAACACCTCCGTGTCCGGGTCGAAGGACATCCCGTACCAGTGGAACTGGTGGTGGACCACCGCCTGCCGTAACTCGGGGACGCCTGGTCCTGGTGGGTATTGGTTCCCCTGCCCCTCGCGTATGGCACGCACGGCGGCCTCGCGTATTTCCTGCGGCCCGTCGGTGTCCGGAAAGCCTTGGCCGAGGTTGATCGCCCCCGTCGCGGCGGCGAGTGCGGACATCTCGGCGAAGATCGTGGTGTTGAAGGCGGACAGTCTGGGGTGAGAGCTCATGACTGCCTTTCGTGCGAGCGACCGGGCGGAGGAGTCCTGGCGCTGCTCCGAGTTCCCGCGCGAAGCAACACATCGTTCATAAGTGCCAATGTGCAACGCATGCTGCCACCGCCTCTCGTGTCTGGCAACAGCGGCCTTTGGCCACGGGAGCAGGCGATCAGGCCACCCCTCGCCGTTCGCAGGGATGCCACGATGACGCACGCACTGGTAGGACGTGGTCGAGTCCACTCGCTGGCGGCGTGGCCGTTTGACCGGGTGTGATGGGTGGGGAGTTGGCCACGGTCCGGTGTGATCGGGAGGACTTCGCGGCAGAGATGTTCGAGCCGTTCGCGCAGGCGGATCAACACCGGTGGGGCTCGGTGTATCTGCGAGGCCTGTTGCTGGATGGGCGGCGTAGGTCGGTGGAGCCGATGGCCGCCCGGCTCGTGAGGACGCAAACCGGCAGGCGCCGGCGCACTTTCATCACCTCCGGTCCGTGGGACGCGGTGATGCGTCGGCGTGCGTGGCGCGGCAGTACACCGGCCCCGCGGGCAGGGTCACCAACTGCCGGGCCGGCTGTCTCGCTGCCCCTGGCCGCCCACCGTGCCTCGGCAGCCGTCGGCCGGCGTTTGTTCCTGCCCGAGAGCTGGGATCCCGCCTCACCGAAGGCCGATGCGGCCAAGGCGACCCTGGGCCTGGCCCACTTCGAGGGCCGCACCTGGAGGGGCTGGCACCACCACGTCCTGAGTCTCTACCAGGTCGCCCGCGAACTGCAGTTGCTCCTCGCGTACTCCTCGCGGTCCGGACCGGCGCCCGCCCCACCTGTCACCGCAACACGCCGGAACCCATACCAACTTGACCAGGCCCTCCTAGGAATCGTGCTGCAGATCCATCTCCTGCCAGACCTTCCCCATGCCGGTGAGCGCGGCCGACACCGTCGCGCCGCCCCTCCGCTCCAGTTCCGCCAGGACGGCGTTCGCGGCGCAGACCCCCGCGACGGTCGAGGGGAACCAACTGCCGCTCTCAGAAGGCACCGTCAGCATGTGGGTGACGATCTCGGACAGGGGCGAGGTGGCGCTGTCCGAGATCACACATACGGTGGCCCCCCGGTTCCTGGCGATCCTCGCCGCCAACAGGGTCTCTTTGTGCAGCCGCCAGAAGGTGACGATGACCAGACAGCTGCGGTCCGTCATCGAGCCGAGTTCGTTCGCGAGGTGTACACCGCCCCGACTCTCCAGGACCACCGGATACCCCATCGCGGCCGAGAGGTGGGCCAGCGGCGCGCCGACGCCCGCGTAGCTTCCCACCGCGAGAACGGTCGTCCTGTCGGCCTCGCCGATGGCCTCCGCGAACGCCTCGACGGTCGCCGGATCCAGACTCCGTGCCAGCAGGGCCAGGCTGGCGATGTCCTGTCGCAGTGCCCGCACCGACGCCCGTTCCGGGCTGTCGGCCCGCTCGGCCAGGATCTCCGTGGCGGTCAGGGACGCCAGGTACCGCGACCGCACCTCACCACGAAGGCTCAGCCAGCCGTCGAAGCCGAGCGACTGGGCGGCCCGCACCACGGTCGCTGTGTTCACCTCGGCCCGATCGGCCACCTCGGCCGCCGACGCGTAGGAGGCCAGGCGCGGCTGACTGGCGATCACGTCCAGCACCGCCGCGATCTTCGGCGACGCCGCGCGCCCTTTCCTCAACTCCGCGAGCCACTCACGGACCTGCGACATAAGCACTTCCTCCTTGGGCTGGGCTGGTGACTCTACGGCCGACGCCTCCCGCCCCACCGCGGGCCGGTGATGGCGGGCGGCGCGCCATAACCGGCCAACCGCATGCAATGACCCTTGCATGAGGGTCGATAGTGAACTATATGTTGTATCCGTACGCCAGATGAACATCATCCGTTCCGGCTCGCCGGAAGCGTCTTGATCGATTCCCGACTCGGCGTCGAGCCGACGGGAAGGGTGTCTTCCTTGGAGCCATGACTTTCAGTTCGGGAAAGGGCCTGTCATTTCTGACGTCATCGCCAGGCTTGAGCGCATCCCATTCTGCCGCCTGCATTATCGATTATTGGCGATGGGTGGACTGGGACTGACCTTCGACGGGCTGGATGTCGCTTCGCTCGCCTTCCTGTTGCCCAGCGTGACCGAGAAATGGGACCTCACCTCCGCCCAGACCGGCATCCTTGGCAGTTCCACCCTCATCGGTTACCTGGTGGGGGCTCTGCTGGCGGGAATCGTCGGCGACCGCGCGGGCCGTCGCCGGGTGATGATGTGGGCGCTCGCCCTGTACAGCAGCGCAACCCTTGTCGCCGCATTCTCCCCTGGTTGGGAATTCTTCTTCGGCGCCCGCGTCCTCGCCGGAGTCGGCACCGGCGCCGAATCCGTGATCATTCCGGCCTTCCTCTCGGAATTCGCCCCAGGTAGATTACGCGGGCGCTTCGTGGGGGGACTCGCGGGCTTCTTCTCCTTCGGCTACGTCATGGCCGCTCTCCTCGGGCGCTATGTCGTTCCCGCCACGGACAACGGATGGCGGATCGTGCAGATCATCTGCGCGCTGCCGGTGCTGATGCTGCTGTGGTGGCGTCGTTCCGTCCCCGAGTCGCCGCGTTATCTGCTCGCCGCCGGCCGCGAGGCCGATGCCCGCAAGGTGGTCGAAGACCTGGAGGCGCAGGCGTCGGCCGCGCTCGGGCGCAGTCTGCCCCCCGTGCCAGTACGCACGACGACGGCCGATCCAGTCAGCGCCGTGCCTCCTGCCCCGCCCCCCAGACCTGCTTCCACCGTGCTGCAAGGACTCGCTGCTCTCTGGAAGGGCGAACTCGCCCGCCGCACGGCCCCCCTGTGGCTGCTGTGGCTGGTCATCACCTTCGCGTTCTACGGGTTCTTCACGTTCATCCCGACCCTCTTGGCCAAGGAAGGGCTGACGATCACCAAGAGCTTCGACTACGCCATCGTCATCTACCTGGCTCAGATACCGGGTTACTACGTGGCCGCGTTGCTCAACGATGTCCTGGACCGCAAGTGGACGATCGCCACGTGTCTCGGCGGCGGGGCCGTCTCCGCCGGCCTCCTGTCCACGTCCGGAGCATCCGGCCAAGTCATGCTCTACGGCGCCATGCTGTCGTTCTTCATGAACGGCGTGTACGCCTCCATCTACGCCTACACTCCCGAGGTGTATCCGACCGCGCTGCGCGCACGCGGAATGGGCGCGGCCTCGGCCTTCGGACGCGTGGGAGGCATCGCGGCTCCCCTCGTGATCGGCAGCGCCTACCCGGTACTGGGATTCGCCGGTGTCTTCGTCATGACCGCGGGGGCACTACTGGTCGGAGCCATCACGGTGCTGGCCTTCGGTGTCTCGACCAAGGGCCGGACCCTGGAGGACATCACCGAGCCGTCGGACGTGCCGCTCGATCCGTCACCGGCCGAGTCTTCGCGCGTCGCTCCGGCCAGCGGCCGTCGCCGTCCATGACTGCGCAAGACCCGCAGCTCCAACTTCCCATCACTCCGCCCAAGTCCGTGTAAGGAGGGACGATGGCCGTGGAACGCTCGCCCAGGACCTGGCTGTTGACGAACGCGACCGTGCTCGATCCCGAGTCCGGTTCACTGCTCCCCGATCAGCGCATACTCGTTCTCGACGGCACCATCGCCGAGGTGGGCGGTAAGGAGACAACCCACCACGACGCCCCCGTCATCGATCTGCGCGGCAGCATCGTGCTGCCCGGCCTGATCGATGCCCATGTGCACGTCACTGCGGCCGATTCCGACCTCTCCGCCCTTCCGAGGCTCTCGCCGTCGTACACGGCGCTCCACGCCGCCAAGTCCCTGGAAGACATGCTGTACCGGGGGTTCACGACCGTCCGCGACTGCGGAGGCGCCGACTTCGGTCTCGCACAGGCGCAGCGAGCGGGGCTGTTCACGGGGGCACGTCTGCGCTTGGCCGGCAAGGCGCTCTCCCAGACCGGCGGCCACGGCGACGTCCGGCACCAGGGGGACGACTCCCACGACACGGGGTACTGCCATCCCGGCTTCGGCCGTGTCTGCGACGGCGTGGGCCAATGCCGTGCCGCCGCCCGCGACGAGATCCGCAAGGGCGCCGATCACCTCAAGATCGTCATAAGCGGTGGCGTCACCTCACCCACCGACCGCATCGACAGCACCCAGTTCTCCATCGAGGAAATCACCGCGATCGTCGAGGAAGCCACCGCCGCGAACCGCTACGTCGCTGCCCACGCCTACACACCACGCGCCATCGAGCGCGGACTGCGCTGCGGCGTGCGATCCATCGAGCACGGCAACTTCATCGACAACACGACCGCGCAACTGTTCAACGCCACGGGCAGTTACCTCGTACCGACCCTCGTGACCTACTCGGCGCTGGCCGAGGAGGAACGGGCCAAGGCCGGGTCGGGCCATCGCAACGGCAAGGTGTTCGAGGTGCTGGAAGTCGCGCTGCGGGGGTTGGAGACCGCGTACCGCAACGATGTGCGGATCGCCTTCGGCACCGATCTCCTCGGCGGGATGCAACGGCACCAACTCACCGAGTTCCACCTGCGCGCAGAAGTCGTGAAGCCCATAGACGTCATCCGTTCCGCCACTTCCGTCGCCGCCCGCCTGCTGCGGGCCGAGGACACTCTCGGCCGGGTGGCCCCGGGCGCCCACGCCGACCTCCTTGCCGTCGATGGCAACCCCGTGGAGGACATCGGAATCCTGACCGATCCGGCACGTCACCACCGACTGCTGATGTCCGGCGGAACGCTCGTCAAGAGCCCGCCCTGGACGTAGCGCCTCACCCCGCCCATCGCCCGCGGCTGCCCGCCCGGACGGGCAGCGCAGCCGCGTGCCGATCCCTGTCAACAAGAGCCGACTCATGCCAAGGGGCAAAGATGCGAACCAGCGAGCTTCGTACGCAAACCGCACACACCGCGGCGAGCAGCGAGGAATTCTACAGCGCGAGGGGGGCCGCCGCGATCATGCGGGCCGCTCATTTCCCCGACGAGATCCTGTTCTTCCTGCAGATGGAGAGCCTGGTCACGCTCGGTGCGGCCGCACGGCATGGCTGTGACGCGCTCGTGGAGTTCGGCTGTTACGACGGCCGCGCGCTGGAAGTCGCCCGCGCGGCGGGAGTCGACTACTTAGGTGTCGATGTCAATGACAGCGCCATCGCCGCCCTGCGACAGCGGATCAGCGACGAAGCCCTGGAGGGGCAGGCCGAAACCATCATCGGCAACGTCCTGAAGAAGGAGACCTGGGCGTACAAACTGCCGGGCGTACGTCCCCTTTACCTCCTCCCGTTCAACCTGATCGGCAACTTCCCGGAACCCGTGGAGGTGCTGCGCAGCCTGCGATCGGCTGGTGGCACAGCAGTGGTCTCCGTTTTCAACGAAGCGCCGTGGACGACCGAGGTGCGCCGCGAGTACTACGCGGCCTGCGGCATCGAGACGCTTGAGCGGAACGAGGGCTCACACGGCGGCGTGCTCTTCCGCGGCGCCGACGGATTCCGATCCCACTCCTTCAGCGCCGAAGGAGTGTCCTCGCTGCTGCGAGCCTGCGGAGCCCTGGCGCTGGAAGAGACAGCCAACCGGTACGGCCGTTGCATCACCGTGCGCTTCCCGTGAACGTCCACTACTCCTTCGCCCACGCCGGCTTGATCCGCGCTGTTCTCCGCGGCCTCGACCTGCTGCGTCCGAGCTGCGCGCAGACCGCGGCGTACGGCCACCTCGGCCGTGACCTGCCGGACTTCACCTGGGAACGCACCGACCGTGTCGACGCGCCGCGCCGGGCCGCGGGAGCGCCGGTAAAGGAGAGGAACGCATGAAAACCTCGTTGTACTGGGACAGTGACGCGATCGTCGTCGTTGATCAGCGCGTCCTTCCCCGCGAACACCGTCTGTTACGCATCGCGTCGGTCGACGAACTCGTCGAGGCCATCCAGTCCCTGGCGATCCGCGGGGCTCCGGCGATCGGTCTTGCCGGAGCCCTCGGCGTGGCCTTGTCCGCGCGCCTTCACCGGGCGGCGGGAGACACCGGCACAGCGGCGGTGGAAGCCGACGCGGCTCGCCTGGCGAAGGCACGTCCGACCGCGGTGAATCTCACCTGGGCCGTGCGGCGCGTCCTCGGCCGGCTCGCCGACGGCCCGGAGGCCGTGCTGGCCGAGGCGATGGCGATGCTTGAGGAAGACGCCGCTGTCAACAGCGGGGCGGCCCGGCGTGCGGCGGATCTGGTGCTGTCGCTCGCACCGAGGCGTCCGCTGCGCCTCCTCACCCACTGCAACACGGGCAGACTCGCGACCGCTGCCGTGGGCACAGCACTGGGAACCATCCTCGAACTGGCCGAACGCGGCTGTGTGGCGGAGGTACTGGTCGACGAGACCCGCCCCCTGCTCCAGGGCGCCCGTCTGACGGCGTGGGAGCTGAGTGAGGCCGCGGTCCCCTATCGGATATGCGTCGACTCCGCCGCGGCGGCCGCCATGGCCCAGGGACTGGTGGACTGCGTGCTGGTCGGGGCGGACCGCATCGCGGACAACGGCGACACCGCGAACAAGATCGGTACCTACGCCCTTGCCGTCGCGGCCGCTCACCACGGCATCCCCTTCATCGTCGTGGCTCCCGAATCGACCTGGGACCGGACGCTGCCCGACGGATCGGGGATCCTCATCGAGGAACGCGATCCAACGGAGGTGACCCACCACGCGGGAGCAACCGTCGCCCCCGTCGACGCGGGTGTCTACAACCCCGCGTTCGACGTCACCCCCGCCCGCCTGATCACGGCCATCGTGTCGGATCGGCGGACGGTGACCGGCGGCTCCGGGACACGGTGCGCGACGCCGGTCGGTCACCAGGGCACCGGAGCGGGGAGGATCGCGGCACTGCTCACCTCGTTCCCGGACCACCCGCAACCTGGCGTGGTCTTCCGCGATCTCGCCGGGGTGTACGCCGAGCCCGGTCTGCTGGCCCAGCTCGCCGACGAGGTCACACGGCACTTCGGCGCCTCCTTCGACCGGATCCTCGCGGTGGAGTCCCGAGGGTTCGTCCTCGGGGCCGCACTGGCCGTCCGCACCGGCGTCCCTCTCACCCTGGCCCGTAAACCGGGGAAGCTGCCGGGCCCGGTGCACGAGGCTTCCTATCGGCTGGAGTACGGCACCGACCGGCTCGAACTGCAGAAGGGAGCCATAGCGCCCGGCGAGCGAGTGCTGTGCGTGGACGACGTACTGGCCACCGGGGGCACCCTGGCTGCTGCGGCCTCCCTGGTGGAGGCCAGCGGCGCGGACCTCGCGGGACTTGCCGTGGTGGTGGCCCTGGCCGGGCTCGGCGGCAGCGAGCGGTTCTCCGGGCATCCGCTACTCGCTCTGCACGAAGTGACGGAAACAGATCACGCGGATGCCCACTTCATCGACGACAAGGAGCAGGTATGACGGGCCGCACGCCCAGGCCGCAGGCCGAGATCGGAGTGATCGGGGGCAGCGGATTCTACGAACTGCTCACCGATGCCCGCCAGGTGGAAGTCAGCACGCCCTACGGTGACCCGTCGCATCCGCCCGCGATCGGCGTAGTCGGCGAGCGGCGCGTCGCCTTCCTGCCCCGGCACGGTGCGGGACACCGCTTCCCGCCGCACCGGATCAACTATCGCGCCAACCTGTGGGCGTTGCGCTCTCTCGGCGTGCGCCAGGTTCTGGCGCCGTGCGCGGTGGGCTCGCTCCGCCCGGAGTTCGGTCCGGGCAGCATCATGGTCCCCGACCAGGTCGTGGACCGCACCAACGGACGGGTGCAGACGTACTACGACACCGGCGCCGTGCACGTTCCGTTCGCGGACCCGTACTGCCAGGAGGGCCGGACCGGAGTGCTCAAGGCCGCCTCCTCCGCGGGCACCGAGGCGCACGACGGCGGAACCATGGTGGTGGTGGAGGGCCCGCGCTTCTCCTCCCGTGCCGAGTCCCGGTGGTACGCCCAGGCGGGGTGGTCGCTGATCAACATGACCGGCCAGCAGGAAGCGACGCTGGCACGCGAACTCGGACTCTGCTACACGGCCGTGGCGTTGGTGACCGACCACGACGCGGGTATCCAGACGGGCGAGAGCGTCGACCAGGACACCGTCTTCCGGGTGTTCGAGGAGAACATCGAGCGGTTGCGGACCGTCATTCTCCGGGCAGTGGGACTGCTGCCGGACCATCGCACGTGCCGGTGTGCCACGGCCCTGGACGGACTGCCCCTGCCCTTCGAACTCCCCTGAGAGCGACTTCTCTCTTCTCGGCCTCTGCCGCGCCCTCTTCCCCTCTCACCTTCACCGGAGCCTCGATGACCCTTCTGACGACCTGGCCGGAGTCCGGCCCAGGGACCGTTGTCCGCCGCACGGCGGATCCCGCCGAAATCGCCGCAGCCCTCGCCCCGCTCGGAGTGCGTTACGAGCAATGGCCGGTACGCGCCGAGGTCCCGGCGGACTCAGACGGAGACACCGTCCTCGCCGCCTATCGCGAGGAGATCGACAAGCTGAACGAGGAGGAGGGCTTCGCCACCGTCGACGTCGTCACCCTGCACCCCGACGACTCCCCGGACTGGCCTCAGCGGGCCAGCGCCGCCCGGGAGAAGTTCCTCAACGAGCACGCTCACGACGACGATGACGAAGTGCGCTTCTTCGTCGCCGGGGCCGGCATCTTCTACCTGCACGTGGCGGCCGAAGTGCACGCCGTGTACTGCGAGAGGAGCGACCTCCTGGGCGTGCCCAAAGGGACGACGCACTGGTTCGACATGGGGACGAATCCATCGTTCACCGCGATCCGGTTCTTCCACGAGGAAGACGGCTGGATCGGCAACTTCACCGGCTCCGACATCGCCTCCCGCTTCCCAGACTTCGACGACATCCACGCGGCGTACGCCCAGGAGCCGGACGCGTGACTGCCGATTTCCCGGCCGACGCCATGGTGCTCGACATCGAGGGCACCACCAGCGCCACCGGATACGTGGTGGACGTGCTGTACCCGTACTCGCGGAAGCGTCTGGGCGCGCTGCTCACCGAACGGGGCGACGAGGCGCCGGTCCGCCGTGCGGTGGACCTGGTGCGCCGACTGCTCTGCGAACCGGAGGCGGATCCGGCACGCGTCGAGCAGGCACTGACCGGCTGGCTGGACGAGGACCGCAAGGTCACGCCGCTCAAGACCCTGCAAGGCATCCTCTGGTCCGAGGGGTTCGCACGCGGCGAGCTGGTCTCGCACTTCTACGACGACGTAGTCCCCGTCCTGCGCCGCTGGCATGCGGCAGGCGTGCGGCTGTACGTGTACTCGTCCGGTTCGGTGGTGGCCCAGCGCGCCTGGTTCGCCCACAGCGCCGACGGAAACCTGCTGCCGCTGATGAGCGGATTCTTCGACACCGAGAACGCCGGACCGAAGCAGTCTCCCGACTCCTACCGGACCATCACCGAGGCGATCGCGACACCCCCCGGCCGAACCCTCTTCCTGTCCGACCGGCCGGCCGAACTCGACGCCGCACGTGCGGCCGGCTGGCTCACGACCTGCGTACGGCGCCCCGGCGAGCCTTACGCCCGCCAGGGTGCCGGCGGTCATCCCGAAGCCCGGTCCTTCGACCACGTCGCGGTCAACCGCCCATTCGACGAGCGTCCAGAGGAAGGTGAGCAGCGTCATGCGCACTTCACACACCGAAACCACCCGTGATCTCGACCTGGAGCAGGCGGGAACAGTGCTCGCCCAAGAAGCCGCCCGCTTCGCCTCGTTCGGCTGGATGCGCGGTACCTCGGGCAACCTCTCCCTCGTCACCGGCCGAGACCCGCTGCGCCTCGCGGTCACGGCCAGCGGTCTGGACAAGGGCGAACTAACCGCCGAGGACGTGGTGCTGGTGGACCACGCCGGTGCCGCGGTCGGCGCCGGCAGGCCCTCCGCCGAAGCCGCGCTGCACGCCCGGGTGGCCAGGATCACCGGTGCCGACGCCGTCGTACACGTCCATACCCTGGCCTCAGTCGCCGTCGGCGGACTCCGGCCCGAGGGAATCATCTTCCGCGACCTCGAAATGCTCAAGGGCCTCGGCCGGTCGGCGCACGACGAGGAGGTCGTTCTGCCCGTCATCGAGAACAGCCAGGACATGACCGTGCTCGGCGACCGGCTGGAAGCCGCGTTCGACCCCCGTACACCGGCCGTCCTCGTCGCAGGGCACGGGCTGTACGTGTGGGGCGGCGACGCTCGCGAGGCACGCCACCACACCGAAGTCGTGGAATGGCTGCTTGAGCTGGAACTCACCGCACATCAGTACGCCGCGCGGCGTCCGACGGGGATACGGGCGCGGTGACGTGGGAAATCCGTGCCCGGCGGTACGTGGTCGGGGTGAGCGGCTCACTGGGCAGCCTCGCGGCGCTGCACCAGGCCGTGGGCGAGGCCCGGCACCATGGCATCGAACTGCTCATGATCCTGGCCTGGGAACCACCGGGCGGCGACCCCGCCTGCCTGCGTGCGCCCTGCCCACCCCTCCTCGCTGACCTGCGCCGCAAGGCGGAAGAACGGATCTGGGCCGCCCGGGACGCTGCCTTCGCGGGCGGCCCGGTCCCGTGCGGGGTCACCACCGCTCGTGGCCCGGCGGGCAAGGTGCTCGTGGCCGCCGCCGACCGTCCGGGCGACGTTCTGGTGGTCGGCGCGGGCCGGCGCGGCAAGTGGAACCGCCTGCGGCCGTCGGTGACGCGCTACTGCCTTGCGCACGCCACCTGCCCGGTACTGGCTGTACCGCCGTCACCACTCCAACGCGACCTCTCCGTCTGGCGCCGCCGCACCACCTTCCGGCGGCCCGTCCCGCGATTCGACCGCTGATGCCGTCCGGAGACACTGAGCACCTACGCTGTGGTCGCGCAGATTTCTCCGGTGCCGCGAGCGACCCGGTCGTGGCACTCAATAGGGACGGCCAGGTCTCCGTCTTCTACATGGGCCCCGGGGATGGCCGCCTTCCGGGGGCCCATGATGTCCGAGGTGGAGTCGGATGTCATCTTCCCGACCTCTGGCGAACAAAATGAACGTTTCCGCAGGTCAGGAGCCTGCGCGGGTGGGGCGGGTGGGACTCGAACCCACGGCCGACGGATTATGAGTCCGCTGCTCTAACCGGCTGAGCTACCGCCCCAATACGGCGCGTCGCGCACATTTGTGCGCGCCGTCTGCCGCAGCATAGCCGCTCATACGATCTCCTGCTTCGGATGGTCGGCTTCGCATGACCATGAAGACCTCGGTGCGGCTCGCACGGTTCCAGCGGACATGAAAAAGGACCCCAACGGGGTCCTCGTTCAAGCGCTCTCCCGACTGGACTCGAACCAGTAACCTGCCGGTTAACAGCCGGCTGCTCTGCCAATTGAGCTACGGA
>Ga0136846_1235912_pt1 | contig 13903 bp, 9 predicted proteins | sample HopSoiMetagenom2_FD_96841 | JGI IMG/M metagenome (GOLD analysis project Ga0136846, IMG submission 96841) | Grasslands soil microbial communities from Hopland, California, USA - 2 Assembly 2016 (version 4) | ecosystem: Environmental > Terrestrial > Soil > Grasslands | place: USA: Hopland...
CCCTTCTTTCTTTCCCGGGTCCGAGCGAGGGGCGGACCTGGACAAATGCACAAATCCCTCGGAGGAACCAAGACATGAGTGAATCCAACATCAATTCAGAGTTGCTCTCCGCCGACGCGCGTGGCCGGAAAAGTATTCCGCTCGCCGTCTTTGCGGTGATCTTCGTGCACATCGTTTTGTTTGTTGTGCTGTTGATCGCGGCGGGATGCCGGGCGAAAGCTCGAGCGCGCCGAAGCACCATCCGTCCGCAGGAGGTCGTGAAAGTGGAGACGAATTCCGCGCCGGCTCAAACCACCCTGTTGGCAACGAACACGGCTTCCCCCCTCACGCAGAGGGCGGAGCCAGTTCTCGTAACGGAACCGGTAATCGAAGACGCTCCGGAAAACGTCCAAAAACCGGTTGCGCAAAAAGCGATCAGCCGTCCGACGGCGAGCATCAGCCGAATGCAGATTCACGTGGTGCAACCGGGCGAAAGCATCGCCAAAATCGCGAAGCAGTACGGCGTTTCGGTGCAGGCGATCAGGTCTGAGAATGAGCTGAAATCCAATATTATTCGCGTCGGACAGAAGCTTCGCGTCAATCTGGAAAAGGCGCGCCGGCCGAAAGATACCTTCGCGGCGCTTTAAACTTTGTGTGGAAGGCCGCAGCCGCAATTGCTGCCCAATGACGCGGAAGCGGCCTGGTCGGGATCGTAATCGAGGTAGGGCGCGAGCCAGCGCTCTACCTCTTCTATTTTCATCTGTTTGCGTTCTGCGTAATCAATCGCCTGGTCGCGCGCGATTTTTCCGACCCCAAAATATTTTGATTCAGGATGCGCGAAGTACCAACCGCTGACACTGCTGGCGGGCCACATCGCGCAGCTTTCGGTTAACTTGATTCCGGTATTTTTCTGGACCTGTAAAAGCTCCCAGATGGTGCGCTTCTCGGTATGGTCCGGGCACGCCGGATAACCCGGGGCAGGGCGAATGCCGCGATAATGCTCTTTGATCAAATCTTCGTTTGTGAGGTTCTCGGCCTTTCCATAGCCCCAATCTTCGCGGGCTCGCTTGTGCAGACATTCGGCGAATGCTTCTGCCAGCCGATCGGCCAGCGCTTTTGTCATGATCGAGTTATAGTCGTCGTGATCTTTCTCGAATTTGGCGCAAAGATCTTCCACACCAAAACCTGTGCTCACGGCGAAAACTCCCATGTAATCCTCCAGAGCGGTTGATTTCGGCGCAACGTAATCGGACAGGGCATGATTGAATTGGTCTGAGGGCTTGTCCATCTGCTGCCGGAGCATGTGAAAGGTTGTCAAAATGCGGGATCGCGATTCGTCCGTATAAAGTTCGACGTCATCGCCAACACTGTTCGCCGGGAAAAAGCCGTAAACGGCATTTCCTCTGAGCAGTTTTTGATCGAGGATGGTTTTCAGCAGACGCTGGGCGTCATCGAAAAGTTCCTTTGCTTTGATGCCGACCGCAGGATCATCAAAAATTGTTGGATATCGCCCGCGCAATTCCCAGGCGTGAAAAAAGGGCGACCAATCGATGAAGGGAACGATTTTTTCCAGCGGAAAATCCGACAGGATCCGGAAGCCGGTAAAGCCTGGCCTCGCAATATCCGATTTTTCCCAGTCGATCGGAGTTTTGCGGTTGCGCGCTTCTTGGAGGCTCAACAGCGGTTTAGCGGGACGATTGCTCGCGTGGGCGTGCCGGAGTTTTTCCTGTTCGGCGCGATTCTTTTCCGCGAATTCGACCTTCAGCACAGGATTAATGAGTGAACCGACCACGCCCACGGCTCGCGAGGCGTCCAGAACATGAACCACCGGTTGCTCGTAGGAAGGAGCAATCTTCACTGCGGTGTGCGCCCTGCTTGTGGTGGCGCCGCCGATCAGCAAAGGCAAATGGAAACCGGTTCGCTGCATTTCTTTGGCGACGTGAACCATTTCATCCAGAGAAGGGGTGATCAGACCGCTGAGGCCGATCAAATCGGCATTCTTTTCCAGGGCGGTCTGGAGAATTTTTTCGGTGGGGACCATCACGCCGAGGTCGATGATTTCATAGTTATTACAGCCGAGAACAACACCGACGATATTTTTACCAATGTCATGGACATCTCCCTTAACCGTGGCCATGACGATCCGTCCCTGAGGCTTGCTGTTTCCGCTGATGCGCTTTTCTTCCTCCATGAACGGAAGGAGGTAAGCGACGGCTTTTTTCATGACGCGCGCGCTCTTGACGACCTGGGGTAGAAACATTTTTCCGGATCCGAATAAATCGCCCACGACATTCATTCCGGCCATGAGTGGGCCTTCGATAACGGACAGCGGTTTGCTGTATTTTTGGCGCGCCTCTTCGGTGTCCTGCTCGATGAAATCGACAATTCCCTTCACGAGAGAGTGCGAGAGGCGTTCCTCGACTGTTCCCTGGCGCCAAGGATCTTCCACCTTTTCACCTTTTTCCTTTTGTTTAACGGTCTCCGCGAATTTGATGAGCCGTTCGGTGGCATCCGGACGCCTGTTCAGGAGAACATCTTCGACCAGTTGCAGGAGATCTTTCGGAATTTCCTCATACACTTCGAGCTGTCCAGCGTTGACGATGCCCATGTCCATGCCGGCTTTGATCGCGTGGTAAAGGAAGGCGGAATGCATCGCTTCGCGAACGAGGTTATTACCGCGAAAAGAAAAGGAAATATTGCTGACACCACCGCTGACTTTGGCACGGGGAAGATTCTGCTTTATCCAGCGCGTCCCCTCAATGAAATCGACGGCGTAATTATTGTGCTCGTCCATGCCGGTGGCGACCGTCAGGATATTAGGATCGAAAATGATATCCTGCGGCGGGAAGCCGACCTGTTCGGTGAGGATTTTGTAGGAACGCTGGCAGATTTCGATGCGTCGCTGGAGGTTGTCGGCCTGAGCCTTTTCATCGAAGGCCATAACGATGACTGCTGCGCCATAACGACGAACCAGTTTAGCCTGCTCTCTGAATTTCTCTTCGCCTTCTTTGAGGCTGATGGAATTGACGATCCCTTTGCCCTGAATGCATTTCAGCCCCGCTTCGATCACGGACCATTTGGAACTGTCGAGCATGATCGGGACTTTTGCGATGGAATCATCGCCGGCGATCAGATTCAGGAAGGTGGTCATGGCCTTCTCTGAATCGAGCATGCCTTCATCCATGTTGATGTCGATGATTTGCGCGCCGTTTTCGACCTGCTGGCGAGCGACTACGAGTGCCTCTTCGTAATTTCCGGCGAGAATCAACTTCGAGAATTTCGGAGAGCCAGTGACGTTGGTGCGTTCGCCGATATTGGTAAAGTTGGAGTCGGGGCGAAGGGTGAGCGCGTCGAGACCGCTGAGGCGAAGATACGGTTCGATTTTGGGAAGGAGACGCGGAGGGAGTCCGCGAACCGCGTCCGCGATAGCTTTGATGTGGGGCGGAGTTGTGCCGCAGCAGCCGCCGACCAGGTTGAGCCAGCCGTTGGCGGCCCAATCCTTTAGTTGAGGCGCGAGAGTTTCCGGCGTTTCGGGGAAGCCGGTGGGCAAGAGCGGGTCGGGCAAGCCGGCGTTTGGATAGGCGCTAACATAGACCGGTGCAATCCCGCTTAACTCTTCAATCAGAGGACGCATTTCATTTGGGCCGAGGGCGCAATTCATGCCGACACTGAGAAGGGGCACGTGCGAGATAGAATTCCAGAAAGCCTCAACGGTTTGACCGGTGACGCCGCGATTGCTGCCTTTTTGGATAAAGGTGACGGAGGCCATCAGAGGCAAGCGATAGCCGAGTTCATCGAAGAGTTTTTCAATCGCGAAGAAAGCCGCCTTGGAGTTCAGCGTATCGAAGATCGTTTCGACAAGGAGGATGTCCGCCCCGCCATCAACGAGGCCGCGAGCTTGCTCGTGATAGGCGGCGACGAGCTGATCGTAGGTGACGTTGCGCGTGGCGGAACTATTGACATCGGTGGAGATGGAGGCGGTGCGAGTGGTTGGGCCGATGGCGCCAGCGACGAAGCATTGGCGATTCGGCGAAGAGGTCATGACTGAATCGGTGGCCTGGCGGGCTAACTTTGCGCCGTTGAAACTAAGTTCATAGGCGAGACTCTCCATCTGGTAATCGGCGAGAGAGATGGCCTGGGAGCTGAAGGTATTGGTTTCGATGATGTCGGCACCTGCTTCAAGATACTTCCGGTGGATCTCTTCGATGACCTGCGGACGCGTGATGTTGAGGAGGTCGTGGTTACCTTTGAGGTCCTTCTTCCAACTTGTGAAGCGATCACCGCGGTAAGCGGCTTCGTCCAGATTGTATTGCTGAACGGTAGTACCCATCGCGCCATCAATGATGACTATGCGCTCGGCAAGAAGCTTTCTGAGTGCGGCTTCTTTATTGGGTTGTCGCGGTAAGCTGTTGCTCTCCAATGTCATCGTGTCGAGTCCATTTCAGGACAGGGGAGAGCTTAGGCGAAACTCAAAGGAAATGCAAGATTTAAATATCAACGTATCCAGATACGTTGATATGATATATTTACATGTGCTCAATAATATTATCTCCGAACTCGGAGCACTTGATTTCGGTGGCGCCTTCCATTAACCGAGCGAAATCATAGGTTACGCGCCTGGATGCGATGGCGCCATTGAGTCCTTTCACGATGAGATCCGCGGCTTCGGCCCAACCGAGATAGCGGAGCATCATTTCGCCGGAGAGGACGACGCTGCCCGGATTGACTTTGTCCTGATTGGCGTACTTAGGCGCGGTGCCGTGGGTGGCTTCGAAGATGGCGTGGCCGGTAACGTAATTAATATTTCCACCGGGCGCGATACCAATGCCGCCGACCTGAGCGGCGAGCGCGTCCGAGAGGTAATCGCCATTGAGGTTCAATGTGGCGATGACGTCAAAATCCTCAGGACGCGTGAGGACTTGTTGAAGGGTGATGTCGGCGATCGCGTCTTTGATGAGGAGGCGTCCTGATTTGAGAGCGGCTTTCTGTTCGTCGTTGGCGGCGGCTTCGCCTTTTTCCTTTTTGGTGCGCTCCCAGGCAGCCCAGGTGTAAACCTTGTCGCTAAAAATCCGTTCGGCAGCGGCGTAGCCCCAATCGCGGAAAGCGCCTTCAGTGAACTTCATGATATTGCCCTTGTGGACAATGGTGACGTTCCGCCGTTTGTGGCGAAGCGCATATTCGATCGCGGATTTAACCAGGCGCACGGTGCCGACATTGGAAACAGGTTTGATTCCGATTCCGACCTGAACCGGCATGTTCGAGACATTGTGATCCGGCGCGGCCAACTTCATGTAGTCGGCCATTTGCTTCTGGGTGCCGAAACGAATTTTGGCGGCATCCTTCGGGAAATTCTGCGCGATGAAATCGAGAACTTTTTGGGCTTCAGGCGAGCCACCGGCGTATTCGATGCCGGCGTAAATGTCTTCGGTGTTCTCGCGGAAGATGACCATGTCAACCTTCTCCGGGTGTTTGACGGGCGAGGGGACGCCGTGAAAGTACTGGACGGGTCGCAAGCAAACGTAAAGGTCGAGCATCTGGCGAAGGGCGACATTGAGCGAACGAATGCCGCCGCCGATAGGGGTCGTGAGAGGGCCCTTAATGCCGACGAGATATTCCTTAAAAGCATCCACCGTGTCATCGGGGAGCCAGTTATCAAATTTTTCTTTGGAGGTTTCGCCGGCGAAGACTTCGAACCAGGCGATCTTTTTTTTCCCGTTGTAGGCCTTCTGGACGGCTGCATTAAAAACCCGCTCGCTGGCGGCCCAGATGTCGGGCCCGGTGCCATCGCCGCGAATGAAAGGAACAATCGGGTTATCGGGAACGTTAAGCTTGCCGTTTTGAACCGAAATTTTTCCGCCCGCTGGCGGGGTAACATCTTTGTAAGCCATGATAAGGGGGAGTGGTTTAATCCAGGACGGGTTTGGGTGCAAGCGAAAGGAGCACGGTCCAATGCGATCAAAGGAGGAGAGATGAGAGCCGAGAATGGAAACCGGATTGCTCGGCAGGTAACCGGATGTTTCGAAGAAGAATGTTACTTTTGACGTTTTCAGTCTTTCATTTTGAAGATGAGTGCTTTGCCGATGTTTTGGAGCGAAAATATTGTGCGTGCGAATGCCGGGAAGGGAGTGTTCGCTTAAGTGCATAAATGTGCATAAAGGTGAATAGATGTTGGAGTGGCAAAGGGTTACACAAAGGGCCAGTGTTAAAGCGGTAACGACAATTGGCAAGTTTCCCACCTTGAATGGAGCGCGATAATCGCCGATACACCGGGGTTTTATGAGTTTTGGTACAAGCGGACAAGGGGCCGAAAGCAGAATGAGAATCTGCTCTCCCATGTTGGTCGGCGGTTTGCATAACGTGCTGTCCTTTCCTATTTTTCAGCGGGCCGTTAATGGAAGGTTCCGAACAGATTCGGGGCACAATTCAACCGTGCCTTTTTGAAGCGGGAACGAAGAGAAGTCACTCGACTGCTGTTCGGTCACGCTCAGTTCCTCACGGGCCTGCTGTTGAATAGGGTAGTGAAGAGAGCGGCGGGATCAAGGTTTTCTTTTTAAGATTTGGCCGCCGTGCTCCGCCGCGTTTTTCGTTAAGTTACCTATTCCCATCGGGGCGTGGTTTTTGTTACTCTCGCTTTATGAAACAGCCTTCTCTTTCGTGCGGATGCGACTGTTCTTCTTTGAACCGCCGCGGATTTCTGAAAACGACCGCTTCAGCGATTGTCACAGCCACAGCTTTGCCGGCGACGGGCCTGCTCAGTTCGCTTGGTTCGGAGTCGAGCGCCAAACCGAAAAGCGAGACACTTGTCGCGACGCTTTACAAGAGTCTTTCCGAAGAACAGCGGAAAGCGACGTGTTTCGGTTTCGACCATCCGCTGCGCTCGAAAGTGGATAACAACTGGCATATCACTGACAAAAAGCTTTCCGATTTCTACACGGCCGACCAGCAGCAGATGGTGAAGGAGATTTTTATGGGACTGCACAGCCCCGAGTACGCCGAGACTGTGTTCAAGCAGGTGGAGCACGATAGCGGCAAGGCCGGTTTCGGGGATTGTTCGATTGCTCTTTTTGGGGAACCGGGGAGCGGCAAATTTGAATTCGTGCTCACCGGGCGGCATTGCACCCGGCGCTGTGATGGCGATTCGGTGGATGGCGCTGCGTTTGGCGGCCCGATTTTTTATGGTCACGCGGCACAAGGTTTCAATGAAAAGCCGAACCATCCGGGGAACGCATATTGGTATCAGGCATTGCAAGCGAATGAGGTTTACAAAATGCTCGATGGCAAACAGCAGAAGATAGCGCTGCTCGGTGACGGCCGGGAAGAGCAGGGGACAGAGACGGTAAAACTTACGGGCAAGAAAGCTGAATTGCCCGGGATTCCCGTGGCTGAACTTTCGCGTGATCAAAAAGGGCAGGTGCAAAAGACACTCGCCTCGCTCCTTGCCCCATTCCGGAAAGCCGACGTGGAGGAAGCGATGAAATTGATCGAAGCCAACGGTTTCGACAACCTGCACATGGCGTTTTATAAGAATCAGGACATCGGGAACGATAGCGTCTGGGACGTCTGGCAGATTGAAGGACCGGCGATGCTTTGGTACTTCCGAGGCGACCCGCATGTCCATACATGGGTCCATATCCGCAGGGACGCAACGACTTAGAGGAAAAGAGGAAGATTATATTTGACACGGTTACGGCGGAACTCTAAACTCAACTAAATTGATTGAGATTATAATGAATAGGGCCACTGTTTTAATATCGATCTTGCTGACCGGTCTTTCCCTTCAAGCGGCAGATGATGCGACGCGAATCCGTGAGCTTGAGAAACGACTTGAGGATCTTGACCAGAAGTACCGTGCACTGGAGAAAAAAATGGACGGGCAGCAGGAGCAGAACGAGGAGAAAGCGAAGAACGCGCCCGTCATCAGCGTCGGTTCTCAGGGATTTATTTACAGTTCCGCGGACACGAACTTTGTCCTGCGGGTGAAGGGATTGATTCAAGGAGACTCGCGGTTTTATATCGATGATGGAGGAAACAATCGGAACGACACATTTTTGCTGCGGCGGCTGCGCCCGATCTTCGAAGGAACTTTATGGAAAAATATCGACTTCATGATCATGCCTGAATTCGGGGGCGGGAGTGTCGTCACGACGAACGGGACGGCAAACACGCCGAGCGCGCAGATTCTGGATGCGTATTTGAATTTCCGATATATCCCCGAATTGCAATTGCGGGCGGGCAAATTCAAGGAACCGGTGGGTTTGGAACAGTTGCAATCGGATTCACAAATGTTTTTTCTGGAAAGAGGCGCGCCTTCGAACCTGACTCCGGCGCGGGACATGGGGATAATGCTGCACGGAGAAGTTCTGGGGGGAGTGGTCAATTATGCCGCGGGGATTTTCAATGGAGTGGGTGATTCCAGAAATTCAGCCAACCTTGATTTTGATGATGAAAAGGATTTTGCGGGACGGCTCTTTTTTCATCCGTTCCTGAAAACGGAAATTGAGCCGCTGCGCGGGTTTGGCTTTGGCGTGGGTGGCAGCTACGGAAATCAGGACGGCGTCAGCGGCCTTGGTCAATTTGTGACTGAAGCAGCGCAGCAGTTTTTTATCTATGCCAATAACGTGACTGCCGATGGAAGGCACTGGCGTATTACGCCTCAAGGTTACTGGTATTACGGTTCGTTCGGTTTGCTGGGCGAATATGTTCTTTCAGACCAGGTGATAGGCAGATTTGGAAGTCCTGCAAAAGCGGATTTGCAGAACAGGGCGTGGCAGATCGCTGGCTCTTATGTGTTGACAGGCGAAGATACAAGCTATCGCGGAGTCATCCCGAAGAAACCATTCAGCCTGAGCGACAATCAATGGGGAGCTCTTGAGTTCGTGGCGCGATATTCACATCTCTCCATTGATGAGGAAGTGTTCCCAACATTTGCAGATCCGGCAACCCAGGCTCACGGAGCTAACGCATACACCTTCGGACTTAACTGGTATGCGAATCGGAATATCAGAACGTCCCTGAATTACGTGCATACTGATTTCCAGGGCGGGGACCAGGGAGCGATCACCCGGCAGGATGAGAATGCTATTTTGACGCGTCTGCAGCTTACATTTTAGATTTCGACGGAAGGCACTATGTTTTTCGAATCCGGTAATTTCGTGAGGGCGGTCCTTGCTGTCTTGTGCGCGGCGGCAATTTTTAAAACAGAGGCCAGGGAGCTGACGCTGCTGAACGTTTCCTACGACCCGACTCGGGAGCTGTACGAACAGATCAACAAAGCATTTGCGACGGATTGGCAAAGCAAATCAGGCCAAACAATCGCGATTCGCCAATCGCACGGCGGCTCGGGGAAACAAGCGCGTTCTGTGATTGATGGACTCGACGCGGACGTCGTGACGCTGGCGCTGGCTTACGATATCGACGCCATAGCGGAGAAGGGCCGGCTGCTTGATCGGTCGTGGCAAAAACGGTTGCCGAACAATTCCTGCCCGTACACATCGACGATCGTTTTTCTAGTCCGGAAAGGAAACCCGAAAGGTATCAAGGATTGGGACGATCTGGCGCGTCCGGGCACCGGAGTGATAACTCCCAATCCGAAGACTTCCGGCGGAGCGCGGTGGAATTACCTCGCGGCTTACGGTTACGCTCTGAAGAAAAACAACAATGACGCAGCGCGGGCGAAAGATTTCCTCGGAAAAGTATTTGCGAATGTGCTGGTGCTTGATTCTGGAGCTCGAGGCGCAACGGTGACTTTCACGCAACGAGGAATTGGAGATGTGCTGATTGCGTGGGAGAACGAGGCGTTGATGGCGAAAGAAGAAAAGGGTGAGTTCGAAATCGTGTATCCGTCCATCAGCATCCTGGCCGAACCGCCGGTGGCAGTGGTGGACCGAAATGTAAAGCGACATGGGATGGAAAAGGCTGCCCAGGAATATCTGAACTTTCTTTATGCAGAAGCCGGACAGGAGATTTGCGCGCGGAACCAGTACCGGCCGCAAAACGAAAAGGTGATGGCCAAGTATAAAGGGAAGTTTCCGAAGCTGGAGCTGCTGGCCGTGGATAAAGATTTCGGAGGATGGGCCGCGGCGAATAAAACGCATTTTGCCGACGGGGGCACATTTGACCAGATTTATGCCGCCAGGAAGTAACAGTATTTTGGAACTGGAAGGCAGGCCAACGAAAAGGAAGACTCTGTCTGTGCAGGAAAGCGCGAGCAGGGAGATTTATGCGCCGCTGGCTCAGATGGCGGGCGGAAGCGATTTCCTGGTGAGCAGTCCCATTGCGACGAACGGCTGCCGAATCGAGCGATATATTTTCGAGGGGCCTTCGGGCGGGGGCGATCCGATCAAGATCGGTTTTTTCGCGGGGATTCATGGCGATGAGCAGGCCGGTTCGCGGGCAATTGTTGAGCTGGCGGCGGAACTGATCCGCAACCCGAATAGGGCCGAGGGGTACCACCTGTACTTATATCCAGTCTGTAATCCAACTGGATTTCAAGCCGGCACGCGTTTGTCGGCTTCCGGCAAGGATTTGAATCGCGAATTTTGGAAAAATTCCACGGAGCCCGAAGTTCAGTTGCTGGAAAAAGAAATTCGCGAGCATGCGTTTCATGGGCTTGTCTCTTTTCATGCCGACGACACGAGCGAAGGGCTGTACGGATTCGTGCGCGGCGCGGTGCTGGCGAGATCGCTGCTGGAACCGGCGCTGTCCGCGGCGGAAGTTGTGTTGCCGCGCAATCGAAATTCGACTATTGATGGATTCACCGCGGAAAATGGGATTATCAGCCAATGCTACGATGGCATCCTGACCTCGCCACCGAAGCTGGAGGGTTCGCCCTTTGAAATCATACTGGAAACGCCTCACCGCGCACCGAGCGGCGTGCAGGTAAAGGCTTTTCTTCTGGCCACGCTGAGTATCCTGGCCGAGTATCGCAAATTCATCTCTTTCGCGGCAGACCTGTAATGGTACGGAGAAATTTCAACGCACTGCCAGGTTTTGGCCTGACGATGGGGTTCACTCTGTTTTATCTCAGCGCGATTGTTTTATTTCCGATGGGAGCATTGTTGCTGCGGGCGACCGGGGTAGGATGGCACGAATTCTGGGAGGTGGCGTTCGCGCCGCGCGCGGTGGCGGCCTACAAGCTGACGTTTGCGGCTTCTTTCGTGGCGGCCTGCATCAATGCAGTATTCGGATCGATTCTCGCCTGGGTGCTGGTGCGATATCATTTCCGGGGGAAACGAGTGATTGATGCGCTGGTCGATATTCCTTTTGCGTTACCGACGGCAGTGGCTGGTTTAACGCTGGCGAATTTGTTCAACCAGAACGGATGGCTATGGCAATTTTTTGCGCCGTTCGGAATCAAGACTGCCTACAGCGAAATCGGCGTGGTGATTGCTCTCACTTTTGTGAGCATGCCTTTTATCGTGCGAACGCTGCAGCCGGTGATCGAAGGTTTGGAGCGCGAGGTTGAGGAAGCGGCGGCAACGCTCGGAGCCGGCCGGTTTAGAACTTTTATCAAGGTGGTCGCGCCGACATTGGCGCCGACGCTTGTGACCGGTTTTGCTCTTTCCTTTGCCCGAGCTGTCGGGGAGTACGGAAGTGTCATTTTTATTTCCAGCAATATGCAGTTCAAGACGGAGATTACGCCGCTGGTGATCATCAGCATGCTGGAGCAGTACGAGTATGGAGCAGCGATCAGCATTGCGGTGGTTCTGCTGATTATTTCGTTCGTGATGCTGATCGTGATTAACTTCCTAGAGCGGTGGGCCAGCAGGTACCAGACGTAATATGGCAGGAGTTGTCAGAAGAAAAAACCAGGGCAGCACGCTCAAGTCACAGCGGGCGAGCGAAGAATCGCCTTTTGCCAAATGGATTTTAATTACGGCCGCCCTTTGTTTCGTGACAGTGTTTCTGCTTCTTCCGCTGATGAATGTCTTTTACCAGGCGTTCTCCAAAGGCTGGCAATTGTACAGGCACTCAATGCTGGAGGAAGATACGATCCACGCGATCAAACTCACACTCGCGATTACCGCCATTTCCGTTCCTTTGAATCTGATCTTTGGCCTCGCCGCCTCCTGGGCCATCGCCAAGTTTGATTTCCCCGGAAAGACCTTTTTGATTTCGCTCATCGATCTGCCTTTTGCAGTGTCTCCGGTGGTGGCCGGACTGATGTTTGTCGTTTTGTTTGGACGGCAGGGCTATTTCGGAGAGTGGCTCGACGCGCACGATATAAAAATTATTTTCGCGGTGCCCGGCATGGTTCTGGCGACGGTCTTTGTCACCTTCCCGTTTGTCGCCCGAGAACTCATTCCTGTGATGCAACAAACGGGGAGCGAACAGGAACAGGCGGCGCTGACATTGGGCGCGAGCGGCTGGAAAACATTTTGGCTGGTCACGCTTCCGTCAGTGAAATGGGGTTTGATTTACGGCGTGATTCTCTGCAATGCGCGCGCGATGGGGGAATTCGGAGCGGTGTCCGTTGTTTCAGGCCATATTGCGGGCCAAACAGACACCATTCCGCTGCGGGTGGAAAAGCTTTTTAACGGAGCGTCCGCGGCGTCCGGTGTCGCGGCATTCGCGGTGGCGAGCCTGCTGGCGTTGCTCGCGCTGGTGACACTGTTTCTGAAAACGTTTCTGGAATGGAAAACCGATCGTGATTTTGCCCGAGCGCAAGAGGCCGGTCCGGCGGTTGAACCACCGCCAAACGAGAGCGACACAGTGATCCTAGCCAAGAGTTTGCAGTGAGTATCCAAATCCAAAAGGTCAGCAAAACCTTCGGCAACGTGGCCGCGGTGGACAGCGTCAGCTTTGAGATTCATGACGGCGAACTGGTGGCGCTGCTCGGGCCGAGCGGCGGCGGCAAGACAACGGTGCTCCGGATGATCGCCGGCCTGGAAATGCCCACCGCCGGTGATATTCGCATCCGCGGGCAGCGCGTGAATGATCTTTCGGTGCAGCAACGAAACATCGGCTTTGTTTTTCAGAACTATGCGCTGTTCAAGAACATGAACGTGTTCAAAAATGTCGCGTTCGGTTTGAAGATAAAAAAATGGAAACGCAAAGAGATTGAAGAGCGCGTGGCGGAATTGATGACGTTGCTTGAATTAAAAGGTCTGGAAAAACGTTATCCGCACCAACTCAGCGGCGGTCAGCGCCAGCGCGTGGCAATTGCTCGAGCGCTGGCCCCAAAACCCTCTGTCCTCCTGCTGGACGAACCATTCGGCGCGGTGGACGCAAAGATTCGGCAGGAACTTCGTGAATGGCTGGTGAAGCTGCATCACGACTTGAACGTGACGACACTTTTCGTGACGCACGACCAGGAAGAAGCGATGGAGGTTTCCAATCGGATTGTCATTATTGCCGCCGGCCGGCTGGAGCAGATCGGCACGCCACGAGAAGTTTACGAGCAACCGGCCAACGAATTTGTGGCGCGTTTCATCGGCGTGATGAACGTGCTGGATTGCACCGTGCGCGATGGCGTCGGGCGGGTCGGCGAGATGCAGTTCAATTTGCCGAATGTGGCTGACGGACAGGTCCGCCTTGGATTCCGGCCTTATGCGGTGCAGATTTCCCCGGACCTGTCGCTCTATCGTTATCGGGCGGTGCTCCGGCATACCTTTTTCCTGGGGATTATGCTCCGGCTGGAGATCGAACTGCCCTCCGGCCTGATTGTCCGGGCGCGGATCACGAAGGAAGATTACTCGCGCCTCGGCTTGCAGGATGAGCAGGAAGTTTCGTTCCAAATTCGCCAGTTCCGCCTACTCGCGCATGACAAGGCGGCGCTCCAGCCGGAGCAACGGACCACTTATGATGTGCCGCCGATGATCGCGGAAAACATCTAAAGAACGTATTCGATTCAGAGCAAAATTCCGGCGATGCACGCGGTCATATAGCACGCGAGCAGCCCGCCGAACATTGCTTTGAGCCCCAG
>Ga0136846_1218151_pt1 | contig 13900 bp, 11 predicted proteins | sample HopSoiMetagenom2_FD_96841 | JGI IMG/M metagenome (GOLD analysis project Ga0136846, IMG submission 96841) | Grasslands soil microbial communities from Hopland, California, USA - 2 Assembly 2016 (version 4) | ecosystem: Environmental > Terrestrial > Soil > Grasslands | place: USA: Hopland...
GAAAGATAAATTTCAGGCGGGCGTCAACTCCCGGAAACCGCCACTTTATTTCGTGCCATCGCTTTCCTTTTGTCGACATAACGTGCGGAAAAAATCTTGTTAGCTACGTAAAGCGCTGATTGATAAAATATTAAGATGCGGCACAACACTTGAATACCGCTGTTCCAAGTTCCGGACAGGATTTTATGCTGCCATACCAATGCCGTCAGTAACCGGAACTTATTTAGTAATGATTATCAATATGACAACTATGAACAGTGAACAACTAATCGAATTGACCAAAGAGCTTATTGACCGTGCTACCCACTTCGACCTGGCCTATGTGAAGCAGGCTTACGCTGATAATTTACTGATCATCAAAGTTGATGAGCAAGGTGCGGTGGATACGATGAATAAAGAGCAGCTTGTCAGTTTTATCCGGGAAAATCAGGATGCCAATGCGGAGCCGATCTCTTCGACCACAGAATATCACTATGCGATCTGTGAAGAAAAGATGGGGATTGTGGTGATAACGCGCGAGCTTGTATTTGACGGTAAACTGAACAGGAAATTCTTTACCCTCATTTGGGAATACCTGGATGGCAGATGGCAGATCGTTAAAGAATCTGCTGTAGTCCGCAATTAAATTTTAAAAAGCCCGGCCTTAAATGATCGCTTAGCGCGTGTGAAATGGCCGGGATTTAATTTCTTATACATATGATAATAAAGACCGATAATCCGGAACCGGCAATCAGGCCGGTTGATACGAGAGAAGAGCTTATATACCTGTTGTCGCGGGCCGCCGAACTGGAACATGGTTTGGCTTGTGTTTATTTGTTCGCGGCCTATTCCCTGAAAACAAGCATGGATGAAGGCGGCTTAACTGAGGAACAACTGACGATGGTACGAGGCTGGAAACGCAAGCTGGCCGCGGTTGCCGTGGAAGAAATGCTGCATTTGGCCCAGGTAAATAATATGCTGACAGCCATTGGCGGCGCCCCGAACTTTCGAAGGACGAATTTCCCGATGCCGGTTTCGGCATTTCCCTTTGGGGTCAAGTTGACGCTGGAGCCCTTTTCGCTGGCGACCATAGAAAGGTTTGTCATCTTTGAACTGCCGGAAGATGGCGTGCTGCAGGCCGAAATACATGACGTTTATAAACAGCTCCGGGACAAAGTAATCGCGCAACAGGAACTCACCCTGACGGAGTTACACCCCCGCGAGTTTACCGCAGCGCCGGAACTCGTAGAAAGGTTCGGCGCCGATGCTTTTAAATTCCAGGAGCCTTATGATATCGATTATAATACGGTGGGCGAATTTTACCATAAGATCGCTTCCGGATTTACAAATATCCCTGAGGATAGCTTGTTCATCGGTCCGAAAGAAGCGCAAGCTAACGCCCGTTTCGTCGACCTGGGCGGAAAATTGATATCCGTTACCTGCCGTGACGCAGCCTTACAGGCCATAGAAATGATCGTGGAGCAGGGGGAAGCGCCAACAGCAGACCATCCTGACTGTCATTTCCAGATCTTCGATACGATCAGGAAGCAGTTGATCCTTGAAAATGAAAAAGCCGCGCTCAGCAATACCGTTTTTGAACCTGTCAGGAAAATGGCATCCAACCCCATGACCAGGTTTTATGACGACAGCACCGGCGGAACGCTCATCCTGGATGAAGATACACATTGCGCGGCCGACATCTTCAATATGAGCTATGATACGATGCTCCAGATGCTGCTTCGCTTTTTTGCGCATAATGATGAAACGGAAGAAGAACTGCAGCTGTTGTCACGGGCGACCTTACGCATCATGACCACGGTGATCCGCCCTATGGGCGAAGCGCTTGCCAAAATGCCGCTTGGCGACCCGCGCGACCCTGCCCAAAACGCAGGCCCCGGTTTCGGTTACAACCGCGATATCCAGCTATTACCGCATAAAGAATCTGCCTGGATCTTTTTTTCGGAAAGGCTTTTTTCCCTGGCCAAAGAAGCGACGGAATTAGCTGAACAAAAAACAAGTCCTTCTGAGGTAAAAGAAGCGTCCGCAGCGTTGCAATCTCTTTCCGAACTTTTTATCCGGCATACGGCGTTGCAGAACAAGGTGAATGCCAAAGTGGAATTTAACAAGCTGGAACATACGCCATCCCCGGAGATCGAGCCGGAACTTAACGGGCCTTATCTCGTGCGCGGCGTAACCAACCTGACCAATTCAAAAGGGGAAGTTCTGCCAACCGAGCCCCAGATGGCATTGTGCCGTTGTGGAGGGTCATTCAATAAACCTTTTTGTGACGGGACACACGCCAGGATCGGATTTGAAAGTAAAAAGCTGGATGGACGGAACCCGGATCGGCTTGATGTTTATCCTGCAGAAGGTTACAACGTATGTGATAACCGCGGCATTTGCCAGCATTCGGGTTTTTGTACGGACGAATTACCGGAGGTATTCAGGCTGGGCAAAGAGCCGTTTGTAGATCAGAAAGCGGCCGCACCGCAGCGTATCCAGCAGCAAACCAAAAGATGTCCTTCAGGCGCGCTGAGCTTTAGTTTTACCGACCCGCAAAAAAACAATGCACAAAAGCCGGTTAGCAACCGGCCTGAAATTACGGTCTCCAAAAATGGCCCTTACCGGATCAAGGGAGGTATTAAGCTTGACGCGGAATTCCTGCAGGGCGCTTCCACCGAACATTATACCCTTTGCCGCTGCGGAGGTTCCAAGAATAAACCATTCTGTGACGGAACACACTGGTATAACAATTTCAGCGACGACAAGAATTAAGCAGGTGGCGTTACCAGCATTAGATACGATTTTTTTTAAAAGCAATAATAATGAAATTAAGAAACTCAATGAATGAAGGGCAGGCACCGAGTGCTTTCTCTACCATATTCTGGGCCGGCGTTATCGCGGGTACACTGGATGGTATCGCGGCCGCGCTGGTCTTTCATACGAAGCTCGGTTTAAATACCGGCGAAGTCATGCAATTTGTGGCCAGTGCCTTATTTGGAGAGGCGTCCTTCAAAGGCGGCTACCTGACCGTTCTTTGCGGAGCTGCCCTTCATTATCTTCTCGCTTTCGCGATAAGCGCTTTCTATTTTTATGCTTATCCTGCGATATCCGCCTTACGAAAATGGCCCGCCGTTTTTGGCCTTTTGTACGGATTGGGCGTCTGGCTGGTCATTAACCTGCTGGTTCTTCCATTGACCCGGATGTCGCTCCCGCCTTTTGACCTCACCGGTGCGGTGATCGCAATCGTCTGGCATATGGTCCTGGTCGGGTTACCCATTGCCTTTATGGTTAATATTCATTACCACGCATCGGGCCAGCAGAGACATACAGGATTTACACGCATTAACCGGTTTAAAGGCGGGCTATAAAGCTAACGGTATTTCGTAAAATCAGGACGGATCGGCGAAATACCATCAAATTCCACCGGCGATATATTATTAAATTACTGATGAACAATACCTTAAGGAATGGTCTTTAAATTGAACTACGGACACCATGAACATGAATGTGAGCTACGAAACTGTAACGGAGGCTATTAACGAACTGGCCGGGAAAGGTTACACGATAGATTTTAACCTGAAGGAGAACTGCCCGGCTAACGGCGAGGGAAAATTTGACTGGTCAGGGTTTGCCATCACCGGAATTTACCGCTATGAAGGAGATTCTGATCCGGCGGATGAAATGATCATTTACGCCATCGCGTCTGATACCGGATTAAAAGGGATCCTCATCTCGGGATACGGCGTCTCCGATGACGGCCGCGTTGACGCTATTATCAAACAATTAAATAATCAATAAATATCCATATGACTATGAAACCCAACATCGGAATTAATCCCGCTGACCGCCAGGAAGTGGCAGAAAGGCTGACCAGGCTGTTAGCTGATGAATTTATACTGTATACCAAAACACGCAATGCACACTGGAATATCGAAGGGCCAGACTTTCACACGGTCCATGTTTTTTTTGAAGCGCAATACCAGCAGCTGGAAGAAATTGTTGATGACGTTGCCGAGCGCATCAGGGCTATTGGTCATTATGCCATCGGAACTTTAAAAGGTTTTCTGGAAAATACGCATCTGACGGAAAGTAACCGCACGAAAAACGACAGCGCCGGGTTCATCAATGAGCTATTGGCGGACCATGACAGCATCGTCGCCTATATCCGGGGAAATATTGATCCTATCGCCACTGAACTGCACGATTATGGTACCAGCGATTTCATCACCGGTCTGATCGAGGTTCACGAAAAGCTGGCCTGGATGCTCAGGTCACATTTGAAATAAGCGCCTGCTACCTCTGCTATAAAGAGACGCAAAACGATGATCAGGGCATTTTATCATAAATTGATTGCTATCTGGATAGCCAGACAGTTAAAAAGGCCGCAGTAATAATGCGGGCCTGCATGCAAAGCAGAGCGCATAAAAGGCATGCAGGCCCGCATTTTAGGTTTCAGGGACCAACCCGTTTAAAAGTCCATTTTTACCCTTAATCCCCCCTGCACAAGGTTCAGTCGCTGTTCGCTGTAAACGCCGATCGGTATTTTAACAAATGGTTCCAGCCCTATCGTATAATTTTTTATAATTTTCTGTTGATAACCGACGCAGATGTTATAAAAACCCGCCAACCGGTTCTGCTTTAATTTATCCCCTGCAACGGCTTCCGTGGTGACCTCACTGATGGTCACCGTTTCCGACCGCGTCACGCCGCTGGGGTCAACATACGTGGTGACCTTTACTTTTTGCTCACTAAAGTTAAGGGTTTGCCGTTGCCTGATGATCGCGCTGGCGGAAAATCCCATGCGCGCGTAAATTTTATTACTTGCTTTAACCTGCAGTTCCAGCGGAATATCAATGCCGGTCAGCTCAGCCCGGGCGCTGCTCATCATTTTACCCGAACGTGCCGAAGGTTCCGGAAGCGGAAAAGACTTGTCGGCGCCGAACTGGCTATAGGTAATACCTGAACTTATCGAAAACCTGCGGTCAACCCTATAATTAACGTAGGTCCCAATGTGGAAATCTGTTTTTGACCTGGAATCCAGCGCTTGCCCTAAAGCGAGCGAAAAACGCCATCTGGGCTGAGCAGGAAGACCAGATGGTGCCTGATGGTCGGCGGCCAGCAATTCTTCTATAGACCTTTTCTGCCGATCTGACTTTTTAAGGGGTAATACCGCCGGTAACCCGCTGGCTGCTGATACATCTGTTGCAAAAGCGGAGGAATCTGCAGCAGATGATAATGACATATTTTTCGGGACGCTTGCCGGCAGTAGTGCAGCCTGGATCGCCCGGCGCGTAGGCCTTGTTATTTTCCGGCGAACTTCCGCACCTTTGGTAGTAGCATCATCATTTGTAACCGGTCCTGAACTGCAGATAGCCACCGGCCTGGTTCTGCGCTGGTAGATCGGACCATTATTTTTGTGACTGAAGTTTTGCCAGGGCAAAAGGAGAAGTACAATAGTTAACATTGCCGCCGCGCCAATGATCTTCCGCCAGAGCACGATCTTTCGTTTTTTTTTATTTCCTGCCTGAAAACGTTCCCAGGCGCCTTCCTGATAGTCAAAGTCAAAATCATTCAGCTGACTTTTTATGTGTTCGATCAGTTCCTGTTTCATGGTTTCACATTTTGGTTGTTCCGTTTGTAAAGTAACCGCAGGCGGTCCTTCGCCCTGGCGAGGTAAACCCGGCTGTTCTTAACCGGTATCTGCATTGCTGAAGCGATTTCTTCATGCTTATATCCTTCGATCTCATGCATGTTAAATATTACACGCTGCAGCTGCGGCAATTCATCCAATAGTTTCAGTATGTCCCCGGCATTGAGTTTATCCAGTACGGTCACCTGACCTTCAGGAAAATGAAATTCTGTCAATTCCTCTGAATGCCGTCGGTTTTTACTGATCCTTAAATGATCAATAACAGTTCTGGAGGTGATACGGGCTACCCACGCTTTAAAGGCCTTAGGAAGCATTTCCGGGTCGTCCGGCGCTATAAAACCGTGAAGGTTTTTAAATATCTTCATAAAACTATCGTTTACCAGTTCTTCAGCCTGCGCCGTTTCTTTAAGATAGCGGAGCACGATACCCATGAGGTAACCATAGTAGGTTTTGTAGAGCCATTCTCCGGATTCTTCTTCACCGGATAGATATCCTGCCAGTACATCTTCGAGCTTCCTGATGGGCTTAACGTGGGCAGAACCACGGAAAATAGAAAACAGTGCGTTAGATTTCATTTAATATAACAGCCATCCTCAAAGGGTTCAAGGATGACTGCTCTTATATAAATTTGTATTATTTGTTGGTAATGACCGCCAGTGAAAGTTTAGTGGTATCGGTAGCTGCTTTCAGTCCTTTGGCCCAGATCGTATAGATCTTGCCTTTTTCGATCTTTACTTTCCCGATTTTGGCCAGCACTTCTGTCTTTGCGTTTTCCCTGACCTCGAAATTCAGCTCAGATCCCGGCGTGATTGCGCTAAAAGCGGTAGCTCCTTTAAATAGGGTTTTAGTAAATAAAGGGGCAGTTTGTCCTGTAACCGCCAGATCCAGGCTACCCGCATCGGGGCTCATATTAATGAACCTGAGATTTGCTTTATCGGTAGCCGGCGAGGCAAGGTCATCCTCAACCAGGGTGAAGGTCGCTTTGGACGGAATATCAGCAATAAACAGCGAATAAGCTTTTCCATTCTTCAGTGAAAGGGCAGACTTGGCCAGGGTCCGCGTTGAATCTTTTTTGGTTACACTGAATTCATAATTGCCTTCCTGAAGCGTGCCGTAAGCATTAAACGCACCAAAAGTCAGGGCTTTGGTATTGCTTTTTACACCATTGATCTTAAAGGTCAATTCCGGGGTTCCCGGAGCTGCATGAACGATAGCCAGACCTGAACTTCCAGGTGCCCTTACATCATCATCTTTGCTGCAGGAGATCGCCGTGAGCGCAATTAATGATAAGCCCAATGCGGGCTTTAAAAAGGAACGGAAGATGTTTTGTTGTTTTTTCATTTTATAAATTTTTGATTTGCCCTATAACGGGAGCTCAAAAGAAAGGGCAACAGCCCGCATGAAAACTCTTATGTACTGACCGCCGTTTTGGAAGCCATTGCCTGCATTAAAGGATCAGCCAGCTCTTTTTACCATGGGATGCTGCTCTCCATCCGGAAGTTTAAAAGATCTCCTTGGCAGTGAACGCGCTGACGAGGAAACTGGAAGCTGAAAGTAAAACTCCGTGCCGTCCTTCCGTCCGCGTTTTGCCCAAACACTCCCGTTGTGACGTTCAATGATCTGCTTTACTAAATAAAGCCCGAGACCTTTGCTGCCAGCTTCTTCCCCGGCAGCATTGCCTGCGCGATAAAACCGGTCAAAAACGCGTTTTTCCAGGCCAGCTTTTATACCACATCCATGATCCGTTACTTTAACAAGGACCCGCTGCTGATCTACCGATACTTCTATACTTATTTCTGACCCGGCCGGAGAATACTTGGCTGCATTGGTCAGATAATTGATCAGGACCTGCATGATCTGGTATTTGTCTGCACTGACCAGCGTGCGCGCTTTACCTGAATGGACGAACCGGTGGCCGGTATACAGGCATCTCATGTCGCTAATGATCTGGGCGGTAAGCTGATTAAGATCGAAAATGGTAGCGTTCCTCGTGAGTTGGGCTGTATTGACAGCAGAGCCGGACAGGTATTGATCCAGCATCCTGGTAATACTTTCAATCTGGGTTTCTATGCTTCTTGCCATATCAGCATGCGTGACGGGAGCAAATGGATTCCCTGTTTTCTGGATCATCTGCGCCTTCAGTTTCATGACGGATAATGGTGTACGCAGCTCATGATTAACGATGGCGAGGGCGATTCGTTCTTCGTCAACATTCTGGGTATAATCTTCGAAAAGGCCGATGATCTTATTGGGTTTCTGCCAGCGTTCCGCATAATGAAAACCTGTGATCCTGATCCAGCGAACAAATTCCTTCCCGGAAAGTATCTTTAAACAGATCTGCTCCAAAACTCCCCCATTACCGGCCGTCCTCAGCCAGGCTTTTGCCTTGTCAAAACAGACCGGATCTATCAACCTGAACAGCTCCCTTATTTTGTAGTTCCCTCCCTGTTCTAAGCCCAGCAGATTTCTCGCATGGGGACTCAGGGAGAGCTGGCGGCTTTCAAGGTTAAACTGCCAGTTGCCGGAGTTTTCTCCGGCATGCGCATTCTCGTCTGCTGTATATTCTGGTCTTATTCTGCCGGCATTATCAGGTGTTTCTTTTGGGATGTTGATTTTTTTCATTTGCAAGGTTGTTTCGGCTGATGATTGGTAAAAGTTATTAATAGTACGAGAGGAGGCGGTTAATCATTGGTAACCGGTCTTTTGAGCATAAAAGCGATCTTATCACCAAGCAGGAGTCCTTTGATGCCGTCTGCCGTGACCACGGTATGGATATAGGTAAAGGAACGGCTGAGCACATTAAAACAGCAGTCGATCAAATAAACGCTGACTTCTTCGCTCGGGAAAACGGCTTCCTTTTGCAGACAGGACAGCGCATAGTCATTGATCTGAAGGAAATCCATTTGATACCCTTTCTGATGAAATTCAATGATCCGCATGGTAATCCTGCTGTTGACCTTGCGGTTTTTTCTGGGTTTAGCGTAATGATTCATGGCATATTAATCCCTGGTATTTATTGTCTTTCGAAAAACCAGCCGCGGTCCGCGCATTGATCAAGAGGCTGAGTTTTTCAAAATTGTTAACTCCTGCTTTGACCTAAGGCCGTATGCTCCAATAATCTCCGGCTCGTTGGTTCGATATATCAAATAATCATGCCATTTAAATAAACAACAGAATATCAACTGATTACAACAAGATACAATGCAGGCGGCAAGCTGTATATCGAATTTTTAAAGGTACTTTCACTAAATGGCGTGGCGGGAATTTAGGAAGCGGGAGAGAGCCTTTGCAGCGCGATGAATGAATAGATCAATAGCGCTGAACAGCGGTTTAAATAATGCGGATGCTCCCTGAATAAACATAGCATTGGCCTTATGCCGGCCGCAAGTAATTAACCATGCATTGTTAACGGGGCATGATGCTAATAATTCAGAGATGAGGAGAAGCGATCAGGGATGCGTTGATTCCATTTCCGGCCTGATACCTGTCGAACGCTTATGGCTTAATAGAATGAAAGATCTTAAAACGGAGAATGACTGTTACACCCGAATGATCTTCGATCCGGATGGTTCCTCCGAGCTGCTTGCTGAGCGCACGCATCATTTCCATGCCCAATGATGTACTTTCCGCCATACTAAATCCGGCTGGAAGCCCCTTGCCGTTATCAGCAATTGTAAGTAAAAAGCTGTCGTCCGGAATCGAACGTCCATCAATGAGGATTTCACCTCCCTCATCGTCAAATGCATATTTGATACAGTTGGTGATCGCTTCGTTCAGAATCAAACCCATTGGCACTGCTTGGGAAATGTCGAGTTTAACCGGATCTAACAACTCCCTGAAGCTTATTTTACGACGGTTGCAATCGTATGCTTTACCCAAATGCCTGACCAGATCACTAACATAATCGGCCACTACAATGAAAGAAACGTTGCTTTCGCTGTACAGCTTTTGGTGAATGATAGAAATGACTTGCACCCTGTTCTGACTGTCCCGGATTGCCTCTTTAGCGTCGGTGTTTTGCAAGTATGCACCCTGCGTGTAGAGCAAGCTCATCACGATCTGCAGATTGTTTTTTACGCGGTGGTGTATTTCCTTTAGCAACCATTCTTTTTCCGTCAGCAATTCTTCCTGTTCGTTTAGTAAATTGTCCTTATCCAACAGCAGCGTTTCCTTTTCTTTCACAAGTGCTGAAAGTATGATGTTCTGATCATTAATTTTAGCCTGTTTATCCTGAAGTTGCAGATTGGCCTTTTGTTTATTGCGATAAGCAAAGTAGAGCAGGCCGGCCAGCGTTATTGCGATAAGAATCCCGGCAAAAGTTAGATTTCTTTGCAGGTTTATCTTTTCCAGCTTGCTCTTTTGAATGACTGACTGACTGTTTAAATTCTGGATGGTTTTATCCTTCCTGACCGATGCATACTTCGCCTCCAGTTCGTTGATCTGCTGGCTGTTATCCTGGTTGGTCAAAGAATCACTGATCAATTTTATACGTTGAAAGCCTCTTAGTGCGGCCAGCATATCTCCCCTGGCAGAATCCAGTTTAAACCTGTCCGTGAATATCGTTAATTTGGTCACCACCAGCATTTTTTCCTGGGGCAGCGCTTCGATTTTTTTCAGTTCCTCCGCTAATTTGTCCCATTGTCGTGTCTGAATATGATATTTAAGGAGCGGATCATAGTGCTCAACGAAGTTATCCAGTCCGTAAAAGTTGCTGTCTTTTCTGATATTTTGATATAGTTCATTATAAACCTTCGTAAAAGCGGGAATGATCTTCTCTGCATTTCTTAATTGATTAAGCAGGTTGTATAATTTCAGCTCGGCGAACAGCAGCAAACTTTCTTCCGCTCTATTTTGAGGCCGGTAACCTTTTGAATATTTCCGCAACGCAGTCAATCCTGTATTAAAAGACTTCAGATCGGTATAACAGTTTACAATTCCTGCAACGCACTGGTAGTAGCTTTGCCGGTCATTCAGTTGAACACAGATGCCCATGCATTTTTCATAATACTGTATTGCCCGTTCGTATAGTTTATTCTTCAAATATGCCCGGGCAAGGCAATAGTAGTAAAGCAATCCGTCGTCGATCGTATGCGTCGGATCACCCTCATAACTATTGACACATTCAATTCTCGCCAGCAAATGTTTTTGAACCTCATTTTTCCGGTAATAAGTTTCGGCAAGCAGGTAATATGCATAATACTGTTTTCGATAATTGAGCGCTTTTGATTCAGCGATGACAGCAAGTAATTCCCGTTCCGCTTTGTCATAATTACGCATATTCAGGTCTACGTCTGCGATCCTGCCTAATGCCTGTGAGGTTTTTAACCTGTCGTTTCGGCTTTTGTAAATGTTATAGGCATTGGTAACACACTTAAGCCTCGTTTCCAGCAAAGGCGCAGCATTATAGGGTATAATATCTGCGTACCTGTCCCAAATCGCGGTTTCTTTTAACTGGGCACCGCTTTGGTGATAATATCCCGCGACCTCTGTAAAGGTCTGGTCAGCTTTAGGGTAATCATGCATTTTAAAGCTATGCTCCGCTTTCAATGCCAGTGCACGATATTGGTGTTCTGTTGCATGAATGGCGGTACTCATGGTGAGCGCAGTTTGAATGTATTTGAGGGCGCTGTCAAGTTCATTTTTACGAGGCGCCGCCGGTCGTAAAAATTTCCGGCCTGTTTGAAGCGCAACGTTTACCTGGTTGGTATCGGGACTGTTTTGAGCGGCTTTATATAGCGGATCAGGCTTTCTTTGGCCTAAGGCCATGAAGGCAGACAACAAAAGTATTACCAGAATAAGCAGCTTTCTGATCATGCATTTTCCAATTGCAAACCGGTTTGAATCATTTTATGATTGGTTTAAAGATCAAGCAGATTTATTGAAATTCCAAAAAAATCGCACGACAGCAATATCAGATCATCCTGCCTGTCCGTTGAATCTCCCGTGATTGACCTTAATCGCGGCTATCGGTTAATCTCGCGGGACTTCGGATGACGACAGGGACCTTGCCGGACCTGAACTATTTCAGTTGATTTTCGAGCTTGAAACGAATTGTTATGGTTACACCGGGTTTGCTTTTGATCTCCAAACTCCCACCTAACTGTTTACTGAGCGCCTTCATCATTTCCATACCCAATGAGGAGGACTCAGCCGGGACCAAATCATCAGGCAGACCTTTACCGCCATCAGCAATGGAAAGCACGATATTTTTCTGGTCGGTCAAATAACCATCAACCCTGATCTCACCGCCATTTTCGTCATAAGCATATTTAATGGCGTTGGTTATGGCCTCATTTAATATAAGCCCGAGTGGTACGGCCTGTGATATATCCAGATTTACAGGCGCTAAATTCTCTTTAAATCTGATGTTTCGATGCTTGCAATCATAACAGGCACACAGGTACCTGATTAAATCATTAGCATAATCAGACATCGCGATCGTTGATATATTACTTTTGCTGTAGAGCTTTTGGTGAATAATGGAAATCGCCTGGACCCGGTTCTGGCTATCCTTTATCGCATCTATCGCATCTGTATTCTGCAGATGAGCAGCCTGCGTGTAGAGCAGACTCATGACGATTTGCAGATTATTTTTTACCCGGTGGTGCACCTCTTTGAGCAGCCATTCTTTTTCGGTCACCAGCTTTTCCAACTGCTCATTTTTATTGGTAATAAGTTTGTTTTGCAAAGTGACGGTTTTGTTATTTTCTTTTCTCAACCAGCTTTGCCTGTATAATAGTGTCGCTATAATTAAGACCAATACGATTCCGGCAATGGTTACGTTCTTAATCAGATTGGCCCGTTGCAAATTGCTTTTATCCAGTGCGCTCCGTTCATTTAGCAGCTTGATGGAATCTTCTTTTTGACGAGTCTCAAATTGTACTTCGAGCTTTTTTGCGTACTCCTCCTTACTCTTCCTTAATTCAAACTCTTGTGCGCTACGATATGAGCTTAAATGCCTTATGGCTGAGAAATAATTGCCGGTTGCCGAATCAGCGAGAAAAGCCAGATAGTTCAGATGACTTTTTACAGACGATGAGAACACGTTGTTTTTATGATTAAAAACAAAATTCAGGAATGGCTTTGCTTTGGCATACTGTTTTGATTCGACGTAAAGTTGAGCGATATCTTTATAAATATATACAGATGGTATTGCCTGAGCCTTATTTATTTTTAATGCAGTTAAAAATTCTTTTTCCGCTTTGTTATAATCTTGCATGTCACGATAAATATTCCCAAGCATCATAGCATCATCGATCCTATCCTCCGGCTTCGTTGCCGGATATTCGGTCTGCATCCGTTTTACGAAATTGATCGCCTCTGGATATTTTTTCATTTTTCTTAACGCCCGAATATTCAGAAGGAACGAACTGCGTTGACTTAAACAAAACATGCCCGCATGTATTTTCAGATAGTGTATGGCTAAGTTTCCCATATCCAAGCCCTTCTGGTAATTTTCACTATTGAGCGAGACTATTCCATATACCATATAAATGTCGCCGGCAATGGTCGTGTCCTTTGTCGCCTTCATCGTTTTTATGGCTTCCTCGCTATAGTATTCGGACTTGTCTCCCTGACCTGTATAATAATAATAAACAGCCAAGTCAAAATATACGTACTGTAAGTAGGGGTATTTCAAAGCACGATATCGCTTAAGGGCGTCGAGATAATCACGCTCAGGAATGCCTTTTGATTGAACCATTTGGATATAAGCTTTATCCTCCAGCGCCCGTATTTCATACAAAGGCAAGTGAAATTGAACACTTAAGCGCCTGGCTTCCTCGGCAAAATAGAGCCCTTTTTTCCATACAGTTTGAAGGTCAGGCGCATCCATGATACCATATTTATAGCTTAAATTCAGGCATAATGCTGCTTTGGCGGTATCTTTTAACTCCGGGAGGATATTTTCGGCAGCCTGCATATTATCCTGAAATGTAAAAATGTCGGCCATATATAACAGCGCCTCATCTGCACTCTTTTTATTTCTGTATTTGATACTTGAATCGCGTGCCGCTATGGCGAAAGTCAATGCACGTTTTAAATCAGCATCTCGACGCAACGGTTTGTTCAGATAAAGATTGCTTAGCCTGAGAAGTACATTTATTTTATAATTACCCGCAACACTTACAAGCTGTTTTAACAAGATATGCTCATTTGAAGGGTTCTCGGGTTGCGGAGAAGGGTAGTATTGCCCAAAAGCTACGAAAGGAAATAAAAACAGAATGGCTATAACAAATGCGCTGCAGCGCTTAACTAATGGATTTTTTA
>Ga0136846_1231331_pt1 | contig 13895 bp, 10 predicted proteins | sample HopSoiMetagenom2_FD_96841 | JGI IMG/M metagenome (GOLD analysis project Ga0136846, IMG submission 96841) | Grasslands soil microbial communities from Hopland, California, USA - 2 Assembly 2016 (version 4) | ecosystem: Environmental > Terrestrial > Soil > Grasslands | place: USA: Hopland...
ATGTGGTGGAATGGGCACGAGTACCAGGTCGCGCCATCCGAGGGTGGTCACTGCGACTTTGCGCCGCAGGACGACGTGGAGGATGCGCTCGTGGTGTGGCTGCGCGCGCAGTTCGGTCACGTCAGCTATGAGCGCATCGTTTCCGGCCCCGGGTTGGTGAACCTGTATCGCTTCCTGCGGGAATATCGAAAGACTCCGGAACCCGCGTGGCTCACGACGCGCATCGGGTTCGGCGACCCGGCGCCGGTGATCGCGGAAGCGGCACTCGACCACGCGGATCCCGTCTGCGATGAGACCCTAACGAGATTCGTGCGCATCTATGGCGCGGCCGCGGGGAACTACGCGCTCACCTCACTCGCGGTAGGCGGCGTCTTCCTCGGCGGCGGGATCGCGCCGAAGATCCTCTCGCGGCTCACGGATGGCCCATTTCTGGAAGCCTTCGCGGCGAAAGGGCGGTTTGCGGAAGCCATGCGCAAGATGCCCATCCACGTCGTCATGGCCCCCGACGTCGCCCTCCTCGGCGCAGCCTTTTGCGTGCGTGAGAGTCCAAAAGCCCCGTAAGGGGTCAGACTCCTTCCGAAGCGTTCGAACGCCGGTTAGGCAGCAGGGAGCGTGAGGGTGAACGTACTTCCCTTCCCGAGCGCCGACTCCGCCACGAGGTCGCCTCCCATGGCGCGTGAGAGATCGCGGCTGATCGCGAGGCCAAGACCCACCCCTTCGTTGGGCGCGCCAGCCGATCGCGCAACCTGAACGAATGGCTCGAAGATCGCGAACAGCTTGTCGGACGGAATGCCGCGGCCGGTATCACTCACGCGGACCGTCACGTGATCGGCCACGGACGCACACTCCAACACGATCTCACCGTTAGGCTGCGTGAACTTGATCGCGTTCGTCATCAGGTTCACTAGGATCTGCTCCACCTTTTCGCGATCCGCCCACACGCGCAACCCTTCGCCGCCGGTTCGACGAACGAAGCGGAGCGCCTTGGCCTGCAGCTGCAACGTGGTCACGTCCTCGACGTCCCGGATGGCGTCGTCGAGCTCGAAGTCGCGGATCTCGTAGCGGACGGTGCCGGAATCGAGCCTAATGAAATTCAAGACGTCGTTGATCAGCGACAAGAGATGCTTCTGACTCCGCCGGATCCGCTGGAGGTCCTCTCGCTGCGCCGGCGTCACGGGCCCTCGAACCTCCAGCTCGATAAGCTCCGCATACCCGTCGATCGCGTTGAGCGGCGTGCGCAGCTCGTGGCTCATCATGGCCAGGAAATCGGACTTCGCACGGCTCGCCTGCTCCGCTTCCGAACGGGCCGCTTCCGCCTCGAGGCGTGAGATGTCCGCCTCCTTTCGCGCGCGCTCGGTGTTGGCCAGCAACCGTGCTCGCTCCTGATCTGCCTGTCGCCGCTCCGTGATGTCTGCAATGACCGCGACGACGCACGGCGCGACCTGCTCCCGTGGCAGAACGGGATCCAGTCTCACCGACAACCATCGATCTGCGCGGTGCACCTCGTACTGCAACGTCTGGGCGGATGCGAGGACGTGCGCGATGGTTTCGGTGACCGGTTCGCCTGAGGGCGAGAAGAGCTCGTGGAATTTCCAGCTGGCCTGGGCAGCGTTGAGCAGGGCAAGCAGTTGGTCCGCGGCTTCGTTACACCGAACCAGCTCCGCGTTGTCGTTGATGATGCACACGGCGTCGGTGATCGCGTCGAACGTCGCCTCCCATTGATCCGCCGCCGCGCGAACGTTCTCCTCGGCGGCCCGTACGCGCAGCAGCGCGCGGACCATCGCGATCAGCTCCTGCGAGTCCACAGGACGCGTTAGGAACGCATCCGCACCGGCATCGAGGCCCTGGGCGCGCCACTCACCCGTCGTGAGGCCCGGGGCCACATGAATGATCGGAATTCCGGCGGTGGCCGGGTCGCACTTGAGCTGGTTCGCGAGCTCGAAGCCCGGCCCTCCGGCAAGCTCCGAATCCAACACGATCACATCGGGATGATGCTCGACGCACCGCATCAGGTCATCGGCGTCGACCGCCGTGTGGACCTCGAATCCGGCCTGTCGAAGCCACACCGTCATCGCCTCGCGACTGTCGTCGCGATCATCGGCGACGAGAACGGTGCGGGGTTCAGGGACGTTTACGGGCACGTCCTCCGAAGCAGCGCTCTGATCGTGCAGGGAGTGGTCGGCCGACGTCATACCCGAAATCGTAGGAAGATGCGCGCCACGCGTGCGTGTGGCGTCGGAGTCGGCGTGAGTCTTCACCTCTGACGCTTCGCAGTACCATGAAACCGGTGTTTCGAGCCGGCCGTACGGCGGGAAACCTCGAACCGCACCCCAATGCACGCTGTTCTCAGAGACCTCCGGTACGCAGTCCGATCGCTGCGGAAGAGTCGCGGCCTGACGTTCGTCGCCCTTCTCGCGCTCACGCTCGGCATCGGCCTCACGACCACGATGTTCAGCATCGTGTACGGCGCGATGCTCAAGGGGCTGCCCTTTCCCAATGCCGACGAGCTCATAGCGGTCCAGCGCGAGAACCTGGCGCGCGGCTTCCAACGGATGCCGACGCCAATCCACGACTATCTCGACTACCGCGCGCAGCAGAGGAGCTTTTCCGGGATCGCGGCGTTCTACCAGACCACGGTCAATGTCAGCGGTGCCGAGAAAGCGGAGCGCTACGATGGCGCGAGGGTCAGCGCGGAGCTTTTCGACGTGCTCGAGGTTCGGCCACAGCTCGGCCGTACGTTCCGCCGTGACGAGGAAACGCCCGGACTCGGGAACGTCGCGGTGTTGAGCTACTCGATGTGGAAGGATCGGTTTGCGGGAGACCCGCAGATACTGGGCAAGGCCATTCGGGCTAATGGCCAGCCATTGACGGTCGTGGGGGTCATGCCGCCGAACTTCACGTATCCGGATCGTCAGGCGATCTGGATGCCGTTGCAGCTGGACGCAACCAAGCTCGAGCGAGGCAGTGGCCCGGGTCTCATGGTCATCGCGCGACTACGCCACGGCGTGTCGCTGGACGCCGCGAACACCGACATTGCCGGGATCGCCCGACACATCGCGACCGAGTACAAGGCGTCGAACGAGGGAATCAGTGCCTCGGCCCGGCCCATCATCGAGAGCGAGATCGGACCGCAGCCCCGCCGACTACTGTGGGTCATGCTGGGGGCGGTGTCGTTCGTGCTGCTCATCGCATGCGCGAACGTGGCCAACCTGCTGCTGGACCGTGCGGCGCACCGGACCAAAGAGGTGGGAATTCGCACGGCGCTCGGGGCCTCACGGATCGCCGTCGTTAGGCAGTTCCTGAGCGAAGCGCTGGTCCTCGCAGTCATCGGCGCCGCGCTCGGGGCCGGCGTCGCGCAGGTCGGCGTCTCGCTGTTCAATCGCGCCATCGTCGACACGAATCCGCCATTCTGGCTCGACATCCGGCTGCACCCGCCGGTGCTGCTGTTCGTCGCAGTCACCGCGCTGGTTGCGAGCTTGTTTTCCGGCGCGATCCCAGCGTATCAGGCATCGCGCGCGGACATCAACGAGATCCTCAAGGACGAGTCGCGAGGGGCGTCCAGCTTTCGCATCGGGCGCCTGAGCCGCGCGCTCGTGGTCCTCGAGATCGCACTCTCGTGCGGGCTGCTCATCGTGTCGGGGCTCATGGTGAAGAGCATCATCAAGCTGCGCACGCTCGACCCCGGCATTACAACCGAGAACATCTTCACGGCCCGAGTCGGGTTCCCGGAGACGCACACCGACACGGCGGCTCAGGTGAGCTTCTTCGAGGCACTCGCGCCACGCCTCGCCGCGTTGCCGGGCGTTCAGGCAGTATCGCTCTCCTCGGACTTACCGACGATGTGCTGCGGGGGCCTGAGCGTGGCGATCGAAGGAAAGCAGTACCAGAAGGACCAAGACTATCCCTCCACGCAATCGCTGACCGTGTCGGCTGGTTTCTTCCCGACATTCGGGGTCGCCGCGGTCCAGGGCCGCGTCTTCTCGACCGACGACAAGGCGGAGTCCGTCCCGGTCGTCGTCGTGAATCAGTCGTTCGCGCGCAAGCACTTCCCATCCGAGAACCCGATCGGGAGGCGAATCCGCCTTGGCGGCGCGAAGTCCACGCAGCCCTGGCGCACGGTAGTCGGCCTCGTTCCAGACATGTTCACCGGCGACCCGAGTAACCCACGCGACGCGGGCATTCTCATCCCGCTGACGCAGGACCGACAGCGCTTCGTGAGCGTCGCCGTTCGAGCACCTAACGCCATGACCATGACGCCGCAGGTACGCGCGGCCGTTGCGTCGCTCGACCCTGACGTGCCGATCTTCTCGGTCCTCTCCATGACCGAGACGGTGGACCGGAGTGTCTGGCACATCCGGGTGTTCGGCACCCTGTTCATGGTGTTCGGCGTCGCAGCGCTGCTGCTGGCCGCCATCGGGCTCTACGCCGTGATGGCGTTCTCCGTCAGCCGTCGCGCGCGAGAGGTCGGAATCCGCATCGCGCTGGGCGCGCGGACCGCGGACGTGCTGCGGCTCGTGTTCCACCAGGGCATCATCCAGCTCGCGATCGGGATGACGTTAGGCCTCGCCCTGGGCGCCTTTGTTTCGCAGGGCATCGGGGCAGTGCTATTCGAGGTGGAGCCACGTGACCCGGTGACGTTCGCGGGAGTCGTGGTTCTGCTGACGGCGGCAGGGTTGCTGGCCTGCTACATCCCGGCGCGGCGGGCGGCGAAGGTTGACCCGCTGAGCGCCATGCGAGCTGAGTAGCTGGATTGACGGGCTGGCCATCCGGCGGCGGCATGGCCAGTCAACGGCAAGTGCCAAGTGTGTCAGGGGTCAGCAGACCGAGTACTGGCCCACTTGTGACTTGCATTTCGACTCGTTGGACGGCCAACGATCGGAAGGACCTCGAGACTGCTAGAAGAACTTCGAGATCGAGTACAACAAGAGTCCGACCAGCCCGCCGACGAGCGTCCCGTTGATGCGCACGAACTGCAGGTCCTTCCCGATCTGCAGCTCGATCTTCTTGGACGTCTCCTCCGCGTCCCATTGGCCAACCGTGTACGAGATGAGCTGCGCCACCTCACCGCGGAACTGGTCCACCGCGTACAGCACGGCGTCGAGGATCCAGTGGTCAACCTTCGCCATCAGCTCGGCGTCGGTCAGCACCGCGGTGCCGAGCTTCATGAGCCCCTGCTCGACCGCGCCTGGTGGGTCCGTCTCCTTGCGATCCGCATAACGCGCGAGCGCCTCCTTGGCGTCGCCCCAAATCGTGGCCGAGAACTGACGAACGGCGGGGTTGGCGAGCATGTCTTCCTTGATCGCTTCCGCCCGAGCGATCACATCCGGTGAGGTCCGCAGCTTCTCGATGAAGCCCGTCAGCGCGCGGTCGAAACGCTCGCGCAGCGGGTGCCCCGGATCCGCGGCTACCTGGCGCAGCGTGTTCTCGATGGCGGCGACGACCTTGTCGTGAATGCGATCATCCACCGCTTCAGGAAGCCACCACGGGCTCTCCTCACGGATGCGCTGGCGGATGAGCTCCTCGTTGCGCGATACGCCTTCCGTTATCAGCCGAAGCGCCTCGTCGAGCAGCTCCTGGTGGCGATTGTCCGCCGTCAACAGCGACAGCACATTGCCTAACACCGGCGCGACCTGCGTCTTCCGCACACGCGTGACGACGGCGCGATCGATCATCGCCTGCACGTCCTCGTCGCGCAGAACCTGCGCCGTGCCGGCCAGCCCCGATGCGACGTGGTGCGAGATACGCCGGCTGTTGTCTGGATCACTGATCCATTTCGCGATCCGCTCGGCGATTCGCAGTCCGTGAAGTCGCGCGGCAATCACCTCACGCGACAGGAAATTGTTCTGCACGAACCCGCCAAGGCTGCGACCAATGCGGTCCTTGCGGCTCGGGATGATGGCCGTGTGCGGAATCGGGATGCCGAGCGGATGGCGGAACAGGGCGGTAATGGCGAACCAGTCCGCGAGCCCGCCGACCATCGCCGCCTCGGCCGTTGCGCGGACGAAACCCAGCCAGGGGAATTGCCGCTCGAGCACCAGCGACACGATGAACAGCACCGTGGCGCCAACGAGGAGGCCCGTTGCCCGCCGCTTCATGCGGTCGAGCTGGATCTGCTTGTTCGGGTCTTCCTTGTGGATCGGAACCCGCGGCACCACCGGTACCGGCGTCACGCTCGCGCCGCCAACCGGTTGCGCTGGAGCAGGATGGTCGGACTCGTCAGGTGGGCGAAGTTGCGGAATCGCCATGGTCTAAAGCTGAAACGACGGCAGAGTGGGTGGAAGGGTTGTGCAAGTCGTTACGGCGGACGTTGCGCCACCGCGGCGCCCCGTACAGGATGGAACATGGAAAAGCGCGATTACCTGCTCCGGCAGATCGAGGCCCTCCGACAGATCCTCTCCCGCCTACGGGAGCTCATCGTCGGAGGTGCCACGGCGCAGGCCGACAGTCAGATCCGCGAGGAGATGCGAAACGTCGGCCTCGACCTCGCCATGGCGAACGCTCTCGACCCGGCAACGCTGCTGATGCTGCTCGGTAGCCCGGTCCTGGATGCCCGCCGCGCGTTCGCGGTGGCCGCGCTGCTTCACATGGATGCGCTGCGGGCGCGCGCCGATGGTGATGAGTCGCGGGCGGCACGCAGCATCGCCAACGCGCTGGCGCTGCTTCAGGCAGCCAAGCCGATGCTCGAGGGCGAGCGCGCCGAGATCGCGACACAGATCATCGAAGAGCTCCGCGCCCCGTCGCCCGCCTAACGCGCCGACTCGGCGATGCCGAACGGCGCGTCGCGGTCTCGCTGAATCCGTGTGATAGCGTAGAACAGCTGGGCGTACGCGACATCCTCGGCCGTCGGGAGCTCGACGCCCGCGGCGTTAGGCCCCATGATTGACGGCCATCCGCCCGTGTGACCGAAGCCGATCGCGTGCAGCAACTCGTGCATCGCCACTCGCGACTCGCCGAGGTAGGCGTTCTGGCTCACCGTGAGCAGGGCCTCGTAGATGCGGCCCGTGGCGTCGTAGGTGATGTACGTCTTCCCGGCGGCGGCCATTCTCTTGTTCACCGCCACGAAAATCCCATCCGCTCCGGCGTCGACTTCCTCGAACGACGCGGGCCGGAAGAGTTTGCGGCCGAGCAGGCGCTCGAATGACATCGCCAGGTCCCAGAAGCGAACGGAGTCGTTCGGCGAGATGAATGGATCGACCGGGGCGTGCCGAAATGCGACGCGGATTGGAAAGCTGTCCGCCACCCAACTCACGCCTCGTGCAGAGTGGCGACTCAAACGCCAGTAGCCGGGGCCGTCGCCGAACCGCGTGGTCGCACGCGTCGGGTCGATCGGCACGTCACGACCGTCGAACGGACCGCCGCGAATTCGCCACCGTCGGGGCAGCAGCACGATTCGCGCAGCCTCGCCCGGGCCTCCGGACCCGAGCGAGACGACGCTCGTGTGATAGCGCGGCGTCGCCGAATCGCTGAAGACACGCAGCGTGACCCGGCTCGACGGCTGGGTCGGGAACGCCCCAACGAAGGTGCCTGACGAGTCGATCAGCGCCTCGTACGTACCGCGCTCGTCGGTCGCGATGACGTGCACACCGTCGAGCGAGCCGCTGTCGGCCGCGATGATTCGCCCACCAAAGAGGTACGATGCCGCCGGACCCGGTGTTCGTCCGCCGGGCGCCGCGGCCAACAGCACCGCCACACTGCCAAGCGCGATCATGCGCATCTGCCACACCCTGCCTGCCACCGCACCGAATTTATCCCACGGCGCAGCGCGAGGGGATGACGCTTAGGTCGCGTCTGCCGTGTCGCGGCGTTCGACCTTCACCTTCCGACTACGGCCGGCGCCCTCACGGGCTCGCGCTCGCAAGGCGGTCGCGTCGACGATCTCGAATCGCCCGCTGCCGAGGGCGCGCAGGAGCCCCGACGCGCGCAGCGCCTGCAGCTCGCGCACGACCACCTCGCGCACGGTGCCCAGCTCCTCGGCGAGTTGCTGCTGCGTCATCCCGATGGCGATCACCGCGCGGTGACGCGCATCCGCTCGCCCGATGAGATACTCCGCGAGTCGTGCCGAAACCGGACGGAGCGACGTACGATCGAGTCGCTCGACCAGCTCACGCACGCGCCGGCTGAGCCGTTCGAGCAGCACGAACGCGGTTTCCGGATTCGTCTTTACGGCGGCGAGGATGACGTCGCGGCCGACGAGCGCGCATACGGTCGGCTCGGCGGCGAACGCAGTTGCCGGGTAACCACCGCCGCTGAAGACGGGCACTTCGCCGAGCGTTCCGCCAGCGCGTTCGACGTGTACGACCTGCGCGCGGTCGGCCGCCTTCCGGACGACTCGCACCTTGCCCTCGAGCACCACCAGAAGACCTGCCGCCGAGTCTCCGGCGCGAAAGAGGATGTCGCCCGTCGCGAACCGACGCTCTATGGCGCGATCGGCGATGATGCGGAGCGCGCTTCGCGGCAACGCCGCAAAGAGCGAAACGGTCTTCAGTCGGTCAAGAGCGATCATTTGGCGTGGGGTCGGCGCGCCTCACGATAGGGGGAACCCGGCCTGCGCGAAGTGACAGAAGTCTCACCTCGGCAGCGGATACCGCATTAACGTTGCGACACCTACTCGGAGGGACTTATGCGAATCGCGATCACTGCCTGCGGCACCATCGCCTTGGGACTTGCCGTCATGGGTACTCCGGGACGGGCACAAAGCGCCATGGACCACGCGAGTCACGCCAGCACCAGCTCGACGGGCGCGATCCCCCCTGGCCAGGCTGCCTATGCGACAATGGCTGCCATCGTCGCGATGTTGGAGGCCGACTCCACGACAGACTGGTCGAAGGTGAATATTGAAGCGCTCCGGCAGCATCTCATCGTGATGAACGAAGTGACACTCGGGGCGCGGGCCCGACAAACGAGCGTGCCCGGCGGCGCCTCCATGGATGTGACCGGCGACGGACACGTCGCCGAGTCGATCCGCACGATGCTGCGGAATCACTCCGCGATGCTGGGCATGGAGGGACCATACCGCTCGAGCGTCGACGACATTCCGGGCGGCGTGCGCTGGGTGGTCACTGCGGCCAACCCCGGGGATGCGAAGACCGTCGCGAAGATTCGCGGGCTCGGATTCGCCGGGCTGCTGACGTTAGGCGACCACCACACCCCGCACCATGTCGCGTTGGCGCGAGGCGAGCCGATGATGCACCGTTAGGCTCAGGCGCGCCCGCGCTCGCGCCGGTACCGGCGAATCAGCGCGTTCGTCGAGCTGTCGTGGCCGAGCTGGCCCGCCTCTTTGCCAGTGAGCTCGGGCGCGATCTTGAGCGCCAGCACCTTCCCCAGCTCGACGCCCCACTGGTCGAACGAGTCGATGTTCCAGATGACGCCCTGCGTGAAGACGGCGTGCTCATACAGCGCGATCAGCGCGCCGAGCGTCGCGGGGGTGAGCCGCTGGGCGAGAATGGTCGTGGTGGGACGGTTGCCGTCGAACTCTTTCGCCGGAACCAGCGCATCGGGCACGCCCTCTCGCTTTACCTGCTCGGCCGTCTTGCCGAAGGCGAGCGCCTCGGTCTGCGCGAACATGTTGGCCATCAGCAGATCGTGGTGCTCACCGATGTCCTCCAGTGGCTGCGCGAAGCCGATGAAGTCGCACGGGATCAGTCTCGTCCCCTGGTGGATCAGCTGATAGAACGAGTGCTGTCCGTTGGTGCCCGGTTCTCCCCAGAAGATCGGCCCCGTCTCGTAGTTCACGCGGGCGCCGCTGACGGTGACGTGCTTGCCGTTGCTCTCCATGGTGAGTTGCTGCAAGTACGCCGGGAACCGCGCGAGATACTGGCTGTACGGCATGACGCCGATCGTCTGTGCGTCGAAGAAGTCCGTGTACCAGAGGCCGAGCAGACCGAGGATGACCGGCAGATTCCGGTCGAAGGGGGTCGTGCGGAAATGCTCGTCCATCTGGTGCGAGCCATCGAGCATCTCGCGGAATCGCTCCGGGCCGACCGCGATCATCGTCGAGAGGCCGATCGCGGACTCCATCGAATACCGTCCGCCGACCCAATCCCAGAAGCCGAACATGTTCGCCGTATCGATGCCGAACTTCTGCACCTCGGCGGCGTTGGTCGATACGGCCACGAAGTGCTTCGCGACGGCTCGGTCGTCGCCTAACGACTTCAGCAGCCAGGCCCGGGCCGTGCGGGCGTTCGTCATCGTCTCGAGCGTCGTGAACGTCTTGGACGCGACGATGAACAGGGTCTCGGCCGGATCGAGATCGCGCGTCTTCTCGTAGAAGTCCGCTCCGTCGACGTTGGACACGAAGCGGCACGAGAGCGAACGGTCGGCGTAGAACCGCAGGGCTTCATAGGCCATGGCCGGACCGAGGTCCGAGCCGCCAATGCCAATGTTCACGATGGTTCGGATGCGCTTGCCGGTGAAGCCGGTCCACGCTCCGCTGCGAACGCGATTGGCGAAGTCGGCCATCCGATCGAGCACCTCGTGAACGTCGTCGACCACGTTGTGGCCATCGACGAGGATCGAGGCTGACCGCGGCGCACGAAGCGCCACGTGAAGCACCGGGCGGTTCTCCGTGACGTTGATGCGATCACCGCGGAACATCTGCTCGATCCGCTCGTTAACCCGACAGGCTTTGGCGAGCGCGAACAATCGCTCGAGCGTTTCGCTCCTCACCCGGTGCTTCGAGTAGTCCATGTAGAGCCCGGCTGCTTCCGCGACGAGTCGCGTGCCGCGCGTCGCGTCGGCGTCGAACAGGGACCGCAGGTGCACCGATCGCATCTCCTCGGCGTGCACGGCGAGGTCACGCCATTCAGGAAGCGTCGTGAGCGTTGCGGTGGTGGGCGACATCGCGGGCGCGGTAGTCATGTGAATCGTTTCGCGGAAACTGGTTCGCTTTTTCGACGCGGCTGCTCCAACATACACGCACCGGGTTGGAGCAGCCCAGACGTTGTTACCTGTGGAACCGCAGTGTCCGCCATCGAACCCTTGGCCTACCTCGGACTTCCGGAATCTCCAGCATGAACCTGTTCTCGACCACACCAACGCAACGGCAACTGGCGTTCGGACTGCTCATCCTTCGTATTGCGCTCTCCGCCGTATTCATCATCCACGGCGGCCAGAAGCTGTTCATGATGGGACCCGGCGGGACTGCCGGGATGTTCAGCCAGATGGGCATCCCCGCCGCCAGCGTTTTCGGTCCGATCATCACCTTTCTCGAGCCACTCGCCGGGGTTTGTGTCCTGCTCGGGCTGCTCACCAGGGTCGCGGGGCTCGCGATCGCGTGCGATATGTTGGGCGCGATCCTTACCTTTCACATTCACCATGGATTCTTCGTACCCATGGGGATCGAGTTCGTGATGATGAACTGTGCAGCGGGGCTCGCGCTTGCCGCGCTGGGCGCCGGGCCGATCTCGATCGATCACGCCATCGCTCGGCGACGCGCCGAGCGCTGAGGGCAAGGTATGTCACCTGAACCTATTGGCGCGGCCGGGAACACCGCGGAAGCCGAGGACCGCGGCGTCGCAGCGCCTCGTTTTCGCCTGCCACCGGCCACACACATCGGCGTCGTTCGACTGCAGGTTGCGGACATGGCGCGGTCGCTCGCCTACTACGAGCGCGTCCTGGGATTTCGCGTCGTGCGGCGCGACGACTCGGGTGCTGCGCTCGGCGCGGCCGGCAGCGACGCGCCGATCCTCGAGCTGCGTGAACGGCCCGGCGCCCGACCGCATCCGAGACGGGGCCAGCTCGGACTTTTTCATTTCGCGATTCTCCTGCCGGATCGGGCGTCGCTTGGACGACTCGTGAGCCATCTCTCGGAGATCGGCGCGTACGCCGGGATGTCGGATCACCTCGTGAGCGAGGCGCTCTACCTCACGGATCCCGACGGCCTGGGCATCGAGGTGTACGCGGATCGCCCGCGCGCGGACTGGCGGTACGCCGGCCGTGAGCTGCAGATGGCAACTATCCCGCTCAACGTGCAGGACGTCGTGGCGGCGGGCGGGACAGAGCGCTGGACGGGGATGCCTAACGGGACAAGGATCGGTCACGTGCATCTGCACGTCGGTGATCTGGAGAAGGCGGCCGCGTTCTATCACGAAGCACTCGGCTTCGACAAGGTCGTGTGGAGCTACCCGGGCGCGCTATTCCTCTCGGCGGGCGGCTACCACCACCACTTGGGCACGAACACCTGGGCGGCTGGCGCTCAACCGGCGACCGACGAGGATGCGAGGCTCGTCGAGTGGGAGCTGGTGATGCCTGACGCGGCGAGCGTGTCCGCCGCGGCCGCCAGCGTCGAGGCCGCGGGAGGCACCCTCGAGCGCTCGAAGGACGGTACTATACTCGCGCGCGACCCGTGGGGGACGGCTGTGAGGCTAGTGCGCGGCTGACTAAGAACGGAAAACCAAAGACCCACCACCCACGATGCTTGACTGGCCAGGACATCTCGTGATGTCTTGGCCGGTCATGCGTTCTTAGTGGTGAGTCATTCGTTTTCGGTTGTTAGTCCTTGCATTCCTAGTCCGCGCGGATCGAGATGAGGGGGTCCACGGCCACCGCGCGGCGCACCGGAATGAGGCACGCCGCCAGCGCCGTCGCGAGCAGCACCGCCACGCCGATCGCGAACGAAACGGGATCCGTGCGGCCGACCCCGTACAGCATGCTGTCGAGCAGCTTCGACGCCCATCGCGCGCCAAGCACGCCCACGAGGGCACCGACCGCTGCCATCAGTATGCCTCGTCGGAGCACGGACGACGCGATCTCGGACCGCGTCGCGCCGAGCGCGATCCGAATGCCGATCTCGCGCGTCTGCTGCGCGACCGAGTACGCCAGTACGCCGTAGAGCCCAACGGCCGCGAGCACGAGCGCGAGCCCGGTGAAGGCCACGAGCAGGGTCATGGTGAAGCGTGGCCGCGCGATCGACCGCTGCATCACGCTCTCGATGTTGCTCACGTTAGGCGACGGAAGGCGCGGGTCGGCCTGCGCCACCACGGTACGGAGTGACGGGATCGGATCGGCGCCAGGGGCGACGCGGACCAGCACCGCCGGCTCGTTGTAGTCGGTGGTCGCCAGGTACATCATCGGCCGGGTCGCGTCGTCCATGAGGCCCGACGTGAGCGCGTCGGTGGCAACGCCGACGATCGTCATCCAGTCGCCCTGGCCGTTGTACACGACGCGAATCCGGTGACCTAACGCCGACGTTCGAGGCCAATATTTCTTCGCGAAACCGGCGTTGATGACGACCTGTCCAGCGGCCTTGGAGGTGTCCGTGATCGTCGACCCTTCGACCAGCCGAATGCCCACGAAGCGGAAATAGTCAGGCTCGATGCGGTTATAGTCGAGGAACGACGTCGCACCCGCAGAGGGCAGCGGGTCGCCCTCGACCTGGAGCGCGCCGATGAGGAAGCTCCGCCACGGTGGAACCGCGGTGGAGATCGTCAGTCCCTCGACGCCGCTCACCCGGCGCATTCTCGCCGTGACCTCGCTGAGGAACGCCTGCCGCGCTGCAGCCGTTGTGTACTCCCGCCCAAGTGGAAGGCGGATCGCATAGAGCCGCGAGGCATCGAAGCCGGGGTCGACGGTCTGGAGGTGGACGATGCTGCGAATGAGGAGCGTTGCGCCGACGAGCAGCACCGTGGAGACCGCCATCTCGCTCACGACGAGCATCGCGCGAAGCCGTCGCTGCCGCCTGGACTGCGACACCGAGATAGCCCCCGCCTTGAGCGCATCGTTTGCCGAGAATCGCGCGGACTGCACCGTGCCAAGGAGCCCGACGATCATCGCGGTGAGCGCGGCGAGTCCCGCGGTTACGAGCAACGTCGTCCCATCCATTCGGGCTTCCGTCAGCTCGGCGAGGGAATCCGGGCGTATCGCGACGAGCGCGCGCAAGCCGAGCCACCCGATCAGCA
>Ga0136846_1213113_pt1 | contig 13893 bp, 21 predicted proteins | sample HopSoiMetagenom2_FD_96841 | JGI IMG/M metagenome (GOLD analysis project Ga0136846, IMG submission 96841) | Grasslands soil microbial communities from Hopland, California, USA - 2 Assembly 2016 (version 4) | ecosystem: Environmental > Terrestrial > Soil > Grasslands | place: USA: Hopland...
CGCCCGTCGCGAGTCAGGTGCAGAGCCGCCCGGTCGACGTGCTTCGTCTTGAGCCAGTGCACAGGGCTGGCGGGGTTCGTGGTGCCGAACCACGCCGAGCGTGGCAGCGACAGCCTGGTGCGCGCGATGTCGAAGACGTCCTCTGGCCAGGTCGTGATTTCGTCGCCGTACCAGCCCACGAGGGTCATGCCCTTGATCTTGTCGGCCGCCCCGACGTTGTGCGCCCCGGTGATGTAGATCTTGCGGCCGAGGATGTCCACCTCGCCCGTGCCACTGGTGATCTTCATCCGCCGCGGGCCAAGCATGGCCTGCATGGTGTCCAGGACGTTGCGCTTCAGCGTGCGCTCCGTCTTGCCGATCATCAGCAGCGGGCCTGGCGGCCCCATGCGCACGAACTCGAGCCAGCGCAGGATGCTCGCGATGGTCTTGCCACTTCTGACCGCACCTTCCCACAGATTGCCGGCCGCGGTCGCCAGCTCGGCGCTGCGCCGCGCCTTGCCGGTCAGCGCGTTGACGGGCTGGCTCACCAGCGCACGACGAAGCGTGCCAGCCGGACGGCCAGGATGACGGCGCCGGCCGCGGCGAGCACCTCGGCGAACCCGACGAGCTGGACGCTCATGCGCCTTCCTCGCCCGCGTCGCCCCGCCGGACGCCGAGCTTGTCGAGCAGCCAATCGTCGACGGCGGACGACAGACCCTGCTGCGCGTCGTACTGGTCGAGCATGCGGTGCTTGTCGAGCGCGATGGCCGCAATGGTGGCCAACTGGCGCTGATCGGCTACCGGCGGACGGAGCACGCGCTTTTCGGCGTAGGTGTTGTCCTTACCGCCGAAGTTGTAGATCGTGGCCGGCAATTCCATGTCGTCGAGCGCGCGTTCTGCCGCTTCGACAAGACGCTCCGACAGTGCGGCCCGACGCGCTGCGAGATCGGAGCGTTGAGCCTCTGTAGCGTTTTTGGTCTTCGCTCGTGACTCGCTGCTCACCAGGCCAAGCTCTCTGGCCAACACACGAACGCTGGTCGCACTGACGTCATGCCGACCGGCAACTTTCAGCACGCTGCCATCGGTCGTCCCGAACGTGTGCCGCAGATCATCCCGGATTGCGTCTTTCTGCTGCTCACTCAGTCGCTGCGCCACCGACGCCCCGACCTTTCCACCCGCCGGAGCACCGCTGATGTCCGGGCGCGTCGATCATAGCTGGCGCCGTCACAGCTGTCGCACCACGGCGACGATACCCCAGACGAGCAGCGACAGCACCAGCGACGCGCCGCCCAGGCCCAGCGCCACCATGACGAGCACGGCAGCACCCTGGCCGATGCGCGCGCCGATCGACACGTGTCTCAGCTGGTCGCATGCGCCGCATGAGCAACCCTTTACCGGATTGATACCGAACATCGCCCTAAATCCTCTCATTCATGCGTTGACGAGCTGGCGCCTGGCGTACTCCGGCACGCGAGGATCGATCCTGCGCGACGCGAAGGTCTTGGTGAGATGGCGCGAAACCTCGCCCGCGCTCATCAGCTCGACGCCCGGGATGCCCATGCGCCGCGCCAGGTCGGCCGCCGCGTCACTGGGCCGTCCTGACCGCCAGCGCGCTTCCTTACGCGCTATTGCGGCCTCTGCCGTGGTCACCTCACCATCGGCGTGCGCCATGGCGTAGGCAAGCTCTGAGACGCCCTTGGCGACCCAGCGCGAGCCAGGGCCCTTCGCGTTCATCGCCACCACGTCCCAACCGCCCCGCCCACTCGGGTCGCCGGGCACGATGGCGATCAGCCGCTCCTTCCCGGCCGGCAGGAACCACACCCCTCCGTACGTCTGGTCCCACGCGCTGGTCGAGCCGGCGAACAGGTCGACCTCATGCGCCACGAGCGGCCCGTTGGCGCCGAGATCTTCGATCAGGTCAAGCCCCAGCTCGTCGCCCTCCTGCAGCTCGTCGTCCAGCGTGGGCCGCGGGCAACCGCAATCCTGGCCGCCGCCACCGCACGGACACTCCGGCAGGCAGCGACGCCGGCCGCACGCGCAGCCACCATCGACGCCTGCAGGCGTCTGCCAGCCAGGCACACACGTGCACGGGTCGCGGTCGATCTCCTCCGCGCTGGCGCCGAACAACTCGACTGGGGCGAGCAGGCTGTGTCCGGCGGCGCTGCCACCGATCATCATGATCAGGCAGTCGCTCTTGCCGGGGTAGAGGCGCAGGCCCCGGCCCGCCATCTGCACGAACGTGCCCTTGGACCGCGTGGGCCGCGCAATGACCACGCAGGACAGCCAGGGCCAATTTGTCCCCTCCGTGTACAGAAGGGCGTTACAGACGATCTGCACCTTCCCGGTGCGCGAGTCCTCCGCGACCTGGCGCCGCTCGGCGTCCGGCGTGCCAGCGTGCACCACCGCGGCGGTGAAGCCTTCCTCGCGCAGGGCGTCCGCGATGACGCCCGCGCTGTGCACCGTGGGCGCGAACAGCACCGTGCGCCGATCGGCGGCGTGCTCGCGCATCGCCTTGGCGATGGCCTCCGGCGCGAGCGACTGCTCAAGCGCCTCGCCGAGCGCGTCCGCCTGGTAGTCGCCACCCGAACGCTTGACCTTCGACAGGTCGAGATCCTCGACGCGTACGCGCAGGCCGCGGGGCCGTACGAGGAAGCCTTCCTGCACCAGCGAGGCGATGTCCTTGGTGTGGACGATCTCCTGCCACACGTCGCCCAGCGCCTTGTCGTCGCCCCTGACCATCGTGGCCGTGAAGCCGGCCGCATGCGCCCCCTGGCCATTCGCCTCGTAGCAACCATAGTGCCGCAGGATGTCCAAGTAGCTCTTGGCCGCGGCCCGGTGGCACTCGTCGATGATCACCAACGACACATCGACGAGCATCTGGCGCCGGCGCTCGCCCGCCAGCGTCTGCACGCTGCAGCTCACCACGTCGGCGCGCGTCTCGTTGCGGTTGCCCTTGACCACGCCGACGTTCAGCGAGGGGTCGACGTCGCTGATCTCACGCGCGTTGTTCTCGATCAGCTCGATCCGGTGCGCGACGACAGCCACCCTCCCGCCCACGTCGCGTAGGTGCTCGCTGGCCAGCTTGGACAGAGCCACGCTCTTGCCGGCGCCGGTCGCGTGCACGATGGCCGGACGCTTCACGCCCCGGGCGTACGCCGCCTTGAGCGCGTCGACCGCCTCACGCTGGTAGTAATGCAGCTTGATCGTCACTTTTCCACCAATTCGCCCGTACGACCCTTTTTGTACGTGTCCAGCACGGACAGCGCGAGTGCGGCCAGCAGGTCGCTCGTCGGCTTGCGCATGCCCTCGCTCAGCACCACGTACCCCTCCTGCGTCAACGCGCCGGCCAGGTCATCGCGGATCTCGACCAGATGCGCGAACGTCGCGTTCGCGTCCGCGTTCGGCCCGTCCACGCTCAGCATCTCGATCACGTCGAGCGCCATCAGCAGATCGTGAACGTCTTCCGTGTCCAGCTCCACCGTCACCGTGTGCGCCATCGTTGCCGCCTCCCTCCCGCGCCCGGATCGGGCTGGACACGAACATAACATGCCGTTGCTATGCCGTCCAGTCCGTCATTCTCCACAGCGGTCCGCGCGCGCCCTCGATCACGCCCAGCGCATGCAGTTCGGCCCAGAGCGCCGGTCGCTCGCCGAGCCAGTCAAGATCGATGACCGACGCGGCATCATCCTGCAAAAACAGTCCGGTGTCGCCGTACGTCTCGCGAAGCTTCGCTTCCGCTCGACGGATGACGCTGCGCTCGCCCCGCTTCGCCAGGTCGAGCGCCGCCGCGATGATGCCTGCCTGAGGGATCCGGGCGCGAAACGACCGCTCCCTCAGCCACTCATGATCTTCGGCCGTCAGGCGGACCGTAATAGCTGTCATGCCATCACGGTAGCACTCCACCTCTGTGACCTCTGTGACCTCTGTGCGACCTCTGTGGAGCTGTGTGCACAGAGGTACTCCGACCTCTGTGCACTCTGTGCCGTCCCCTTCGGGGCACAGAGGTCACAGAGGAGGATTTATAACAAGATCAAATCGAGTTGATCTCTGTGGACTCTTGATCTTGATGTTCCAAGATTTTCAGCTTGCCGTTCAACGCCCCCCGCGGTCCGGACTTGATCCACATCCGACCTACGGACTCAAGGCGATGTATCGCAGGCCTGAGGTTCCGATCGTCGAAGTGGACCCCCGCCGCCCTGAGGAGGGCACTCAGGTGGACCGCGCTACCGAACTCCCGCCCGCTAGCTTCAACCAGGACGTCATGGATGCTCTCGCCTAGGGTGTCTATAGGGTCCACCTCCGTTAGAGCCTCCACGTCCTTCCTGGCGGGCGTAGACAGCCTTCCGATTGTGTTGGGTCGCTCCGGTGAGCTGTCTACATGGAATCCGCCCACGTAGTACCAGCCCGCCTCGCGTTCGTCCGCCTGCTGGCCCAGCTGCTCGACGGCCCCGTAACGGTCCTTCACCACGTAGAGCGCCGAATACCCGTCGCGACCCTTGCGGATCGGCGTGCGCTTGGCCGCTTCCAGCCGGAAACCCACGCCGTCCACCTCATCCAGCCAGGCCGTCGACCCGAACCCGTGCCGCTCCTGCTGCCTGTCGCGCGCCTTAGGAGGATGGCCCAGAGACAGGACCGTGGTTCCCGCCCTGGTCATGGGCGTGACGAACTCCTCGCGGTACTGCCCTACGCTCTCCGGCTTGTCGACCGGCCAACCGTGCTGCGAACACGCAGCGTTAATACCATCCAAAATGCCCAGAACGGGCACGTCCGGTATCTGTGACCTCTGTGCGATCAACGTGGAGTATTCACCAGACTTCCAACGGTAAGTACAGTCCAGCCAGATGAGCTGTTTAGCTATGACATCGGCCGAAAGTCCGAATGATCGCATTCGCTCCAACGTTCCAGCCGGTGATGACTCTTCGAAGTGGGCATACAGCACGGTCGAGCCGCGCCTCATCTCGTCGACCGCGTTCCACACCGCAAACCACGACTTGCCGGCGCCGGTGAGCGCCACCACCGTGTGCCAGCGACCGGGGTACATGACCTGTGCACCGTCATCGCGCCAACCTCCCCGCGACGGCTGAGGAGGTTCGTACGTGCCGTCCAGGAAAGGCCCCAGGTCCACGATGCGTGTCCTCTGCTCAGGCGCCGGCTCGACCGCTACCGAGCCAATAGGTATCGGACTCCCAACGGACCCACCGCGCGCGCCGTTCGGAATCCGTGCGAAGGGGTCGAGCGGCGTACCCGTGAAGCTGGTCGTGTTCGTAGGCCCGACCGCGGTAGGCGATGCGACCGGGCCAGCCAGAAAATCCAGCAGGTCGACGTCCCCCCGCGGTGGCCACGGCTTGTCCGGTGGCGGTGCCGCCTCCCTCCCCGCCATGTGCCGTAGCGCAGACCGCCATACGGCGTCCAGCTCGGTCGGAGGAACGTCCACGCCATCCGGATGCGCGTGACCGGCCTCCCGCCACCCGTCGTACTCGTCGTCGATGTCCAGCTCGGACCACGGGGCGTGCGCCAGCTCGATGATGCGCACCGCCGCGGCCCAGGCCCGGCTGTTGCGCGAGGAGTGCGTCTCGCGCAGGCTGCGCAGCTCCCCGTCGACGGCGCTGCGCGCGTAGGACGCATACCTCCCGCCCGGGTCGACCCTGGCCATGATGTCGCGAGGGACGTGCGTCGCGACCGGTAGTGGCCGGATGAGGTCGAGCAGTGCGGCCGGCGCATCGTTGACCGGCAGTTCGACCGGATCGACCATGTACCGGCCTACGCCGCTCACGCTGGGCGGGAGCACGATCTGCCCGCCGTCGCCTCGCACGTCGATGCCGGGCGGAAGCGCTCCGGTGCGGTTGGTGGGTACGAAGTCGGCCGGCATGCGATAGATGAAGTGATATCCGTTCGACCCCGTGATGTGCGTCCGGGTATGGACGACGGCCGGAATGACGCCCGCGTGGCTGAGGTCGCCCAGACCTTCCAGTCCGCCGTTCTTGGGATCGACGTCGAGCGCCCACACGCTCGACGCGCGCCCGGTCGCCAGGCCCCAGTTCGTCTCTGCCGGCCAGGCCAGGAGGGCGGCTTCAGTCCGGACAAGGTTGCTCTCAAGCTGCCAGGCGCTGAGCCTGGGGTGCTTACCAGCACTCTTGCATTGCTCACCCATCCTGCAGGAGCACCAGACGTGACCTGCAGCTGATGGCTGCTTGACGTGGTGCAGAGGAACGAGCGCCCAACCCATGGCCAGGTACTGCGTCAACGTATTCAGTTTGTTACTATCCATATTGATCTCCACTATCCAGGGATGTCCGATGTCGCCCCTGCTCCTCGATGGCAGGGGCTTCATTGTGCGCGCTCAGGCCGCTTTCGTGGCCGTCCTGCGTGGGCGTTTGTGCGTGAGCGCACGCTCTGCCCGCTTGGTCGACGCGCCTGCCTTCGCCCGCTCGTCCGCGCGCTTCTGTTCGACCTCGAGCGCCGCGGCGTAGACCTCGTCGAACCCCTCGGCGCCGTTCTCTCGTTCGTAGGTGGCCAGCACATGGGCCAACCCCTCGTCGAGCACGTCGCGCATGATCGACCCGTGCGTCACGTTCAGCTGCGTAGCCCAGGCCTTGATCGACGCCGCGCGCTCCGGCGTGTCCATGAACGACCCGATCTGTGCCGATAGGGTCGGTTTACGTAGGTTGGGCATAGTGTCCCTCTCGTCATGATCGCCGTGTTCCACGCAAGGCTACTTGACGGCATGCTATGTGTCGAGCTACGGTCGCCCCGTGAACGAGAAGAAGCAGTTCGCTCCCGTCCTGGAAGAGTCCAGCGGCCTGCACTGGGCGCGCCGCAAGGTGCGCGACCACGCGCCGGTCGGCAGCGCCAGCACCACGCCACGGCACATCGCGACCAGCGACGGCCGACTGCTCTGCGACGGCGGGCCGAGCGTGAAGCGTGGCATCGCCGAGCCCGTGCTCGCCAGCGAAGTGCACGCCACCTGCCTGCACGTCTACCGGAGGGACCACACCAAGTGACTCAGCAGGTTGCTCCATTGGTGTTTATAGATACAGAAACGACCAGCCTCGACCGCTACACCCGTGAGGTGTGGGAGGTGGCGATGATCCGGCGCGAGACGGACGGCAGCGAGACCAGCTACGAGGCGATGGTGGCAGGCGTCGACCTGAGCGAGGCGTGGCCGGTCAGTCTGCAGATCGGCCGGTTCTATGGCCGGTACGACATGGCGGGATCCTGGAATGCGCGCGGCCACAGTCCGGCGGGTGATGTTGCGCGTTCCATCGAGGCGTTCACCCGCGGCGCACACCTCGTCGGGGCGGTGCCGTCGTTCGAGGACACCTCCCTCGCCCCGCTGCTCAAGCGTCACCAGCTGGCGCCGGCCTGGCACTACCATTTGGTGTGCATCGAGAATGTGCTGGCAGGCTACTTCGGTGTCGTGCCGCCCTACTCCTCCGGCGAGTTGAGCATGCGTATCGGCGTCGACCCGGAGCAATTCGAACGCCACACAGCCATGGGTGACGTGCTGTGGGTCAAGGCCCAGTGGGACGCATGGCAGGCGCAGATGGCGATGCACCCATCGGACCGGGTTTACACGTGAACGTGATCATCCTGACCCATGACGTGCTGGTGCCGGGCTCGCTGGCCAGCTTCGGCAACCCGGTGGCGATGGTCGTCGCGACGACCGCGGCACAACTGCCGGGCAGGCTGGCGCCGGGCCGGTGGACGATCGTGCGTCGCGACCGCTGGCAGTACGACGAGCGCACGGCCGGCGCGCTGCGCGTTCTGGCGGCGTTTCCCGGCGTCGAGATGATCGACCCTACCGGCCTGCTTGGCGGTTCGCGCTACGGGCGTGACGTCGGGCGCGAGACTTCGCCCCCCATCGTCCAGCGCTCGCTGCGTGGTCGCGTGGCGCCGCAGCCGCGCTCGCCCGTCGAACCTCCACCACCGCGCAAGCGCCAGCCTCGCGCGTCGTCATGATCATTCGCCCTACGCCCTGGCGCCAGGTCGAGGCTGGCATGACCGTCGTCGCGCCGGACGGCAGCATGGTCGTCGCGCCTTCCTCCTGGCCCAGCGACGCCATCGCCAACGTGGTGCTCGTCGACGAGCTGGAAGCGGTGGAAGCGATGCGCGCCGCCGGATTCACCTGGGAACTGATCAAGATCGAGGAGACACCATGATCGACATAGCCAAGTGGGCAGGGTTCGCCCTGCTGGCCGGGTTCGCCGTCACGATCGCGTGGATCGTGGGCCGCGCACTCTGGGGCGCGCCTGAGGGTGGCGGCTCGGAGTGGGAGAGCGCGTTGACGCCACTGCCGCTGGCGCCATCGCCGGTCGAGGTCATTTTCGCGCCAGCCGCGCGCATCGTGCGCGCCGTCGAGCACGTAGGCGCCAGCGAGGCTGCGCCGGCGCCGGGAGCGATCGGCACCATGGCCGCCACGCCCAGCGATGACCTGCTGACCTACGCCGAGCAGGTAGCCGGCGACGCCGACGAGTGGAACGGCTTCACGCAGGCGCTGGTCGATTACGAGAATGCGATGTTGACGCGCCGCACGTGGGACGACGGCAAGCGTCACGCGATCGAATCCGCTCAGCAGCGCATCGACCGCTGGCTGAGCGAGGGAGGCGATGGCGTCTCGGCCGCGCGCAGCGAGGTGCGCCAGGCCGTCAGCGAGACGTGGGATTCACCCTCGCGTGAGCTGGCGCTCGTCGACCGCCCCGACGCCGAACGCGTGGCAGAGGCTGCGTTGACGGCATAGCGACGGCATGTTATGGTACGCCGGACGAATGGAGATCGACCATGGCGGACAACGAGATCAAGGCGCAGATCGACAAGCTGCGCAAGACGCGACCGGCGCGCGCGCTCGACGCGATGGCCGGAAACTACAGCGCAGCCAGCGAACAGCTGCCTATGCTGCGCGACGACCTGACGACAACGCTCAGCTTCCTGCGCGACGACCTGAAAGAGGAAGCACGCCTGCTGGAAGTGTCCAAGATCAAGGGCTTCGTGACGATCATGAAAGATCGCAACGCCGTCGCCGGTTGGCTTGAGCTGTTCGTGTTGCAACTGGGCCGCGAGGGCGAAGGTGAAGCGTCCACCACGCCCAGCGAGCGCCTTTCGCCCAGTCCTGAGCTGGGCGAGCACAGGCCCAGTGAGCGCGGTAGCGACGCCGCCCTCCTCCCCGGCCCCGGCGGACGCTGCGCCGTGGGCAACGTGCACGACGAGAGCACGCTCAAGTGTCCGTGTGGGTACAGCGCTGTGCGCGACTGGACAGCGGAGACAAACGTCGCTGACTACTTGAGCGGCGCCAGCGACACGCTGCCGACCGACAACGCGGACGCCATGGCCGAGGCTCACCGCGTGACGCTGGCTCGCATGGAAGCTTCTGGCGTCTTTTCTCCGTCCGTGATCGCCGACGCCGCGGCGTACATCGGTGACACGCTGATCGAGCAGATCGTCGGCACCGACGCCGGGCAGGCGTCCACCGACATCATGTCCGCGCTGGGGCTGAACGGCGCCGAGCAGGCCGCGCACGACACCATCGACAGAGAGCTAGCCCACGTGACTGCAGACCCGATCGTCGATCCCTTCGCACCCATCCCGGTGCAGACCTACGCACCACGCACGCCCCCAGGTGGCCGCCAGGTGACGGCGCTCGACCTGCTGACGCCGATCGACGCCGCCCTCCTCCCCCCTCACGTCAGCTTCTCCCAGCTGAACACCGTGGCAGACTGCGGCGTCAAGTTCCGCCTGCAGCGCGTCGAGCAACTGCCCCAGGTGCCCCAGTGGGCGAACGTGGGTGGCACCACGTTCCACGCCGCGGTTGAAGATTACGAAAGCGGCGGTCGCGACGAGTGGGAAACATACCTCGATCGCGAGATCGTGAGCACCGAGAATGTGTCCGGCATGACGCGCGACGCGTTCCGCGCCAGCCAGCAGGGCAAGGAAAACTACGATTGGTGGCGCGTCGAGGGCGCGCTCATGCTGCAGCGCTACGTCGCGTGGCGTCAGGGCGCCGGCGCCGGCCAGCAGGTGCTGCTGGGGCCGAACGTCGCGCCCATGCTGGAATGGGAGACCGTGTACGACGTCGATGGCGTGCCTTTCAAGACCATCCTGGACAGCGTGTGGACCGACAGCGCGCAGGGTGGCATGGCCCAGGGGCGCACGGCGATCATCAGGGACTGGAAGACCGGCAGCATGACGCCAGACGACCGCCAGCTGTGCACGCAGGCATGGGGCCTGCGCAAGGCGGGCTGGCAGGGGCCGATCCTGGTGCAATTCTTCGACGCACGCAAGGGCGTGTTCTCCGAGCCCTTCGACCCGTTCGAACGCATGGGCTGGGACGACGTGCGCTACTTCGTGCTCAGCGGCGACGCGCAGCGACGCGTGCCCATCCTGCCAGCGCGCCCGAGCGACTTCTGTGGTGGCTGCCCGGTCGCCTACGCCTGCCCGATCATGGGCCAGCGCCGCGCCGCCAAGGTCGCGAAGTGAAGGCGCAAATCACGCTGAAGAGTGGCGTTACGGTCGTGGCGGACGTCGATAAGTGGACGACGTTGCGCAACGTCGCTAGCGAACTGTCCGGGTTCAGGTGGACCAACGCAGAACCGGCAATCCTGATGTACATCAATATCGAGGACGTGTCCGCCGTGGTGGTCGTCGACGAGCCCAGCATGAGCGATGAGGTGAGTGGCGATGTCGCAGACTGACGCACAGGCGGCGCTCGCTGCGGCGGCGCAGATCGTTGCGAACAACGGCTACGCGCCGTCGCCCCTGACGGCCGAACAGGTCACACTGCACATGGCAGATCGCTTCCTGTCCTGGCTGCAGCATGGCCGGCCGGCGCCGGATGAGCGCCTCATCCCCAACGAGGATTTCCGGTCGCCCAGCGCCGCGCGCACGGAGCGCATCGACCCCAGCGCCGTCCTGGCCGCGGCGAATCGGGCGACAGCGCCACTCGACCAGATACCGCGCTCGCCCGGGGCCAGCTACGCGGGTGTACACATGTTGGCTTCCGAGCACTGCGTCACGCCCAGCGGCAAGCGCGCCTGCCAGTGTGGCCAGGCGTGGCCGTGCTCGCAGTCGCCCGCAGCCAGGCGCCTGCGTGGCGAGACGATGCCATGAGCGCGCGTTTCGTGACCAATGGCGCCGGCGTGGTCGATCGCCAGTTGGGCGAGATCGTGGCGACAGCGCGCAGCGACAGGTACGCCGAGATGATCGCCGATGGGCTGAACATGATCGTCGACCAGGTGACGCCGTGGTCGCCCGGTGCGGCGCACGTCGATATCCTCGACGGCGAAGTGATCGACAACGACAGCGAGCAGAAAGCGATTGGTTGGCATGACGAGCCGCTCTCCAGTCTGTGACGGCTGCAAGGACCCGGTGCCGGTCGGCCAGTCGTACGCCACCATCGTGATGCCGGGAACGCACGATCGACACCTCTGCACGCGCTGTGCGCACCTCGTCTGGCGCTACCTGCCCGATCTCATCCGTCACCGCGATCTCACGGCACAGGCTGTCAGCCTGGCCGTACCGGTCGGTGACGTGCGCGAGCGCGCGCTCCGCATGGATCTTCCGTTCCGGCGAAAGTCACCGTTGCGTCCATAGCGACGGCATGTTATGTTGGTCTCGGCAAGACGGAGAGCAAGCCGGTCAGGACTCATAATCCAGACTGGATTTCCCCTGCGATCCTGAGGTGCCAGCCGTTCGGGGCGGGAACTCCGGCGGTGCGCGTTGCTCCGGACGTGGGTCCGGGCTCCCGATCCTTCCAGGGAGCGTCCAGTTCGACTCTGGCGGCGCGGCGTGGACAAAGTCACGATCAACTGGGCTAACGGGGCCAGGACAGAGATCGAGGTTGAGGGTGACCGGACGGTCACCAGGGACTTCAGGGACGACATCGTGGACCAGCGGCGCGTGGTGCGCCGGTCGGTCGACGAGACGCTCGACCTGGCAGACGAGCACGACGAGCTGGCACGCCAGCTGCGCCTCGCCGCACGTGCGGCGTGGACCAACATCCAGGCACGGAAGGGATGACCATGAGCGGCATCTTCGGCAAGGCAGGCGAGTCCAAGGGCGGCGGCATGGAGCGCGCCGGCAGCAACGGCAACACGCGGGACGCGCGGGCGCGCGACGAGAAGCATGTTGCCGTGGACGACTCGCCGCACACCAACGCCACGCGGCGCGGCACGGACGGCTACCAGGCCAAGCACCGCGCCGAGTAGCACGAGTTCGTCCTCAAGCTGGGGCGAGGACGGCGCCGACGAACCGGCCGCATGTCCTAAGGTAAGCCGACCGACGAGCGCGAGCTACCTTCGTCGAGACGCCATCCTCGCCCCGCACCGACTCGTCGTCACGTGCTATGGTTTGCCGCAACTGAATCATTGCTTGGTCGTCCAACGGGCAGGACACCGCGCTTTCGCGAGCAGCGGAGATGTGCGTTCGAATCGCACCCTGGCAGCGCAAGTCCCATCCACCATCCACCATCCACCAGCCATCAGCCCAGCTGGGCGAGGCGCAGGAGAAAAGAGAACACCATGACAGACCCGTTCGCCAGCATTCCCGTCACCGGTGGAGGTGGCCTGCCCGGGGCGCGCCACCTCGAGGGACGTGTGGTCATCATCCGTCCCGTCCGCGTCGACGAGACCACGCTCGCCTTCAACAAGAAGGACAGCGCGCCCACCGTGATCGCGGACATCATCGTGGTCGACGGCGGCGACCTGGTGTACGGCGACCTGGTGAACAACAGCGGGCAGCAGCTCAAGCCGCCAACGCACCGCGTATCGACGCCTGCCATGTTCACCGGTTGGATGGACAGCCACGCCCATATCGTGAACCCCTGTCGCGACATGCTGCGCGCCGGCCAGCCAGTGACGGTCGGCATCATCGAGCGCGGTACGCAGGGCAATAAGCCCTACTTCCTCACCGAGACGCATACCGACGTCAACCGCAAGCCGCGCACCGACCCGTCGTACGCCCAGCGCCGGCAGAACGCGATCGACCTGTGGAACGCGTTCCAGACCGGCCAGTGGTCCCCGCCCACGCCGGTCGAGCTCAACCCCACACCGGTCCCCGCGGCGCAGCCTGCGGCCAGCGCGTGGGGCGCCTCGCCCGGAGCGGCACCACTCGGCAACCCGGCGGCGACGCCGTGGGGACAGCCGGTCGCGCAGGCAGCGCCGGCTGGTTGGGGTGCGCAGCCCTCCTCGCCCCCGGCGGGACCGCCCCAGCGCGACCTGAGCGTCCCCGTGCCCGGCCTCGAGCAGCACTGGGCACTGGGCACCGAGCAGCAGCGCCGCGACGCCTGGCGCGTTTACGACGAGACGCACCCCGCGCCGGCGGCGCAGCCGGTCGCCGCGGCGCAGGCGACGCCCTGGGGATAGATGTGTCGGGGTGAGGCGCCGATGCCCAGCACTGGGCGCGGCACCCAAGGTAGACCCGACGTGAAACGCCCTGGCCAGCACTGGCCAGGGCGTTTTCGCTTGCGTTGCGTCAGGCGCTGGGCGTCTCGCTGGGCGCCTGGTCGGCCGGCGCCTCGCCGGGCGCGCTGGGCGCTGCGGGGAAGTCCGGCACCGGGTCTTCGGCGTTGAGCTGGTCGACCACCGCGCGCACCTTGTCGTTGCCGGCCTGGATGCGCTGCGCCACCCGCATGAGCCGCGCCGGGTCGGTGTTGCCGGCGCCGGCGCCGATCTCGTCGATCAGATGCTGCGTGTCGACCTTCACGCGGTCGAGCTCCGCCGCGAGCGCGGTCTGCAGGTCGGCGTCGGTGGTGTCGCGCGCGTCCTGCGCGCCCTCGAGCTCGCTGATGGCGTCGGTCATCCTCTGTCGTTCCCTTCGGTCAAGCTCCACGATCTCGATCGCCAGGCGCATCAGCGCATGGGCGATGTCGAACAACGTGCGAGCGATCTTCCACATCAGCGCAGCGTACCGCGCCTACTTGTCCAG
>Ga0136846_1224633_pt1 | contig 13890 bp, 12 predicted proteins | sample HopSoiMetagenom2_FD_96841 | JGI IMG/M metagenome (GOLD analysis project Ga0136846, IMG submission 96841) | Grasslands soil microbial communities from Hopland, California, USA - 2 Assembly 2016 (version 4) | ecosystem: Environmental > Terrestrial > Soil > Grasslands | place: USA: Hopland...
GCAACCACGCCGTGCCGAGCCAGCAGTGGAGCGCGGTCGGCGACGGCGTCAGCATCACTGCGACGCGGTCACCGGGCTCGACGCCGAGCGCGACGAGCCGCTCGGCGAGCCGAGTGACCTCACGTGAGAGCTCCGCGTAGCTGAGCGCCCGCCGCGAGCCGTCCTCGCCGAGGCCGACCGCCGCCGGCAGGTCGGGCCGGCGCTCGGCCCAGCGGTGCACGCAGTTGCGGGCGACGTTGATGCGCCCGCCGACGAACCACGTCGTCCACGCGGGGCCGCGCGAGTCGTCGTACACGCGCTCGAACGGCGTCGAGAACTCGATCCCGAGGTCGTCGACGACGAGCGGCCAGAACCAGTCAGGCTCCTCCTGCGAGCGGCGCACGAGCTCCGCGAAGCCTGCGACGCCCGCGCGCCGGACGAGCCGCGTGGCGTTCGCGCGCTCGATCGTCGCCTCGTCGGGCCGCCACACCACGTCGCTCACAGGCGTCAACCCTACTGCCACGCCCAACCGTCACGCCCACCGGTTAGCGTCTGCTAACTTAGTGGCCGCTAACTTGAGAGGGGAGAGCCCATGCAGCGGTTCGTGACCGCGGAGAACAAGAAGTGGTGGACGCTCGGTGCCGTGTCGGTCGGGTTGTTCATGATCATGCTCGACAACACGGTGGTGAACGTCGCGCTTCCCGCGATGCGCACGTCGCTGCACATGACGTTGTCCGAGCTCGAGTGGGTCGTCGCCGGGTACGCGCTGACCTTCGCCGCTTTCATGCTGATCGGCGGCAAGCTCGCCGACTTCGTCGGGCGCCGGCTGATGTTCGCCGTCGGCCTCGGCGTCTTCACGGCAGCGAGCCTGGCCTGCGGCCTCGCGCCGAACGGCGGCTTCCTGATCGGCGCGCGCGTCGTGCAGGGACTCGGCGGCGCGCTGATGAACCCGGCGACTCTCCCGATCATCACGGCGACGTTCCCGCCGCGTGAGCGCGGCAAGGCGATCGGCATCTGGGCCGGCACGGCGGCCATGGCGCTCGCGATCGGCCCGCTCGTCGGCGGCGTGCTCACCGAGCACGTCAACTGGAACTGGATCTTCTTCATCAACGTGCCGGTCGGCATCCTCGGCCTGCTTGCGATCCCGGCGTTCATCGACGAGTCCCGTGACACGAGCGCCGACCAGCGCCTCGACGTCCCGGGTCTCGCGGCGTCGGCCATCGGGCTGTTCTCGCTGACCTACGCGTTCATCGAGGCGAACAGCTACGGCTGGACCTCCACCCGCATCATCGGGGCCTTCCTCGTCGCGGCGGTCTCGCTGATCGCCTTCGTGTTGCTCGAGCGGCACCAGCGGGCGCCGATGCTCGATCTGTCGCTCTTCCGGAACCGCACGTTCAGCGGGGCAAACGCATCGATGCTCTTCGTCGGGCTCGCGATGTTCGGGACGTTCTTCTACGTCTCGCTGTACATGCAGAACGTCCTCGGATACTCGCCGGTGCAGGCCGGTGCGAGCTTCCTCCCGATGACGGTGCTGATCATCCTGATCGCGCCACGTGCCGGTGCGCTGACCGACCGCGTCGGCTCGCGCTGGCTCGTCGGCGGCGGGATGTCGCTGCTCGCCGTGATGCTCCTCTACTACTCACAGCTCGGCGTGCACGAGAGCTTCTGGGCCCTGCTGCCGGGGCTCCTGATCGGCGGCGTCGGCATGGGCATGACGATGACGCCGGTGACCGCCGCCGCGATGAGCGCCGTTGCGGTCGACAAGGCGGGCGTCGGCTCGGCGGTGCTGAACTCCGCGCGTCAGGTCGGCGGCTCGCTCGGCATCGCCGTCATGGGTGCGATCGTCGCCTCCGGGATCAGCAGCGGTGTTGCGAACGGCGACCCGCAGCCGGTCGCGTACGTGCACGGCTTCCATGACGCGCTGCGCGTCGCTGCCGTTCTCTGCCTGGCGGGCGCCCTCGTCGCCGTGCTCGCGATCCGCAAGGTCGAGCACCGCGAGCACGCCACGGCGGCCGCGATCGAGGTGGCGTGACGGACGTCACTCCGATCCGGGCGCGGCTCACTGCCGACGCACGACGGCAGGCGGTCCTCGAGACCGCCTGCCTCGTCTTCTCGCGCTCGAGCTACCGGGCCGCGACGACCGCTGAGATCGCCCGCGAGGCCGGCATCTCCGAGCCGATCCTCTACCGGCACTTCGGCTCGAAGCGCGATCTCTATCTCGCCTGCCTCGACCATGCGTGGGGGACGTTCCGCGAGGAGTGCGAGCAGGCGATCGCCGCCGACCCCGTCGGGTGCCTCGGCGTGATCGCCGATCGCTACATGGCGAAGGGCAAGCGCCTGCGCGTCGTCGATCTCTGGATCCAGGCGCTCACCGAGGCCTCGGAGGACCCCGTGATTGCGGCCGCGCTGCGCGCGCAGGTGCGGGAGGTGCACGACGTCTTCGCCGACCTGATCCGCGACGGGCAGCAACGCGGTGTCGTGCATCCCGACCGCGACCCGGTCGCCGAGGCATGGATCTTCGTCGGCGGCGGCCTGCTCGCGACCATGGACAGTCGTCTCGGCGGGTTGCTCGGGGACGACCTCGGGCGCGTCCGGGAGTCGCGGCGCACGTGGATGCTCGCTAGTCCCTGAGCTCTTCGCGGCGGGGCCTGACCGACGGCGGAATCGTGTCGAGCTCGACCTCCTCGACGGTGAACGACCCCCGATAGCCGAAGAGCCGGCCCCACCGCGGGTTGCGCACGTCGACCGAGATCCGGAATCGCTCGGCATCGTCGTCGAACCACTCGTGCACCTCGGCGTAGCCCGACAGCGCCATGGGGAAGTCGAACGCGAAGACGCGCTCGTAGAAGCGCTGGGCACCGGAGCGCAGCCGCAGACCGCGCGTCTCCGGGTCGACGTCGAGGTGGATGTCGACCGCGAGGTGCTGGTGACTCCCGAGATAGTCGACCACGCACTTCCGGCGCTCGCTCCAGACCATGTACGCGTCGAACCGGCGCGCGCGGCGGGGCAGCTCGAACGTGCGGATCCAGGTCACGGTCTCGCGGCCGTACCGGTCGACGTACGCATAGTTCTCGATCGTGAACGGCACCTCGCGCCCGCTGGAGGGAAACATGATCCGGCGCCATGTGCCGAGCACGAGGAACGGCAGCGTGTACGGCGCGCCGTGCCAGATCTCGTCCATCACGCCGCGGCCGATCTGTCCGATCGCGTCGCTGCTCGAGATCCCGAAGCGCCGGCGGATCCGCGGATGGAGCGCGTCGAAGCGCTCGCCCAGCGCAGTCCGGTAGATGCTCACGGCGGGCTCCGCCGGCACCGGCGCGCGCGCGGCAGACGGCGGCGGCGCGCGTCCTCGGGCGTTATCCCGTCCTCGAGCCAGAGGCGAAGCCGGTCGAAGCTCCACGCCGTCGCCCAGCCGAGGAGCGGTCGGAAAACCAGCCGGTCGAGCGCGCGCCCGGCGACTCCGAAGCGCGTCTCGTAGTCGTAACGCGTGAGGAACCGGGTCCCTTCGTCGACGGGCACGTACCGCCAGTACCCGCTGCCGCGCCGGATCAGCGACCGCGCGTCCTCGGAGCCGAACGTGAGTGCCGAGGTGCGCGACCCGTCGCCCGCATCCTTGTCGCCGGCGCTTTCGCCCTCGCCGCGGATCTCGAGCCCGAGCCCGAGCCGCGTGGCGTACAGGAAACGTTGCGGCGCGGGCTCCGTACGCGGCAGGTACTCGATCCGTGTGAAGCGGAGGTCCCACCGCCGGTGGAGCTCCGGCTCCTGCGTCAGGCGCCAGACCTCCTCGAGCGGCGCGCGGATCACGATCTCGACGTAGATCGGCGGCGCCACCATTCGGCAGCGTTCCAAAAAAGCAGCGGTCCAAAAAAAGGAGGGCCCCCGGCTGCGGCTCCCGGGGCCCTCCTATGTGGGAAGCCCCGGCTGCGGCTCCCGGGGCTGTCCCTTGGTCAGGCGGGGCGCCGGGTCGGCGTTCCGAAAGTCCCTGGGTCTGCGGCCCACCCGGATCTTCGGCTTTTCGCCTCTGGCGCTCCCCCTGCACTCGGCCTTGGCGTCCGGCCGTCGTGCAAGGTGCGCTCACTCTAGGAGCGATGTCTGCAGATGTCAAGTAACCCTGTCAAGTGATTTGAGATTCCGTTGGTTGACTCGTTTTTGACGCATTCATGCCCCTTTTGGGGGACTGTCCTTTCGGGGGGATTGCTTTTCGGTGAAGCGTCGGGCATGCTGCGTCGGCTATGACCCCTCGCGCCGCACGCGGGATCACATCTCAGGCTGCTCCCGTTTCACGGTCGCCGCGCCTGGGCGAGCGCCTGCGCCAACTGCGCGTCGCGGCCGGTCTGACGCAGACCGACCTCGCCGGCGAGCGCTTCTCGAAGGAGTACATCTCGCAGATCGAGCGCGGCAAGACCCGCCCGACGACCGAGACCATCGAATGGCTCGCACTCCGGCTCGGCGTCGACGGCGGGTTCCTCCAGAGCGGTGTCTCCGCCGACGAGCGCTCGAAGGCCGAGGCGATCCTCGCCCGCGCCGACGCGCTCCTCGAGGAGCATCGGTTCGACGAGGCGATCAAGGAATATGGACGCGCCCTCCCGGCCGTGCTCGGCACGGGCGCCATCGAGCTGCACGTTCGCGCGCTGAACGGCGAGGCGATGGCACGCGTGCAGGTCGACGACGTGAAGGGGGCGCTCGCGCTCCTCGCCGAGTCGCGCGCGATCGTCGAGCGCGAAGAGTTCTCCGACATCGACCGGGCCCAGGTGCTGTACCGGCTCGGTGTCTGCCGCTACATGCTCTCGAGCATCTCCACCGCCGTCAGCCTCTTCAACGAGGCGCTCGTGCTGGCGGAGCGCTCGGGTCTCCCGTCCGACGAGCTTCGCCTCAACATCTTCGCGTGGCGCTCGCGCTGCTACCGGCGCCAGCGCGACTACGAGGCTGCCCGTGAGGACGTCGAGCACGCGCTCGAGCTCGCCGAGGCGATGCACGACGCACGCGCTCTCGGCCAGGCCTACTTCCAGGCGTCCGTGCTCGCCGAGCGCGACGGTCACTGGGTCCTCGCCCGCACCTACGCCGAGAAGGCGAAGGCCTGCTACGAGGAGCTCTCCGACCGTGCGAACGTCGGCCGGCTGCTGAACAACCTCGGCGGTCTCGAGTTCCTTCTCGGCAAGCCCGAGCAGGCAGTCGAGCATCTGAAGCACTCCTTCGCGGTCGCCCTCGAGGTCGGGCGCGAGGAGGAAGCAGCAACTGCGATCTCGTCACTCGCGCAGGTCCATCTCCGCACCGGCGACGTGCAGCGTGCGGAAGAGCAGGCGCTCCATGCGCTCCAGCTGATCGGGGACCGCGAGAACATGATCGACGAGATCGGCAACGCGCGGCTCGTCCTCGGACGCGCGCTGCTCGAGCAGGACCGGCTCGACGAGGCGGACACCGCCTTTGCCGAGGCCGAGGACGCGTTCGCCAAGCTCTCGTCCGCGTCGCATCGTGCGGCCGCATGGATCGCCCAGGGAGATCTCGCGACGAAGCGCGGCGACGAACGGCGTGCAGCGGTGCTCTACCGCCGCGCCGCCGAGACCCTGCAGGACTTCCGCTTCTAAAGGAAGGAGGTGTTCTCTGTGGCAAAGCTGTTCGTGCACCGTCGCCCGCTCGCGTTGGTTGCGCTCGTCGTGATCTCGATCGTCAACGCTCGGTGCGGCAATCCGTGGTTCGGGATGTGGGACGGTCCGCTCTAGGACGAAGTGCTCGCACCGATCTCGCGCGCTCCTGGGGGAGAGGCAGTGCGCTCGATGGTCGTGTGGGGGCCCGCGCTACCGCGCACTGATCCTGCTCGACCCGGCGGTCGTACTCAACCCTGCTTGTTCAATACTCGCAGGTCGTGCAGCACGTGCTGCGCGCTGACCTGTGCGTCGTACAACACCCGGTCTCGCCCTCGACCGTCGACGAGTGAGGTGTAGGCGATGTGGTCGACGAGGCTCGGCGCCCGGCTGACCGACGAGATGTGCCACGCCGTCCAGACCTTGCGCAGCTCGGCGCGGCTCCCGATCAGGTAGTGGAAGCGCGGATCGAGGCGCATCTTCTTCGCATACGCGCGCACCGCCTGCGGCGTGTCGCCCTTCGGGTCGACGCTGACCGCGAGGACGTCCACCTTCGCCTGCGGGCCGATCGTGCGCAGCACGGTGTTCAGGCTCGACGCGATCAGCGGGCACACGTCGGGGCAGTGCGTGTAGAGGAACGTCACGAGCACGTTGCGTCCGCGCAGCTTGGCGAGCGTGTAGCGGCGACCTGACGCGTCCTTCAGCGAGAGCGGCGCCGACGTGTGCGGCGGCGCGACCTCCACGCCCTCGAACGTGCGCTGCGCGGGCGGCGGCCCCTCGGCGAGCTTGGGCCCGCCGGTGCCACAGCCGCTCGAGGCGACCACGACGAGCGCGAGGAGGGCGAAAAGGCGCACAGCCAAACGCTAGCTGTCGTTTCCATCGTGGGAGACAGGGCAGATTCCGGCGCGGATGGCCGACAAGGGGAAGGTCAGGCGCGCCGTCGAGGTCACGCGCGTGGCACAGCGCACCCACCTGCTACGCGTACTGCGCGAGATCGGCGTGGTGCGGGCGAAGCCGGCGACGCGCGAGGGGGCGGTCGCCTTTCGCGCGGCGCTCGAGGAGCTGGGGACGACGTTCGTCAAGCTCGGTCAGCTGTTGTCGTCGCGGCCGGACCTGCTGCCCGACGTGTACATCGACGAGCTCGGCCGGCTCGTCGACGACGTGCAGGCGCTGCCTTTCGAGCCGCTCCGGCAAGTGATCGCGGAGGACATCGGGCTCGAGCACTTCACATCGATCGACGAGAAGCCGCTGGCGAGCGCATCGATCGCGCAGATCCACGCGGCGTTGCTGAAGAGCGGGCGCGAGGTGGTGGTCAAGGTGCGCCGCCCGGCGATCGTGGAAGCCGTCGACCTCGACCTCGAGCTGCTTCGCAAGACGGCGGCGATCGCGGAGAAGCGCTCGACCACGGCGCAGCTCCTGCAGCTGAACGCGCTCACCGACGAGCTCGAGCAGCACTTGCGCGGGGAGCTGAACTTCGTCGAGGAGGCGCACAACGCCAAGCTGATCGGGTCCGTCGTGGCGGAGTATCGCGAGGAGCTGTTCGTGCCGCAGGTCATGGAGCCGTACGTGACGGAGCGGGTGCTCGTGATGGAGCGTGTGCACGGCGTGAAGGTCGAGCCCGCGCACGGGCTGCCGGCGGAGCGGGCGAGCGAGCTCGCGGCCACGTTCTTCCGCGCTTACATCCGGCAGGTGACCGTGAAGGGGCTCTACCACGCCGACCCGCATCGCGGGAACGTCCTCCTCACGCGCGACGGCCGGCTCGCGCTGCTCGACTTCGGGCTGATCGGTCGGCTCGACGAGGACACGCGCACCTCGCTCGCGCTGCTGCTGCTCGCGGTCGCGCAGAACCGCGCCGACGACGTCGCCGACCTGATCGTCTCGCTCTCGCAGACCTCGACATCCTCCGACGAGGCGGGGTTCGTGCACGACCTCCGGCGCAAGCTGCCTCGCTACCAGTGGCGTCCGCTCTCCGGCATCCGCACCGGCGAGGGGCTCGCCGACCTGCAGCGGCTGTCGCTCCAACACGGGATCGCGCTGCCGACCTCGTTCGCGCTCGTGGGCAAGACGCTCGCGCAGGCCGAGAGCATCGCGCGGACGCTCGACCCGCAGCTCGACCCCGTCGCGATGATCCGCCGCGAGAGCTGGTCGGTGATGTCGCAGGAGGCCGAGCGGCGGCTCGAGCCGAACCAGCTCCTCGCCTACGGCTTCACGCAGCTGCAGCCGCTCGCGCGCATACCGCGGCGGACGGCGCAGCTGATGCAGAAGCTCGAAACGGGGACGCTGAAGGTCGGCATCCAGCCGGTCGGGCTCGAGAGCGTCGAGGGGTTGCTGCGCTCGATCGCCAACCGGCTCGGCGCGGCGATCATCGTCTCCGCGCTGCTCGTCTCCTCGGCGCTGATGGCGCGCGTGAACCACACGCTCTCGGTGGTCGGCTTCTTCGCCGCGGCGGCGCTCGGCCTCCTGGTGCTCTGGCGGATCATGCGCACGCCCGGCGGCCTCTGACCGCCACGACCTAGCCGGCGCCGTCGGACGAGCCGACGCGCTCCACGATCACCTGCGGGATCCGCGCGCGCGGTGAGAGGCGGAGGCACATGCGCACGATCTCCGCGCAATCCTCTGGCCTGATCATCTCGTCGTGGCCGAGACCCGACCACTGCGCCATCGGCGTGTCGACGAAGCCCGGGCAGATTGCGATCGCCCGCACGCCATCCGCGTCGAGCTCGGCGTTCTGCGAGCGCGTGAGCGCGATCACCGCCGCCTTGGTCGCGCCGTAGACCGTCAGCCCGGGCGTCGACGTCGTGCCGGCGATCGAGGCGAGGTTGACGATCCAGCCCTTGGAGCGCTTCAGGTGCGGGATCGCCTCGCGGCTCACGATCAGCAGCCCGCGCAGGTTGACGCCGAGCTGGAGGTCGATGTGCTTCGTCTGCAGCGACTCGACCGTGCCGGCGATGCCGATCCCGGCCGAGTTGACGAGCACGTCCAGGCCCCCGAAGCGGTCAGCGTGCTCGGCGACGACTCGCACGCAGTCCTCCTCCTTGCTCATGTCGGCGGCGAGCGCCGTCGCGCCCAGCTCGCCGGCGGCCGCCTCGATCTTCTCCTTCGTGCGCGAGGCGAGGGTCAGGTCGTAGCCCTCCTCGCGGAGCATGCGCGCGATCGCGAGGCCGATTCCCGACGACCCGCCCGTGACGATTGCGCTCGGCATCGACGCGACCCTAAAGGAGTCGAGCGGGGCGGCGCGAACCGGACGGGCAGCACCACTGTTCCTCTCCCGGTGACGGCGGCTCCTTCGGGGCCGCCGTTACTGTTGCCGGGGTGAAGCTGACCGAGCTCGCGACTGCAGGCGGGTGCGCCGCCAAGTACTCCGCGTCGCGCCTCGAGGAGCTGCTGCGCGGATTCGTGCCGGCCGAGGCCGAGAACCTGCTCGTCGGGCTCGACCCGGCCGACGACGCGGCTGTCTACCGGCTCGACGACGAGCGTGCGCTCGTCTTCACGATCGACTTCTTCCCGCCGATCGTCGACGACCCCGACGACTTCGGCGCGATCGCGGCCACGAACGCGCTCAACGACGTGTTCGCAATGGGCGGCGTGCCGCTGCTCGCGCTGTCGGTCGCGGCGATGCCGGAGGAGCTGCCGAGCGCGACCGTGCGCGCGATCTTCGACGGCGCCGATGCGCAGGTGCGCGCCGCCGGCGCGATCCTCGCCGGCGGCCACACGATCCGCGACGCCGAGCCGAAGTACGGGCTGGCCGTCGTCGGCACCGTGTCGCCGGACGGCATCTGGCCGAAGTCCGGCGCGCGTGCGGGTGACGCGCTCTACCTCACGAAGCCGCTCGGCACGGCGCTCGTGCTCGGCGGCGCGAAGCGAGGTCTCGCCGACGTCGCGACGGCGGTGCGCTGGATGCGACTGCTGAACCGCGACGCGGCCGACGTGCTGCGCAAGCTCTCGCCGAACGCGGTCACCGACGTGACGGGCTTCGGCCTTCTCGGCCACGCGCACGAGATGGCGAGCAGGAGCGGCGTCCGGCTCGTCGTCGACGCGGAACGGCTGCCGGCGCTCGACGGCGCGCTCGAGGCGGCGCGTGCGGGCGTCTCGACGGCCGGCACCCGCAACAACCGAGGCTACGGCGCCGTCGAGGTCGGCGACGTGGCGCCGGAGCTCGTCGAGCTCGCGTACGACCCGCAGACGGCGGGCGGGCTGCTGGTCTCGCTGCCGCGCGAGCGCGGCGCGGCACTGGAGGCGGAATTCGCCGCGGCGGGGCTCTTCCTCGCGAGGATCGGGGGCGTCGAGGAGGGCGTAGGGACCCAGCTGAGATAGGGCTCGGGTTGGGGATACAGTGCGCTCGTGGACGCCAGCGCGCCGACGCTCGCACGTCTGCGCGGGCTCGCGGTCTCCGCGCACACGGTCCGGGTGCTCACGATCGTGAACGCGGTCATGCTGGTGCTGATCGTCGGCACGGGCGCGACCGTCCGGCTGACGGGCTCCGGCCTCGGCTGCGAGCACTGGCCCGGCTGTGAGCCGCACCACTTCCAGCCGAAGAGCTTCCACTCCTATATCGAGTTCTCGAACCGCGTGTTCGCGTTCTTCACGATCCTCGTCACGCTCGTGACGTGGATCGCCGTGCGCGGCCACCGCCGCCTCGCGTTCCTGATCTTCTTCGGCACGCTCTTGCAGGCGCCGCTCGGCGCGCTGACGGTGCACTCCGGGCTCAACCCGTGGCTCGTGCTCTCGCACTTCCTGCTCTCGGTCGTCGTGCTGACGCTGGGCGTGATCCTCGCGTTCGAGGTGCGCGGGCGTGGAGGCACGCGGCTGCCGCCGTGGGTGCCGCGACTCGGGCTGCTCGTCGCCGCGGCCGGCGCGGTGCTGGTACTGAGCGGCACATTCACGACCGCGGCCGGGCCGCACCCGGGCAGCGAGGTCGTGCGGCGGCTGTGGTCGTTCCAGCCGGCCGTCTACTGGCATGTGCGCGCGACGGCCGTCTTCGGCATCGCGTTCGCGATCGTGCTCGTCTGGCTCATCCGCAATCGCGCGACGCAGGCGCGGTTCGGCTACGTCCTGCTCGCGCTGCTCGGAGTGCAGATGGTGATCGGCGAGACGCAGTACCGGACGCACCTGCCGTGGTGGCTCGTGCTCGTCCACGTGACGATGGCCGCGACCGTCTGGGCCGCGTTGACGGCCTTCGTCTTCAGTCTCTGGCGGCCGCGTACTATGAGTTGATGGCGGAGGAGCTCCGGATCGACTCTCACCCGGCCCTCGAGCGGCCGGTCCTGATTGCAGCCTTCCGCGGGTGGAACGACGGGGGACAGGGCGCGTCACTCGCGGGCGCGTATCTGGCGCGCGCGTGGTCGGCGATCGAGTTCGCGTCGATCGACCCGGAGAGCTTCTACGACTTCCAGGCGACGCGACCGATGGTGTCGCTCGTCGACGGCACGATGCGCCGGATCGAATGGCCGGAGAACACGTTCATGTACGCACCGCTTCCCGGCGGAGGGCGCGACGCGATCATCATGCTCGGCGTCGAGCCGAACCTGCGCTGGCGCACGTTCTGCGACCACGTGACGCAGGTCGCGACCGAGTTCAAGGTGGAGCTCGTCGTCACGCTCGGCTCGCTGCTCGCGGACGTGCCGCACACGCGGCCCGCTCCGGTCACCGGGAGCGCGACCGATCCCGAGCTGATCGACCGCCTCGGCCTGCAGGCCTCACGCTACGAAGGCCCGACGGGCGTCGTCGGCGTGCTGCACGACGCGTGTGGCCGCGCGGGCATCTCCTCGGCGAGCCTCTGGGCGGCGGTGCCGCACTACGTCTCGCTGACGCCGTCGCCGCGCGCGGCGAAGGCGCTCGTCGACCGGCTCGCCGAACTGCTCGGCGCGGACGTCGACACGGCGGAGCTCGGCGAGGCCGCCGACGCGTACGCGCAGCAGGTGAGCGAGGCCGTGTCGGCGGACGAAGAGACGTCCGCCTACGTCCAGGACCTGGAGCGCCGCGTCGACGAGCTCGCCGAGGAGGCCGACATTCCCTCGGGCGATGCGATCGCGGCCGAGCTGACGCGCTACCTGCGGCAGCGCGACCGGGACAAGGACGACGACGGCGGCGACGACGTCGCCCGCGAGCACTAGCGCACGCGTTTTCGTGCCGTGTCCCACACCGGCGGTGCCGTCGAGGGCTAGCCGAACGTGAACGAGTAGGCCTGCACGCCGGGCGAGAAGCGCAGCTCGAGCAGCGAGTCGACGGCGAGCTTCTTCGACGAGCGCACTGTGTAGAGCTTCTCGGCGTTCACGCGCAGCGTCTTCGTCTTCTTGCCGTCGACGAGCACCTGCACGGTGCCCTTCCCGCCGAGCACGAGGTACACGTCCTTCGCCTGGAACTCGAGCCGTAGTCGCGCGCCGCGCCCGGCCGTGATCTTCTCGGCCCCGATGTTCCAGATGCCGTCGTAGGAGAACGCGTTCGCGAACAGCATCTTCGCGAAGCGGTAACGCACCGTCCGGTCAGGGGCGATCTGCGTGCCCGTGTAGTTGCCGATGCGCTGGTAGCCGAGGTAGGTCTCCGGCGTCATCGCCTCGGTCGGCGTCGCGTCCGGGAATTGCTTCGCGTGCTGCCCCTTCACCGCCAGCAGCCGCCGGATCAGCGTCTCCGTCTGCGGGTACTCGCCCTCGCCGAAGTGCGTGTGCCGCACGCGTCCGTTACGGTCGATCAGGTACTCCGCCGGCCAGTACTGGTTCGCGAAGTTGTCCCACGTCTTGAAGCGGTTGTCCTGCACGACGGGATACTCGATGCCGAGGCGCTTGACGGCCGCGCGCACGTTCGAGCTCACATGCTCGAACGCGAACTCCGGCGTATGGACGCCGAGGATCACGAGCCCGTCCTTGCGGTAGGTGGCGTCCCATGCCTCGAGGTGTGGCAGGGTGCGCAGGCAGTTGATGCACGAGTAGGTCCAGAAGTCGACGAGCACGACCTTGCCGCGAAGCTGCTGCATGGTCAGCGCCTTCGAGTTGATCCATGCACCGTCGGGATGCGGCTGCGGCGCGGCGCCGTAGTCGGGCAGGCCGACCGTCGCGCTGCGCTTGGCTTTCAGCGCTTCACCGCCGCCGCGCACCTTCGCGAGCTCGCGCTGCGCCGAGGAGCTCTGTTCGATCTTGTCTTGCAAGAACGTCGTGTAGCCGGGCGTGAGCGTCGCGAGGTGGTCGTCGACGTGGAAGACGAGTGCAACCGCGACGAGGGCGATCGCGGCGCCGGCCGCGACGCGCAGCCGGTCCGCGTGGCCGCGGATGCGCGCGGCCGCCTCGCGCCCGCCGCGTGCGATCAGCAGCATCGGGATCGCGGCGCCGAGTGCATAGGCGAGCGTTGCCGCGACCGTGCGCGCTCCGAAGCTCTCGCGGGCGGCGGCGGTCGTGATCGCAGCGAGGAACGGGCCTGCACACGGGACGAAGACGAGCCCGAGCGTCACGCCGAGGAAGAACCCGCCGCCCACGTTGGCGGGCCGCAGGCGCGAGAACACCGACAGCGACCGCTCGACCCATTGCGCCGCCTGCGGGAGCAGGAGCACGATCGCCATCAGGAACAGCGCGGCGATCGCGAGGTTGCGCAGCAGGTCCTGCGGCAGCCCGAGCTTGCTCAGGAGCCAGGATGCGAAGAGCGTGAAGAAGCTGAAGCTGACGACGAGCCCTGCGACGATCCGCAGCGGCTTCCGTCCGGAAGCGCCGGCCGCGAGCAGCACCGGCAGCACCGGCAGTACGCACGGCGAGATCGCCGTCACGATCCCGGCGAGAAATCCGATCAGGAGCAGCAGGAGCACGGGCTACGGCCCAGGTTGCCCGGTCGTTCGTTGAGGCGACGTTAGGAAAAGTGACACGTCTCGAAATTCGTCGGACGGCGCAGTCCGGATTGAACGGCTAAGCGGCGTCCCGGGCGGGCTCGTCCGGCGCGGGCGGCGCGGGCGCGCTCTCGGGCTGTGCTTCCGGCTCTGCAGCGGCATCGGCGGCAGGCTTCTTCCGCCGGCGGCGGCGCTTCTTCGTTGCCGAGGGCTTCTCCGCGCCTTCGGCCGGCGTCGTCGCCGTGCCGGGCTGCGTCTCGGCGGCGGGCGTCGCGGCCGCGTTCTTCTTACGGCGACGGCGGCGGCGCGCACGGGAGGGGCCTGTCTTCGGCTGCGGCAGGCTGTCGGCGATCCATCCTGCGACCTCCTGGATAGTGCCGAGGCGCTCACGCGCCGCCTCCAGGAGCTGCGTCGCGCGCGGTGTGTATCCCTCGGCGGAGGCGAGCAACGCAGCGCCGACGTCCTTCGGCATCTCGAGGGCGGCATTGACGAGCTTCGCGGCGTTCTCCTCGTGCCGGTGGC
>Ga0136846_1223255_pt1 | contig 13889 bp, 11 predicted proteins | sample HopSoiMetagenom2_FD_96841 | JGI IMG/M metagenome (GOLD analysis project Ga0136846, IMG submission 96841) | Grasslands soil microbial communities from Hopland, California, USA - 2 Assembly 2016 (version 4) | ecosystem: Environmental > Terrestrial > Soil > Grasslands | place: USA: Hopland...
GTGTCGTTAGCCGCGCATCCAGAAACTTATCTCGGGATGCATTTCTTACTGTAATCCAGCGTGATCGCCGATGCGGTCTACAGGCTTGCCAGATGCCCGGGATACACCACATGATTGCGAGGGCATGGGCATACCGGATTCGGATATGGCACCACGCGCGGTGGACGCTAAAAAGCAACACGAGGCGCATGCCGGGCAATCGCCGGAGCGTGAGCGACGTCGCTGGCCGCGCGACGTTCAACCTGGCGGTGAATCCGCTCCACCTCTCGCGCCGGCGCTGGAACCGTTGTCCTTTTCAACGGTCAAACTGCCGCCAGAGGATCAGTTCACCGCTTGGCAAGCGCATATGTCACCGCTTGTTGAGGTTAAGTTGCCGGATAACAAATCGCTGGATGACGGCTTTCGTGCCGATCACACGGCTTGGAACCTCGGTGGCATGCTGATCGTTCAACAGCGCGCGCCCGCGCACAGTTATTTGCGTTCTGCCGCGAAGCTACGGTCCAGCTCGATCGATCACTGGTATGTCGTCTTGCCACATACCGGCCGGTCATGGACGGAGGTCGATGGCCGCGTCGCGGAGGGCCAGCCTGGCAAACTGGAGATCAGATCGCTTGGCTACCCGTTTCGCGGCAGGGCAACGGAATCCGAAAGCCTCTTTGTCTATTTGCCACGCGATTTGTTCGCCGATGCGGCCGGGACCCTCGACGCGGACAACAACTCAATTCTGTCCGGCAACTTCGCTAACCTATTGATCGATTACATCAACAGCATCGTAACAAGACTGCGCGATCTCACGGAGGAAGATCTGCCCCGCATCGTACACGCAACACGCAGCATGATCATTGCCTGCCTTGCGCCTCCGGCCGAACATGCCGCGGCGGCCGAACAACTGGCGGGTGTCGCGCTCATGGAGCGAGCGCGTCGATACGTCCAAAACAATCTGGACGCGGCTCATCTGACACCGGATTCAATGTGCCGGGCGCTCGGCGTTTCGCGATCTCGCCTTTATCAGTTGTTTGAACCAAGCGGTGGTGTCCTCCATTACATTCAAAGTCGCCGGCTGTTGGCCGCCCATCTTGCGCTTAGCAATCCGGCGGACAGCCGACGTATTGTTGAAATTGCGGAAGCCTCCGGGTTCAGTTCAGCGGCAAACTTCAGCCGAGCGTTCAGCAAGGAATTCGGTTACAGTCCCCGCGAGGGCCGCAGGACGATGGTATTGCCGCGCCCAGCCCCCTCTGTTTCCCCTGGCGACCGCGAGAGGGCCTCTTCCTTTGAAGCTTGGCTCAAGGCGCTTAGAAGCTGAAGGAGGCGTCGTCGGCGGTTGAGATCGGCGACACTTCCGATTTCGTAAGATGCCAGATGGAATGCTCTTGGCTTGCCCTGCCAATGCCGCAACAGGGGTATGGGAACGTGCGGACCGGCGGCAATCCAAAGTAGCTCGGGGCCTCGGAGACGGCACAAAGTGATGCCGCGCCGATATCGAGATATGTACGCCCGGATAAGTATTTGGATGCGCAGCTAACGACAATGCGACCCTACTCGTAGATGTTCGCGATGACCTGGCGGGGGCTCGGCACAGGCGGCAGGTTTCCAAGTTGGGGGGAATATCTCACCGCCTGTGCCGATCGCGCCACCGCTATCCGTCAAAGGTGGTGGCGTAATTGAGTTAGCGCGCCAAGGCCGGGGGCGGCCGCCTGGTGTTCGTTCCGTCGCAGAATGGCTTAGTGGGGGCTCGATGGCTTAGTGGGGGCTCGGCACAGGCGGGGCAGGTATCCAAGTTGGGGATATCGGACCGCCTGTGCCGCTCGCGTCACCGCTGTCCGTCAAAGATGGTGGCGTAGTTGGGTAAGCGTGCCAAGGTCGACGGCGATCGGCTGGAGTTCATTCCGCCGCAGATGCCAACTCTTGTCGAGCAGCCGCCCCAAGATGAGGGATGGGTTCACGAGGCCAAGCTCGACGGCTACCGGACGCAGATCATCATCGGCAAGGGCGGCGTACGTCTCTACAATAAGAACGGCAGGGACTGGACGACAAAATACTGGCCCATCGCCCTGGCGACCGATCTGCCCTGCCAGGCGGCCATTCTCGACGGCGAGGTGATTGTGTCAGGCGTGCGGGGTACGCGCGATTCCCCTGAACTGGAAGCCGCGATATGGAACGAGCCGAGCCGGCTGATGTTCGTCGCGTTTGACATCCTCCATCTCGACGGTCGCAACCTTGCCCCGTTGCCCTTGCTGCAGCGCAAGCAAGCGCTGCGGCAATTGGTTGAGCTTGGACTCGGCAAGATCCAATACAGTGAGCATTTTGATGGCGACGCGCTGGCGATCTTTCGCGCCATCGAGAAAACCGGGCTTAATGGCGTCATCTCGAAACGCGCCGACAGCCGCTACAGAAGCGGACCGTCTAAAACATGGCTGAAGGCCAGATATTCGTGCAAGCCGATTTCAAATTGCTAGGCGACAGTGCTGCGCGGCTGCGAACGCCGCTCCCGCCCCGTTTGCCGTAATATTTCGAATCACGCCGACGCCCGCAGCAATTATCTGCAAATTAGCAATTTCTTAACAATTATTGGCTGCTTATCGGGTGGATTAACGACCGCCGGCCACAGCGGAGCATGCATCGCGACTACGCTGCACACGGCGCTTGTTAAGAATGCTAGCTGAAAGTTTGCCAAGCTTGACGGTTATGCTATTTTTGAACTGGGGGACGCCCGTTGGCACCGCCTATGGAGGTGGCACTTGCATCCAAAGGCATCAGGCGCCGGCAAGGGGAGCGAGGGGCCTGCTTCTGACGCTGCACACGCCGCCGACGCGCTTCTCACTGACCTTTTGGCGAACACGACCGAACTTTTGTCGTTCTATAATCGCGACTTCCGGCTGACGCACTGCGCAGCCAGGCTCAAAGCCATATATGGTGGCGCGGTGGCTCAGGGTGCCGCCATTTGGGAGATCTACCCGAGCTTCCTCGATTCGCGCTGTCGCGACGAATTTCTTCGGGTGTTCCACGGCGGCTCTCCGACAAGCATCGACTTGCCGCGACAACCGGACGAAGCGCCTCGGTCCGTTTTCGTCTTCGGCACTGCAAATGGTGTTGGTATCAGAGAAACGAGGGAGCACGGCGCACGGAGCGCAGCTGAGGAGCAGGAGCACGTAATCCTGCTCCATCAGGCGACGCACGACGTGCTGACCGGACTGCAGAATCGGCGGCGATTCGGCGAGCGGCTGCAGCAAGCGCTGGCGGCCATTGGCGGACCAAAGCCGAAAGCTGCCCTGCTGCAAATCGACCTTGATGATTTCAAATCAGTCAACGACACGCTCGGCCATGGAGCAGGCGACACGCTTCTGCAGCTCGCGGCAGGTCGAATCCGCGAGGCGCTGCAGGACGGCGAATCTGCCTACCGGTACGCCGGAGATGAGTTCGCTGTTATCCAATTGGGCAAGGAGCAGCCCGCGGGAGCCGAACGTCTTTCCAGATCGCTGGTCGACGCGTTCAAGGAGCCGTTCGTCATCAACGGCATTCCCGTCTTTGTTGGCTCGAGTATCGGAATTGCATTCGGTCCGGAGCATGGGACCGACGGCGAGCAGCTGATGAAAGCCGCCGACATAGCTCTTTACGCAGCCAAGACGGATGGACGAGGTTGCGCTCGAACGTTCAACCGTTCGATGCTGCTCTTGCTCGAGCAACGCGAGAATCTGAGGCGTAGCCTTCGAACCGCGCTGGAGCGGGGCGAACTCTATCTTGAGTATCAGCCGCTCATTCGGCCACCATCGTCGGTGATCGGGTTCGAAGCGCTGCTACGGTGGCAGCACCCCGAGGTCGGGATCATTCCGCCCAGCGTGTTCATACCCGTCGCCGAGGCCGATGGTCTTATGGACGAGATCGGACGATGGGTGCTCGAGCAAGCCTGTCGCCAGGCATTGACGTGGCCGTCCTCGCTGACAGTCGCCGTCAACCTGTCGCCGGCTCAGTTCCTGAATGGTTCGCTGACAGACACGGTCGCTCAGGTCATCGACGCAGTTGGAATCCGAGCTGACAGGCTTGAGCTTGAGATAACCGAAACGGTTCTTCTTGAGAAGACCATCGACAACATCGATACGTTAAATACTTTGAATGTTTTGGGAATACGTATTTCGCTCGACGACTTTGGAACATACTATTCATCGTTGAGTTATCTAAAGAATTTTCCATTTGACACGTTGAAGATAGATCAATACTTCATCACGGACTTGGACACGGACCTCAAAAGCCAGGCGATCGTGCGATCGATCATCAATCTAGCGCACGGTTTAGGAATAAGCGTCACCGCCGAGGGGGTCGAGACGTCGGCACAGGTACGGTGGCTGATCAAGGAGAATTGCGATTGCCTGCAGGGTAATTACCTGGGACGGCCGCTCGGAGCCGAGGCAACCAGCGATTTCGTCAGGCGGTCCCCGCCGAAGGCAAGGCGAGCGATGGAGGAATCAAATCGGGCGGTCTGACGCCTTGTATCCTCTGTAACTGTGAAATGGAGCTTCGTAGAAGCGATCGAGGGGGTTACCGCGCAATTTTTCGAGTCGGTGCGAGACTGAGTCATGGCGGAGCGCGGTGAAATTTTCCGCCTCGGAGGTCATCGCCCCACCAGGGATGAAACAAGGGAGGATGCCGATGGGACCTGTTCATCATGACTTGGCCGGCGGGCCGACTTTTGAGCCTATGATCCAGATCGACATGGAAATCAAAACTTTCGTCTCCGCTTGGAGACACTGCGATTATGTCTCGACATACATGGCCCGGATGGTCAGTCAAAACAGGTCAGACTCGGTCCGGCATTCAAATCTCTTTTCCTCTGCCTTCAACGAATTGCTGGAAATCGCCTTTCGTACGCGCCATGCCGACGGCGAACTGGCATGCAGGGTGTCTCGCCACGGCGCCACGGACAGGATCGAGTTGAAGTTTCCTTGCGTGCCAGAAGAGCGCCAGTTCTACGAAGAAGCCGTGTCGCAAGTCGCGGGGTTCGAGGCCAGTGAGCGATATCTTAATTCTGTGTCTGGGGATCTCGCGCCCAGCCGAGAAGTCGCACTCTTGGAGCTCGCCGTCGACTACAACGCGACACTCAGGGTCGAGGAAGCCGACGGCGGTGCGATCAAGCTTGTCGTGGACCTACCGCTTGAAGGCCTGCAACATTGAGCCCTTACGACCTTCTCCCGCGCTTCAAGGCGCAATACGACGCGAACAACCAGGAGTTCTCCATATCGGGGGTGGTCCGGCCTCAGGGGATCGATGAGCTTGGACCCAGCATAGCGTTGCTTCGTGATGCGATCGGCCGTGTGCGCGGCGTTCTCTACGTTAATGTCAGACGCCTCACGCAGATGAACAACGCTGCATTTCACGCTTTTTCAAGGATCATCATTGACGCCTGCCGTGCTCGACCCGAGCTCAAATTTGTCGTCATCACGTCAAGCGTCGTCGGATGGACCTCGCGAAAATTCGGTCGCTTGAGCGGAATCGAACCGAACATCACGATCGAGGAGTATGACAGCCAATTCTATCCGGGGCAGGGCTTCCTCGAAGAAGGCAGGTTCGTCCCAATCCTGCGCACGCAGACAAAAATGACATGGCGCCACGAGCGCGCAATCTTGCCGCGACACGGCATGAGGGCCGGGATGGTCATGGCCGACATCTGTTGCGGGATCGGTGATTTCGCCGTGCTCGTGCAAAAGGAGTTTCAGCCATCGCGGATCGTCGCCCTCGACCACTCCATATCAAGCCTGGATTATGCTCGGCGAGTGATGCGGGAGTTCGATATCCGGGGCATTGAATATACCTATGGCGATGCGTCGGAAATGCTACTCGACGAAGCGCAGTTTGACCTGGTGACCTGCCGGCATTCCCTGCAAATCTTCAATCGACCCGAACTGATCCTCAAGGAACTCTACCGCATATGCAAGCCAGGCGGTCGAGTCTACATTACTAACGAGAAGAATTCGCATTGCCTCGGCGAGCCGCGCGCCGAAAGCATCCGTTGGACATACAACGAGGTGGCAAAGCTGTTCGGGCATTTCGAGATGGACGTCGAGCTTGGGCCCAAGAGCCGGCGATACCTGATCGAAGCCGGATTCGAAGATATACGTGTGGAGACCTTCATGGTCACTAACCTGGACGGCGATCCGCAGGATTTCGCGGATGTCATTGCGGCCTGGGCGGATGTCTATGCGGGCGAGATGGCGACCAGACGCGGCGACGGACCTGAGTTCGTCGCACGGTTCCGGCAGGGCTTCCAGGACCACATTTTCGCCGCGCTCCACCCCAAGGGTTATGCGGGTTGGCCAATTTGGGTCGCATCGGGGCGACGGCCGCAATGAAAGCCGACGATAAGCGTACACCGCGCTTCGGCTTGCGTTCCTTTCGAGCCAAATTCGTATTGGTGGTCGGCGGCGCCGTGCTGTTCGACCTCCTGCTGAGCGGTGGCCTGGCGCTCTGGAACGTTCAAAAGCTGTCGCGCGATGCCACATCGGAAGTCGGTGAGGGCCTGACGACCGCGAACCAGGAATACATTCGGTCCTATGCCGAGTCGACGGCGACAAGTGTCGACTTGTTGCTCGATCGAGTGCACGGGGACGTCAAGGCGCTGGCAGGCGTGCTGCAGGCCCAGATCGACGATCCGAGGAGGCGGCAACAGGTCGGAGCGACCCTTTCGCAGGAGGCGCCCGGCTCCGTAAAGCTCGTCTACGACGCGCAAGGCGATTGGGCACAGAACCTGCCGGGCGCGCCTTCCGTGGTAAGCGTCTGGGGCTACCTGTTGGGCGCCGACCACAATCCTCTGCCGAGCGTTCAGCAGGAAATTGAAGACAGTACTGTGATCGATCTCGTCGCGCCGACTCTCATGGCCAGCGGGTCATCCAAGCTGCAGATGTATTATATTGGTCCAAAGGAACGGCCGATTTTCAGGACGGTACCGTACACGGACCAGGCACAGACCTTCGACAAGCTCTATCCGGGCCACAACAAGGCGGAGTTCTGGGAGTTCTTCTTTCCGGGAATCTATGGTTCATGGCAGCAATGGGCCAGGGATCCGGCCTCACGTCCGGTCCACGACGACATTACTCAGACAGCGCCTTACACCGATGCAATCACGGGAAAGCTGATCGTCAGCTTTTTCCACCCGCTGTGGACGCGCGATCGCACCGGTATCGCCGGTACGGCAGGGGCAGACATCACGCTCGATCAGCTCTCGGAAGTCGTCGAAAGGGTGAAGATCGCCGAAACCGGGTTCGGCTTCCTCACAATGTCGACTGGCAACGTCGTGGCGATCAATCCGTCCGGCCAGGCGATCATCGGCCTGACGTCATCAAGCGATGCGGCCACGCAGGGTGTTACCGGCTTGGAGAGGTCCCTGCGGGCAAGCACGCAGCCGGCTGTCGCATCGCTGCCTCTCGACCAAAACAATGACGGCGTCATCCAGCACATCATGCTCGACGCCAAGGGTGAACGCGTACCCTACATTGTCGTCCTCAAGAGGTTGAAGCCGACCAATCTGTGGAGTTCGGGGCCCATCAAGTCCGAGGCGATGTCGGTCGGGATCGTCGTTCCCGAACGTGAGATCTATGCGTCCCTGTTCGCCGCGCAGCAGAGTATTTCGCGGGCAACCAACCGCATCCTGCTCTTTCAGATCGCCGCGATCGTCGTTTCGCTTCTGATTGTCTTTGCGGCAGTGCTCGGTATTTCGAAGCGCATCACCGCTGGCCTCAGGGCACTCGCCAGCGCCGCTCAGAGGCTCCAGTCCAAAGACTATTCAGTCCGCGTCAGCATTCCAACCCGCGACGAGGTTGGAGCGGCAGGGATCGCCTTCAACCGCATGGCTGAGCAGATCAGCTTTCACACGGAAAACCTCGAGCAACTCGTCGACGAACGGACCAGGGAGCTCGGGGATGCAAATGAGGAGATTTCCGCGCTCAACGAAAAGCTGCGGGATGAGAACGTCCGTCTCGGAGCCGAGCTCGCGGTTGCCCGGCGGATCCAGATGATGGTCCTGCCGAAACCATTCGAACTCGAATCAATTCCAGGGCTGGAGATCGCGGCCTACATGCGGCCTGCCGACGAGGTCGGCGGGGACTATTACGACGTCCTGCAGAACGGCTCACGGGTCAAGATCGGCATCGGCGACGTGACCGGTCATGGTCTCGAGAGCGGCGTGCTGATGCTGATGGTCCAATCCGTTGCACGCGCGCTGCAGGAGACCCACGAAGCGGATCCCCACCAGTTTCTGGTTCGGCTGAACAGAGCGATCTATAAAAACATCGAGCGGACGAACACCAATAAGCATCTGTCGCTATCCTTTCTTGACTTTGAGGATGGGCGGGTGACGCTATCCGGCCAGCATGAGGACGTTCTCGTCGCGCGCGCGGATGGGAATGTCGAAAGAATCGATACGCTTGATCTGGGTCTGCCGGTTGGCCTGGAGAATGACATCTCGCAGTTCATTGACACGCGTGAGATCGTGTTCGAAAGCGGCGACGTGATCGTGTTGCATACCGACGGTGTGACCGAAGCGGAGGACGAGGATAGAAGACTGTTCGGGTTCGATCGCCTCTGCCGGAGCGTGCAAAAGCATTACGGCAGGAGTGCCGAGGAAATCAAGACCGGGATCCTCGAGGATCTGATGGCTCATATCGGAATCCAGAAGATCCACGACGACATCACCCTCGTGATCATAAGGCACATATAAAAATGACAGCGCTGTTCGGTACCCCTGACATTGCAATCGGGATGAAGGAGAGTGTCAGTCGCGTGCGGCTGTTCGATGGACCTCTCGACTTGAGTTGGCGTCATTGTGCCACGACCTCGGACTTCATCGCCGATCTTTTCGCGTTGCGCTTTCAGTCCTCTCGCAATGACTACATGGAGGTGCGGCATAGCATCGGGTATCTGGTCAACGAGCTCATCGAAAATGCGGTCAAGTTTCGCGCACCGGGCGAGATCGTGATCGAGGCGTCGATGGATTCGGAGTGCTTCAAGCTCAAGGTGTCGAATGACGTCGACGGTGAAAACGCCTCTCAGTTCCAAAGCCTCCTGGCGGACATCACGGTTGGCGACCCCATGGACCTGCTGATACAACGGATTGAGGCGAATGCCGCGAACCCCGACGAGGGAGGCTCCGGGCTCGGATTGCTGACGTTGATGAGCGACTATGGCGCGCGCCTGGCCTGGATATTCAGCGCCGCCGACGAAAGCGATCGGATTTGCGTGGAGACATATGCCTCCATTCCGATCTCGCAAATTCACAATTAAATAAATCGACGAGGAGCTATGGAAATCAAGACCGACGACTACCGCGTGTGGACTGAAGGAAACGACATATTTTTCGACGGCGCAATGCGGCTTGCCAGCTCCGAGGCCGGTGCGCCCATCACGGCTTTGGCAATCAGCGTTCTTGCCTCGAATCCTTCTTCCATTACGCTCAATTTGAAGGACCTACACTTTCTCAACTCTTCCGGCATCAACCTGCTGGCGAAATTTACCATCGAGGTGCGCAAGCATCCCGATGTTCGGCTCGTCGTGCGTGGAACGCCCGACATCCCTTGGCAATCGAAATCATTGCCGAATCTGAAGAAGCTGCATCCTGCCTTGCTGCTGTTGATGGACTGACAGGTTTGTCCCGACGTCAATGCCCCTTCAATCGTCAGTTGTTTGATGCGGCGATAAGCCGCCAATTGAATTCGAAGGCAAAGCTTGACGCCCGACCGTTGGGTGCCGCTCGCATGGGCGGCCACGTCCGCGGAGATATGGGTAACGCCCAGCGTCGTGCGCTGCTTGTAGGAGGGAAGCGGACCTCAGCCGTCATGTCGGCACGCAGGCTGGATATGTCCTCGACCTTGACCTGAGCCTGGACGACAACCGCGGTTTCATCTTTCCCCTGAACCCACGAATGACACGGCCAGATGTGTTGAAACGTTCCCAGGAAGCACGATGAAATCAATTCGGCGCGGTCTTGGCACTTTCGGGCAGGCTGGCGGGTGGCGGACATTCAACAGGTCGGCTTGTCTCGTCTTGCAAACACAGCCATCGCGGGTCAGGGGTGTCAGAGGAGGCGATTGAGCGTTGATGAAGACAATGTTCTGGCTGCCGAAGCCCCTGAGACGCTATGGGAGGTAGTGCGCTGCCTATCCGCGGCAGGAGCCGCTCTTGAACCTGAACAATGTGCCGACGTGGGGTCGGAATAAGACGCAACGGCTACCGCGTGCCTAGCGGCAGCTTATCGATGCCCGGCCTGCGGAACCGGCCTGTCCAACGCTTCAGCGCATTGCAATCAAGGGCAGTGTTGAGGTTTCGGCGTTGTTGCCCGGCGACGACGGCATCATGTATTCCCGGGTGCCAAGGTTCGGCCGCACAACATTATTCCTTTACCGCGCCGGTCATTGAGGAAACATAGTGCTCGACAAAGAATGAATAGAGCACAACCACCGGCAACGACCCGATCAGCGCGCCTGCCATAAGCGCGCCCCACTCATAGACATCGGAGCGAACCAGTTCAGTGAGCACGCCGACTGGCACCGTCTTCTTTTCCGACGATTGAATGAAGGTCAACGCGTAGATGAACTCGTTCCAGGATAGGGTGAAGGCGAAGATGCCAGCCGAGATCAGGCCCGGCACCGACAGCGGCAGTACGATCTTGGTCAGGATCTGCCAGCGGCTCGCGCCGTCGATCAGCGCGCATTCCTCCAGCTCGAAAGGGATAGAACGGAAATAGCCCATCAAGAGCCAGGTGCAGAACGGGATCAGGAAGGTCGGGTAGGTGAGGATCAGCGCGAACGGCGTGTCATACAGGCCGAGCTTGAACACCATCAGCGATAGCGGGATGAACAGGATCGAGGGCGGCACGAGATAGGCAAGGAACACGGCGAGGCCGACTTGGCGCGCCCCCGAAAACCTCAGTCTTTCGATCGCATAGGCGGCAAGAACGGCGCACACCAGCGACAGGAACGTGGCTGCGGTCGAAATGATGACCGTATTGAGCAGCCAGCCGGGATAGGACGTCTCGAAGAGCAGATAGCGTATATGCTGGAAGGTCGGATGCACGACCCAGAGCGGGTTGTAGTTCGCATAGTCGGTCATCTCGGCATTCGGTTTAACCGCCGTGATCGTCATCCAGTAAAACGGAAACAGCAGCACGACGACGAACACCAAAAGCGGCAGATAGACCGTAACCACCCGGCGCGGCAGGCTCTGCAGGTAGCCCATGCCGCCTTCGTCGGTGTTCGGGCGCTCGACTTGCTTGCTCGCGGTCATGTCAGTCTCCGCCGCCTTGCTGCCATTTGCGCCGTTGCAGGCCGAAATAGCTGAACAGGATCGCCGCCAGCAGGAAGGGGATCATGGCGACAGCAATGGCCGCGCCTTCGCCGAGCTGCCCTCCGGAAATGCCGCGCTGGAAGGACAATGTCGCCATCAGGTGGGTGGCATTCACCGGCCCGCCTCGGGTCAGCACGTAAATCAGCTGGAAGTCGGTGAAGGTGAACAGCACCGAGAAGGTCATAGTGATGGCGATAATCGGCGTCAGCAGCGGCAGCGTCACATGGCGGAACAGCTGCCATCGGCTGGCGCAGTCGAGCGTGGCGGCCTCGTAGAGCGATTGGGGAATCGTCTGCAGCCCTGCAAGCAGCGTGATCGCGACGAAAGGAATGCCGCGCCAGACATTGGCCGCGATGACCGAGGCGCGCGCATTCGTTGGATCGCCGAGGAAGTTGATCCGGTGGTCGATCAGGCCCATCTGCTGCAGCGCCCAGGACAAGATCGAGAACTGCGAATCGTAGATCCACCAGAAGGCGATGGCCGACAACACCGTGGGCACCACCCAGGGCAGCAGCACCAGCGCGCGGAAGAACGACTTGAAGGGCAGTTTTTCGTTGAGGATGAGAGCCAGCCAGAGGCCGAGCACGAATTTCAGAATCGAGGCGCTGACCGTGTAGAGCAGGGTGTTGAAGACCGACAGCCAGAACACGCTGTCGCTCCAAAGATATTCATAGTTCTCGATACCGATATAGATGCCGGGGCGGCCGATGCGGGTGTCGGTGAAGCCGAGCCAGACGCCGAGGCCGAGCGGATAGGTCAGGAACACCAGGAGCAGCGCCGCCGCCGGCAGCATGAAGCCGAGGCCAAGCGTGTTGCGGCTCTCGGCCAGGCGCGACAGGATTGACGGACGCCGCTGAACGGCAACGGATGGCACGGCCATGGCCCGGACTCCCTGCGAGAGACGGTGGAACGTTGGGTGACCGCGCTTTTCTTCCGTAGCCCGGAAGACATCGCGGCCACCCTGCTTCAGGTGCCCGACAGGATCAGACGCGATAATAGCGGTTGGCCCGCTTTTCGGCCTCTTCCATAGCTTCCTGAGGCGTGGCCTGGCCCGTCACCGCCTTGGCGAACATGTCAACCAGCACGTAGTCGGCCATGGTCGCGGCCGAGGCATAGCCGAGCGGCCCCGCATAGCCGTTGGGCCGCAGCGTCGCCGACGCCTTCGCGTAAGGGGCGTTGTTCGGATCGGCTTTCCACACCGGATTGTTGTCGAAGGCCTTCAGCGTCTGGCAGCAATAGGCGGCCGAGGAGGTGATCCAGTCCGACATTTGCGGATCCTCGAACATGAACTGCAAATAGGCTTTGGCGGCGTTGGGATAGGGCGTGTAGTTGAAGATGACGGCCGTGGTCACCTGGTACAGCTCGACCGACTTTCCGACCGGACCGATCGGCATGTTGGTCGTCCGCATGTCCTTGGCGATTTCGGTCAGCTTCGGATCCTTGTCCTTGTTGACCTTGGCTGTGTTGTAGACCGAGATGCCGTTTGCGATCACGCTCACTTCGCCGGCCAGGAAGGCGCGGTTGTTGTTGACGTCGAGCCAGCTTTCGGTGCCTGGGATGAAGGTCTTGTAGAGCTCCTGCGCATACTGGATCGCCTTCAGCGTCTCAGGGCTGTTGATCGTCACCTTGCCTTTCTCATCGACCATCTGGCCGCCATGGCTCCACAGCAGCCAATGCGCGTAATTGTTACCGTCGCCGACGCCGTGGCCATGCGTGAAGCCGGCCGGATGCCCTTTCGCCTTGAGCGCCTTGCAAAGCTCCAGGAATCCGGCCGTGTCCTTCGGGAATTCCGAGAAGCCTGCTTCCTTCACCCAGCTTTCGCGATAGACGATGGCGTTGCCGATGGTGGCGAGCGGCAGGCCGAGGAATTTGCCCTCGCGCGTCGCATACTGTTTCGGACCGTCGTGCCAGCCGCCATACTTCTTGCCGAGATAGTCGCCCAGTTCCGTCACGTCGAGCAGCTTGTCGGGATACTGGTGCGGGTCGTCGAACCAGACAAGCATCAGATCGGGGCCGGAGCCGACATTGGCCGCGACTGCCGCCTTGGGCCGGATGTCTTCCCAGCTCTCCTTGTCGACGCGCACATCGACGCCCGTCGCTTCGGTGAAGCGCTTGGTATTTTTGAGCCACTGGTCCTCGTCGCCCTGCACGAAAGGCGACCAGCGCAGCAGCCTGAGCTTGGCACCTTCCTCGGGCTTGTAGGTCAGGCCCTCCTGGGCGAAGGCGCTCGAGCCGACGAAGCGGCTGCCCAAGGCTCCGGCGGCCGCGCCGGCGGTCGTGCGGATCACGTCGCGTCTGGTGAACTTCATGCTCGTTTCCTCCTGTTGTTTCCTCGTTGCGTGGCTCTAGTGTGCCGCTGCGATCCGCTGGCCCGTCTCGCCGTGGAACAGATGGATGGGCCCCGGCTCGACCGACAGCCGGATGGTTTCTCCTGGCACGAAGGAATGGCGTTCGCGGAAATTGGCGACGATGTCCTCGCCGCCGGCCGTCCGGCCGATGATCTGCACTTCCGAGCCGGTCGGCTCGATCACCACCACGGTGACCGGAATGCCGTCATCGGCCAA